>Ga0164296_1001020_pt1 | contig 31344 bp, 24 predicted proteins | sample GEODES057metaG_FD_113533 | JGI IMG/M metagenome (GOLD analysis project Ga0164296, IMG submission 113533) | Dystrophic lake water microbial communities from Trout Bog Lake, Wisconsin, USA - GEODES057 metaG | ecosystem: Environmental > Aquatic > Freshwater > Lake | place: USA: Trout Bog Lake...
AAGATCACCGATATGATCCGTCAGCGTGCCACTTACGACTTTACCAGTTTCCTTGCCGATACCAAGGTCAATGTACAGACCAATATGAGTCGTGATATGGGTAATGGTATCCACTCTGATGTTAGCATCAAAGACCTTAATATTGAAGCCATTTATCCAACGCAGGAACAACTGATCATTCGTACCTTGTCAAATGGGCAGATCAAGGTAAAAGTAGTGATGTAATCTGAACAAAATAATGATGAAGAGCTTAGGGTGTCGTGTATCGGTTTTGGTGATATTGCTTTCAATAGCATGTTTAGGAAATATTAATGCACAATCCCTTACAACCGATAAAAGTAAAGGTTGGTGCGACAAAGCTTTGCGCCCCGAATTGCTGAAATTGAAGGAGATCAAAACCAGCAGGCCCTGGTTCAAGGTTTATGATGTGGGGAACGATATATTTGCAATAGACGAGCCTTATAATTATGAAGAAACCATAGCTTATCTCATTATTGGTAAAAACAAAGCGTTGTTGTTTGATACCGGCATGGGAATGGATTCGATCTCATTAGTTGTGAAAGAACTTACCCAGCTTCCAATAACGGTACTTAACTCTCATACCCATTTCGACCACATTGGCGGTAATCATGAATTTAGTGATATACTGGCTATGAATACCTCCTATACCAGAAATAATGCTGCAAATGGCTATACACACCTGCAAGTGAGGAATGAGGTTACACCAGAGGCATTTTGCAATACCCGATTGCCACAATTAGACACTACTAATTATTACACACATCCCTTCAAAGTAAATAAATTCATTGACGATCATTATATTATCGATCTGGGTGGCCGAAGGGTACAGGTGATCGCTTCGCCAGGGCATGCTCCTGATGCAGTATGTCTTTTTGAACCTAGAACGGGATATTTATGGACTGGAGATAGTTTTTACATCGGTCCAATTTTTCTTTTCGATAAAGATACAGACCTAAAGGCCTACCAGCAAAGTATCAACAGGATGGCGTTTTTGGCCTCAAGAGCAAGCAGGGTACTACCCGCCCATAACCTCCCAATAGTTGAGCCCTCAGAAGTGATCAAAGCCAGGAATGCATTCAGCCGTATCATATCAAAAAAAGTGGAGGGTAAACCGGGTAATTTTGGCGCTACGATTTTCGACTTTGGCGAATTTTCATACATGATTGATGCAACATTGCTTCAGTAAAAGCGATTTAATTACAGTAGTATTTTGCGATTATTCCAGCTTGAATTTAAAGTTGAGTTTACTGTCCTGCGAGTTGCTGCCTAAAACTAATTGGTATTCACCCGGGTATAGTAACCAATTGTTTTTCTTTAGATCCCATTTTTGAAGGTCAATTACCGGAATTTTTATAGTTACCGTTTGCGCTCCACCCTGTACGACAGCTACTCTTTTAAAAGCTTTTAGCTCTTTTACCGGCATCCGATCCATATCAGGGTATTGGATATAGGCTTGTACGACCTCTTCAGCATCAATCTTGCCAGTGTTTTTTACATTCAGGGTAACAGTGATCGTGTCTTTTAATTTGTAGCTCGACAAGGGCGATTGGTTAGACTGATAGACAAAAGAGGTATAACTCAACCCAAACCCAAATGGATATTGAACCGGTCCATTAAAATAGCGGTAAGTACGACCTTTCATTGCATAGTTCTCGTAATCTGGCACATCGGTGATCGACCTGTAAAAAGTGACCGGCAAATGTCCTGAGGGCGAAACCTTGCCAAACAGCAGATCAGCAAAGGCATTACCGCCCTGTTCGCCCGGGTACCAGGCAAATACAATGGCATCGGCATAAGGTTCTATTGCCGAGACATCCACATCGCTACCGGCAGTAATTACGGCAATGACCGGTTTTTTTCCAACACTTTTACGCAATTCCCTCATCAATTTAATCTCGCTCAAAGGCAAACTAAGGTCTTTTTTATCACCACCCGATCTGGATAAAAAAGCGTCGCCGGCTTCGCCTTCCAACACTGGTGACAGACCGATAACAGCGATGGTAACGTCTGCATTTCCAGCAGCCCAGGTACCGCCAAAGTGCGTGGTATCTGTATAATCCGAACCCAGATCATATTCTATCCGGGTTTCTGGGCCCACAGCATTGGTGATACCTTCCACAAAATTTACTACTTTATTGGTAACGCCGTGATAATTACCGATCATCGCATCAAATGATGCAGCATTCGGACCGATGATCATCAGACTGGGGTATTTGCTTTTATCAAGTGGCAGGATGTTATTATTGTTTTTCAGCAATACCATGCTTTGTTGCGCCGCTTTCCTGGCCAATGCGACATGCATGGCATTGTGGACACTATCAACACCATAATTATGGTAGGGCAAAGTATTGGGATCATCATAAAACCCTAATTTGAATTCTGTTCTGAGCAGTTCAAATAAGCGCTGGTCGACTTCCTTTTCCGTTAACAATTTTTGATCGATCGCCTTGATCACGTCCTCCTGTAATACCGTCGAGCAATCGAGGTTGATGCCAGCTTTAATAGCAGCAGCAGCGGTTTCAACAGCATTTGGCAATGTTTTATGCGATTCGAACACATCATCCAAAGCGCCGCAATCGGTCACTACATGGCCTTTAAAACCCCATTCTTTGCGGAGTATATCAGTAAGCAACCTTTTGTTGACTGAATTAGGCACACCATTTACCCGGTTGTAGGCACTCATCACTGACTCGACGCCGGAATTGACCAAAGCGTGAAAAGCATAGAGATAAGTTTCACGAAGATCCTTTTCATCTACCAGCGCATCAAAATGATCACGTACAGCTTCGGGACCGCTATGTACGGCGAAATGTTTGGCTGTTGCAGAAGCTTTCAGGTAGCGCGGATCATCCCCCTGCAGTCCTTTTACAAATGAGCTTCCGATCGTTGCCGTCAAATAGGGATCCTCGCCATAAGTTTCCTGCCCGCGTCCCCAGCGCGGATCCCTGAAAATATTGATATTGGGCGTCCAGAAGGTGAGGCCCATGTACTGTAAGTGCCTGTCCTTTGCTATTGCAAGGTTATACTTCGCCCTTGCTTCGGTGGATATCACGGTTGAAACCTGTTTTACCAGATCGGGGTTAAAAGTTGCGGCCATACCAATTGCCTGGGGGAAGATAGTGGCTTCTCCTGCCCGGGCAACGCCATGCAAACCTTCATTCCACCAGTTATAGGCCGGAATACCAAGTCGCGGAATTGCCTTACTGTTATAGCCCAGTAATGAAACCTTTTCCTGTAGCGTCAATCTTGAAACCAGGTCGTGCACCCGTTCATCGAGCGGCTTGCCGGCATCTTTATAAATTGGGATCTGCGCATTTGTTAGGGATGTCACTGCTAAACAAAGCGATAGCAAAAGGAATATTTTTTTTGGCTTGTCCATCATTAGTGTGTCTGCAACAAATATAAAATCCAGCGTGGGTATTCGGGTTGAAATCGTGAGCAAAAGTGTTACATTAGCCTAACAATTGAACTAAATTCTGTGAAAAAACTATTTGTATTGTTCATGTGCTGTTTACCAATCTCAATGGTTTATAGCCAATCCGCACCAAAACCCTATGGTCCTTTGCCAAGTAAAGGGCAATTGCAATGGCACGAAACGGAAATGTACTGTATCATCCATTTCGGGCCCGATACTTATACCGATAAGGAATGGGGCTTTGGCGATGAAGACCCGGCAATTGTTAACCCTACCCAGTTTAGTGCCCTGCAAATTGTAGGCGCCGCCAAAGCAGGCGGATTTAAAGGTGTGGTGATCGTTGCCAAACACCATGATGGTTTTTGCATGTGGCCCACAAAAACTACGGAGCATAATATTTCGAAAAGCCCCTATAAAAACGGGAAAGGTGATATTGTTGGTGAATACCGCGATGCCTGTAAACAATTGGGGATGAAACTGGGACTGTATTGCTCGCCATGGGATCGAAATAGTCCGCTTTATGGAAAACCCGAATACGTAACCGATGTTTACCGCAAGCAGCTTGAAGAATTATACAGTAATTACGGACCCCTGTTTATTGTTTGGCACGACGGTGCAAATGGAGGGGATGGTTATTATGGAGGTACCAGAGAGGTTAGAAAAATCGACCGATCAACTTATTACGGCTGGGATGAAACCTGGGGAATTGCTCGTCATTTGCAGCCCAACGCCTGTATTTTTGGTGATGTAGGCCCCGATGTTCGTTGGGTAGGAAATGAACAAGGCCATGCCGGTGAAACCAGTTGGGCAACTTATACCCCCCATGCACCAGACAGCGGCAAAATGCCAGGCAATGGTTATACGAAAGATTATGAAGGGACTGAGGGGCATAGGGATGGCAAATACTGGATGCCTGCTGAATGTGATGTACCTTTCAGACCGGGATGGTTTTACCATAAGAGTCAGGATGGAAAGGCTAAATCTGCCGACTCATTACTCAACCTTTATTATAAAAGTGTTGGTCGGGGTGCTTGCCTCGACCTTGGCCTGGAACCTGATCAACGCGGCCGGATCAATGATGATGATGTCAGTAAACTGAAGGCATTTGGAGATATGCTTCGGGCTACTTTTGAGCATAACCTCGCTAAAGGTGCAACGCTAAAAGCAAGTAACGTAAGAGGAGGGAACCTGGCTAAATTTGGACCCGCACATTTGCTGGATAACGATCGTTACAGCTATTGGGCAACCGATGACAAAATTCACACACCTGAATTGGTGCTTGATCTGCACAAAAAAACCTGGTTCAATGTAATTCGCTTACGTGAAAATATCAAATTAGGGCAACGCATTGATGCCATTGCCGTTGATGCATGGCAAGATGGTAAATGGAGCCAAATAGCGACCGCCACAAGCATCGGCGCTAATCGCCTCATAAGACTCGATAAAAGCATCAGCACTTCAAAAGTGAGGCTCCGGATAACCAAAGCGCCGGTTTGCATCGCCCTGAGCGATTTTGGGCTTTATGCCGAAAAAGTACAATTTCCAGCTCCTGTGTTCCATACGCCATAAGATGAAAAAAATTCCTGCCCTCGTAGTAATCGTTTGCCTTACAGTTATCTGCCATGCAAAAGCAGTGATAGATACTCCGCAGACCGGCGGATTATTTGAGGCGAATGAGACGCCACAGAAGGTTTCTAACCAATTTAGTTTTACAGAGGGTGCATCGGTTGACAAAAAGGGTAACGTGTTTTTTACCGATCAGCCCAATAATCAGATCTGGGAGTATGATATAAATGGCAAATTGACACTTTGGATGCAAAATACGAATCGTTCAAACGGTACCTATTTTGATAGCAAAGGTAACCTCATCAGTTGTGCCGACGAACATGATCAATTGATAGCGATCAGTCCTAAAAAGAAAATTAAGGTATTGGTTAATAATTTTGAAGGCCACTTATTGAACGGTCCTAATGATGTTTGGGTGGCACCTAATGGTAATATGTACTTTACCGACCCCTATTACCAACGAGATTACTGGTACCGCAAAAAACCTGACCTGAAAGGCCAGGACGTTTATTTTTTGAAGAAAGGCAGTAACAAGCCTGTTGACATGATCGACGACCTGCAACAGCCAAACGGTATTGTGGGGACCCCAGATGGGAAATATCTATATATAGCAGATATACAAGGTAATAAGACTTATAAATACACCATTACTTCAGATGGTAAATTGACGGACAAGCAGTTGTTTTGCGATATGGGCTCTGATGGTATGACCCTTGACGAAAAAGGAAACCTGTATCTTACCGGTAAAGGGGTAACGGTATTTTCGCCTCAGGGCATGCAAATAGCACATATTAACATTTCGGAGCCCTGGACTTCAAATCTATGTTTTGCGGGACCTCATAAGGATGTACTTTTTATTACTGCTACCACCGCAGTTTACGTTCTGCGTATGAAAACCAAAGGAGTGGAATAAATTATTTCGTTGTAAATCAATGTTTTATTAAAAATTCTTACATTTTCTGCAATTTATACTACTAAATCTATAGTATTTATATACATTTGCTAAAGAAAACAATTAAAAATGGCAGGCGCTTTAAACTATAACAGATATCCGCTCTTCGATATGTCAGAGATCATTCAGGAACTTGAGTTTGGTATGACCAGAAAAAAGGTTTTGAAACCGCTACGTAAAGGTGAACAGGTGCCAAATTTCAGTTTCGAGAAAAGCAATTTCCGCTGGCAGCAATTTGTAAACGGCGTAGAAAAAGCCACAACAATAAACTTGTTACAATTACTCAATAAGCCCCTGATTATTGCTTTTTATTCATCACAATGGCAAGCCCATTCTCTGAATTTATTATTGCAACTAAACCGTTTGAACCAGGATATTAAAGCCGCAAATGCCAATATTTTAATTGTAAGTGCCGAAAAAGAAAAAGGGCTCGAAAACATTGTTTGGGAAAATATTCTTTCGCTGAACTTTTACTATGATACGGAAAGGTTGATCGCAGAGAAATTTGGAATTTATTCAGACAATGATCCGGTTTGGGACAAATTTTCGGGCATTGATACTAATGTACCACTGCTTGCAACTTATGCAATTTCGGCAGAAGGAGAAATTTTATTTGATTATGTCGATTGGGATTTTTCAAAAGATATACCAGCCGAAACGCTAATAGCATCAGTAAATGGTTCAAGGAATTTTTTATAGTGTTTTTTTAGTTTTTTTTAATTAGTGCAATACCCTGTTAAGGCAGGGTATTATTTAGTCGGGTGACCGAGCGGATAGGTGATGGTCTGCAAAACCTTTAACGGCAGTTCGAATCTGCCCCCGACGTCTAACAAAGCAAAATTTGAGCAAAAAGCCGCGATAAAAAGTACGTGGTAAAAGCATCAAACTTTTTGCTTTTTTTATTTATGGTTGCGCATTTTACTTTTCCCAAAGTGCAATTCGACAGTTCAACATCGGTTCAAAATTCCTCAATTAGAGTAATATATAAATTCGATACTGGTGTTGTTTAAAAATCTAATTTACTTATTATTGCATAGTAGAAACAGGGGCATTCCGGTTAGCTGTTTTGTGGTTTTTTAAAAATCACAAAAAGGGAAAAAAACATAATAAAATAGCCTTTTGTAAACCGATACTTGTTTTAATTTTGCTGCATACAATCAGGGATTTATCTTATTAGAAATACTCACCAACCAATATAGACCTCTATTAATAATTTCATGAAAAAAATCAAAAGTGCCTCACCAAAAATTCTTTCCATCGATATAGGTGGATCACACATCAAAGCCACCATATTGAACGAAAAGGGGGAACTGCAGATGGAGTATCAGAAATTTCCAACACCAATGCCTTCTACCCCCGAAAATATGATCGCTGCGATAAAAAAGCTGGTAAAGGAATTCCCGGCTTATGACCTGATATCAGTGGGTTTTCCGGGCTATGTAAAACGGGGGGTCATTAAAACTGCACCTAACCTTGGTACGGAAGCATGGAAAGATTTTGACCTGAGCAAAGGCATTGAGACAGAATTGGGTAAGCCTACAAAGGTTGTAAATGATGCTGATATGCAGGGACTTGGTTTAGTTAGCGGAACAGGTTTGGAAATGGTTGTAACACTTGGCACCGGTTTCGGTACAGCATTGCTGGTTGACGGACAGTTAATGCCTCACCTTGAAATATCTCATCATCCATTTTCAAAAGGGAAAGACTACGATGAATATATCGGCGATAAAGCTTTACAGAAAGAAGGCGTAAAAAAATGGAACAACCGTATGAAAAAAGTGTTAAAGGTTTTGAAAACTGTTGTTAATTACGATACACTTTATGTTGGTGGCGGTAATTCCGACAAATTGAACTTTAAACTTGAAAAGAATATCAAAATAGTAACAAACCAGGAAGGCATCAAAGGTGGTTCAAGGCTTTGGCTTAAAGACGAACGCCATAACCTGATCACTTCTATACCAACGCTGGTTGAATAATTTATACATACATAAAATAACAGGCAAAAATGGCTGCAAAAAAATCAGAACAAAAAGATATAGAACAATTGGCGATCAATACCGTAAGGATATTGTCTGCAGATGCTGTTCAAAAAGCTAATTCAGGACACCCGGGTACGCCGATGGCACTAGCGCCAATTGGCCATGTTCTTTGGTCGAAGGTTCTTAACTATAACCCTAAAAATCCACATTGGGCAAATCGCGATCGGTTTATCCTGTCTGCAGGTCATGCCTGTATGTTCCAATATAGTTTCTTGTACCTGACCGGTTATGATTTAACGCTGGATGATATAAAAAACTTTCGCCAATTACACAGTAAAACTGCCGGGCACCCCGAGTATGGCTTGCTTGAGGGTATCGAAGTTACAACCGGACCATTAGGACAAGGTTTTGCAAATGGTGTCGGCTTTGCAATTGCTCAGAAATACCTTGCTGCGCGATACAACAGACCCGGATTCGATCTATTCGACTATAAGATCTATGCGATTTGCAGTGATGGCGACCTGATGGAAGGCGTAGCTTCGGAAGCCGCTTCTTTAGCCGGACACCTTGAATTGGGTAATATTATTTATCTGTATGATGATAACCACATTTCGATCGAAGGTGATACCGATATCACTTTTAACGAAGATGTTGCTGAGCGTTTCCGCGCGTATGGCTGGCACGTTCAGGTAGTTGATGATGCAAACGATATCAAGGCTGTAGCCAATGCGATACAGAACGCAAAAGAAGAGATCAGCAAACCATCTATCATAAAAGTACGCTCCCACATCGCTTACGGTAGCCCGAATAAAGTGGATACTGCCGGTGCACATGGTTCACCACTGGGTGCTGATGAAATAAAACTTGTAAAAAAATTCTTCGGGTTCGATCCAGAGAAATCATTTGTCGTTCCGGAGGAAGTGTTGAAATATTACCATGAAAGTGGTGCAAAGGGTGCCACTACCGAACAAAAATGGAACGAACTGTATGCCAGCTATAAAGCAGCATTCCCTGAATTGGCAGCAGAATATGAACAGGCTATCAGCGGCGAGTTACCTGCTGGTTGGGATGCCAACTTACCGGTATTTAGCGCAACAGATGGTAAAATGGCTACCCGCCAGGCCTCAGGAAAGGTATTAAATGCTATAGCAGCCGCTCTGCCAAACCTGATAGGTGGTGCAGCCGATTTGGCGCCATCAACAGACACTAACCTTAAGGCCTATAAATCATTTACTGTTGAAAATCGCGATGGACGTAACTTCCATTTCGGTATTCGTGAGCACGCGATGGGATCAGCATTGAATGGTATGGCACTAACAAAGGGAATTATACCTTATGGTGCGACATTCCTGATGTTTTCAGAATATATGCGTCCACCGATCCGCCTGGCTGCGATCATGAAGATCAGACCAATATTTGTTTATACCCATGACAGTATTGGTTTAGGTGAAGATGGTACAACCCACCAACCTATTGAACAATTGGTATCACTTCGTTCTATACCTAATACTTTGGTCATTCGTCCTGCTGATGCCAATGAAACTGCACAGGCATGGCGCGTGGCTTTAGAACATAAAGATGGCCCGGTAATATTGGTGTTTAGTCGCCAGGGATTGCCAATTCTTGATCAGGAGAAATATGGCAAAGCTTCCAAACTGGAAAAAGGTGCCTATATTTTGTCAGATTCAAAGAAAAAACCAGATGTGATTTTGATCGCAACCGGTTCGGAAGTGACCCTGATCTTACAGGCTCAGGAAAAACTCAAATCCGAGGGTATTGATGCCCGTGTGGTGAGTATGCCATCATGGGAGTTATTTGATAAACAATCAGATTCTTATAAGGAAAAAGTATTTCCAAAATCAGTCAAAAAGCGTCTTGCAGTTGAAGCCGGATCGCCATTGGGATGGCATAAATATGTTGGCGATAAGGGTGATGTGATCGCAATGAATGGTTTTGGCGAATCAGCTCCCGCAGAACAATTATTTGCAGAGTTTGGGTTTACCGTTGAAAACGTGGTAAAAAAGGCCAAATCATTGTTGAAGTAGCGCCAGGTTTGGGTGGTCGCAAAAATGTGAAGTAATTTTTGACAGCTTTTTACCGGGAAATCGAATCTTAAAGCAGCAGCATGAACTGGGATAGCGATATAATCAAAAATCTTGCGTGGTCCGACACCATCATCAACAGGGAAGGGAAACAAAAGGTTGCAGATGAGATCGCAAAAAATGTTAAAGAAGGCGATGTTATCGGTATTGGGTCAGGATCAACCTCTTATCTTGCACTGTTGGCAATTGCAAAAAAAGTTAAACAGGAAAAGCTAAATATCAAAGCGATACCGACTTCTATTGAAATAGCGTTGACCTGTACCGAACTTGGGATCCCGCTTACTACTTTATATGAACATCGCCCGGATTGGTTATTTGATGGTGCCGACGAAGTTGATCCTAAGCATAGGCTGATCAAAGGCAGAGGTGGGGCAATGTTCAAGGAAAAGCTGATGATCAAGTCGAGTCCGATAAACTTTATATTGGTTGACGAAAGTAAACTGGTTAATAAATTGGGAAGCAATTTTCCAGTTCCAATTGAGGTTTTCCCCCAGGCATTACTGGAGGTGGAGTTTCAGTTAAAACAGTTAGGAGTTTCTGAATTGCAGCTTCGTCCGGCTAAGGGCAAAGATGGTCCGGTAATAACTGAGAACGGTAATCTAATACTGGATGCCCGGTTTGACGAAATTGGAGATGATCTTGAAAAAGCGATCAAAAGTATAACCGGAGTAATTGAAAGCGGCCTGTTTATCGACCACCATGTAGAGATCATTGTTGCTTAAAAAAACATTAAAATTTCAAATTATCATAAAATGGAAAACAGAGTTAAAAGTATACATAGTTTTGGTCAGAGCATCTGGCTGGATTTTATTGCCCGCAGTATCATCAACTCGGGCGAATTAAAGAAACTGATCGATGAGGATGGTATCAGGGGAGTAACCTCTAACCCTGCAATATTCGAAAAAGCCATCACCAGCAGTTCTGACTATGATCAGGACATCCGCGAATTGGCAGAAAAAACTTCTGACAATGAAGAAATCTTTTTCGGAGTCGCTATAAAGGATATCCAAAGTGCTGCAGATCTTTTTAAAGGCGTTTATGAAGAATCAAATGGTGAAGATGGTTATGTGAGCCTTGAAGTATCACCTTTTCTGGCTCTGAACACCGAAAAAACTGCAGCCCAGGCTGTTGAACTTTGGGAAAAAGTTGATCGCAAAAATGTAATGATCAAAATACCGGGTACTAAACCTGGATTAAGCGCTATTCGCGATTCGATCGCAAAAGGCATTAACATCAATGTTACCCTGTTATTTGGCTTGCCTCGCTATGAAGAAGTTGCATTAGCTTATATTGAAGGGCTTGAGCAGCATTTAGCAGCTGGGCATCACATTGCACATATCTCATCAGTAGCGAGCTTCTTTTTAAGTCGTATCGATGTTTTGGTTGACCCATTGCTCGACGAAAAAGGCGCTCCGGAATTAAAGGGCGAAGTGGCCATTGCTTCTGCTAAAAAGGCTTATGAGATTTACAAACGTGTATTTAGCGGGCCGCGTTGGGAGAAACTCGCCGCGCAAGGCGCAAAACCACAGCGTTTACTTTGGGCAAGTACCAGCAGCAAAAACCCTGCTTTTAAGGATACAAAATATGTAGAAGCTTTAATTGGTCCTGAAACCGTTGATACGGTTCCATTAGAAACTGTAGAAGCATTCCGTGATCATGGTGTAGCTGCAAACACTTTAGAAACCGGGATTGAGCAGGCAACGACAACGCTGGCCAAATTGCAGGAAATAGGTATTGATATCGATGCGATCACACAACAACTTGAAGATGAAGGCATCGAAAAATTCAACAAACCATTCGAAAAGTTATTGCAGGCCATTGAGGATCAAAAAGTTAAAGTAAAATAAGCGAGTGGAAGCTACCGGTATCAACATTCTTTTCTTCGACGTAGGGGGTATCCTGTTAACAAATGGTTGGGGGCACGAATCGAGGGAAGAAGCCTCACGCAGGTTCGGGCTCGACTATGACGAAGTTGACGATTTGCACACGTTTATTTTTAACGTTTATGAAGCCGGCAGCGTCGATCTGGATGAATACCTTGACACGGTTATTTTTAACCATCCGCGCGATTTTGCCAGGGAAGACTTCAAGCAATTTATGTTCGAGCAATCGAAGGAATTACCAGATATGCTGGCCTGGCTAAAAGAATGGAAAAAAGATTGTGGTTTCAGGATCATTTCTATCAATAATGAAGGAAAGGAGCTTAATGACTACCGGGTTAAGAAATTCAAACTACACCAATGTTTCGATGCTTTTATATCGTCCTGTGAAGTAGGTATCAGAAAACCTGATCCCAAGATTTTCAGGTTAGCGATGGGGGTTGCACAGGCTTTGCCACAACAATGCGTTTATTTCGATGACCGTAAGATGTTTGCACTGGCAGCACAGAAATTAGGAATCCGGGCCTATCAGCATACAAGCTTTGAATCTACTAAAGAAATACTGGAAAAAATTAAAGAAGAAAACGCAAAAAGAAAATGAGCGAATCAACAAAATACGATTTTGGCATGATCGGCCTTGGCACAATGGGTCGCAATTTGCTATTGAATATGGGCGACCATGGCGTAAAGGGAGCTGGCTTTGACAAAGACGCTACAAAAGGACAGCAATTGGAAAAAGAGGATGAACATGGTAACCTGAAAGGATTTAGCGAAGTTGAACCTTTTGTTGCCAGTTTGAACCAGCCACGTGCCATCATGATGCTGGTTCCTGCCGGTAAAATTGTGGACGATGTAATTGCTGAACTATTGCCTTTGCTTGATCAGGGCGATATTTTGATCGATGGGGGTAACTCTCACTTTACAGATACAAACCGCCGTGTGGCAGAGCTGGAAGCGAAAGGCTTTCATTTCTTTGGTATGGGTGTATCAGGTGGGGAAGAAGGGGCACGCCGTGGTCCAAGTATGATGCCGGGCGGCGATAAAGATGCTTACAATGTAATGAAGCCTATCCTTGAATCAATAGCAGCAAAAGTTGATGGTTCGCCGTGTGTGACTTATATCGGACCGGGAGCATCGGGCCATTTTGTTAAGATGGTCCATAATGGCATCGAATATGGTTTGATGCAACTGATCGCTGAAGCCTATGAATTAATGAAAAAGGGGCTTAAATTAGATAATGCTGCTATCGGTCAGGTATTTACAAATTGGAATGAGGGTCGTTTACAATCGTTCCTGATCGAGATCACCCGGGATATTTTTGCATTTAATGCTCCGGGTACCGATCATTTATTAATTGACGATATTAAAGACGAAGCGCGGGCCAAGGGTACCGGAAAATGGACCTCGCAAGTGGCGATGGATCTGCAGGCACCTATCCCTACCATAGATACAGCTGTTTCTATGCGAGACTTATCGAAATACAAACAATTGCGCGAGCAAGCTGCTTCAATTTATAGTATTGATGAACCCTCATTAGATGTCGACACCCAGGAATTTCTGGTTGCATTGGAGCAGGCTTTTTATTTTAGCATGATCATTACCTATGCACAGGGAATGCACCTGTTGGCCAATGCTTCTGCAGAGTATAAATACGAATTGAAGCTTGACGAGATCGCTAAAATTTGGCGCGGTGGTTGTATCATACGTTCAGCTTTCCTGAATGATATATTCAATGCCTACCAACACGATGCAGAGCTGCCCCATCTATTACTGGATCGTGCGGTAGAAGACCTGGTTAGCGACTCGGTTAAAGGAGCCAGGGTAGTTGTTTCGTCTGCAACAGCCAATGGAATAGCAGTTCCTGCATTTGCAGCCTCTTTAAGCTATTTTGATAATTTCCGTAATAAAAGAATGCCATCAAACCTGACACAAGCGCAGCGCGATTATTTTGGGGCACATACTTATGAACTGATCGGGAAAGAAGGCGTGTTTCATACCCAATGGACAAAAAAGAATTAATTAATTGACGAAGCGTAAAATGAGCTCAAATTCAACATCAGAACCTACGATATTTATCATATTCGGTGGCACCGGCGACCTTAACGCCAGAAAAATTACCCCTGCGCTTTATAATCTTTTCCTTGACGGATGGATGCCGAAACAATTTTCGATAATTGGTACCGGTCGTACTCAACTGACCGATGAACAATTCAGGAAAAATATGTTAGATGATATTAACCAGTTTTCGCGTAGTGGCAAAGCCAATCCCGATCAATGGGCGATAGTTTCAAAAGGAATTTCCTATCAGGTTTCGGACGTAAAAGACGCAGAAACTTATAAAGAATTTGGTAAAAAAATTAAAGAGCATAATGCGGAGTGGAAAACAGAGGCGAACGTAATTTATTACCTTGCTGTATCACCTAATCTGTTTCCAATTATTGCATCAAATTTGGCAAAGGCAAAGCTAGCCGAGGATAAGGATAAAACCAGAATAGTTATTGAGAAACCATTTGGTCACGATTTGGATACTGCCAAGGAGTTAAATCAATTATTGTCGGGGATATTCAATGAATGTCAAATCTACCGTATAGATCATTACCTCGGTAAAGAAACGGTGCAAAATATTATGGCATTTAGATTTGCCAATTCAATAATGGAACCGCTATGGAACCGTAATTATATTGAACATGTACAGATATCAGTGACCGAACAACTGGGTGTTGAAGAACGCGGCGACTATTATGACGGTTCGGGTGCTTTGCGTGATATGATTCAAAATCATCTTTTGCAATTGCTTTGCCATATTGCGATGGAACCACCTGTAAGCTTTAATGCCGATGAAGTGCGCGATCGTAAAGTTGATGTGTTAAGGGCGATGAGAAAATTCACACCCGACGATGTACGTACATCTGCTGTAAGAGGACAGTACGGAACCGGTTGGATGAGAGGGGTGGAAGTACCGGCCTACCGGGATGAGCCAAAAGTTGACCCTCAATCCAATACCGAAACTTTTGCAGCCATAAAATTCTTTGTCGACAACTGGCGGTGGCAGGGTGTACCATTTTATGTTCGAACGGGCAAAAGAATGCATCAGTCTTCATCGGTAATTACTATTCAGTTCAAAGACGTTCCCCATTTGATCTTCCCTACTGAAGCAGCTGAAAGCTGGCAACAGAATCGCCTGATCATTAGCATACAGCCCGAAATGAGTATTCGTTTACAGGTACAGGCGAAACGCCCGGGCATCGATATGGTTTTGAACGTTGTTGATATGGTTTTCGATTATAAAGGTACCTATACCCAACAGGCCCCCGAAGCGTATGAAACCTTGATCCTTGATACCATGCTCGGCGATCAAACTTTGTTTATGCGAGGCGACCAGGTGGAAGCAGCCTGGCAATTGGTAATGCCTATTTTAAATACATGGCAGCATAAGAAGAGCTTGAACTTCCCGAATTATTCAGCCGATTCATGGGGTCCTGAGTCTGCGGAAGCATTGATCGCGAGGGATGGATTTAATTGGTTTACTTTGCCCGTTAATGCTAAAATTTAATCATCATGAAAATTAATCTTTTTGATACCGAAGATGAAGTACTGGAAGGTCTGGCCAATTATTTTGTAGCAACCGCGGAAAAATCAATAGCCGGCCATGGTCAGTTCTCTGTAGCGCTTTCTGGTGGCAATTCGCCAAAAAAACTTTATGAATTATTGGCTTCACCCAAATTCAGAAAACAGGTAGAATGGAAAAAAGTGCACTTTTTTTTCGGTGATGAGCGTTATGTACCTCACGATAGTCCACTCAGCAATTATTTGATGGCCAAAAAGGCATTATTAGAGCCCCTGGAACTGAGTTACCGACAAATATTTCCGGTTAATACTTCGGTATCGCCGGATGAAGCCGCCATCAGGTACACCAACGATATCAAATTATATTTTGCAGGCGTAGAACCGTGTTTTGACCTCGTACTTTTGGGTTTAGGCGACAATTCACATACAGCTTCTTTGTTTCCGCACACCCCGGTACTTGCTGAAAAATCGGCCTCTGTCAAAGCAGTATTTCTTGAAGATCAGCAGGTTTACAGGATCACCATGACTGCACCATTAATTAACAAAGCCCACCATATTGCTTATCTGGTATATGGTGCCGGTAAAGCAGAAGCGGTGCATCATGTAATTGAAGACAAAAAAGATATTGATAACTACCCAGCTCAGCTTATTAAACCAAACAACGGAGAATTGGAATGGTTTTTAGACCACGATGCTGCGGCTATGCTGAGTAAGAAATAGTCAAATGTTTTAAAATTTTAAAAAATGCCGCAAATATTTGCGGCATTTTTTTTTGAAACTCGTATAAAATCGCAATTTGTAATTTAAATGAGTAGTGGCGGCGGTGTAACCGGGAATAGAAAAAGCCCAACAGACTGGTAAATTGGTTCTACCGACTTATTTTATTTATTTTTAATTTAATTAAACTTACTAAGCTAAGTGATATAATGTCGCAATTTATTATTAAAGACGAAAAAACATACGAAGTTGAAATAGCTTACTGGAAAGAAAAGCTCCAGGGCGTAATACCTGTTACGTTACCAAATGATTTCAGTAAGACTGCGTTGATAACAAATGAGACAAACTCAATAGATTTTGCTATCAACGAAGAACTTACCGGACAATTGCAAGTGTTAAGCAGCAACACCGACACCAACATTTTTGACGTTTTTCTGGCTGTCTATGAAGTGCTGTTATATCGTTACAGCAACCAGGAAGATATCTGTCTGGGATGTATACCTGCATCTAATTCAATACAGGCATCACTTGAAAAAAACGCGTTTCCAGAAAATCTAATTGCGATTAGAAATAACTTAAATGGTGAAGATATATTTGGTGATCTCCTAAAAAGGATTAAAAATAGTGTAGCAGAAAGCTTTAATCATCAAATAGTACCATTCGAGAAAATATCAATTGATTTTTCTGGCGAAAGCAATACGCTGGATACGATTTGCAACGTTTTGTTTTTTTACGGTAATGTTTCCGACAGCAATAGATTGGCCAACATAATTGCGCAAAGCGATATTACATTAAATATTGTACCAACTGCGACAGCATTTTCGGCAAAAATTACTTACAACAAAAACTTATTCAAGACCGAAACAGTCAAAAGATTAGCCGGGCATTATCTGCAGTTATTGCAGGATACAACTAAAAACCCGAACACAAAGATCGGAGCATTAAAAATGCTCAGTAACGACGAAGAATTTAACCTTTTATTAAAATTCAACCATACACTTTCTGAATATCCTGCTAAAAAAACACTGGTAGATATTTTTGAAGAGCAAATAGCAAGAACGCCTGAAGCCATAGCATTACGACAGCATGACAGGACAATGACCTATCTTGAATTGAATCAAAAAGCCAACAGACTGGCGCATTTCCTGATTGATGCAGGCACACAACCTGCCGATAATATTGGCATAATAGCTACCCGTAGTTTTGAGATGATCATCGGAATGTTTGGGATATTAAAATCAGGCGGTGCATACGTACCCATTGACCCGGAATATCCGATCGGAAGACAAGAGTACATTTTGGATAATTCTGCAACTGTAAAAGTAATTGCCGACAATGATTACCCTTTAAAAAGCCTGGTGCCGGCCGCTGATTTTATCAATATAAATGAACTGGATCTCGGCAATGTTTCAGTTGAAAACCCGGGTGTTAAAATTGACAGTAAGCAATTAGCCTATACTATCTATACATCGGGATCAACCGGGCGACCTAAAGGCGTGATGATAGAACATCATTCGGCAGTTAATTTATGTTCTTGGGTAAATAAAGAATATCAAATTGGCAGCAACGATAGATTATTGTTTATTACCTCGATGTGTTTTGACCTGTCTGTTTATGATATTTTCGGGATATTGTCTTCAGGGGGATCAATTGTTATTGTGGAGCAACAAGAGCTGATGGATATACCACGGCTAAAAGAAATAATGCTCAAAGATGAGGTCACTTTTTGGGATTCAGTGCCAACTACCATGGACTATCTTATCAGGGAACTTGAAAGCCGCGACCAGGACTATGTTCAGGAGCATCTAAAAGTGGTATTTTTGAGCGGCGATTGGATACCTGTAAATCTTCCTGACCGGATCCGGAAGTATTTCCCATATGCACAGGTGATCAGCCTTGGGGGAGCAACTGAGGGAACAATTTGGTCAAACTATTTTCCGGTAAAAGAAGTTGACAAAAGCTGGACAAGTATTCCATACGGTCGGCCGCTTGCAAATAACTTTTTCTATATCCTTAATGAGCAAATGCAGCCGCAGCCTATAGGCGTGCCGGGTGAATTATATATTGGGGGGGTTGGCGTTGCACGAGGCTATGCCAATGATGCAGAAAAAACGAATTATTCGTTTGTGAAAGATCCCTTCAGTGATCAGGCAGGTGGCAGAATGTACAGGACGGGTGACCTTGGCAGGATGTTGCCCAATTATAATATGGAATTCATCGGTCGTAAAGACGATCAGGTTAAGATCCGCGGTTTCAGGATCGAATTAGGTGAAATTGAAAGTGTATTACGGCAATGCAAATTGATAAAACAGGCTGTTGTATTGGCCAAAGCCGACCAGGACAAAAAAAGAAGATTAGTAGCCTATGTTGTAGGCAATGAAAACTACCATCGCGATACGGTTATCGACTTTCTAAAGGAAAAGTTACCCGAGTATATGATACCTACGCTTTGGATGGAGTTAGATGCGCTTCCCTTAACCTCTAACAATAAGATCGACAAAAAAGCATTGCCTGATTTTGATGCGGGGGAACAAATAAAAGAAACCTATAAAGCACCGAGGACAGATACAGAGAAAGCGGTGGCAGAAATATGGCAATCGGTATTGAAACTCGATCGTGTTGGAATTGAGGATAATTTTTTCGACATCGGAGGGCATTCGTTGATAGCGGTTCAAATTATGTCGAGAATCGAAAAAAAACTCGGCAAAAAAATCCCAATTGCCAAACTGTTTCAATACCCTACGGTTTCTTTATTAAGTGGCTTAATAACGAAAGAAGACAAAGAAAATATTAAATGGAAATCAATCGTTCCAATTAAAAAATCAGGCAGTAAAACTCCATTTTATATTGTGCACGGTGCGGGTTTAAATGTGTTGACTTTTAATGATCTGGCGGCTCAGGTTAGCCCCGATCAACCTGTATTTGGATTGCAGGGTTTTGGACTCGACGGTGAAGAGATTGCGATAGAAAGCATTTCTAATATTGCAAAAAAATATTTTGAAGAACTAATAAAACATAATCCTGATAGACCTTTTGCATTAGGAGGATATTCGATCGGAGGATTTATAGCATTGGAAATAGCACGTCAGTTAGAGCAGAGTGGGAGAGAAGTGAAAGTACTGGCCATCTTTGATACCGATGCCGACAATTGCCGCGAAATGGAGCCCTGGTACGTTATTGCGCCGAAAGTGATCAAACGTTATCTGCCCAGGTTTATGGGCGGAACGAAATCACTTTTAGAGCAGGTAATTTATGTATACAAAGAAAGAAAATTGAAGGTGAATAAAACACTCGGTCTGCATGTGCAAGGCGAAACTGATGCTTATTATGTATTATTGGATCATTTGACCAAGAAGTATTTTGACGCCCTTCATCATCATAAAATTGAGCCCGTAAACTTTGATATTCATTTATTTAAGGCAGATTTCAATGATCATTACAATAATGATGATATTTACCTGGGCTGGCCGAAATACACCAGAAAAGAGGTAAAAAGATATTTGGTTCCGGGTAATCACCTAACAATGATGGTGCCGCCTAATGTTAAAGAATTGGGCAGGGTAGTTCAAAAAGTTTTGGATGAAGTAGTTTAATTTTTGTTTCAGAAAGCACATAAGTTAAGTTTACCATCACAATAGGCAGACATCAGAATACAATGAATGAAGAATATAAAATGAATATCAGGCCGCTGACAAAAGACGACATCGAAAAATGTGCGGAAGTTTACCTTGAAGCTTATAACTGCGCACCCTGGAACTATAAATTTACGACTGAGAAGGCTCAAATATACCTTCAGGAATATGTTGACAGAAATAGGTTTGTTGGTTTTGTACTAATTGACAATGATAAAATTGTAGCTGCCACATTGGGGCATGCTAAAACCTGGTGGACAAATGATCTTATTTATATTGATGAGTTGTTTGTATCGCCCCGATACCGCGGGAAAGGCTACGGTAAAAAATTGCTCGACCATGCAGAAGAATTCGCTCTGACCCAGGGTTATGAAGTAATTACATTGATGACAAATAAACATATGCCGGCTTTTGAATTCTATCAGCATTTGGATTATATATACGCTGAGCATTTCGTTTACCTGTTTAAACCATTGTAGATTTGTATTCACCAGGCGCCTGAGGCCTACTATGGCTTAATTAATGAAGGAAACAATAATATCAAATTTACCTTCTTTTGGGATTGATAAAAGCTGGGTATTTACAACCTGAAACAATTAAAGACACTGGCTAAGATGATTTCTTTTTTGCGCAATAAAGTTCAAATATTTTTAAATAACGGGCATGAGCGTAGCTCGAAATTAAAAAGAAATATCGTTTACTCCTTTTTAATAAAAGGCTTGAGTGTACTGATCAGTTTTTTACTCGTACGCCTTACCATCAATTATATAAATCCTGTACAATATGGCGTATGGCTCACTATCAGCGTGCTGGTTGCATGGATGAATACTTTTGATATCGGCCTAAGTAACGGACTAAGAAACAAAATGGCCCATGCTTTAGCCTTAAATCAAAAGCAGGATATTGCAAAATATGTAAGTACCACCTATGCTTTACTTTGTCTGATCTCTTTGGCCATATTTTTGGTTTTCTATTGCATCGGGTCCTTTTTTAACTGGAATCAGCTGTTAAATATAAATCGTGCAATCAGTTATGACATATGGCCGGTTGTAATAATAACATTGGGGGCTTTTTGCATTCAATTTGCGTTGCAGCCGATCAATAGTATTTTGATAGCGACACATCAACCTTTTAAATCGTCATTGATATTACTATTGGGGCAATCGTTAACATTTATTGTTATCTATTTGCTGACACTAACTACCAGTGGCAATTTAATTACGCTCGTTATAGTAGCTTCAGGATCTCCGGTGATAGTTTATCTATTGACAAATATTTATTTGTTTAGTACCGATTTAAAAGAATATGCGCCAAAGTTTAAATTCATTGACAAAGCGATCATTAAGAGTTTATTGAAAGTTGGCGGTGCTTTCTTTTTTATCCAGATGGGGGCTTTGATACTTTATGAAACTGACAATATCGTGATTGCGCGCACATTAGGGCCGTTAGAGGTTACTACATTTAACATAGCATACAAGTATTTTTCTATCCTGATCGTCATATTCTCTATAATTATAACTCCATATTGGAGCGCATTTACAGACGCCTACGCAAAAAAAGATATGGAATGGATCAGAGGATCAGTGAATAAAATGCGGAAATTTTGGATTTTTTTATCAATTCTTGCTTTGGGTTTATATTTTATGGCAGGTTATTTTTACAAAATATGGATAGGCGGGGCAATAACTGTTCCGTCATTACTCTCATTTTCAATCGCCATTTATGTTATCGTTCAAACCTGGCAGGTAATACACGCCTATGTTTTAAATGGTGTCGGAAAATTACGCATTCAGCTGATACTTTTAATAGTGACTGGGCTTATCAATATACCTCTTTCCGTATTTCTAATTAAGCAAGTTGGCGTAGCAGGTACCGTTATCGCGAATATTATTGTGATGATAATAATGGATATCTTTTTCACCTATCAATGCAAATTGATCATCGAACAAAAAGCAAAAGGAATTTGGGATAAATAGCCAGTTATACCTGATATAAAAAGAATAGATTATTCGAAAAATTATCGACGAAATACAGCAATCTTTATTGATCAATAACATTTGCTAAGATGGAATAAGATAAATTTGTTTAAATTGTTGCCACCAGCTGAAAATACATTTTTAGTATATGCCCCTAAGTAAAAATGTTATCGCCAATGCCGATGACTTCGGAATGAATTCCTCAATAAATAAAGCAATAGCCTACTCATTTGAGATGGGTTATATCAATAGCACTTCTTTAATGGTAAATATGAGTTCGTTTGAAGAAGCGGTTGATATGATCGGTGGAAATTCATTTATTAAAAATATTGGTCTGCATGTCAATATTGCAGAGGGGAAGCCGGTAAGTAATTTTAAACTAAAAGAATACCTTGATGAGGCCGGCAATTGGAATGTCAGAAAAGTTAATCGAAAATTCAACTTTTTAAATTCCTCTGCCAGGCAGGAGTTTTTGAAAGAAATCCATAGCCAGATTGACAAAGCTTTGGCAAATAATGTTTTACTAACGCATCTCGACTCACATCTACATACCCATACCTTGCCTGGCTTTTATAAACTGTTTTTTCAAGCTGCCAGAGCACATCATTTAAAGATCAGGATAGCCCAGACTTATTCAGAAGGAAGTTATTTGAAATCGTTATACCGAAATTATATCAATAGATATTTCTGCAAAGAAGGAGGAAATTACTCCGATAGCTTTGAAAATGTAGAACAATATCTAAAAAAAGGAACGTCAAATGATCAAGGTAAAATAGTTGAATTAATGTTTCACCCTTTTTTTGATAAAGAAGGGAACTTATCTGACCATTACGACGCAGTCGATTTCGCAAAATGGATCGATTACATCGAAGCGAATTAAATTTTTATCGGATAGCCCCAATTTATTTCTTCATAAAAATTTAAATTTACCAATAGTATGTTTGATAAATTATCGCGCTTTTTTAAAAAAAAGCAACATAGCTAAAAACTGAACGTAAAACAGCTCGCATATTTGACCAATTATAATGCTACCAGGCACCGCTAAATTGTAAAGCAAAATGAATTACGTCATTACCCTACTTTTTTTATTATTAACGTCAAGTGCTAATTCGCTATCCAACACAGACGCAGTGTGGTTTGGGATAATGGTACTTATGTTTCTGTATATTTTATTTAAGAGGCTACTCGTTGTGAGAGACCTTAAGATTCTGAGCGTTTTATTAGTTGTATACCTGTTATTTGTAGTGCTTCGAATCTTTTTGGTAACTAATCTTCCGATGGAGTATTTACTAAGTGATGTTTTATTCCCATTTAAATATGTTCTTTTAAGCTTCGCTTATGTCGTCATATTACGAGAAAAAACCTTAGCATATCTGGTAAAAGTAATTACCCATTTAACGGTAATTGGATTGATCATATATTTTTTCCAAATGGTAGGCTTCGCAGATCTTATCTATACTTTTTCAAAATCGCTTAATATGCCTAATCTTAATAAGATAGATGGCTACACAAACTTTGTGATTTTTTCGTTCACCAAAGGTCTTCATGAATATCGCAATTCAGGCTTTGTTTGGGAGCCCGGTGCTTATGGTTGCTTTTTGATCCTGGCATTGCTATTTAATTTCTTTAGAAACAAGTTCACTTTTGACCGGACTTCTATCATTCTGATTATCGCAACGATTACAACATTCTCAACATCAGATTACCTGGCTCTGTTTATAATGATGTTTTTAGCATACCGATACCGGGTACCCAAAATAAACCTTTGGGTAATCGTTATGGTACCGGCATTTGTGGTTCTATTTATAACGGTGCCTTTTCTTGGTGATAAAATTGCAGCGATCTACCTCGATGATATAGCTGGACTGAAACACTTGAAAGATATCAGTAAATACAACCTTAAACATGGCGAGCAAATACCCTTGAATCGGTTTGCCAGTATGATCTACCTATATGATAATCTGGGCTCAGATCTTATATTGGGATTAAGCAATAAATACGATGTGATCATCGACAAGGTTTACAACGTTAATATTTCCAATGGAATATTTGATTTCTTTGCAAAATTCGGTGTATTTTCATTTGTCTACCTATTGTACACCTACATTAAGTTTTGCGCGGCCTACGTTAAAAGGGTTGAATACCTTATTTACTGCGTGTTGATCTTACTATTAATTGGTTTTGGAGAACCTATTATGTTTCTCCCTATAGTCCTTTTATTCCTATTCTTACCATTTTTAACGCAGCCGGATACAGGTACCACAAATAGGTATTCTGGAACGACCACAGCCTAAATGAAAGAAATATCGTCGTACAATATTTCAGTTTTGGTTACCTGTTATAACAGGAAGCAAAAGACAATAAGCTTTCTTGAGAGCCTTTTTAGCCAGGCTAATTTCAATTCAATGAATATTGATGTTTATTTATTGGATGATGGCTCGACTGACGGCACGTCGGTTGCAGTAAAAAGCAATTATCCCGACGTGAATATTGTTACCGGCAACGGTAATTTATTTTGGGCCGGAGGAATGCGTGCTGTTTGGAAATATGCGTTAGAACAAAAGAACTACGATTTGTTCTTCCTGTTTAATGACGATGTAATTTTATTAGATAATGCTTTCGAAAACCTGGTCAAACAGTACAGCGGCTTAGATACCGAAGGCGTGATACTGGTAGGCTCTACACTAAGCAGGATTACAGGAAAATTAACTTACGGTGGTAATTTATTTAAAAACTTAAAGCATTGCGATTATTATCGCATTGAACCTAATACTGAAAAATGTATTCCCTGCCATATGGGCAATGCAAATGTTTTAGTTATCGATAGGTTTACCGTAGACAAAATTGGAATTTTCCCCGAGATTTACATCCATTGCCTTGCAGATTACGATTATACTTTAACAGCCTGCAAAAGTGGTATAGGAGTTTGGCTTGCTCCGGGATATTATGCGTACTGCGAAAATGACCATGGTTTAAATTGGATGCCCGGAAGTGTGCCACTTAAAAAGAGAATTGAATATCTTTACAGCCCCAAGGGCTTAGCATACAAAGAATATCTTTATTATATCAAAAAGCATTTTCCTTCTGATTATATTATATCATTTATTAAGTTGTGGTTGAAAACGTTATTGCCTGTTATTTGGGATAAATTTAAAAATAGGGAGACAGTTTAATTGAGAGTTCTGATATTACACAATGATTTCCGGGTCTATTGGAAAGGTAGATTAACCTACCTGAAAAAATTTCTTAAAAGTAAAAACATTGATTTTTACGCGATAGAATTATTCGGGAAAGGATCGCCCTATATTTTCGATAGCTACGACAATATTGAAAAGTGGTGGACCTGTGTTTTTCCGGATGTAAGTAATAAGCAAGTAGCCATACGGGATCTAGAAAAAGCTCTTTTTGCGAAATTGGATGAGATCAACCCGGATGTTGTTATTGCTGGTTCGATAGTATTCTATTCAGGTGCCCTGGGTATTAGATGGGCTAAGCATAATAACAAAAAGTTTATCATGTTCGATGACGCTAAGCCATCGCAAGTGAAACGCAATTTTTTTGTCAGGTGGGTAAAAAATCAAATAATCAAACAAGTTGATGGCTTATGGTTACCCTCTGAACATTATTACAGCGAATATTCTAATTTAGATCGTAAACGAACTATCTTTTTTTCGGGCTATAGTACAATTGACAACCAACTTTTCAAATTTAAAAGTCAACGGGAAATTACCCATAAAGTGATCATTTGTGTTGCGCGATTTGTTCCCATCAAAAATCTCAATAATTTATTAAAGGCCTGGAAATTAGTTGAAAGCAAGGTGGCAGATTATAAATTGGTGATCATTGGCGATGGTCCTGAATTTGAAAAATTGAATTTGCTAAGTACGCAACTCGGGATCAAAACGATACTATTCCTGGGGGCTATTCCAAATTCCGATATAACCACATATTTTTTTAATGCAAATGCATTTATTTTGCCAAGCTATTCAGAAAGCTGGGGCTTAGTAGTCAATGAAGCTATGGCCGCCGGATTACCGGTGCTGTTAAGCAACAGGATCAACGCAAATGAAAGTTTGTTGCAGGAAGGGATAAACGGCTTCAGTTTTAATCCATTGAGCATTAGTGACATTTCCGATAAAATTCTGGATTATTTGAATGCCGACGAAGAAGTGAAAAAAGCCATGTCTGAGAATTCATTAAAAATTGTCAATACGATGAGTTATGAGGTGATGGGAGAGGAGCTCTTGAAAGCATTACCCGAAATAATGAATAATAGCAATGACAGGCCGAATTTTATTGCCAGGTGTATCATTAATTTTTGGGATGGAAAATACAATACAGCAAGCTGGGACAAGTTATAATAATTATCAAAACATAATATATGTTTAAACTTTTATTTGGAGATTTAACAGAGTTATTGACACTAAAATTTACGCAGTTTATACCCCTAATCTGATAAAATATTTTGGAAAAGTATTCAGTTCTAATTACAGCACCGTCATTGGATGAACAATCCAATGTTAGCGGAATTTCTACCGTTGTAAGAAATATCATTGAATTTTCGGATAGTTCGATCAAATACTTTCATTTTAAAGTTGGAAAGCAAGACAAGAAAAAAAGAAGCATTTCCTGGGTCATAGACCAGATGTTGTTGATTCCAAGGCTTATTGCAAGTATATTAAAACTTAAAATAGAGGCAGTACATTTGAATACTGGATTTGAAGCTGCTTCATTGAACCGGGATTTTGCAATTTTCTTTGTATCGAAATATTTGCTTCGAAAAAAAGTTATTTTTCATGTTCACGGTGGGTATTATTTAATGAATCCGCCTAAAAAACATACCTGGTTAGATTTCATCATCAATACAGTATTAAAAAATGCTGATGTTGTGATCGTACTAAGCAATACCGAAAAAAAAGTACTCCAAAGCAATTATTTGTTTAACAATTGCTTTGCATTGCCCAACAGCGTCGATGTTGTCGACATCAAACTGATCAATAAAGATTTTACAGGTCCGCTGAATATTTGTTTCCTGGGACGTATCGTTAATTCAAAAGGAGTTTTTGTTATTGTTGACGCATTTAAAGCGCTGAGTGAACGTTTCAAGGACTTTAGCTTTCATTTATACGGAACGGGGCCGGAATTAAACAGCGTATTGGAAGGTTTGAATGGCATCCCAGGTTTAAACTTTAACTACCATGGTGTAATAGGGGGTGCCAGGAAATGGGAAGTTTTAACCGAATCACATGTATTCCTTCTGCCATCTCTTTTTGGCGAAGGCCTGCCAATGGCATTATTAGAGGCTATGAACTTTAAATGTGTACCGGTAGTAACTAACGATGCATCTATGGCTGAAGTTATTCAAAATGGGGCTAATGGCTTCGTAGTGGGTAAAGGCGATGTAGCTGATCTGACATCTGCCATTTCAAATATACTGGACCGCCGTGAACTTTTACCGGCTGTTAGTGATCAGGCTCATGAAACTATCGTGAAAAAATACGGCATGGAACGATATATTGTTGATCTGAACAATATATATGCTGTTACAATTTTGTATTAAGGTTACGTTTTAAAACCTCAGGAAAATATCCCGTAGCCAAAATTTTACGCTATTGATTATCAAGTAAACTGGAATATAGATCAACAAAATCATTTGTCATTCTTTCCACGGTGAATTTTTCCTTCGCCATTTTTTTCCCTGTTCTTCCCATCTCTTCAGACAGTTCCCTGTTGTTGGATAAAAACAATATTTTCTCGACCAATACATCCGGATTTTTAGGCGGAATCAAAAAACCGTTTTCGTTTTCAACAATTAATTCATTGGTGCCTCCACCAGCAGTTCCTATAATCGGTTTCCCCATAGCCATGCATTCTATTAATGCATTTGAAATACCTTCACCATGTACTAAATTATTTGTAGCCAGAATACCAACATTCAAAAGCTGAACATAATTTTCTACGTCTTTTAACCGACCAAGAAACAGGATATTGTCCAACTTTAATTTCGAAGCGAGCTCTTCCATGGGCTTCCTGAATAATCCGTCGCCCATAAAAAGAATTTTTATCCGGTCATCAATCTCCTGGATTTTTGCGGCGGCCCTGATCACCGTTTCATGGTCTTTTCGTTCTTCAAATGCGGCTACCATTCCTACCAAAAAATCATTAGCGGACAACCCTAACGATTTGAGCAATGGCTCTTTTGGCGCAAGGTTTACGAAACGATTCAGATCCATACCATTATAAATGCAGTACGATTTTTTTGCTGGTGCTTTATATGATTTGATACCTGCAAACGAATTTGAAATAATAGCATCAGAAAACGGATAGGTAAGTACGCCTCTCAGATAATGTTTGTCCTTTATCGATAAGTTTTCGGGCGCATCCGCAATAATACCGTTAATAAATTTAGCCTTCCGGTAGAGCATCAGGGAGGGTAGGGCATAAAAACTTGCCATACTTCCCCAGGAGTGAATGATATCCGGTTTGATACTTTTAATGAGGCGATACAGTTTTGAAAAAATAGTTAGATCCTTTTTCCCGGTACGTTGGAATTCAACGAGCTTTATCGGCATATCTAACAAGTAAGAGTATTCGACGCCAGGTGTAAAAGAAACCAAAGTAATTTCGTACCCACCTTTTGCTATCAAGCCCTTGAAAAGTTCTATCATACGTCGTTCTTTTCCGCCGACAGAAATTGCATCAATTAAAAAAAGGATTTTCATAGGGCTTTTAGGGGAATTCAACTGAAGATAATTACAACAATAAAGCGAGCAAAATTCACCCGCCTATCAAATTAAATTAATGAAATATGTTGTTTAACTGTATCTGTAATAAATGCCTTCGGGTTGTTTCAAATCGGGCAAATTAAGCAGATCCATTAAGTGAAAAAGTTGCATCCAATAATTCCCGGTATGAAAATTAAGGTCTTTATCCCAATATCCCTCGCAGTTATAAACTACATAATCTAGTGATGTGTAGCTTATTTCGGCAATCAATGGATTACCTTCTGTATCGAACAAGAAATCAAATGCCATTGATTGAAATTTCATTTCTCTTGATATATTCATGGCAATTTCTACACAGCGAATATCGATTTTTGTATGATCAAAGTCTATCAATCCACTACCGGATGCTCTGAAATCATTTTTTCGCACACTTCTTCTAAAAGCCATTGCTCTTTCACCAATTACCAAAATACGGGTATCGAAAGTATTCCCTGGGAGAAACTTTTGAAATAAAACGTAGTTTTTATTCAATTGCCAATAGGGTTCGGCATCCTCGCCCCGAAACTTCCGCATTAAGTTTCCGCCAGTATGTTTGATAAATTTTTTCAACCTAAAATCCTTGTACCTCGAGCTACCCGGTAAATATATGCCGTCGCTGGTAATACCACTACCAAACATTTTGTTGATCAAACGCTTAGCTGTGCTCTTGTTTTTAGCAAGCAAAACGTTGTGAGAGGCTGCGCCGCCTTTTAATTTGAATACAAGAGGAAATTCTGTAACTCCGTCTAACCAGGCAAGGGCTTTTTTCTTATCATAGAAAACCCAGGTGTCAATAAATGGATATCCTTTTTGCTTTAATAAATAGTACTCTTTTATCTTATCATCATAATGCCATGAAGTAGCCTGATCGGGGTGCGTTTTAATTCCCAATTCCAGTTCGATAATGGGCATAATATTTTTGGCGATCTGGAGATGATCATCATATTGAATCCATCGATAAATAAAGAGATCTGCGCTCTTTACCTTTTCCCAAAAATCAGCATCATTTATATCTACCCGGATACTTTGTATATTGTTGAACGCAAGTATTTTTTCATAAATCTCACAAAAGGGATCAAACCGATCATAACGGTCTTTATGTATGGCTACGAGCATCTTAAGATTTTATTTGGTTTTTTAATAATTCAATGGTAACGTCCCTGTGAGCTTCACAATCAATCATGTTCAACAACATAAGATTTTTACGTTTTGACAACATAAATTGTTTAAAAACAGGCATTTTAATAAGCCGTCGGGTGATTTTATTCAGACCGTACATATTATTAAAATACTGTACTTGCTTTGAATTTAAAAATAATTGCCATTCTTTTTCAAGTTTCTTTTTGTCGGCAATAATTGAAGATAAATGAGCAACGTGATCTAATATTTTTTGTTTTTCTTCTCCCTCCATCACTTTAAATCCAATACCGGGTTTAGATTGGTAAAACGGTTTCAATTCAAATGTCAATGAACCTTTTTCATCGAAAACTAAAAGCAACAACAATCCGATATATTCATTATCTGGTCTGATAACATCCCAGCCAAAGAAAAAATTACCAATACTATAAAATATCGGGACACCCTTATATAACTCATAACCGCTATATACATGCGGATGATGTCCGATCACAACATCAGCACCAGCTTCTGCAAGGAAACGGTACATTTCGACTACGCGTGGCGAGGGTAACTGGTAATACTCGTTTCCTCCATGAATAATTAAAATGACAATATCAGCTTTACTTCGGGCATCTTTTATAGCATGAAAGTTTTGAATTATGTCCAGCGGATTGGCACCGGCCCTTTCTTCAGATGCTATCGTGAATTCATGTTCCGCAACGTTAATGATAGCAATTGATTTTCCCTTAACTGATACAAATAAAGTAGTGCTGGCATCTTTGATATTCTTTCCTCCACCCACAGTCTTTATTCCATTACTATGGCACAGCTCGATACTGTCAATTACACCTTGATCACCATAATCCGAAATATGGTTATTTGCCAGGCAGGCAATATCAACCAAAGTATGCTTTAGTCCTTTTATTAAAGTTGGATCAGCCTTAAGTGAGGGGCCAAGCTTAAGAATTGGAGCTTCTGAATTAGTTAATGGACACTCAAGATTAGTTATATGCAGATCTTTATCTTTAATATTATCTATCAAGTTACCGAATGCTTTATCGTATAAATCATTCATTATCAGGTCGCCGTTTTCATATATCGGACAAAAATCTCCGGTTACAGCTATTTTTATATTATTTGCCATTGGTAGTTAGTATGTCGTTAAAAAAGGAAATTATTCTATCTCCTTGTTTGGTGTATTCAAATTGATCCTGAGCCATGATTCGCCCATTTTTGCCAACTGCTTCTGAGCTTGGATAATCTGAGTATATATTGAATAATGTTTCAGCCAGTTGTTCTGGGTTGTTAGGCTCGGTTAAATACGAATCTTTTTTATTGGTTAGAAACTTTGGAATTGATCCGGTATTTGTTGCCAATACCGGTTTACCCGTTGAAAGGTATTCGGCAATTTTAGTAGGCACACAATGTTCAGATTGCAAATTTGAGGGTTTTGCAAGTGCTAAAACCGCAGCGTTACTCATTCTGTTTATCATCTCAGCCCTACTTACGTAGCCGGTAATTTCAACTTCATTGCTAAGATCATGTTCACTAATAAAGCTGTTAATTTCATGTTTGTTTGATGACAGATTTATATCGCCCATCAGCACAAGCTTTTTCCCGGGCATTCTACCTGAAAAGATATTATAAGCTTTTA
>Ga0164296_1001021_pt1 | contig 31335 bp, 25 predicted proteins | sample GEODES057metaG_FD_113533 | JGI IMG/M metagenome (GOLD analysis project Ga0164296, IMG submission 113533) | Dystrophic lake water microbial communities from Trout Bog Lake, Wisconsin, USA - GEODES057 metaG | ecosystem: Environmental > Aquatic > Freshwater > Lake | place: USA: Trout Bog Lake...
ACTTCTACCTCTACATCAAGGAGTGCGAGTGGCGCTTCAACTACCGACCTGTTAGCAAACTCCTCCAGTGCCTCAGGGCATGGACGAAGGCGGAATGAACACCGCTTAGCTATGTCAGCCCCATAAATATAATAGGACCGACGGAATTTATTTTCACCCGAAAGATAAATCCCACTGACAATTGGGATTTATCATTGGCGATACGTTGATCCGCCGGCCCGGATCACACTGGCCGTTCGCCCTTTGCCAGCCGCGCCTCGATCGTATCCAGAGCCGCCGGAAGATCGGCAATCGAATCAATCACCAGATGCGCCCCGGCGGCATTCATCTCGCTCGCCGCCCGCGCGCGCACCACGGCCTTTTCCGCCTCCGGCAACCCCGCCAGTTCTTCGGCCGACAGCCCGCAGATATTGCCGGTGAGCGCGAGCCCGATCGTCCATGTGCCGGCGTTCAGCCCCTCGCCGATCCCCGGCGGCGTGTCGTCCACCTTCACCACCGTATGCGCGGGCCAGGTGCCCATCGCCGCCATCGCGTGCCACATCATCAGCGGCGCCGGTCGGCCCTCCTTGAGGTCGCCGGCGCAGACGACAACATCCGGGCTGTAGCCCCGCGCGGCGGCGATCGGCATCAGCTCGGCCATGATCGGCCGGGTGTAGCCGGTGGTGGAGCCGATCTTCAGGCCCCGCTTGCGGGCATCTGCCAGCGCTTCGAGCGCGCCCGGGATGATGTCTGCGTGGTCCTTCACGGCGGCGATGTTCATCGGCTCGAACACCGCCATGATGGCGTCGATATCCGCCTCGCCGCAGGGCTTGCCATGCCGCGCCCGCCAGTTCGCCGCCACCGAGGGAACCGCGGCGACCATGCGGATGTGGTCGCGCTTGGCCATGCCCATCGGCCCGCGCGCGTCGGCCACCGTGATGGCCACGCCGAATTCGGCGAAGGCGCGGACGAAGGCCCCCATCGGCGCCCGGCTGCCGTGATCCACGACCGTCCCCGCCCAGTCCAACACCAATCCCGTCAGCATGGCATCGATCCCTCTGTGTATTGCGGCTGCGTAGCCCCCCCCGCCGCGGTTGAAAAGCCCACACCGCCATGACAGCCTGCGCCATGCACAAAGGGGACAGCATCAGCGCATGACCGGCGACCTCGCGCTCCTGCTGGCCCAGGACGGCCTGGCCAATGGGGCGATCTATGTCCTCGTCGCGCTTGGCATCGTCCAGGTCTTCCTGGTCACCCGCGTCATCTTCGTCCCCTTCGGCGACATCGTGGCCTACGCCTCGCTGACCCTCGCGGCCCTCCAGGCGGGAAAGCGGCCCGGCACGGTGTGGCTCGTCCTCCTCCTCGCCGTCATCGCTTTCATCTTCGAAATCGCCGGCCCCGCCCGCCGCAACATCCCGCGCGCCGCGCTCACCTGGCTGGCACTGCCTCTGCTCCCGGTCGCCGCCGTCTGGCTCCTCACCGGCGTCAAACTCCCCCTCGGCCTCGACTACACGCTGACCATCGCCCTCATCCTTCCCATCGGCCCGCTGCTCTACCGCGTCGCCTTCCGCCCGATCGCCGACGCGCCCGTCCTCGTCCTCCTCATCGTCGCCGTCGTGCTGCACTTCGCGGTCTCCGGCATCGCGCTCATGGTCTTCGGCCCCGAAGGCGCCCGCCCCGCTTTGATCGTCGGCGGCGGGCTCGACGTCGGCGGCCTCTACTTCCCCGGCCAGATGCTGCTGATGCTCGCCTCCTCCGCCGCCGTCACGCTGCTGCTGGCGCTCTTCTTCGACCGCACGCTGGCCGGCAAGGCCTTGCGCGCCACCGCCATCAACCGCGTCGGCGCCCGCCTTGTCGGCATCCGCCCGGGCCACGCCGGCCTGATCGCCTTCCTGGTCGCCAGCGCCCTCGCCGCCATTTCCGGCATCCTCATCGGCCCGGTCACCACCCTGTTCTACGACAGCGGCTTCGTCATCGGCCTCAAGGCCTTCGTCGGCGCCATCATCGGCGGCCTGGTGAGCGCCCCGCTCGCCGCCCTCGGCGCGCTGGCCATCGGCCAGCTCGAAAGCTTCTCCGCGTTCTACGACAGCACGATGAAGGACGCCGTCGTCTTCGCCGTCCTCATTCCCATCCTCATCCTGCGCTCCCTCCTGCAACGCGCGCCCGAGGACGAGCCGGAGGAGGAAGAGCTGTGATCCGCCGCGCCCTCCTCCCCGCCGGACTGCTCGTCCTCGTCGCGCTCCCCTTCGTCGCCACGCCCTATTTCATCACGCTGATGAACTATATCGGCATGGCCGCCCTGGTCGCCCTCGGCCTCGTCCTGCTCACCGGCGTCGGCGGGCTCACCTCCTTCGGCCAGGCCGCCTTCGTCGGCATCGCCGCCTGCGCCACCGCCTGGTGGACCACCCGCATGGGCGGCTCACCCTGGACCGGCCTGCTGCTGGCCCTCGCCCTCACGTCGCTCGCCGCCACCATCCTCGGCCTCGCCACCCTGCGCCTCGGCGGCCACCTGCTGCCGCTGTCGACCATCGCCTGGGGCCTGGCGATCTTCTTCGTCTTCGGCAACCTCGCCGTCCTCGGCCAGCATGACGGCATCTCCGGCATCCCGCCCGTCACCCTCGGGTCCATCGAACTGAAATCCGGCCCGGCCGGCTACGCGCTGATCTGGCTCACCCTCGGCCTGTCCGTCTGGCTTTGCGCCAACCTGCTCGACTCCCGCCAGGGCCGCGCCATCCGCAGCCTGCGCGGCGGCGCCGCCATGGCCGAGAGCTTGGGGATCGACACATTCCGCATCCGCCTCGCCGTCTTCGTCATCTCCGCGTTGCTCGCCGCCCTCTCCGGCTGGCTCACCGCCCATGTCCAGCGCTACGTCAGCCCCACCGCCTTCGACGTGGGCCCGGGCATGGAATACCTCTTCATGGCCATCCTCGGCGGCGCCGGCCATATCGGCGGCGCCCTCCTCGGTGCCGCCCTGGTCACCCTCGCCAAGGACGCCCTGCAGGACCTCCTGCCCCACCTCATGAAAGACAGCGGCCAGCTCGAAGCCGTCGTCTTCGCCCTCCTCTTCATCGCCGTCCTGCAACGCGCCCGCGGCGGCCTCATCCCCGTCCTCGCTCGCCTCCTGCCCCCTCGCGCGCCGACGCCAACGCAGCCAATCACCGCCGACATCCTCTCCCGCCGCCCGCAACCCGCGGCGGGCGCGGAAGTCCTCGCTATCTCCGCCGTCGAAAAACGCTTCGGCGGCCTCGTCGCCGTCAACGGCGCCAGCCTCACCCTCCACGCCGGCGAAATCCTCGGCCTCATCGGCCCCAACGGCGCCGGCAAATCCACCCTGTTCAACCTGGTCTGCGGCGCGCTGCGCCCCGATCGCGGCCTGATCCGCTTCCTCGGCCGCGACATCACTGTCCTCCCCGCCCGCCGCATCGCCACCCTCGGCATCGCCCGCAGCTTCCAGCACGTCAAACTCCGCCCGACCATGAGCCGGCTCGAAAACGTCATGCTCGGCGCCCACCTCCGCGGCCGCATGGGCCTGCTCGCCGGCGCCCTCAGGCTCGACCGCGCCGAAGAACGCCGCATCCGCGCCGAAGCCCTCCGCCAACTCCGCCGCGTCGGCCTCGACGCCGCCCCCGACGCGCCCGCCGGCACCCTCCCCCTCGGTCAGCAACGCATCCTCGAAGTCGCCCGCGCCCTCGCCGCCGACCCCGTCCTGATCGTGCTCGACGAACCCGCCGCCGGCCTGCGCCGCGCCGAAAAACACGCCCTCGCCGATCTCCTCCGCAGCCTGCGCGCCGAGGGCCTCAGCATCCTCCTCGTCGAGCACGACATGGAATTCGTCATGTCCCTCGTCGACCGCGCCGTCGTCATGGAATTCGGCGCCGTCATTGCCGAAGGCCCCCCCTCCACCATCCGCGCCAACCCCCGCGTCCAGGCCGCCTACCTCGGAGGCGCCCCATGACCCTCCTCCAGGCCCAATCCCTCACCGTCGCCTACCGCCGCGTCGAAGCCGTCAGCGACGTCTCCCTCTCCATCGCCGCCGGCCAGATCATCACCGTCATCGGCGCCAACGGCGCCGGCAAAACCACCCTCCTCGCCGCCCTCATGGGCCTGCTCCCCTCGACCGGCCGCATCACCTACAACGGTACCGACCTCGCCACCTCCGACGTCGAATCCCGCGTCGAAGCCGGCATGTGCCTGGTCCCCGAACGCCGCGAGCTGTTCACCGACATGCCCGTCGCCGACAACCTCCTCCTCGGGGCCTTCCCCCACCGCCGCGACCGCGCCGGCATCCAGCGCAGCCTCGCCGAAGTCTACGACCTCTTCCCGCGTCTCGCCGAGCGCCGCCGCCAGCGCGCCGGCACCCTCTCCGGCGGTGAACGCCAGATGCTCGCCCTCGGCCGCGCCCTCATGGCCCGCCCCCGCCTGCTCATGCTCGACGAACCCAGCCTCGGCCTCGCCCCCCTCATCGTCGCCGAAATCTTCCGCACCATCGCCAACCTGCGCACAAGCGGGGTCGCCATCCTCCTCGTCGAACAAAACGCCCGCGCCGCCCTCGACATCGCCGACGAAGGCTACGTCCTCGAAACCGGCCGCGTCCGCCTGCACGGTCCGGCCGCTAACCTGCGCGACGATCCGCAACTCACTGCACTGTATCTTGGGGGCGACCTAGAAGAATCCGAAGGGGAGTAAGGCACGCCAGGGGAAGGCGAAGGCAAGCAAGGCTCCGCCGGCTCAGGGCCTGGAGGCCCTGAGAACCCCATCCACACTCTCGGCTGGATCAATGGCCTTCGGTCGCAATCCCATGATCTCGCAGTGGGGAGTGGCGAAGCCCATAAATTGTTGCGAACGCTGCGCTCTTGTTGCGGATCGCGGATTCAAATGCCTGCGGCGCAAAGAAAGAAGTTCGCAGCTGAAGAACGGCCATCCAGCCGCGTTAAGTTGATGGGTTCTCAGGGCCCATGGCCCTGAGCTGGCGGAGCCTTGCCTTCCTTACGACGACGAACGCCCGCCCTACCCAGCCAACAACTTGTCGATCGCATCCTGTTCGAGATCCGGCCCATGCATCACCGGCTCAGCCTCGACCGGCCCCGCCGGCGCGCCGCCGATCTCAGGGACGATTCCGCCCAGCATCGTCTCCACCCGCTCCAGGTGCTCGATCGCGCGGCGCACGCGCTGACTGGTGAGGTCCTGGAAGCTGCAGGCCTCGAAGATCGAGCTGATCTTTTCGCTGATCGACTCGCGCCCGGCGGCATCGCCGGCGCCGCTGCGCACCCAGTCGTCGATCGCCTCAGCGGCTTCCATGATCCGGTTCGCCGCCGTTTCCGTCACCTGCACGATCGCTTCCAGCTCCAGCCCGCTGTTGCGTGCCTCGATGCTCGGCGCGGCGACCACGCTCTGGATCTGCTCGTGAATCCGCGCGATCTGCCCTGAGAGGTTCGACTCGCTGAAATCCACCATCTGCACGGTGGCATGCACTTCCGTGCTCAGCTCGGCGATCCGCCGGTCGACGAAGCGCCGCAGGGTTTCGAACATATCGCCGGTTTCCGCGCGCACGCTGCGGCGGATCATGGCTTCAAGGTCGGTCATGTTTTCAGCCAGCACTTCAGTCACGGCGCGCCCCGTTCGGTCGACATTCCCCCACCAGACCGCATCCGTCCTAACAGCGAGTAAACCGATTGCCCCTCCGCCGCCGCCCCGCGTAGCCTGCCGCCCATGATCCCCCCCGTCGAACGCACCCTGCCGCGCCTGCTGCTCCGCCAGGCCGAGCGCCACGGCGCCCGCCCCCTCTTCGCCTGCGCCGGCACCGCCTGGTCCTACGCCGACATGCCCGGCCTCGCCGCCCGCTCCGCCGGCCGCCTCGCCGCCGCCGGCATCGTCCGCGGCGATCGCGTCGCCATCATGAGCGACAACCGGCCAGAGTTTCTTGAACTCCTGCTCGGCTGCGCCTGGCTCGGCGCCATCGCCGTCCCCATCAACGTCGCCTCCCGCGGCCTGCAACTCCAGCACGTCATCTACACCGCCGACCCCGCCCTCATCATCACCTCCCCCGGCCTCGACGCCTTCATTCCCCCCAGCCCCCGACAACACTGGTCCATCGACGCTCTTCCAGCCCCCGGCGACCTCTTGCCCCCCGCTGACCTCGGCCCGGGCGACACCCTGGCCATCCTCTTCACGTCAGGCACCACCGGCCCCTCCAAGGGCGTCTGCTGCCCCCACGCCCAGCTCTTCTGGTGGGGCATGAACACCGCCCGCCTCCTCGCCATCACCGAGGACGACGTCCTGGTCACCCCCCTCCCGCTCTTCCACGTCAACGCCATGAACACCTTCTGGCAGGCCCTGCTGCACGGCGCCCGCATGGAACTCCTCCCCCGCTTCTCCGTCTCCGCCTTCTGGGACGCCATGGCCGCCACCGGCGCCACCGTCACCTACCTCCTCGGCGCCATGGTCCCGATGCTCCTCAGCCGCCCTCCCGACCCCACCGAAACTGCCCACCGCCTGCGCATCGCCCTCGCCCCCGGCGTGCCCCCCGCCGTCCACGCCACCTTCGCCGACCGCACCGGCCTGCGCTTCATCGACGGCTACGGCTCCACCGAAACCAACTTCGTCATCGGCACCCCGCTCGACGCCCAGACCCCCGGCCTCATGGGCCCCGCCGCCCCCGGCTTCTCCGCCCGCGTCGTCGACGCCGACGACAACAACCTCCCGCCCGACACCCCCGGCGAACTCATCCTCCGCGCCGAAGAACCCTTCGCCTTCGCCACCGGCTACTGGCGCAACGACGCCGCCACCGTCGCCGCCTGGCGCAACCTCTGGTTCCACACCGGCGACCGCGTCGTCCGCGATGCCACTGGCCGCTTCCGCTTCCTCGACCGCATGAAGGACGCCATCCGCCGCCGCGGCGAAAACATCTCCGCCTGGGAAGTCGAACAGGCCCTCGCCACCCACCCCGCCATCGCCAGCGCCGCCGTCTTCCCCGTCCCCTCCGACCTCGGCGAAGACGAAGTCATGGCCGCCATCATCCCCCGCGACGCCACCACGCTCTCCCCCGCCGACATCATCGCCCACTGCACCCCCCTCCTCCCCCGCTTCGCCCTCCCCCGCTATATCGACCTCGTCGACTTCCTGCCGATGACCGAAAACGGCAAGGTGCAAAAATTCAAACTCACCGCCCGCGGCCCCACCGCCACCACCTGGGACCACCTGCGAAAGGACGCCTGACATGGAATTTGGGGTAGCTCTCGCCACCGACGCCGACTGCTGGCGCACCGTCGCCCGCGCCGAAGAGCTCGGCTTCTCCCATGCCTGGTTCTACGATACCCAGATGCTGAGCGCCGACTGCTTCGTCGCCATGGGCGCCGCCGCCGTCAAAACCAGCCGCATTCGCCTCGGCACCGGCGTGCTCATCCCCTCCAACCGCATCGCCCCCGTCACCGCCAACGCCTTCGCCTCGCTGAACAAACTCGCCCCCGGCCGCATCGACTTCGGCGTCGGCACCGGCTTCACCGGCCGCCGCGCCATGGGCATGGGCGCGATCAAACTCAAGGAAATGGCGGACTACATCCGCGTCGTCATGGCCCTCCTCCGCGACGAAACCGTCGACGCAGAATTCGAGGGCCACACCCACAAGATCCGCTTCCTCAACCCCGACCTCGGCCTCATCAACACCCGCGATCCCATCGGCCTGCACGTCTCCGCCTACGGCCCCAAAGCCATGGCGCTGACCGCCAAACTCGGGGCCGGCTGGCTCAACTTCGTCGGCGACGTCCCCGGCGGCAGCCGCGCCGCCGCGGCCATGCGCACCACCTGGCAACAAGCCGGCCGCGACCCCTCTGACCTCAGCGCCGTCGCCTTCGCCCTCGGCTGCGTCCTCGCCGACGGCGAACCGCTCGACTCCCCCCGCGCGATCGCCCAATCCGGCCCCCGCGCCGCCGTCCTCCTCCACCGCGCCGCCGACGAAGCCCTCTCCGGCCTGCCCAACACCTCCCCCATCCCCGACTCCGTCGCCACCGAAGTCGCCGCCTACGTCGACCTCGCCCGCACCTTCCAACCCGCCGACGCCCCCTACCTCGAAAACCACCGCGGCCACCTCATGTTCGTCAAACCCGAAGAACGCCCCTTCATCACCCCCGAACTCATCCGCCGCACCACCTTCACCGGCACCCAAGACGACCTGATCACCCGCATCGAAGCCCTCCGCGACGCCGGCTACACCCAATTCACCATCCAACTCACCCCCGGCCAGGAATCCGCCCTCGAAGACTGGGGCGCCCTGATGCGGCGGATGCGATAAAACACGAATTTTATATGTGAATTAAAAAGGAAAGCAGCTAAGGCAAGAAAGGCGCCGCCGGCTTAGGGCCGAAAGGCCCTAAGAACCCACAAACTCTCTTGGCTGGATTGCCGTCCATCGGCTGCTAACCCCTTCCTTAGCGCCGCAGGCAATCGATCTGCGAAGCCACATAAATCGTAGTCTATATCAAAGATTTTATGGGCTTCGCCACTCTCCACTGCGAGATCGTGGGATCGCAACCGAAGGCCGCTTCTACAACCGCGAGCAGTCATGGGTTCTTAGGGCCCCTCGGCCCTAAGCCGGCGGAGCCTTGCCTTCCTGACCTCTCTTGGGGGCGTGCAATTTGACAATTTACAAAATGACATCGCAAAATAGGGCAACCGAGGAATTGCACCATGAGGAATGCCCCAATGTCCCGCATCCACGTCATCCACGAGAACCCCGCCTGGTTGCCGCCGCTGGCTGAAGCGTTCGAACGCCGTGGCCTGCCGTGGAGCGAGTTGTTCCTCCACACCGGTGCCTTCGACCTCTCCGCCCCACCTCCTGAGGGCATTTTCTACAACCGCATGAGCGCCTCCTCGCACACCCGCGACCACCGCTTTTCCGCGGAGTTCACCGCGAGCGTCCTCGCTTGGCTCACCCGCTGGGGCCGGGTGTTGGTGAACGGCCCGGCGGCGCTCGATTTGGAGATCAGCAAGGTTCGCCAGTATGCCGCGCTCGAGGAGGCCGGTATTCGGACGCCACGCACTGTCATGGTCGCCGGCCGCAACCAGGTCGTTGCCGCCGCCCAGGCCCATTTCCCCGGCCAGCCCGTCATCCTCAAGCCCAACCGCGGCGGCAAGGGCCTCGGTGTCCAGCTGTTCCACACGATCGAGGGCCTGCGCGAGACCGTGGAGGGCGACGGCTACATCGAGCCAGTCGACGGTATCCAGTTGCTACAGGAATATGTCCGCGCCCCGCGCCCGGTGATCACGCGGGCCGAGTTCACCGGGCGCCGCTTCACCTACGCCGTCGAGGTCGACACGTCCGAGGGGTTCGAGCTCTGCCCGGCCGACATCTGCGCCATCGGCGAGGCCGCCTGCCCGGTCGGCGAGGTGCCCGGCCGTCCCGAGCACAAGTTCACCATCATCGACGGCATCGATCCCGGTCTGCGTGCCCGCCTGGAGGTCTTCCTCGAGCGCGCCGGCGTCGACGTTGCCGGCATCGAGTTCATTGCCGGTCCGGATGGCGCGCCTCTGGTCTACGACGTCAACACCAACACCAACTACAACCCCGACGCCGAAGCCCGCGCCGGCATCGCCGGCACGTCTCGGTCCGGCATGGGCGCGCTGGCGGAGTATCTTGGCGGCCTGCTCGCCGGCTCCATGCGCCGCGCGGCCTGAGCCTTCAATAACCGAGGCGCCGGTCGATCAACCCGGCCGGCGCCTCGCCCCGCTCGAAACGACGGATGTTGTCGAGCAGCGCCACGATCCCGGTCTCCGTCTGCGTCGTCGCGCCAACATGCGGCGTGATCAGGATCCGCTCCTCCGCCCAGAACGGATGATCGTCCGGCAACGGTTCCGGCTCCGTCACATCCAGCATCGCCGCCGCGATCTGCCCGCTGGCAATCGCCGCCAGCAGATCGGCATCCACGAGATGCCCACCCCGCCCCGCATTCACCAGTTTGGCCCCGCGCGGCAGCATGGCGAACAACTCGGCGGAGAGAATGCCCCGCGTCTCGTTGGTCAACGGCAACAGACACAGCAGAATATCAGTCTTGGCCAGCATCTCCTTGAGACCGTCCTGCCCTTGATGGCAGGCAATCCCGTCAATCGCCTTCGCGCTGCGGCTCCACCCCGCGATCGGAAACCCAAGCCCCCGTAGCGCCGTCGCCGCGGCAACCCCAAGCGCCCCCAGCCCGAGAATGCCCACCCGGCACGCCGCCGGCGTCCGCACCACCTCCTGTCGCCACACCCGCGCCCGCTGCCGCGCGATATAGGTCGGCAGATCCCGATGCAGCGCCAGCACCGCCATCGTCACATACGCCGTCAGGCACGCCTCGATCCCTGGCTCCAGCATCCCCGCCAGCGGCAGATGTGCGGGGATCGCCGAGAGATCCAGTTGGTCCACGCCCGCACCGACCGAGAACACCGCCCGCAAATTCGGCAACCGCGCGAACAGCCCCGGCGGCACCGTCCAGGCCACAAGATAGACGATCTCCGTGAGATCGCCCGCATCCGGCCAGATCCGCAACTCCAGGTCGTCCGTCGTCTCGTCGACAACCCGCGCCCAGACCTCGCCCCGCACTCGCTCGCCCGAATACAGAATCGCCCGCCGCGCCATCAGGACGCGAACCGCCCGATATGGAACGGCGCGATCGGCGTCGTCGTGCGCCCCGTTGCGATCAGCTCCGCCATCACGTCGCCGACCCCCGGCCCCAACTGAAAGCCATGTCCGCAAAACCCAAACGCATAGAACAACCCTGAAACTTTCCCGCTCGGCCCCATGATCGGAATGTCGTCCGGCAGGTATCCCTCGATGCCGCTCCAGGTGCGGATCGTCCGCAGCGCCCCGAGCGCCGGAATCACACGACGCAGCATCGGCAGTTGCCGCAACGTATTCATCGGATCGACATAGGCGCGCTGGATATCCGGCAGCGCCGGCCCTCGCCACCCCCCACCCCAGACGATGTTGCCGCGCTTCACCTGGCGGAAGTAGATCCCCTCCTCCTCGATGCTGCTCGCCACGCCAACCACGGGCTCGATGCGATACGGCATCGGCTCCGTCACCGCCATTTGCGGCCCCTTGGCCACGATCGGCACCGGCTCACCGAACCGCGCCGACAGTGCCCCGCCCCACACGCCAGCGCTGATCTGCACTACCGGCGCGCGATAGGTCCCCGCGCCCGCAGTCTCGACGACGAAATCCGTGCCATCCTTCTCGATGCCGAGCACCTCGGCATTCTCCACCACCAGCGCCCCCTCGCGCGCCGCCGCCCGCCCGAACGCCGGCGCCGCCAGCCGCGGATTGGCATGCCCATCCACCGGCGACAGCGACGCCGCCAGCACGCCCGGCGCGAGATACGGATAGCGCGCCCGCAGCGCATTCCCCGTCACCATCTCCAGTTCCAACCCGTATTCCCGGACCGCCGCGACATGCGCCTCCAGCCGCGTCACATCCTCCGGCCGAAACGCCACGCGGATATGCCCGGACGGCAAAAACTCCGCGTCCTCGCCAAGCAACTCGTTGAGCCGCCCCCAAATCCCCCGCGCCCGGTTCGCCAGCGGCAACTGCGGCAAAAACCGCCCCTGCCGCCGCACGTTGCCGAAATTCACCCCGCTCGCCTGCTGCCCCACCAGCCCGCGCTCGAGCAACGCGACGGACACCCCCCGCTTGCGCAGAAAGAACGCCGTCGCCGCCCCCATGATCCCGCCGCCGACCACGATCACATCGTTGCGAACTGGCGCGTTCATGGCGCCATCTCCGTATTCACCGGCAACGGCTTCACCGGCCCCTGCCCACGCAGCCGCCCAACCTCCGCCACCGGCACGCCGAGCGCATCTGCCAGCACCTCCGCCCCCGCCAGCCCGCACATTCGTCCCTGGCACCGCCCCATGCCAAGCCGGCTGAGCGCCTTCGCCCGGTTCACTTCCGGTGCTCCCTTGTCCCGCGCGACCGAGCGCAACTCGCCCGCCGTGATGCACTCGCACCGACACACCACCGCCTCATCCGGCAGCCCCGCCGCGAACCGCGCCGGCCAGGCAAACGCCGTCTCCAGCCCCTGCCGAAACCGCGCCATCGGCGCCAGCCCTTCGCGCAACTCCCTGATCTCATCATCGGAAACCATAGCACCGAGATCCCGCAACGCCGCGCAGGCCGCCAACTGTCCTGCCATCTCCGCCGCATCCGCGCCCAGCACCCGCGCCCCATCCCCGGCGAGATAGACGAACGGGGTCGACGCCCGCCCGTCCGCGTCCGTCACCGGCAACCACTGCTGCGCCACCGTATCAAACGCGAACTCGCACCGCGCCAGATCGGCAAGCTGAGTCTCCGAGCGCAGCCCATATCCGATCCCGACCGCATCGCAGGCAATGCGCCGCTCCCCGCCCGACGCATCCCGCACGACGACACCACTCGCCTCATCCGTGCCCTCGATCGCCACGGGCGTCACCCCGCGCACAATCTTCACCCCATGCCGATGCAATTCCGCAGTGTAGAAAAGCCCCTTTGCCAACATCCCCGGCCGCGCCGCCAGCAGCGGCATCGCCCGGATACTCGCTGCCAACGTCGATGTATCCAGCACCGCGGCCACCCGTGCGCCCGCCTTAGCGTATTGATACGCCACCAGATACAGCAGTGGTCCGCTGCCCATGAACACCACGTTGCTCCCGATCGCACAGGCCTGCGCCTTCAAAGCGATCTGCGCGCCCCCGAGACTGTAAACACCCGGCAACGTCCACCCCGGCACCGGCATTATCCGGTCCGTCGCCCCCGTCGCCAGGATCAGCGCGTCATAGCGGATCCGCCGCGCCTGGTTTCCCGTCAGCGTATGCACCTCGCCGTCGTAGATGTGCCAGACCAGCGTCTGCGCCCGATAATCTATCGACGGTCGCAGGGTCTCGAAAGTCCCATGCAGCGCCTCGGCCTTTGCCGCCTCGAACCCATACAGCGCCTTCGCCGGCCGACGAAACTGCGGCGGCTGCCGGCGATAGATCTGCCCGCCATTGGCCACCGCCTCATCGATCACAATCGGCCGCACCCCGGCCGCCACCAGCCGCGCCGCCGCCCGCGTGCCCGCCGGCCCGGCACCGACAATGACTACGGTTCGATCTGCCATGCCGGCCCCCGCGTCACGATCCGCATGCCCTGTTCAACCTCGGTCGAGCACCCCCGAAGTTGCTCACCGGTAACGGTCCACACCAGGCAATCCTGACACGCCGCCATCAGGCAGAACCCCGCCCGCGGCCCACCATCGAACTCGTTCCGCCGCAGCGATCCGGCATGGGTGAGAATCGCAACCTGCAAGGTGTCGCCAGCCAGCGCCAGCACCGATGCGCCATCGATCTCGATGCGCACCGGCGCCCGGTCGGTCTCGCCGAGGCGGTGGAACCGCCCCATCGTCAGCCCGCGACGTCCTTGCGATGCGCCGCGGCCAGTTCAGCCATACTGTTGAACTTGAACTCATACGCCGCTTCCGGCGGCGGCGGCATCGTCGCCCCCCAGCCGTCAGCCGCATGCCGCCGATCGATCCAGCACGACATCAGACCCACCTTCTTCGCCGGCCCATGATCATGAAACAGGCTCTGCGCGGTGTGCAGGATCTGCGATGGCTTGATCCCGCGATCGGCAAGATTCGCCAGCATATAATGGAAGTTCCGCACATCCGGCTTGTACGAGCCGATATCCTGCGCCGTGTAGATCGCATCAAATTCCACGCCGAGCCGCTTGTTGCTGCCCGCGAAACTCACCCGATCAACGTTCGACAGAATCACCAGCTTGTAGTGCTTCTTGAGATAAGCCAACGCCTCGGCCGAATCCGGAAACGCCGGCCAGTCCGGCACCGACGCGCCAAAAGCCTTGTCCGCGGCTGCATCAGCCGCGACGCCCCATTCCCGCGCCAGCCGCGCATGCACATGCGACAGCAGCTCTGAATAGATCATATCCGGCGTCTCATGCTCCTGCGCCGACTCCTGCTTGGCAAACGCCTCCAGCGCCACATCGCGCGCGAAGCCCTTGCCACTTTTGGCAATCAGCGGCTGCAACGCCGTGAAAATGCCGCTCTCCCAATCGATCAGCGTGCCGTAGCAATCGAAGGTCAGCGTCGTAAAATCGGTCAGCTTCATCACTCTCTCCTCACAGCGCCATGCACAGGCGCAAAGCATCATAGATGGCGGCATGGACGTTGCGGCTTGTGACCGCATCGCCGATCCGATGCAACTCATAACCACCCGCCTTGCGCGGCTGCGGGCGCCCCTTCAGCAACGCATCGATATCCGTCGTCCCGTCATTCGCCGAACCCGGCCGCAGCGCGTCATACACCTCGCACACCGGCACCGTGCCGCGCTCGATGATCACCTGCTGCGCCGACAGCGTCGTGAGCGTGCCGGTCAACTCGTGCTTCAAAGTCGCCTCCAGCCCATTGCCGGCCCGGCGCACCTTCATCAGCGCATGATCCAGCGTCACCTTGACGTTGTTTTCCGCAAACCGCTTACGATAAACCACACGCGCATTGTATTCCATTTCGAGGCCGATATTGTCATCGAGTGCCACGAACTGCACCGCATGCCCCTTCTCGGCCAGATGCAACGCGGTCGACACCGCCTGGTGCCGCCCCATCTGATCCCAGATCAGCACATCAGCTTTCGCCGGCACATCTTCCGACAGCACATCCCACACCGTCTGGCATAGCTCTCCGCCATCGATTGCCGATAGATCTGGTACGCCGCCGGTGGCCACGATCACAACATCCGGGGCCTCGGCAGCGATCTCAGCCGCGCCCGCATAGATGCTGGTCCGCACTTCAACGCCAAGCCGTTCTAGCTCGGCCACGCGCCAATCTACAATCGCAATGAGATCCTTGCGCCATGACGCCCGAACTCCCAACAGCATCTGCCCACCGAGCTTCGGCGCCGCCTCGAACAGCACCACCTTATGTCCGCGCTCCGCCGAAACTCGTGCCGCCTCAAGCCCGGCGGGCCCGCCGCCAACGATGACCACCTTCCGCCCCGGCGACCCGGACCGCTCGATCACCTGCGGCAAGGTCAGCTCCCGCCCCGTCGCCGGGTTGTGAATGCAACTGGTCTTTTTGTACATGCAGTAGGACGCGCCCACGCAGGGCCGCACGCGATCCTCCTCCCCGCGCGCCAGCTTGTTCACCAATTGCGGATCCGCCATATGCGCCCGTGTCATGCCCACCATATCGAGCAGCCCTTCGGCGATCGCAAAGCGCGCAGTGGCAAGATCAGGAATACGCGCGGCATGAAACACCGGTAGCTTGGTCTCACGTTTGAAATCACCAACCGCCCGCAGAAACGGCGCGATCGGCTGCGACATGCCGGGCATGTTGTGCTCGGCCAACGAAAGATCGGTGTCCATACGGCCAAAGATCCCGTTGAAGAAATCGATATGCCCCTCGGCCTCGATGATCTTCGCCAGGCGCACGCATTCCTCGAAATCGATCCCGTCCTCCGTCCCCTCGTCGACAACAAACCTGATGCCCACAAGGAAATCGTCGCCCACCCGCCGCCGGATCGCCTCATGCACCATCAGCGCAAACCGCGCCCGATTGGCCGTCGAGCCGCCAAACCCGTCAGTCCGATGATTGGTCCGCGGCGAGAAGAACTGCCCGATCAGATGTCCGCCAGTCACCGTCTCGACGCCATCGAGCCCGCCCTCCTTGCAGCGATAGGCCGCCTCCGCATAGTCGCGAATAACGCGGTCGATATCGCTGCGATCCATCTCCCGCGGGATATTCCGATGCCGCGTCTCACGGATTGCCGACGGCCCCATCGTCGGCAGCCAGTTCCACGAAAACGCATCGGCCCGCCTGCCAAGATGCGAAATTTGGCACATGATTCCAGCGCCATGCCCGTGGATCAGGCCCGAGAACTGTTGCAGATACGGGATCACCGCGTCGCTCGAAACATCGACCTGTCCGCCACCCCAGCTCGAATCCGGCGAGACCATCGACGAACCGCCGAACATCGTCAGACCGATCCCGCCCTTGGCCTTCTCCTCGTGATAGCGCTGATATTTCTCGGCCGGCATGCCTCCGGCATCATGCGTCGAGGCGTGCGACGTGCTCATCACCCGGTTGCGAAACGTCACATGCTTGATCCGCAGCGGTCGCAGCAGCGGATCATCCGTGCGCACAGCGGTCGGCGCGATGGTGTCGTTCATGGCAGGCTCCTCGTTGCGCCCATATGTGATAACAGGGCTGCTTCATCATGGTGGCAGAGAATCTCGGCACCTTTCGACAATGCCTGGATCGGTGGCACGGTGCGGTCGCACACTCCTGGCATCCGTACTGCGCAGCGCGGATAGAACGTGCAGCCCTGGCCAGTGACGCCGGCCTCGGCCTCCCGTGTCGGCCCAACGCTGTCGAGCCAGTCGGTGCGGAGCTCAGGAACCGAGGCGATCAGTAGATCCGAATAGGGATGCATCGGCCGCTGCAGCATCGCCCCGCTGTGCGCATATTCAAGCCGCCGGCCGAAATACAGGATCATCACCTGGTCGCAGATCGCCCGCACCGTTGACAGGTCGTGGCTGATGAACAGGTAGCTCAGGCCAAGTTCCCGCTTCAGCTCTGCAAGAAGATCAAGCACCGCGGCGGCCACAACAGTATCCAGCGCCGAGGTCACCTCATCACACAGGATCAGCTCCGGCTCGGCCGCCAACGCCCGGGCGAAGTTGACCCGCTGCTTCTGCCCGCCGGACAATCCCCCCGGCAAGCGCTCGGCCACGTCGCGCGGCAGCCTGACCATATCGAGCAACTCATCGACCCGCCGGCGCGCCGCATCGCCCCCCAATCCATGATAGAACTGCAACGGCCGCGCCAGTATCTGCCGCACCGTCCGCGCCGGATTGAGCGCCACGTCGGCACTCTGAAACACGATCTGCACCCGGCGCAACTGATCGCGCGTCCGATCCGCAAGCCGCGCCGGCAGCGTCTCGCCCTTCAATCGCACCGTCCCGCGTGCCGCTGGCAGCAGGCCCGCGATCACCCGCGCCAGCGTGCTCTTGCCGCACCCGGATTCGCCGATCACGCCCAGCACGGACCCCGCGGGAATCGAAAACCCGACATCATGCAACACCGGAATCATCGGCAGCCCCGCGGACGACACCGGCCCATACCCCGCGACCAGACCTTGAACCTCCAGCAATGGCGCGCTCGACGGCGGAGCCTCCGCCGCGCGGGCCGCAGGCGCGAAAGCCGCCAGCAACTCCCGCGTATATTCATGCGCCGGTGCATCGAGCAACCGCTGCGTCGGCGCCTCTTCCTGCATCCGCCCGTTGCGCAGCACCACAATGCGATCCGCCATCTGCGCAACGACCGCGAGATCATGCGACACATAGATCGCCGTCGCCCCCCGCTCGCGCACCACAGCGCGAAAAGCCCTGAGCACCCCGATCTGCGTCGTTACATCCAGCGCCGTCGTCGGCTCATCGAGGATCACCAGATCGGGATCGGTGATCAGCGCCATCGCCGCGGTGATCCGCTGCAACTGCCCGCCGCTCACCTGATGCGGAAACCGCTCGCCAACGCCCTCGGGATCCGGCAACGCCAGCGCCCGAAACAGCTCGACCGCCTTGCGCTCCGCCGCCGCCCGATCGAGCACGCCATGAATGCGCGCGCTCTCTGTCACCTGCGTCATCAGTCGCTGCGCCGGATTGAAAGCCGCAGCCGCACTCTGCGGAATATACGCAACCGTCTTCCCGCGCAGCCCGGCCAGCCCGGCCGTATCGAGGCCAAGCACGTCGACGTCGCCAACCTCGATCCGCCCGCCATCGATCCGACAACCCGTCCGCGCATACCCCATCATCGCCAGCGCGATCGTGGTCTTGCCCGACCCGGATTCACCGATCAGCGCCAACACCTCGCCGCGCGCAATCTCGAAGCCGACATCATCGACAATCAGCGCTCGCCCGCCCTCGGCCGCGGCAACGCTGACCTTCAGGCCGGACACTTTCACATGCGCGCTCACCGTGCCGTCTCCGCCACGCGCCGGCTCGGCAGATTGTCGATGAGCGCATTGACCGCGACGGTGAGCGTCGCGATCGCCAGCGCCGGCATCAGTACTGCCGGCGCGCCATAGGAAAGGCCTTCGATATTTTCCCGCACCAGACTGCCAAGATCCGCGTTGGGTGGCTGGATGCCAAGGCCGAGAAAGCTCATGCCGGTCAGCAGCAGCACCACGAACACAAAGCGCAGTCCGAAGTCGGTCAGCACCGGAAGGATCATGTTCGGCAGGATTTCATAGGCAACGATATACAGCGTGCCCTCGCCCCGCGCCCGCGCCACGGCGACGAAATCCATCGCGTTCACATTGACCGCCATCGCGCGGGCCAGTCGATAGGCGCCAGGCGTGTAGATCACCGCCGCCGAGACCACCAGCACTGGAATTGACGACCCCAGCGACGACACCACCACCAGCGCGGCCAGCAGGCTCGGCACCGAAATCATCGCGTCCAGCACACGGCTCACCGCCATGTCGAACCATCCGCCCCGCGCCGCTGCCGTCAATCCCAGGCCGACGCCCATCAGGCACGCCAGCGACGTCGAGAGCAGCGCGATGCCCATCGTGTAGCGCGCGCCAAACAAAATGCGACTGAGCATGTCGCGCCCGAGATAGTCGGTGCCAAGCGGAAACGCCGCACTCATCATCGCCAACGGCTCGCGCGACGCAATGCGGCTCGGCGGATAGGGCGCCACCCAGGGCGCGAAGATCGCCGCCACGGCCCAGCCGACGACAACGGCCAACGCCACCGCCCCCACTGTCGAGATGCGATGCCGCCTCATCGTTGCCGCAGCCTCGGATTGGAAACGATCGCGACGATATCAGCAATCAACACCATCGAGAGATAAGCCGCGCAGAACAGCATCGCACAGGCCTGGACCAGCGGCAGATCGCGCGTCGAAACCGCATCCACCATCAGCTTCGCCAGGCCGGGATAGTTGAAGATCGTCTCGACGATGATCACGCCGCCCAGCAGGAAGGATGTCGACAGCGCAACCGCATTCACGATCGGCCCCAGGGCGTTCGGCAGCGCATGAACCAGCACGATCCGGATTGCGCCGGCGCCCTTGAGCCGCGCCATTTCGATGTAGGATGACTCCAGCACCGTCAGCAGCGCCGCCCGCGTCATCCGCGCCATCTGCCCGATGCCGACCAGCGCCAGCGTGCCCACGGGCATGGCCAGCAGCCGCATCATCGCCCAGAAATCCTGCGGGCCGGACCGGAACGCGAGTGCCGGCAGCCAGCGCAGCTTCACAGCGAATACCAACACAGCGACGCTGGCGATCAGGAATTCCGGCACCGAGACGATGCCGATGATCCCCATGCCGACGATCCGGTCATAGCGCGAGCCGCGCCACATCGCCGTGGTGATGCCCAGCGTGAGCGCCAGCGGCACGGTGACACAGGCCGTGATCCCCGCCAGCGTCAGCGAATTCGGCAGCCGGTTGCCAATCAGCGCCACGACCGGCAGCCGGTTCACCAGAGAGCGGCCAGGATCGCCGCTCAACAAACCGCCAAGCCACAGCAGGAACCGTTTCCACGACGGCTGATCCAGATGCAATGCCGCGCGCAGCCCAGCCACCGCATCGGGCGTCGCGCTCTGGCCCAGCAGGGCCTCGGCCACGTCGCCCGGCAGCAGTTCGGTCGCGGTGAACACCAGCGCCGAGACGATCAGCAAGGTAAGCGCGCCGAGCAGCAGACGCACACCGATGAGACGCAGCATCGCCGCGTTCATTGCTGTCCTCGCAGCTCAGCGCGGGCGCCGCGATCAGGCATCAAGCCAGACATTCTCGGGGAAGTTGAAGCCCATCATGCCGCCCACCGGGATCGGCGTCATGCCCTTCAGCTTCGAGACGTGGCCATCGAGGAAGGAGTTGAACAGCGCGATGCCGATGCCCGAGGTATCGCGAATGGCCAACTGCATTTCGCCATACATCTGCTTGCGCTTGGCGAAATCCGTCTCGCCGCGCGCGGTCGCGAGCAGGCTGTCGAACTTCGGATCCTTCCAGGCGGATTCGTTCCATGGCGCGTCTGACTTGAAGAACAGCGTCATCAGGATGTCCACGCTCGGGCGCGGATTGATGTTGCCGAAGCCCACGGCGGACTTCAGCCAGTAGTTCGCCCAGTAGCCATCGCCGGGCACCCGGCGGACCTCGAGATCAAGGCCGATCTTGCTGCCCGCCTCCTGCATCATGACAGCCATCTCCGCCGATCCGGCCGCGGCCGGTGAGACCACGATGGGAACCTTGCTGGTGCCGACGCCGGATTTCTGAAAATGGAATTTTGCCTTGTCCGGATCGAAGGCGCGCTGGGGGATGTCGGCGTTGTAGAAGCGGTTCGACGGCGTGATCGGATGATCGTTGCCGATCACCGCAAAGCCTTGATAGATGGCATCGCGCATCTGCTCGCGATCCTGCAGATATTTCAGCGCCAGCGCGAAATCGAGATTGCCGGTCCCGGGCGCGTCGAGCCGCACGATGAGGTCGGTATACACCCCCGCTGGCGTCTCGAACACGGAAAGCCCTTGCTGCGCCTTGATCAGACGCGTCGACCGCGGCGTGACGCCGCCGGCCAGCTGGATGTCCCCGGCCAGCAGCGCGTTCACGCGGGCCGTCTCATCGGGAATCCCGAAGAACTCGATCTCGTCGAGATAGGGCTTGCCCGGCTTCCAGTAGTTCGGGTTGCGCACACCGATGGTTCGCACACCCGGAGTGAATTCCTTGCAGATATAGGGCCCGGTGCCGATCGGCTTGACGAACTCGGTGGTGCCCTCCTTGATGATGTGGAAGTGGAACGTGCCGAGCACCACCGGAAAGTCGGCATTTGGTGCCGACAAGGTGATGGTCACCTCGTCGGTCCCGGTGGCTTTGATCTCCGTCATCTGCGCCGCCAGCGGCTTGGCGATCGAGCCGACCTTGGGGTCGTTGTGCCGCTGCAGCGAATACACCACGTCGGCCGGGGTCAGCGCCTTGCCGTCATGGAAGGTCACGCCCTTGCGCAGCTTGATCGTCCACACTGTCGCGCGATCGCTGGTGATGCTCTCTGCCAGTTCCGGCTGCGGCGCGAGATTGCCGTCGAGCGCGGTCAGCGTGTTGTAGAACATGTTGCAACGAACATAGTCGGTTGACAGCGACTGCTTCGCCGGATCGACCGTATCTGCCGTGGACGACGAATAGCCAGCCGCCCGGATCTGTCCGCCGCGCCGCGGCGTCTGCGCCCGCGCGCTTTCGGGCAGCCAGAGTGACCCCGCGGCGCCCAGTCCGGCCGCCGCCACCATCTGCATCAACTCCCGGCGCCGCGCGCCGCCCGAGCCATCGCTGTCTCCACGCATCTGTGAGCTCCCGTTTTGTTGCGTCCCTGGCCGCACGGCGTGAACCCATCCCGATGCCATCGGCACACAGCAGGGATCGCACGCAGCTTGCGTGGGCCCATCTTCACCCCCCCTGCGTCAGCCGTCATCTTGACAATGTTGAGGGGGGTCATACGGTGGGCGTATGACCTCGCTCGGCCGGCTCATTCCCTCGCCACGCGCCCTGCTTGTCTTCGAAGCGGCAGCCCGCCACGGCAGCTGCGGCGCCGCTGCGCGTGAGTTCAACGTCACTCAGCCCTCGGTCAGCCGAAACATCGCGCAGCTCGAGCTTGAGCTGGGGGTTCGCCTGTTCATCCGCAGCCCGGCCGGTCTCACACTGACCGACGAAGGGCGGACCCTGCACCAGGCCGTGACCGACGGGTTCGGGCGGGTGGGCGAGGCGATGCGGGACATCGCGGCCAGGCATTCGCGGCAGGATGTGGTGGAGCTGTCGCTGTCGACCGCGTTTGTCACGCACTGGTTCATCCCGCGGATGCAGGCGTTCTACCGCGATTTTCCATCGGTCGATTTGCGGTTTCAGCTGCTGTCGGGCTCATTGCGGGGGCCGGCGGGGGATGTCGATCTGGCGATGCGGCGGATACCGGAGACGGATAACGAATACCATTCCTGGCACTTCGCGCCGGAGTTGGTGATCCCCGTGGCGGGCCCCTCCTACATCCAGCGGCATGGGCCGCTCGATGGGCCGGCCGATGCGCCGCATACGCTGTTGCACTTCGATGATCCGCTGATCGACTGGACGCTGTTCTGGGGCGAGGCGGCGCGGCGGCGGTCGCCTTGGCGGACATGGGTGCAGTTCTCGGACTATGCCGTGGTGATCCAGGCGGCGATGAACGGGGAGGGGGTGGCGCTGGGGTGGATCAGTGTGGTGGCTCCGGCGCTGGCGGCCGGGCATTTGCAGCCGGCGTCGCGGCGGCGGGTGTTGACGGGGAGCGCTTATCACTTGCTGGCGCCGCGGTCGCGGCCGTTGCGGGATGTGGTGCAGGCGATCCGGGTTTGGATGACCGAGGAGATGGCCAAGGACCTCGCGCAGCTTGGGGATCTCTCGGAGGAGAGTACCGGGCCATTGACCGGCGCGGGGTGAGCTACCCAGTCTGCGCTGACAGGATTGGGGACGGCGATGCCCGCTGGGCGATGGAATTTGGTGTGGATGTGCGTGCTCGTCGCGGTGAATCAGCTTGGGTTCGGCGCGGTGGTGCCGGCGCTGCCGCTCTATGCGCAGTCTTTTGGGGTGTCGGTTTCGGCGATCGGGCTGGCGGTGGGGGTCTATGGGCTGGCGCGGTTCGTGGGGTCGCCGCCGGCGGGGATGTTGTCCGATCGGCTGGGGCGGCGGCCGACCTTGGCGATCGGGGGGGTGGTGACGGCGGCGGGGAATCTGTGGTGTGCGTTCGCCACTTCATATCCGGAGTTCATTCTGGCGCGGTTTGTCGCCGGCGCTGGGGCGGGGCTGATTGTGACGACGGGGCAGATCGTGCTGGCCGATATCACGACGCCGGAGACGCGGGGGCGGACGGTGTCGATCTATCAGGGGACGTTCATCTTCGCGGCCGGGATCGGGCCGTTTCCGGGGGGGCTGCTGTCGTCACATTTCGGCCTGACAGCGCCCTTCGTCGCCTATACCGTCGCCGGGCTGATGGCGGGGCTGGTGGCCTGGTTCGCGGTGGCGGAGACGCGGAACCCGGCCCATGCGACGCTGCGGCGGCATTCGGCGGGGGGGCCATCCTATCTGGCGCAACTCAATCGGCTGCGGGGGCAGATCGGGTTTGTGCTGGCCTGCTTTGTCTCGCTGGCCAATGCGGTGGCGCGGACCGGGGGGTTGTTCAGCGTGGTGCCGTTGCTCGGCAGTTTGCGGTTGGGGCTGACGATTACCGAGATCGGGTTTTCGCTGGCGCTGGGGAGTGTGACGGGGCTGATCGCGGCCTATCCCGGGGGGATGCTGGTGGATCACTTCGGGCGCAAGGCGGTGATCGCGCCGGCGACGGTGATCTCGGGGTTGTCGATGCTGATCTTCTGCATCGCACCGTCCTACGCCTGGTTCATCGCGGCTTCGATCGCCTGGGGGACGGCGACCTCCATCGGGGGGGCGGCACCGTCCGTCTATGCGGCGGATAGCGCGCCGCCGGGGCTGAATGCGACGACGATCAGCGTGTTCCGGATGGCCGGGGATATTGGCTACATCACCGGGCCGATCATCCTGGGCATCATCTCCGATTTCTTCGGGCCGGTGACGGCGCTGATCCTGGCGGCCTCGCTGCTGGTGCTGGCCGGGGGGCTGTTTGCCGGGTTCGCGCCGGAGACTTTTCGGGCACGGCGGTAAACGGGCGGCGCATCCCTGGTGCCGCCCTGGCTGCATGGCTTGGAGCGGCTGGGGCGTCTAGGGTCGGGGCGTTATTCCTGTTCGAGGACACCCATGGACACGCTTACCTACTGGAACGGCACCTGGCACGAGGGCAATCCCGCCATCCTGGGCCCGCGCGACCACGCCTTCTGGCTCGGCTCGATGATTTTTGACGGCGGGCGCGCCTTTGATGGCTGCGGTCCTGATCTCGACCAGCACGCGGCGCGGGCGATCCGCTCGGCGCGGGCGCTGGGGATGAACCCCAAGCAGACCGCCGAAGAGATCTTCGCCCTCATGATGGAAGGCATCAAACGCTTTCCGCCGAAATCCGAACTCTATGTCCGTCCGATGTTCTGGATCACCAAAGGCGGCCATGGGCCGATCTCGGTGGACGGCGACAGCGTCGAGTTCCTGCTGTGCATCTACCTCTCGCCGCTGCCGACCGGACCTGGGCTGTCGATCGGACTGTGCCGCAGCATCCGCCGGCCGACGCCGGAAAGCGCGCCGACGGATGCCAAGGCCTCGTGCCTGTATCCGAACTCGGCCCGCGGCGTCGCCGAAATGCTCAAGCGCGGGTTCAATAACGGCGTGGTGCTCGACGCCCTCGGCAACGTCGCGGAGACGTGCAGCTCTAACATTTTCCTCGCGAAGGACGGCGTGGTGATCACGCCGATCCCGAACGGAACCTTCCTGGCGGGGATCACGCGGAACCGCACGCTGACGCTGCTGCGGGAAGCGGGGGTGCCGGTTGAGGAACGGACGGTTAAGCCGGAAGAACTGGATACGGCCGACGAGATCTTCACGACGGGGAACGCCGGCAAGGTGCAGCCGGTGATCCGCTACGAAGATCGCAACCTGCAGCCGGGGCCGCTGATGCGGAAGGCGCGGGATCTTTATATGGCCTACGCGCAGACGCAGAAGATTGTCTGACGCGCAGCGAAGCGGAGCGGCGACGAAAGCGACAGCGGATCGGCTTCGATCCGCGATAGCGCTCCGCTTCACCCGCGCGTCGTGCTGGAGCTCAATAGTTTTGATATCGAAACAATAAAGACGTGCGCAAGCGTCACGCCCTAGCCCCAGAATTTTGAAACCCGGCTTTTGACGACCCGCCAGGGGGTTCGGCTGGTGGTGGGGTAGGGTTCGAGATAGGGGGTGCGCCAGCGGAGTTTGGGTGCGCGCTTTGGGCGCGGCTTACGGGGACCCGGCTTTCTGATCCGCGGCGGGAGGCGCAGGCATTCGGGGGGCGTGATGGCCAGGAGGCGGCAGAGGGGGCGGACGTTGCGGCCGAGAGATTTGAGGGCTTCGGGGGGAAGGTCCGCCAGGAGCGCCTGGGTTTCGGGTTTGGTGAGGATGTGCTCGATCTGCGAGAAGTAGCCGCGGATGAAATAGCCGTATTTGCTGCCGAGCCAGCCGTGGGACTGGGGGATGTAGGGCTTTTTCGGGCGGGGTTCGGCGGTCGGTTCCGGGGTTTTGCGCGCGCGGGGGGCGCGAAGCTTTGGGGCTTTCCAGCTGCCGGTGGCGAGGGCGGCCATGAGGCGCTGGATGCGTTGGTGGGGGCGGGTAATGCGATCGTAGACGGCGGGGCCGAGGGGGGCGAGGGCGTGGAGGCGCTGGAAGATGTACGTGAGGAGGGTGCCGACGACCTGGGCCAGGGCTTCGGCGAAGGCCGATGCGGCTGGGAGCGCTTGAGGCGCTGTGTGGGTCGAGGGCGGTGGGGTCATGGGTCCTTTGGGGGAAAGTGGGGTAGTCTTTATATATAACTATCTTGAGTTAGTGGGGCAAGGGAAAAATCGCGGGGAGTACTCTTTTAAGTGGCCGCGGTTTGCGGCGGAGGCGGGCTTCCGGGGTGACTTCGCGGCGGCCCTGGTGACGACCGAGTTGAGAGCGGCAGTCGGTCCGATAGGTGACCGGATACCGCTCCAACTCTCTGTTTAATAGAGCAATTTCATTCTACCAGACGATACCGTCTGGTAGGGTTTTGCTCTAGCTGAGCAGGCCCCCGACTCCCCGGACGATGGCTTCGACTTTGGCGGATTCTTCGGCGTTCAGGCTGCGTTGCGGGCGGGCCATGATGTTGGTTTTGATGATGCCCATGGCGCGCATGGCGGTTTTGAAGCCGCCGACGCCGGAGGCGCCCGCGGAGGTGCGGGGGACGCCGCACCAGACGATTTCGAAGAGGCGGCAGAGGCGTTCCTGTTCGGCCTTGGCGGCGGCCCAGTCGCCCTTGAGGGCGGCGTTGTAGAGGCGGACATAGGCGCCGGGGTCAACGTTGCCGAGGCCGGGGACGGCGCCGTGGGCGCCGGCGAGGAGGATGCCGTCGACGCCGAGCTCGCCGCCGGTCATGCAGAAGAAATCGGGCTTGCCGGCCATGTCGGAGAGGACGTAGCGGAAGCCGCCGTCGTCGCCGCTGGAATCCTTGAGGCCGGCGATGGTGCCCTCGTTGGCCAAGGTGGTGACGGTGGCACGGTCGAGCTTGATGTGGACGCAGACGGGGAGATCATAGGCGATGACGGGGACGGGGCTGCCGTCGGCGACATAGCGGAAATGGTCGATGGTCTCGGCCTGGCTGGTGCGGGTGTAGAAGGGGGCGGTGACGACGACGGCGTCGACGCCGATGGCGGCCGCGACCTTGGAATGGCCGATGACGCGGTCCGTCGTGGGGTCGACGGCGCCGGCGAGGACGGGGACGCGGCCGTTGGTGATCTTCACGGCATGCTCGAGAATCTGCCGGCGGGTGGCCTCGTCGTGGAAAACGACCTCGCTGGTGGAGCCGAGGAAAAAGAGCCCGTGCACGCCACCGGCGAGGAGATGCTCGATGACCTTAGTGAAGGACGGGTAGTCGACCGTGTAGTCGGCGTTGAGGGGGGTGACGACGGGGGGAACAATCCCCTTCAGGCCGGCGATGGACTTGGGCACTTGGTTTCCTTTCCAGAGACGGGCGCCCTTGGAGAGGCGCTTCGAGGGGGATGGGTTTGTTGCGTCATACCATGTCCGGGGGATGGGGGAAGGGCGGGGGCTGAGGAGGGCGGGTAGGGAAGGCAAGGCTCCGCCGGCCAAGGGCCGAGAGGCCCTTGGATCCCATGTCATCTCTTGACTGGATCAGCGGCCTTCGATCGCCATCCCACGATCACGGGGCGGGACGTGGCGAAGCCTATCGAACCCGTGCGTCCGCACGACGATTTATGCGGTCGCACGAGGCGATTGCCTGCGGCGCTAAGGGAGAATTGCGAGGCAACACACCCGCAGGGCAGAGTCGGGAAAATTTCCGATACGTTCGGGCATTCGGTGGTGGAGACACGATAGCTTATCGTAACGCCTCTCCGTCCCGAAAACGATGTGCTGGTTGCATTGCCGCGTCGGGCTGAATGTCTGGTCGACCCACAGCTGACCTTCGCGGGCTCGGCCCTAATGGCCTGGACTGGCCGGAAACGGAATGGCGGGCTTCTGAGCAGAAAATGTTGAAAGCTGTCGCTCGAATCGAAAATCAGCTGCAACAGCAATGGCGCCAACCGACGGCGGAAAATTACAGGGCAGTACCGTTTTTAGGATATAATACCTCTGGTAGCGTGGATCGACTTCGCTGAAGCAAACCGCAAATTTGGCACCCGAATCTCTGGTTGGTAACGTCACCGCGCCTCTTGTAGCCGGACGTCGAGTAGTTTGGCCAACGCCGTCTTCAGCGCGGCCTTCCGGCCGTCGAAGAACGCCTCGAACTCAGCGAAATCCACCGACACGACCGGAACGTAATTACTGCGAAGATAGAGGGTCCGGTCCGCAGCATCAGGGTACTGCTTTTCCAGCCACGTAGACAAAGAAGCGTCGCTCTTGCTCTGGTTCTCGCGGCCCTCTAGGAGGCGCAGATTGGGCAGCATGTCCCGTTTCTCTTGCCAGTCAGCAATCTTCTCCGGTGCGAATTTCATCTTCTGCAACTTGCTGTTGCTGAAGGCGGCGTAGGGATGCATGTGGTCTTGGTGAAACTGAACCTGGCTGAATTTCAAATTGGGCGAAAGCAGCGATAGGAGTGCGAAGGTCCGCGCCCCCTTGGTCGAGAGTACTAATTCGTCCAGCGCCGCCTCGTCAAAGACAAGGCTCCGGCCCCCGGGAAGTCTGACCTTCTTATCGAACTTGGCGCAATCGAAGGTGTCGCCCGGCTCCAAGGTCTCCTCCATGCCTTTGCGCATGCTCGACAGAACCTGATCCCCGGAGCTCCCGTAGACGCCCAACAGCAGGCTCTTAACCAAGAGGAGCCGCAAGCCGGGTTTGCTCGCCGGCAGGGCGCAGCCGATCTTGATAGCATACGCAAGCGGGATGATGGCGTTGACCGACGTCAACGTTTCGCCATCGAAGCCCCACTCGGTAAGCAGGTCCACGGCGCAGTCGATTGCCCTCGTGATCGCATTCCAGTCCTTGACGATCAATTTCACGTTGGCGGACTTGAACGACGCGACGCGCAAACGGACGGGGCAGTCGGCCAGGACTAGGCATGCCCGCATGATGAAGTCGGTGTCGAACCAGAAGCCGTTCCCCTTACGATTGGTCTCCTGCAGGAAATTCTCAATGGCGTCGCGGCCGTCTTCCCAATGGGCGACGATCGTCGAAAATAGAAGATCAGTTTTCGCCAGTGGTGTGCCGGCGCTGTTGACCCGGACGAAGATATCGAGCACTTCGTCGAGCTCTTGGTTCACCACTGGGAAGAAATTGATGACGGGTATCGTCGTCAGACGCTCCCATAGCTTGACTATGATGTTCAAGGCACGATCGTCTATCTTGTCGGTGACCTCAATTTTCTGCTCAGCAGCCCGCCTCTTTTTCGACCAGTATCGGTTGGCAGCCGGTACGTCCTTGCAGTCCAGAAGATCCTTGACTAGGCACCAGCACTGCTCGGCATTGACGACTTCGGCTTCTTCGGGCGTCAGGAAGCGGAATTCGTAGATGACGTCGTCGTCTTCCCGCTCAACCTCCTCCTTGAAGACGTTGATGTAGAACCGCCGCACTGGAAACGCATGAGGGTTGTTCCACCACATGCGTGGGCGCCTGTAAGCGTAGGTGCCCTGCAGCGCGACATACATTGAATTCAACCGTTGCTGCCCGTCCAGGACGCCGACGAGTTCGTCAGGTAGATGCGGTTTTGCCGCCAAACTATTTTTCCAGTTGTCCCGTTCGTGAAACTCACGAATGAATTCGTAGTACGAATAGTCGTTATGTTTCGCTTTTTGGACCATCCAGAAGAGGAAGGTGCCGATCGGATAGTCCCTCATGATCGAATCGAAGAGCTTCTCGATCTGCTCTGCCTTCCATACGAATTTCCGTTGGATTGCTGGCAAGTACAGCCGTTTCTCGACGATGCGCTGCATGGCCTCCCGAATGGTCCAGTGCTGGTATTCCACGGTGACACCCCCCATTCGGTTCCGGCCATCCGCGAGTCCTGTCCTGCGGCCGATGCGGTACCGTCGGCGGAATAGAACACGGCGCACAGACCGCTGCAATTGCCAGTAGAGCTCTACTCCGCCGCGCTTGGAGGTTCACTGGATCGTTTGCTGGCTGGCTAGCGAGATATACGCCTGAAAATTCTGAACGTCAGCTTTCCGGAAGCGGTAGACAGGTCAGAAAGGACTACCATGCGCGCTATCCAGCCATAGGCAGGCGGAGCGTCCTACACCCGCATTCGACCCACCGTGGACTCTGTAGGAGGCACTTATCAAGTACTTCTCAGCTGAAGAACGACGATCCAGCCGCGTTATCTGATGGGTTCCAAGGGCCTCTCGGCCCTTGGCCGGCGGAGCCTCCCTTCTTGTTTCAGCGGAGCGGTCCTTGCCTTGCCCGTGTGTCGGGGCGCAGATTCGAGGCGGTGTGATTGGAGGCGGTGTGATGCGCGTTGCGTTGTTGGGGGTGAGTCACTGGCATGCGGGGTTTCATGCCGAGGCGGTGCAGGCGGCGGGGGCTGAGATTGGGGCGGTTTGGGATGAGGATGCGGGGATAGCGACGGCGTTTGCCGTGGAGCATGGCGGGCGGGTGGTGTCTTCGGTGGGGCAGGCTTTGGCGGAGAGGCCGGGGTTGGTGGTGGGGTTGGGGCGGGGGCCGCGGGCGGCGGGGTTGTTGGGGGAATTGTTGGAGCATGACGTCAAGATCTTGATGGATAAGCCGATTGGGGTGAGCGCGGCGGAGGTGGCGCCGCTGCTGGCGACTGCGCGGCGGCATGGGCGGTTTGTGGCGGTGGCGTTGGCGCATCGGACGGGGCCGATCGATGGGGAGATTGCGCGGCTGCGGGCGGCGGGGGCGTTGGGGGCGATTTCGCATATGCAGTTTCGGATTATCAACGGGCCGCCGCAGCGGTATCCGGCCTGGGGGGTGGGGTGGATGTTGGATCGGGCGCAGTCGGGCGGGGGGGCGCTGCGGAATTTGGGGTTGCATGGGTTGGATGCGTTCGCGGCCTTGGCGGGGGGGCAGCTTGTGGAGGTGGTGCATGCGTCGTTCGGGCGGGGGGTGCATGGGGCTGACGTGGAGGATTTCGCGCATGTGGTACTACGGGCGGCGGATGGGATGCTGGGGGTGGTGGAGGCTGGGTATACGTGGGCGTCGATGAAGGGGGGCGGGAGTTTCGAGTGGCGGGTGGATGCGGAGAAGGCGAGCCTGGTGGATGACGCGGTGAATGTGACGCTGGCGACGACGGAGGCGCCTGCGAGCGTGTCGGCGTGTTTGCCGGGCGGGAAGCGGTATGCGGCGTTCATGGCGGATACGATCGCGCGGGCGGGGGATGGGCGGGCGCCGCTGGTGGATCTGGGGGCGTTCGCGGAGGCGATGCGGTTGTGTGATGACGCGTATCGGATGGGTGGGGTGTCGTGATCGGGGTTGGGATTATCGGGGCGGGGTATATCGGGGGGGTGCATGCGCGGGCGATTGCGGCCGCGGAGGGGATGCGGGTGGCGGCGGTGTGTCGGACGGATGCGGCGGCGTGTGCGGCGTTCGCGCGCGAGTTCGGGGGGGTGCCGTATACGGATTATCGGGTGATGCTGGCTGATCCCGCGGTGGATGCGGTGCTGGTGGCGACGCCGCATCATCTGCATGTGGAGATCGCGGGGGATGCGGCGCGGGCGGGCAAGGCGGTGATGGTGGAGAAGCCGTTGGCGCCGACGGTGGGGGAGTGCGATCGGTTGATCGCGGCGACTTCGGGTGTGTTGATGATGCCGGGGCATACGATGCGGTTTACGCGGGCTGTGCGGGCGGCGCGGGAGATCCTCGATGGGGAGGCGGGGCCGCGGTTTCTGACGGCGACGATGGCGAAGCGGTGGATGGAGGCGAACCGGCGGGACTGGCATCTGAAGCCGGAGACGGGGGGCGGGATGCTGTTGACGGCGGGGATCCATGCGCTCGATCGGGTGTTGTATCTCGCGGGTGGGGAGGCGACGCATGTGAGCGCGGTGATGGGGACGCGGTTTCATGACCAGCCGGCGGATGATGTGGCGATGTTGCAGCTGCGGTTCGCGGATGGGTCGGCGGCGCAGATTGCGTCGATCGGGATGGAGGAGGGGGCGACGATCAATGATACGGCGGTGATGACGGCGCGGGCGGCGATGCGGGTGGATTTTGGCGAGGGGGTGCGGGTTGGGCGGGGGGATCAGTGGGCGTTGGTGGAGGGGAGTACGGAGGG
>Ga0164296_1001022_pt1 | contig 31325 bp, 43 predicted proteins | sample GEODES057metaG_FD_113533 | JGI IMG/M metagenome (GOLD analysis project Ga0164296, IMG submission 113533) | Dystrophic lake water microbial communities from Trout Bog Lake, Wisconsin, USA - GEODES057 metaG | ecosystem: Environmental > Aquatic > Freshwater > Lake | place: USA: Trout Bog Lake...
CTTAATATTTGACGCTGTTCTTCAACCCATGCTTTAGGTTGCACTCTCATGTCTTGCCAAGTTTTATGTAGAACTAACCAATTGGGATTTGTTAATGCAAATTGATAGATATCATAAAAAGCATTCTTACCTTCTGGTGTGGAAATTAATATCATTCTTCCTGCAGAGTCTTTTTGCCCTGGAATAGGCCTAGTTCTGTTAGAAAGTTCCTGGATAGATTCTTCACTGAATTCTGCCGCTTCATCAGCGATAATCAGGCTAGAATTAATGCCTTTTAGGCCAGTTTCAGCTGATAAACAGAAGATTCTAATGCCGTTAGGAAAAGTAATAGTCTTACTACTATTATTAATATCTTGCTCGTCTTTTAGGCCCCAAAGTTGAATACAACGATTCTTAAGGTCTTTCCAAATGATCCTAGTTACCATAGGAGCAGTTGGTGCAATGTAAAGAATATCACGACCCTTATGTATTTGTGGAGTTGTGGCCGCAATGCACAGCATCCAACTGGCTAGGAAACTTTTGCCACTACCAATGGGCAAAACCAAGCAACAGTTCTTATCACTCATCATAGCGTCCCAGACTTCAAGCTGTCCACCATAGAGTGTTAGCTTGTGGGTATTACTCATCTATTTCTTGTGTGTTGATTAGAATAGTAGGTGCTAGGCTTTGGCCACCACTGGTAATATCAACTTTGTCAGCTACCACTTTGTTTAGAATAAGATGATCATATTTGGCTTTTAAATGTGCATCATCACCAAATAACGCTTGTTGATAATTTAATGCCAATTGCACAGGATAAGGAATGCCTAGAGTATTTTCTAATGCTTCTAATATATCTTTACCACTGAGTTTTTGTGTTGATCCTAATTTGCGACCAGCTCCAGGGCGAGCTCCACCGTGGCCAGATATTATTTCTACTTCTGTGGTAATCGCAGGGGTTGAGAATGATTGTTTTTCAAGTTCCATAATGATATTTACTGTAATCAAAAAAAAGCCCACAGATACCAGGTCATGGGCTTAAAATATAATCAAGAAGGGATTATATTTTGTCTAACTCATCGTCAATTATTATTATTTTTATCACATCTTCTTCAGATTTCTCAGTCATTAATTCAGATTGGCGGCGGTGAAATTCACTTCTATTTTCAGTATCTAACACTAATAAATCATTTACTATTATTTGAAATCTAGCCATATTTTATTCTCCCTTTGTATATTTCGCATTAGCTGCGTTCACTGCTCTATCATGCAACATTATTTGATGTTGCTTATCTTCCAATTCTAATATAACGTTTACCACTTGATCTACTTCATCAGTATAAACACTGATGGGTTTTGAAGTAGAGTATTTTTTATTGATTTTATTTAGAGCCTGTTCACATTCCTCAGGAGTTAATGTTTGGATATATTCACTAGTAAATTGCGCTATCATAACTTTATTATATAGAAGTCTTTATATTAAATCTAGATGCTTTATACGCTGATTTATATGACGCCAATCAAATAACTTCCAAGTGTTTTCAAAATAAGTCTTTTTATCACTGCCATAATCTCTTTGATAAGCATGTTCCCAAAAGTCTATTAATATAACAATATCCAGTTTTACTTGGTGGTTTTTGATAGTTTCAATTTTGCCCTTGCTGGCGAGATATACCCAACCTGATCCCTGTATCTTTAGGGCTTGTTCTAACATCTGTTGTTGTAGATCTTCTTCGTCTTTGAAATGACTGTTAATGAACTTTTCTATTGTGCCTGTGGGTAGATTAGCTTCTTCTGGTGATTTGAACTGTGGGAAGTATATATTGTGTAAAAAGGCTCCAGCTAAGTTAAATTCTGGGTCTCCCTCTTTGTTATTATATCTATCAACATATCCCTGGGCCAAAACATCATGATGAAAGTCTATGTTTTCTTTGCTTAACACAGGTTGTAATGCTGTGTCCTCATAGGGCAGAGGTTTTAATTGAATTGTGTTTAGTTTAGGAGCTGTTTCCTCTAGTTCTTTAGGTAGTTTATACATCGTAATTCTTTCTCACATCTGTGCTGTCATATCTGCGTCTGTTTTGTAATTGACTGGTTAATAAATTACAGTTCTTCATCAATAATGTGTTTAATGTAGGGGAATTTAATTTGACCCAATATCCTGGTTTATTAAAATCTCTTATAGTGTCTGGGTTATTTTCCATGGACTGAAGATTTATTTCTCTGAGATAAAGTTCATCATTTTCCACATAACAATAATTAGGGTTATCCCAAAATGGTAATTCTGTCATTGTATTGGTTGCTCACTTTTCTTAACCATTACTGCATCTGCTAGTTGATAGATAAAAACTGCTTGTGCGGAATTGGGTTCACTTAACATTTGATCATAGTTCATTTCTGACATTTCATAGGGAACATTGATACTGGTTAATAATCTTCTAGAAACTATAAATCCAAAATTGTCTAAAGTATTCAATTTAGATAACGCTGTTCTAACATCATACACGGAAAATACTTTGTTGTGAATATCCATGACAAAATCTGCATAAACTTCTTTTGGCTTTCGTGATACAGACGATCTTGTGGGAATGTTTAATTTCATTTTTTTACCTTTATTATAGTTGTGTCTATATTTCCTATTGCAGTCAAATCTCTCATGGGATAATCATTCTTATGTAAAATGTATCGCATAACTTCCCGCCTTGCTCTAGGTTTGTCATTGCTGTCAACTATTACCCAGGGTGCGGCCGTTAAGTTAGTTAATGCAAACATGCGATTTTTAGCTTTAGTATATTCTGACCATTTGCTTTGACTTGATAAATCTACTGGTGATAGTTTTCCTAATTTTAATGGGTCTGTGGCTCTTATGTCAAATCTTTTCTGTTGTTCTTCTTTTGTGATAGAGAACCAAAATTTAATAATTTGGATTCCTGCTCTTGTCCACATTTTTTCCAGTTGTGGGCACTCTCTAAAAAAAGTATTTGTTTGTTCTGGTGTGCAGAATCCCATAACGGGCTCAACGAGCGCTCTGTTATACCAGGAACGGTCAAAGAAGCAGACTTCTCCTGCACGGGGGAATTGTTCAATGTATCTTTGCCAATACCATTGTCGTTGTTGCTCTGTAGTTGGTCTTTCAAGAGCAATAAGGCGATATGCTCGTGGGTTGAGGTGGTCAGTGATTCTTTTGGCCGCTGAACTCTTGCCCGCTGCATCCCGTCCTTCAAAGATAATAATAGTGCTGGAACCAATTTCTCTTGCATAGTTTTGCCATTTCCTTAATTCAACATGCAACTGATATAGTTGCTGATCTAAATCATCAGATTTCATTTAACTTAGGATCTCGTGTAGTTCTAATTAAAATATAATCTTTGGGACTATTGCGAACTTCATCATCAGTTCCTTCAGTCATTGTAATTCTATGCACCCAGGCTTCTCTAAGCTCTTCAGGATGATGCAATTTTAATATTGCATTTTGGTTATCCATTATCCACATCATTGTAACTGCTTGCCAACGCTCTGGACCTACCATGTGTGCCATCCAATTCATAGCATCATCAGGTGAGAAGTTGCCTTCATATTTGCTTTCTGCCATCTTTTCTAATTCATCAACTATGCGCCAACTTTCCTCATCTGTGAGATATGGACTTAATGCAAAATTAATTCTATCCACATTCCAAAACTTAGCAGTTGCGGCCTGACTCATATAAGTTGATGCGTGGCCCAATAATTTACTTGTATCAATCTGCTTACCATTTACTATCATATCTATAAAACCTTTTTTAATTAAGCGTAAGTGTCTGGCATTGAGTCGTTATGCACATGAATTAGATCATTGTCTGGATCATATATTTTCATATTGGTAATTGTTTTACGATGTGAGTGAACTGTTAGTGCATCATATGCTGACATAAATGAATCATAATGTTTTACATGTTTGCGTAATGTTCCACCCGCCCAATCAAATATTTCTAATCTAAACATAATTATATCTTCTCAGGTTTTTGTATTGCTGGCTTGCCCAAAGCATTGACATTTTCATCACTGGAAATTTGTGCTTGCTCTGTGGCAGCTAGCGCATGCCAAGAATAATGTTGCAACATCTTCATAAACTTACCTAATATTCCGCTGATACCATATTGTTCAACATCATGTGCTCGCTTAATGGCCTTTTGTATTCTTTCAATTTGAACTTGAAAGTCATTGTATAATTGCACATTCATATCGTGTGCATCTGGCACTGTTTCTGCATCTGGTATTTCATTTAATTCTGTAACACGATCTATACTTGCTGGTGGCACTTCATTTAGATAACGAATTGCATGACCAATTTTGTGATGATTACACATTATTTTTTTAGCCACACGCTTGTAATTGTGATGGTTGGCCAACATTGTTGGACCTTCACTCATTAAACTATAACCTTCTACTTTGGTATATAAAGCAATATCATTTGCCCATATTTGTTTTAGGTGGTCAACCAATTTTTCTTCTGCGTCAGCCATATTATTTCCTTTTAGGTGGTTTAATTGGTTTTGATTTTTTAGGCATTGGATATCCCATTTTAATTTCCTTTATTTGTTTTCCAAGCCTTGCACCAAAATGAAGGCCTTACTACTGCATTGTTCCAGCGACTGCATCTATCTTTTACAGCATCAAAAAATCCACAATTACCACATCTTTGTCCTTGAGGAACATCACTGTTAGAAGCGGGTTGATAAGCTGGTGGGAGACTTTTTGGAATTGGATCTCCGTTAGGATAGGTTCTCATTAATACTGCCCTGTAACTCTATTACTGGTATTTGCTCCTGTGTATCCTCCAGTAGGAACTTGAACACCATTGTATTTTTGTTCTTTAACTGAGGGGAATTTAGGTGCCTTTGGATTCATGTTTGTGGGTGTGTGTTTTTGTTGTCGTTCTTGTTTAATTTTTGCCATTATTTTTTCCTTGAAGCTTTTGCTTTCATTGCGGGCTCTTTATATCCATTTGCATGAGCAGCTTGTGCTTGCTTTACTGCATCTGAACGATTTTTATAAACAGTGCCATGATTACCCCATTGGTATCCTGTTTTTCCATTTTTAGTAACTTTATGTATTGGCATAATAATTCCTTAATAATGGGGCGACAAGAGCTGGCCTGCCAATCCCATGATACCTAAGATGGAAACCAGAAAAACATCTTAGTCCTCTATAGCCCCGCGTCTGGTTAACGAAGTATTTAAACTATCTTTGATTTTCTATTATATTAACCCTCTCATTTGTAATCTGATTTTGATTACATAAGGCTTCTAGTGTTTGTGCTATCAATCTATTTTGTTCTGCATGTCTTTCTAAATGAACACTATGATGTCTTAATTGATCAATAATTTTCTTTAAATGAAGTTCTAATCCAGCAATTCTTATTTCTAATTGCTGTAATTGGTCATAAGGATTATAATCAGGATCTAACATCTGGTTTAATGTTTAATGCAAATTTAGGTAGCCAACCTGATTTAAATCTTTGATATAAAGTATTAACTGATATACCAGTTTCTTCACTCCAGGCCTTAATTGTTTTAGTTTTTCTTCTATAAGATATTTTTTTTAAATGTGGCAAGTGTTCTGCTCTATCTTGGCTTGTTCCCCACAACACATTATCGCGTGTCCATCCACGAGTTTGGTCTCGTCTTATCAAATGATATCCTGGTGGATATTCACCTAATAATATTTCTATATCTTCTACAAATCTCCAAAAACCCTCATTCCACTCACACTCAGCTCCATAATGTTTTTGTTGAAATTTCATGTGAGTATATTTTCTAAACAAAGGGTGTTGCCTTGCTTTAATTGGTCCAGTTAATCTAGGTCCTCGCATCATATTATATCTTTATCCTTCTGTAACTATTTATTAATAAAATCAAAAAGCTCATTAAACACTGGGTTATTTGTTTTGCGTTTTTCTATTTCCCAATGTTCTGTTAACTCATTAAACAATGTGTCTTTGTCTGTTTCTATTTCTATTTTAGGAACACTGTCTGCATTAATAATATTTTTGTCTTCATTGGAAATATCAAAGTTATGAAAACTTACTGCAATACCTAAATTAGGTCTTTTAATAATGTATTCCCATAGACCAAAGTTTCTATTAGTTTTTTGTATGTAAGTTTTATAGATTTTTTTATCTGCAATACCTACAAATTCTACAGTAGTAACTGGTTTGCCATTATACATTGATAATTGTGTGGATTGTTCAATCACAATATATCCTTGTTCCCTTTGTATTTTATTTGTCATTTGGTTTCCTTATAATAACTTCAGATGGTTGACGTTCTGGTTTAGGTATGTTAGGTGGTTTATAACCTATCATGTTCTTTTTAGCTTGGTATTTCACACGTCTTGGCTTTTTAGAATCAACCATACTATTTTGTATAGGTTGATTTTCTGGGGTATTTTTAGTCATTTATAAGTCCTTGTTGTTCTGCAAGTTTAGTTTGGACTTTGGTTAGCCAAGCCACATGCTTTTTGCAATCCAAACAATAATACGCAGCATAATGTTGGGTATTGCTTAATCTAACTTCTACTTGGCAATTTGCGTGCCGTTCCATTGGTTTATATGTTGGTTTAGGTTTTTTCATAAGTTTTTAAAAAGATCCGCTACAATAGGGTATGATTGATATATTGTTATTTTTTATCATAATCAAATTTTATATCAAACCCTGTTTGATTTCTCACATATTCTGTTAGTTCATTTCTATCTACTTCTCTATTACTTCTCCAACCATCATGCATTAAAAAGTATTTTATGTCAGCTTCATCTAAGTAATTCCTAACTGAATTAATGACTTGTCTCTCAAGTTCAAAATAAACATTCCATTTTTGTTTACTTGTAATTGGCAGTAATCTATTAGAAGTAATTTTACATCTACGTGATAATGTAGGAGTGATGTAATCCCAACAAGTTTTAATATCTGCACGAAGTTCTGTGAGGAACTTGTCTTCTTTAAGATATTCAATGCGAGCTTTATCTCCATTTAATATGTGATAGATATCTGCTTTTTTGTGATTAGCAATACGTGCCCCAGCAAATAAGGCATTGATGATTTCTTTAGCTGCTGCTGGCTCTAACTCAAGCCCTTGCGCTAGTTTATTTCTAATTGAAGTTCTATCAACTAGGTATTTGTTTAAAGCAAACAAATATTCATCCATTCCTAATTGCTGTGCATATTGATGAATGAGAGTAGGAGCACAACACTCAATATCATAATCATACAGATATCCAGCATCATTTAAGATTTGTGTTCTGTATTGCTTTCTATATCTCTGAAGTGGATGCCAAAGTCTATTAGATATATCGTTATATTCAAAATTACCTGAGGTCAATTCATCAATATGATCTTTTTTAGCGACTTCCACTACAATAGGGTATAATTGTATATCGTTATTTTTATCTTCTTCAAAAGAAGTAGCACAATAGGGTATAATTGATATATTGTTATTTTTTAGTATTCCTGTTAGGAATTCTACTCCCTGTTTGTTTAAAATATATTCCTTACACTTTCCCTGTTCACCTGGAATATTAAAACTGAAATGTTCATCTGTGCAAATCAGTAAGGTCTTCCTCAGATATTTAGATAATGGATGTTTACTTGATCCAAAGTATTTGTCTATATATCTAGTAGACCAGGAATGGGGTTTGGTCAAGCTCATTACTCCACAGGAAAACCCCAGTGCTTGTTTGCAACGGGCGATAACTCGCGGATCATTAAAATTTGGTTCATACATTTTTGGTTCATACATTTTTGGTTCATACATTTTTGTTTAGGCATTACCACAATAATTCAAAGAAATGTATTTCCTTAATGATCTGCGGCAAAGCTGTTAATATTTATATTAAATGAAAAAATTCAGTATGTCAACAAAAAGTTTAACCAAAAAAAATCCCCCTAATAACATTGCATTATAGAGGGATTTTTCAACTGGAATAATATGTCACTAAAAGACCAGTTTTGTTATATTGTTGCATTAAATTATAGCTTTGCCGAGTCAACAAGATGTTGCGAACAATATAACAGTGAAGAGCATATAAAAGTAATAAAGCAGGAATAATATGGCTTTGCCCTTCACTCAGTATTTATTATACATTGAACAAATGATGATATCAATACTATTTTTTAATATATTTGCCCAACTTAGTTTTCTTTTTGCAGTTCAAACAACTTTTAACCCAATGAGGATTCTGTTTGCCAAAGCCAGTTACATAGATTTCTTCTCTGCGATCTATAACATTATCACCACACTCGTCACAGATTTTAACATCATGTAGAATTTTTATTATGGGATTTTGATCTTCTAGATAAGCAATAACTCCACTGGGTCTAGTGGAAGATCGTTTATTAATTTTTATTAGCTTTTGAAGTTTGTTATTGAATAGAATTGTTTCCATCCAATATTTAAGATACTATTTCAAATGGACCCAAATAACACTAATTGCAGATATAATGCTGACTAAGACAGTGCCAATTGTGGAAATTAATACTTTCCACAAATCGCCATGCATTTGTTCAACTTTGGCATTCACCGAATCAATTTTATTGTCCACACTAACAAGTCTGTTATCCAGCGATTCATAACGCTGAGCACATAACTCCACATGTGTTTTGAGATCTGTGCTTTCAGCATCTATTGTTGATATTGTAGACATTATGATGTATAAGTTCCACCACTAGTGAATGTGTGATATGTATAGCCTCCAGAACTTGTAACAGTTCCACCAGAACCTCTTTGTGATCCAGGATAAGCGATAATAACAACTCCACTACCTCCAGCGCCTCCACTGGCAGTATCAGATCCACCGCCTCCACCACCGCCTGTATAAGCAGTTCCTGCGGCAGCATAATTGCTTTGTCCTGGATAATTAGATCCATAACCACCACCACCAGATCCTCCAGCGGCTCCAGTGCCTGCACCATCAAATGTGCCACCACCTCCACCACCACCTGCATAGGTATTACTATCTAACCAAGTTAATCCATTTCCTCCAGCTCCACCACCAGCCCAACCACCACCAGCAGAAGTAGCATCAGATCCTGATGAACCTGCACCACCTCCACCTCCACCGCCATCTAATGCGCTAGGATTGTATGTTCCACCACTATTACCTTGGCCTGGTGTGCCACTTTGGCCTGGGCTTTGACGTGAATTATCTGTATAAGCACCACCACCTCCAGATCCTCCAGAAGTAGCACCGCCATTATATGACGCACCACCTCCACCACCATAACTGGTAATACTTAAACTACTACCACTTAGAGATGAATTAGAACCTTGACTTCCTTGATCACCAAATCCTGGTTGACCCGCTCCAGCACCAACAGTAATTGTATAACTTACGCTACTAGGTGTGAAGTAAGTTCCAGTGCTCATACCTCCAGCACCACCGCCGCCTCCTCGTCTACTACCTCCTGATCCACCACCAGCAACAACTAGATAATAGATTGTATATCCACTTGGTGTAGGAGCAACAACATAACCACCTGATAATAGATAAACCCAAGAACTAGAACTTATACTATAAAATGCTGGTTGATTTCCTTGATCAACAACCATAACAATACTTGCTGTGCTAGTTGCGGTTATAGTTGCAGTTGTTACTTGTAGAATTGTAAAACCAGATGGAAAAGATCCAGTTGTTCCTTGAACACCTTGTGTTCCATATGTTCCTTGGATACCCATTGTTCCCTGTGTGCCAATTCCTGTTGTTCCCTGAACACCTGTAGTTCCCTGACTACCTGTGGTTCCCTGTGTTCCAGTTGCACCAGTTGTGCCCTGTGTGCCATTAGTTCCATTAGTGCCCTGTGTTCCAGTTGCACCAATTGCTCCTTGAACACCAGTTGTTCCCTGAACACCAGTAGATCCCATTGCACCTTGACTTCCAGTTGCACCAATAGCGCCTTGTGTTCCAGTTGCACCAGTTGTGCCCTGTGTGCCTAATGCTCCCTGTGTGCCAGTTGTGCCCTGACTACCAGTTGTTCCCTGACTACCAGTTGTTCCTTGACTGCCATTATTTCCAGGTAAACCATTAAAACCTTGTAATCCAAATCCAGTTGTTCCTTGAACACCCTGTCCGCCAATAGTTCCTTGTGTGCCTTGACTTCCTGCGGTTCCTTGTGTGCCATTAGTTCCATTAGTGCCACTTGTTCCCTGACTACCAGTTGTTCCCTGAACACCTGTGGTTCCCTGAATACCAGTAGATCCCATTGCACCTTGACTTCCAGTTGCACCAATAGCGCCTTGTGTTCCAGTTGCACCAATAGCGCCTTGTGTGCCTAATGCTCCCTGTGTTCCCAAAGTTCCTTGACTACCAGTCGTGCCCTGTGTTCCTAATGCACCTTGACTACCTGTAGTTCCTTGTGTGCCAGTTGCACCAATTGTGCCTTGTGTGCCATTAGTGCCTTGAACTCCTGTTGTGCCTTGTGTTCCAGTCACGCCTTGTGTTCCAGTTAAGCCTTGTGCACCAACTGCACCATCTAAGTTAACTGTCCAAGAACTGTATGTGCCTGTGCCAACAGCTTCATTGCCTGTGAATACTAATAATCCATTTGTAGAATTATATCCTGTGATTGTTCCATATATTAAATGTGAACTATCATAAGCAACAACAATATTTTGTCCTATAGAATATGCTAAACCAGTTCCTATAGTAATGTTTAATCCAGAGCCTGTGGAAATTGCTAAACTTGAAACACTTGAAGTTTGATATTTGTCACCAACTGGTCCAATTGTTCCTTGAGTGCCTTGAGTTCCCAAAGTTCCTTGACTACCTGTGGTTCCCTGTGTGCCAGTTGCTCCTTGTGCGCCCAAAGTTCCTTGACTTCCTGTTGTGCCCTGACTACCTGTGGTTCCTTGTGTGCCAGTTGCACCAGTTGTTCCTTGACTTCCTGTTGTGCCAGTTGCACCTTGTGTTCCTATTGTGCCTTGGACTCCTGTTGAACCAATTGCTCCTTGAACACCTTGGTTACCAGTTGTTCCCTGTGTTCCATTAGAACCAATTGCTCCTTGAGTGCCTGTTAGACCTTGAGTGCCTGTAGAACCTATACGTCCTTGAGTGCCTTGTGCTCCTTGTGTGCCCGCGCCTGTTGTTCCTTGAATACCTGTAGTTCCCTGACTACCCACCCATCCTTGTATACCTTGTGTGCCTTGGAATCCTGTTGCACTTGTGGCAGTAGATCCATCAGGGAAAGTTATTGCTTGTGTATAAACATTAGACCATTTAGCAAATGAAGTTCCTAATGTAGAAGTGTTAATAGGAATTAATGCAGGTGATAACACTGCCACTTCTGTTATGGCTGATAATGTAATTAGGCCTAATGATCCTGTTGATGGACTTTGAATTAATAAATTATCTGCGGCACTTTCATATATAGCTGAACCATATGCAAACTGTATACTTCCAGTATACGGAATTGTAACAATTGAAGCAGTTAAATTGGTAACTGTTAAACTTGCAATAGTTGAAGGTAATGAAACGGTTACTGTTCCAGTTCCACTTGTAGGACTAACAGATATATTAGTTCCAGCAACAATTTGTGCAACACTACCTGTTTGTGCTGTGGCATTTATGGTTACTGTTCCAGTTCCACCTGAAGGACTAAGTGTAATACCTGATCCAGCAACAAGTCGTTGAACTCCTCCATTATTGCCGCCAGTTACTAAATGACCACCTGGAGTAACACCATCACCTACATATAATGTATTTGTGTCAGTGGTCCAAATAGGTTCTCCACTAGCAGGAGTTATTCCTTGTAATTGTGCGTATGTGCCGCGTCTAAATTCTAATGCCATTTTATTATCCTTCTTAAACTATAGATCCAAGATCTAATGAAAAACCTGCAGGTGCAGTAATACTGCCAAAATCTAAATTACCACCATTACCTGATATTAACCAGCCACCAACAGTAACTCCATCACCAACATATAATTGATTGGTTGATGTTGATACCACTAATTCGCCTTGAGCTGGAACATAATTAGAAATTTGTGGTAATGTTCCACGCCTCATTTGTAAAGGTGGGATGGAAAAATTTGATGGATATATTGGCATAATTAACCCTTAAACTAAATTAAAGTTTCCTTGATCGTAACCTTGGAAAGCAGTAACTTGAATAGTCTGATCTCCAAATTGAATTCCTGCTGGAAAATTAGGAGCTGATGTTCCAGCATAGTTATATATTTTTTCAACTTGCAATGTGCTGTTTGAAGCATTTGTTCCAATAATAACATCAGCAGATTCAAATAATAAATTTGTTGCTGTGAATGTTAATGATGAAGCAGATATAACAATGTTTGTTCCAGTGATACTAATATTACTACTTGCAATATTAACTTGAGCGGAAGCAGTTGAACCAAATGCTGTTAAATTAATTGGACCATTATAAACTGTTAATCCATTTGTAGCAACTAGATTATAAGCTTCTATTTGTGCATTAGATGATATATTTCCTGGACTATATAATCCAGTATTAAAAATAACTTGTCCTGTGAAATTAATATTATTTGAATTATCTAAAGTTATGTTAGATGTAGCAGATGCATTATATCTTATGGCATAACCATTTGTATATTCATCTCTTGCTAGTGAAACAATTCCAGCATTTGTATTTGTTGAATTACTACTAATAATACCATTATTAATTGTAATACTTGTGCCATCTGGTTTAACAACACCTAAATTACTGTTAGAAGCTTCTAAAGCACTGATAGTGCCATTTACAATATTAATTGCTGTTCCTGCAGAATAAGAATTAGCAACACCTGTGATAGTTACAACACCTTCACCTGGACCTGTTGTGCCAGAAATAGTGATGTTTGCACCAGCAACAATTTGTTGAACACCATAAGTGGTAAATGTTGAAGCATTGATAGTAACTGTTCCAGTTCCGCTTGTGGGACTAATTGTTACATTACTACCTGCAATGATCCTAGATACGCCTGTTACACTTGTGCCACTTCCACCACCGCCAGCAGTATATTGAATACTACCATCTGGGAATTGAATACCTGGATAAACACCTATTGGATTTGGAGCACTTAAACTTAGATTTGAATTTGTTAAATCAATAAATGAACTACTGCCATTTGTAAAATTAGTTTCAGTGCCAACACCAATTGTTAAGTTAGCACCCAATCCACCAGTAACAATATTAAAACCATTTGTTTCTAAATCAGTGCTTAATGACCAAAAGTTCAAACTACCTAAGTTAACCCAAGTGGCAGTATTAAGCCCATTGGTAGCTAATACTTGTCCATATGTTCCTGGATTATTAGGAAATTGTATTCCACCAGCAGTAATACTATTTGTGGCAGTTAAATTTGCAACAGTTAAATTTGAAACACCAAATATACTGCCATTAAATGTCGCTGAACTATTAAAGAACACAGGCGCATTGAATGTGGATGTTCCATTAGCAACAATGGCTCCTACAATTGGTGCAGTAAAATAAGTTGAACTATTAAAATAAACTTTACCATTAAATGTGGATGTGCTGTTTATTGTTAGACCAGATCCTGTTGATCCACCACCTACATTTAAATTTCCACCAACACTTAAATTATTATCAACTGTTAAACTATTATTTTGAATATGAGTTGCACCAACAATAGTTGCTGGTCCAATAACAATTAATTGATCATTGAAAGTTGCAACACCATCAAAAGTTGCAGTTGAATTAGATAGTAATGTGCCATTAACTGTGAAATTAGTAACAGTATAAGATTTGTTTGGATCAACTGGTAATATCCATGATCCATCTCCTGCTAATACTGTGCTACTTGATGCAGTTCCTGTGGTCGCTAGATTACTTGGGACAATTACTGCCCCATTAGCTATCATTCCTTTTTGTATTTGTGTTAATGACATCTCAGCTTCCTTAATAAACTACAATCATCTCACCAGTAGTGGTATTATAATACATGGGACTAAATCCAGCGGGTATAGAAGCCACTGCTCTAACAGGTGCAACAAATAATCCACTTGTGGTTGTATTATTAAATGGAGAGCCTGTGGCATTTATAATAATACTATTTGCGTGTTGATTATATGTAGAGATTGGATTACCGCCATTGTCATTAGTAATTCCAGCTAGATATCCAATTGCAATGGCACTTTGGCCTTGATAATATCTTCCTGCAGAATAACCAATTGCAACAGCATTACCAGCTTGTGAATAATTTGCTGCCAATCCACCAATAGCAACTGCATTGTTTCCTTGATTATGATTACCTGCGGCACTGCCTATAGAAATAGCGTAACTACTTTGGTTAGCATTACCTGCATAACTGCCTAAAGATACAGCATATTCACCTTGTGATCCTTCACCAGCACCTATACCTACTGCAACTGAATATGGTTGTTGTGTATAATTACCTGCAAGAGCTCCTATAGCAACTGAACTATTTCCTTGATCATTATTACCAGCTTGATAACCTATAGCAACACCATAATCAGTTTGATTGTTTTGACCTGAATAAGCACCTACAGCTACTGTATATTGCCCTAGACCACTATTACCTGCATAAACTCCCAAACTTGTTGAACCAGTAGAAGCACTTCCTGCAAAATATCCTAAATTAGTATTACCACCTGAAATTATGCCAGTTCCTACATTTGTTACAATGTTTGTTGCTGTCATTGGCAAATTAATATCTATGGTATAATAGCCATTACTATTAACAACCTGCAACCATGGACCAGAAGTTGATAAACTTAATATTCCATTGTAAGTGTTTTGAATAACTGCGGTTACTCCACCAGTAATATTAGATGAAGTTGTGATTATTAGATTAGTTCCTGTGTATGCTTTTATTTCTACAATTCCAGTATTGGCAAAACTAATCAACCCACCTTCTTCTACTATGTTGATTCCAGGTTCTGCATAAAAATCATAAACTATACTGGTTCCTTGTATGCCCTGCATACCCATTGTGCCCTGTGTTCCCTGACTTCCTTGACTGGGTCCTTGTGCACCTGTGTTTCCTTGAATGCCCATCATGCCCTGAACACCTTGTGGTCCAGGAATATTTTCTGCAACAAATAAACTGTAATATCTAGCAATGACATTATCTACACCAATAGGAGGTGGAGTTACAAAATTAATTGTGGTTGTAACTGTGCTGCCTACAGTGGCTGTGCTGATACTATAACTGTCAGTTTTTGTTTGATAAACTCCGCCAACAACAACATCTAAAAAGTTAATTCCTAAACATGGTTGTGTTAATAAGAATGAAGTAGAACTGCCATCCCCATTGAATATATCAGTGTTAGAAGTTGTAGGAGTCATGACATTTAAAATGCCATTATTAACTACACTTACTTGTTGATATGTGTTTGTTGCCGTAACAACAACCTGACCAGGGCTATTAACACTGATAGGTGTGCCATTCATTGTAACGGTATAATTTGGAGACGGCAACATGGCCGCTGTGAAATTATATTCGTTTAATGTTACTGCGATTACATTGGATGTCATTTAATTTCCTTAAATGACTGTGGTATAGCCTGTTGTGCCTGTATTAACTATTGTAGGATCGCCTGGCACAATGCCTGGTTCCCAACATTGAATAAATGCCCATCTATGGCTGTTGGTTGTTGTTGGAATGTCTGTTCCTGCAGGAGTTGTCCAAGCAACACTTACTACTGTGATTGGAACATTTTGACGAGCATCAGCTAAAATTGGCCCTGTATACATATTGGCTGGTAATGTAATATTAACAATACCTGCTGATTCGTTTACACTATAAACATAACTGCTGGTGCTGATAACTCGACTGGGAAAATAACCAATTACTGTGCTGTTAGAGAAATTAGGTTCACCTGTAATACGATCAAATGTTACGGTGTCTACTACCAGTGTTTGTTGTTCAACTTCAAAGACCCAATTTGTAGTGTTTACACCAAAATTGTATTGTAATGTTGTTTGATTAGATGGGAATACCTGTTCACAATTGATGTTATCAGGTCCGCCAAGATATTGGCTAAAATTTAGAACGCCTGCCATAATGTCTCCTAAGGGTTAAAATTACAATACTGAGGCATTGTAAAGTTTTGGCTGTTTGCAATATTTATTGCTTATGCTAATTTTACCCAGGAAGTGCCGTTATAATATACCAAGTAGGCCGTCCCTGTGTTTATTTGTGGAGTGACTGGACTCCATGAAGTATTTGCTGTCATTGCTATCATACCAGTCGTTGGTGATGAAGGTGCTGTTGTCAATGGAGTTAAATTCAATGCTTGATTAATACTTACATTAGGTGCATTCAATGTTTGACTGGTTGCAATAAAGTTTAAACCTGTATTGGCAAATTGTGGACTATTGCCAGTGTTATCCTGTGCATGAGTTATATAAAATGTTCCTGCATTGCTGGCATTCATAAAAACTTCTTGCGTATTTTGAGCAGTTACACTAGATCCCGCAGTTACATTAGGTGTCCAAATTACTGGAGAACTAACTCCACTGTATGAACTATATCCTGCAACACCTTGTGCTCTAGCGGCAAAATAATACGTGCCAGAACTTAAACTGGTAACTGTTATACTTGCATCACTGTTAAGTGGAATTGGAGTTCCATCTAAACTTTCTATAGCTTCATATAAAGACCAAGAACTAGTAGAAATAGTATTGGTTGTTCCATACCAAATTTGCAATCCTGTAACAAGGCCTGAACTAGGAGTTATCAAAGACACAGTAAAATTAGGTATAACTGCATTAGGTAAAACATTAGATATTGCAGGAGTTCCTGGAGCACTAACCACTTTGGCATCTGGCAATCCACTGTATGCTTTGGGTCTATAACTTTCTAATTGTAAATTGTCATCATTAAACAAGTCTGGATCATATGTGATAGCAGTTATTTGTGCTTGTAATACATTGTCCTTCATGCTTTCTACAACTTGTTGAACACGGAATAATTTACCTGTTGAAGTTGTTGCACCTGTTAAGTCATACCAAAAGTTTGAATCTCCTGGATCACCTAATGTGCTTCGTCCCCAACCATAATCATCGTGGTCTATGCCAATAACATCTCCAGCTTCTAACTGAATACCACTATAATCCATACTAAAAATAATGGTATAATCAATACGACTTTGTAATAATCTACGAGCGGCAATAAATCCTGCTTGTGGAGTATTATTTGTGTATTGTAAAGTTAGGCTTAATTTGTTATTGGGTTCATTAATGCCTTTATTAAAGTTAGGAAAATTATCTTTTAAATCCAAATAATAATAACTTGATTGATCTTTTAAAATAGTATTAGGATAAGTTATTTCTACTTGGTTGAATGTGCTGTTTAAATCAACTGGATTAACAGTAATACCACCATAAATGTGATCAGGTCCAATACGCATTACCTGTGTGGCACTCATATTAACTGTCACACCCCATTGTCCTGTGGTTTCATTCCAAGTTACCCAACTATCACAACAATCACTTAGAGCTTGTAAATTATCTAATATTTTTTGGCTTGTATCTAAAGGTCCATTAATGCTATAACGATTGGTAGTTGTTGTATCACCTACAAAATAATTGGTTGAATAATTTGTAAATGTAATTTGTTCATTACTGTAATTGCTTAATATGGCCAAACTACTAGTATTAACCATACTGATAGGTAGACCAGCACCATAAGTAGGATTAGTCAAATAATCTAAAAATACTGTGCCTGGGTCTGGGCTTGCGGCATTATAAATGGAAGCACCAGGAAATTCTAATTGGTAATTGTGTATCAAACTGGTCATGGTTGGCAAACCAGTTAGACCAGCAGCCGCACTATAATTGACTTTGACAATTTGGAAACACAAATTATTCATAATATTTGTTGCTGTCCAAGGATTGGTAATGCCACCCCCTGTTGTAGAGTCAGTCATAATATCAAATGCTGTTATATTAGTTGCTGTGACATTTTCACAGAAATAACTGCCCCTAGGAAAATTATAAACCCACAAATGTCCATTAGGTTGTCCTTCTCTTTTCACAGTTTCTTTTCCGTGATTACTTTCCCAAGAAGTAACATTAGCACCATCACCACTGTTGTCCTCATTGAAAACCAAATATCTATCACCCCAATAAATGTCAGTGAGTCCTGCAATAGTTCCTGCTTGTAATGTAGATGTTGTTGAAGTGTTGGCAATAAAACTTGTTTTGAATGTAGAAGTATTAGGACTAACTTCACTGTAAACCAATACATACCACATCCACATAGTATCTGCAGATATATGTGCATCAACCACAATAGGACTCATCCAAGCATCACCATATACCATAGGAATGTAATTGTAAGTATTAGGTGGTAATTGCACCCTATTATAACTGCCACTGGGTGTTTGTGGTTTGTTTGTTAATCTATTAATAATACTTGCTATTACCAATGACACAACAATACGATAAGCAGTTGCAACTGCTATTGCGGCCCATCCACCTGCGGCATAAGAACCTGCTCCCAATGCAAAATCAACAACTGCTGAAACACCCATAATATTATCCTAAAAGTTTTGTATAAACAATGTCACTTTGTTTATAACCTAATCTTGTAAACAAAAGTCCTTTATCTAAATGGCTTTTTGTATTCATAATCATTCTTTGAACACCAATTTCCTTTAGATAATTTTCTATAAATTTTAAAAATTTAATACCTGTCATGCCCTGTCTATAATCAGGGTGTATCCAATAAATGTCATTATAAGCAGTCAAACTGTTTTTATAATGTAAATGTGGTTTAACAAATCCTACATAATAACCTACAAGTATAAGATCACTACGAGCAGTGATAACACATAGATTATTATTGCGTTTTGCAAGCCAGTATGAATCCCAATCTGGTGCAAGTGTGATTGCATCCTGGTCCAAAGCGAGTTCTCTCCAATGTTCTTCAAATAATGGCGTAAGTTCATTCATTAATCCTACAGTAAACGGTTCACAACTAAAATTCATTATTGTGTGCTCTTAATTCCAAAGTCAAAATAAGCATTGTTAAGTGGTGCAACATTATCCATACTTGTGTCATAATCCTCACTATCGCCTGTGGGTGTTGAACTTAATTGCCATTTACCACTACCATCCTGATACATATAACCTAACGTTTGATTTAAGAAATCATCATGGTTAGTTCTACGACCTTTTGTGTTATTACTTAATACAGTTTTAATACTGGAACAATTTAATACCACACTATAATATTTGTTATTGTCTTCACTGTTTTCTGTGATAGTAAATGTAGTCACAACTCCATAAAAGCGTTGTATTAATTGTCTAGTATTGCCATTGGCATCTGTGTAATTTAATAAGTTTCCATATTCATCATAGAAACCTCTCCACAATGTTAATGGTGATCCTTTGATATTATAATTTAATACAAGGCCAATTCCAGTCATTGCACCACCTTGATACATTGTGGGACTAATACCATCTAAACTTATACTGGTATCATTGCTGGAACTTTGTAAATCTCTGTGATATTCACCAACAGCTAATAAACCACCTAATGCTTCAAATGTAATTGTGCTGGGTGCACCTGTATAGGTATTAACAGTTACAGTTTCCTTTCTATAACTTGTGGTCATGTTTAAAGTCACTGAAGTTGCTGTGTTAACTCCAGTGTTCACAGGTGTAACTGTTAAACTAATAAATTCTGCAATCTTAATATTAGTTGTGCTGTTGACGAAATTAATTACATTCATTCTATTCCTCCACCTGCACCTACCAATACTTCATTGATATTAGTTACTAGGTTGCCTGTGTATTCGTATAATTGGAAATCACCTGAGAACATAATTGCCGCAGTTGAGCCAGCAGGAACAAATGTATAAGTGGGTGTGTTATTGCAAAATACTTGGAATTGAACACGATTGCCCCAATTCAATGTTTCATTGATAATACCATTATTGACATCAATAAAGTTTGGTCTATGTGTTGTAATGGTAATACTATTATTGGCTAAATCACTGCCAGTTATTTGCACATCACTAATGCTGGTAAATGGGAATGGAAAATTATTAATTTGTAAAAAGTCACCTTGTCTTACCAAATACTTTCCCGCAGTAAATCCCTGTAGATTAGTTAATGTTAGTGAAGTTCCAGTAAATGAACTTACCTTTAATTGTGATAATTGTTGTAAAGTTAAATCACCACGATAAGCAAACATCCAACTTAGGTTGGCATTGTTAGCAAAACTAATCACTTCTGTGTATCTACGATCCAAATAATCTAGTTGTTCAATTAATTCTCTAGTTGCAGGTTGTGCATAATCAAAGTAAGTAGAAACTTTAACTCCTAATTGCCAAGGTAAGCGTGAAATAATTTCAGTTACATTGGCTATTTGACTTTTGCTGTATTGAACGCCAACTTGACGACGTCTATTGATAGAAATTGTTTCTGCTGAATTAACTATTGTTTGTAAACAGGTTGTTGTAATGCCCATTATCTAATCCTTAATATTGTGGTTGACTGCTTTTATAAGGCAATTCTTTTTGTGCCTGTTGAACAGTTCCATATAATGTCATTCTATTTTCATAAAATAACTGTGCCACTGATTTGCTATCAACAGCATTAATTGTGTAGTTGTGATTTACTGTTGAACTACCACCAGCATTACCACCTGCATTAGGTATAACATTTTTTCCAGCGGCATTGGTAATAATCTCTGGGCCATTTTCACCAACTAAAACAGGCTGGCTAGTTGGAATAGTTCCACCTTCTGCAAAACTTGGCATGCTTAGACCATAACCACCTGAGCTCATACCACTGAATCCATAATTAACTGAACCAGCGCTCATTGAACTGCCCAATGAACTGCCCATTCCTACTGAACTACCTGCGGCTCCACCTATGCTATATCCTAACCCAGAACCACTGCCTCCGCCTCCACCACCACCAAACATGCCACCCATAGATCCTATCAATGGACTTAGTGCGGAAGCCATTGCTTTTTTAATCTGAGCATTCATAATATCTAATAATAAACTTGTGAATAGATCTTTAAAACTAAACTTGCCATGAGTGACCATTGAATCAATTGCTTTAATAGTTCCATCAGTAAAGTCTGTGAATAATTTACTACCTAATGCAGCATTATTACCTGCATTAGCGGCAAATTGATTAGAAGATTGTGTTAGACCAGTCATAAATTCTTTACTATGATCTATGTTAGTTTGTGTTGCGGCATTTAATGCTTCCATACCATCTTTGGCTTTGGCCAATGATGCTGTGTAAAGATCTACTGCTGTGGTATTATCTCTCCAACTGGCTCCAAAATTAGTTTCCATTGATTTTTGGATTGCGGCCTTTTGTGCATCATAGACCTTTTGATTTGCAGCAATTTGCTTTTCATAAGTTGACATTGTCATCTCATCATAAGCAACCCATAAATCATTAAGTTTCTTTTGAAGGTCAATTGCCTGTTGGTCAACAACTTGGTTAACACCTTTAATGGCTTGTAATTGAGTTAGTTCTTTTGTTTTGTTAATTAAATCACTATACAAATAAGTTTCGTTGTTAGTGATGTCATTAATTTCTTGTTCAGTTAGTTTTCTGTTCTTTTGTTTTTCTTCTAACTCTATCATTGCTTTGATAGCAGCATTTAATTCAGCATCACCTTTAGGTTGACCTAATCCAGCCTTACCACCACCTAATGCAGCAATTTGTTCTTGAATATCTTTTAATTTTGTTGTAACTTCAAGCTCTTGGTTTTTATATAAGTTAACAACCTCTTGTGCTTCTCTAGCTTTGGTCAATTGAGCTGTAATGTTATACATTACACCTTCATGAGTTTGCAATAAACCTAATTCCTGTTGAAGCAATGCAATTTCTTGTGTGTGAGTTGCAATGCGATTAGGATTGTTTGCATCTTCTATTTGCAATACTTTAATTCTATTTGCTATTTCTTCTTGTTGTTTAGCATTTTTAATATCTTCATCAAACTGTGCTAATTTTGCCTTGCGAACTTCTTCACTGGCAGTTACTAAACTTAATTCTAATCGTAATCTTTGTTGTGCAGCCTGTAAAGATTTTTGTTCTATATCAAATGCATTTTTTAATTCCTGCACTCTAGCTGCCATTGGATCCACAGGACTTTTTAAAGATGTGGGTAATTTTTTAGCTTCAGCATCAGAGATTGACATCTCAGTGACTTGTTTAGATTTATCTATAATTTTATCTAAGTATTCATTAAAATCTTTTACAGGATCTAATCCAAATGCTTTGGAAACAGCGTAACCTATGCCTAAGATTGCCACAGTGACCAAGGCAGCTTCACCTGCTATTACTAAATCTATTGCGGCCAAGGCCCGTAAACTCATGACTAGCTCTGCAATCAATCCTGTGACTTTGACCACTGAAGCAGCAAATGCACCTGCCATAAGTATAGCCAAGGCAGATATCGCAGTCTGTGATTTGGCTATATCTGCAATAAACTCTGTGAATATAGAAATAATAGGACCAAATGCAGATAAAAAATTCATTTTAAAATCATTGATAGCTGATTGTAATTTTCTATAATCATCTGCGGCTTTGTCTACAGCTAACGCATTACGTTGTAAGTTTTCTGAATTTTTATTAACAGCGTTATTGAATTCACCCCAAGGAAATGCCATTGCTCCACGTCCAAATAATTCCATAGATAATCTGGCTTTTTCACTGGCTGGAATAAAATCACTAGATAACACTGCCGCAATATGTGCAAATAACAAATCTGGACTGACAGTTTGTAAATCCTGCATAGATATACCAACGGCATTAAATGCTCCGCGTAATTTCATATTGCCATCTTCAGCTTGATCAGCAGCAGCAACCATACGCTCCATCATTTTACCTACATCTTCTACACTCTTACCTACATCAACTCCAGCACTGCCAAATAACAACATGCTCTTTGTGCCAATGCCTAGACTTTCACCTAGGTTATGTATTTCATTGCTGGTTTTTAATAAACTTTCTGAGAAACTAACTGTAGCTGCCAAACTAAACGCACCTGTCAGTCCTTTTAATGAAGTGGCAACAGAAGCTAAACTTGTGTTGGCTAAGTCACTGTTTTCTTTGGCCTTACTACCTATGGCGTCAAAACTACTGGCCGCACTTGATACGCTAGTTGCTAATTTGGCAAATCCTTGTTCTAGTGTTCCTAACTTGTCTAATACACTTTGAATGGCTGAATTAACAGAGGCCATTTCTTTAGTTGTATTAGCTCCAAAGGCCTGTGCACTTGCTTGTGCTTGTGTTAGTTTACCTACATAGGAACTATCATCTAAAATCAGTGTAACTTTAATGTCTGCCATGTTATTTCAATCCTATCTTTTGAATCTTTTTAGGAAGAGTCTTTTTCATATACTCTATAGTTGGTTTGCTCATACCATGTGGCGCTTGCTCACTTCCTCTCATACCCCTATTACTCATATGTCTGCCTAAGTCTAAAACTTCTGCATAATCATAATCTGCAACAATTTTATCAGCAACCAATGTAGTGTGTTGCCTTGCACTGCTTTCACCAGTGACTTGACTGTCTGGAGTTAATTTCTTAAACAAGGCTAAAAATTCAGGCATAGCATTATGCTTGACTGCTTTTAAATCACTTATTTTTCTAGTCAATTCTGTTAGATCAACTTTAACTCCATTTACCATTATGTTCCCCTAACCTTTTTAAGTGCTTCTAACATGACATCTTCTGAAATATTAGGAGCTTCACCTTGAGCCCTATTTTGTTTATAATTTTCATAACTTAAGGCAATATCTAAAACCATTAGATCTAAGGTAGTTCCTCGTTCTAATACTTCACTGGGTAGTAGACCATATCTACTACCCAACTTATCCAAAGTTACTGCAACATAAACTTCAGGGCTTCTTTCATCAAGTGTAGCCCCTGTTACTTTCCCAGTTGACTGGCTAATTTAGTAAATGCGGCCACTAATATCTTACTAGGTAATAGATAACCGTTATCAATGACTTTATTGCCATCTTCATCTAGGATCATATCCTTCATAAGAGCACTCATTGTTTCTACATCTTGTCCTCCACTAGTGGCAAACTTTAAAAATGTTTCCATAGGTTGACGATCCATGATATAGAAGTCAAGTGGCTCTCCATATTCCTTGACGATTTCATCATCATCAATAGAGACTTTAACTAATTCTGGTTGTTTTGCTAATGCTTTTAATTTCATATCTTCAAATCCTTGTTTTAATGTGGTGTAGTAAAGCTAATATAAATGTTTGTCTATTATAGGCCTTACTTAAATCATCTTCTGCATGTCTAATCTCATTGATACTTTTTGCAACTTCTGCTTCAAGGCTTTCAACAAGATCCTCTAGTTTGTGATCTTCAAATTTCATATCTACAAATCCTTTCGTAGTATTTACTCAGTGATAAAAAAAGGAGCCTTGAAAGCTCCTTTTCCTGGGACTTAACCTTGTGGGTTAAGCTGTTCCATATTGTCCATTTACCTCTATGATCAATGGAGAGATCCAAACTGGTTGGTCTGGTGTTACTTTTGGTGCTAGACCAGAAAGATAACCATTTCCTGTTACCATGTTTGCAGAACCTCCTCCCCAATCCATTTGGAAATAGACTTGTTGTTTCTGATTGGATAATTGGAATAAACCAATTTGAGCAGCACTGCCTGTAGTGGCATATGTTGGCCATTGTGTTCCATAGAAACTTGGTCCGTCTAAAACCAATGTAAGGTTTAGACTGTTGGTTGCTGGTGTTACAGCTACTAGTTGACCTAATGCATCCAATTGCTTCCAACGGAAAGTTCCGTTGTTGTTTGTTACTGTAATGTCTTGTAATGCTGGGATAACAAGACTTGTTGCAGTAGTAAACACTGAGCTTGTGGATATAACTAGGGAAACAAAGTTGGCTGTTTGCGATACATTAATATTTGCCATTTTTTATTTTTCCTTTTTATATAATTTGTAATCTAGATAGATCAAATGTAATTTTATAGCGTTGACTATTTTTTACATACTGTTGTTCAATGGTTTGTTCTCTTATAAAGTAACCACTGTTTAAAAATAAAGGATCATCTATAAATGCTGGAAAAATCGCAAGCTCTTGCTCTATAAAAGCATTGTCTTGTTGACTTACCACATACATTTCTATGCGATCTTTTACTGTATAAACATAACCACCTGTGGTTATACCGTGAGCGTTTCTAACTCTTTCTGCTTGATAAACTTCAGCAATGTAAACGCCTTCACTAATTTTATTCTCATCAGAGGGAAAATTAAAGAAGACTTCCACATATTCAGTTCCAGTATTGGCCAACAAGTAGTTGGTCAATGTGGATTGAACTTGTGCTAAAGTGAATAAAGGCATTAGAAATATCTCCTATCACCTTCAAAGAAGTTGACATCAGATAACCAACTCTGTTGATATGTTCCAATAACAGGATGTGAAGGAAACTGCTTTTGTGTGTTCAATAAATCATAGAAATAACTTTCTTGAACTGCTTTTTCCCACTCTTCCTCAAAACGACGTCTAGCAAATTGATAGTTTGCAGCATCTTTCTCATTGATATTAGAATTATCAGTGACTAAGGTTGAGTAGAATATTTCCACTGCCTTAAACACTTCTAATCTAATTAGAGTTTGATTTTGCTTGACCAATAAACTAGGAGTAAAAGCTGTAACTGTTAGACCTGTAACAGAGTCCTGTTGATAGTAAAATGCACCTAAAGTGCGTTCTACATACAAAGGCCACCATCCCATTTCAAACATTATCAGCATTTCAATTGACGCTTTAGGAAAATACATAGTGCTTAACATATAATCCTGATCTGGGCCATTGTTATTACCAGTGTCACCAGTAGGATAAACTTGTTGCAAACGCTTATAAGCCGCGCGGTCATAAAACAGCACATCACTGGGTTGAGCCAATGACACACGATTTACGCCACCTGGTTGTAAGGTAGTGTCGTTATATGCTAAAAAACTTGCTATTGCCATTTGATTTTCTCCTAATTACTAGGGGCTATTGCTAACCCCCACCTATTAGGCAATATTAATTGCCATTCCACGAGCTTGGTCAACAACGCCTGAACCAAAATAGCCTAAGCCTGTGATCCAAGTTTGTAATCCACCGTCCTTATCGCCCATGCTAATATCAAGACCTTTAACCATTACAGTAGTAATAGCCTGTGGTCCAATAGCAGCACCAACGGAACTAGCTGTGACATACGCACCATCTAAGGAGCGACCTGTTACGCTTGTCTGTAGGAATGTAGTGAATATAACTGTGCAACCATAAAGATTACGCAACATACCAGTGGCCAATAACTCATCACCAAGTGCTGTTAATCCAGCGTTGATTTGAGCTCCAGAGCCATTGTTACCAGAATAAACAGCACCACCAGTTAATTCACTTAACAAACGTTGTTCTTCATTTGGTCCAAGGATAACTGTTGGACGTCCTGGGTTACGTGACTTTCTCCATGCCTTAATGATGTTACGAACTAGTCCAGCAACTGTGTTAGCTGTGTAGTCTGCAAATGCGATTGTGGCTGTAGAACCTTCAGCGATTAGACCATGTGCAGCGTTGGCTTGAATACGACCAAATCCGTCAGTTACAGGTGTAGAACTTACACTGTAATAAGCAACAGTTTGTGTATTAGCAAAACCAGCTAGGCTAGTATCTCCTGTTGTAACAACAGATGGATTACCAACAAATGCAGCTGTGATACGTTGATCAACCTTTTCAGCAAAACTCAGACCTAACTCTGTTCCTAGATTTGCAGCTAGGTCAAAAGCAGTTGTCCAACCCAAGAACTTACTGAAAGCTGTCATTGCAACTGCTGGAGTGGCAACAACTTCTTTAGCTGTAATTTGAGCTGTTTGTTCAATACTTGTTAGAGTTGAATAAGTTGGGTTTGTGCTGCTGTCAATGTAATCACCATAGCTGATAGGTGCCATGTGTGGAACCTTGTATGTATTGCCTTGATTTGGCATCACGACGTTAGTCATGTTTACAAGTCCTTGGGACTCGTGTAAAACTTGTATTGCGGAATTCTGGATAGTCTTTTCAAATGCATTCGCTTCACCAGAACTTCCACCTAGAAAATATGACATAAAATGTCTCCTTTATAAAATGGGTTTGTTTATTGAGACATTCATACCTTTTAAGCTACGACCACCAATGCCTTGACTTTCCTTCCACTTCTTCCAACCTTCTAGGTCTTGTGAAGCATCTGGTATATCATTAGGATCTCTCTGAAGTCCTTGACCAAATCTTGATCCAGTTCCAGTTCTTCCTTCATCAGCTGCCAACTTAGGACGACTTCTCAATATGTCTGTTGCCAATTGTTCTAATGTATATGGATTGCCTTTGCTATCCAATTTCACTGAGCCATTAGCGCCTTTAACGAAGTAATTACCTGTTTCATCAAAATCAATATTTGATTCAAACAAGTTTGTGGCAATGTCTAACATATTAGGATCAAATCCATTGCGTATAGCAGTTTCTTTAATCTGACTTTGTAGGGAAGATTGTCTAACTGCACGATCTTTCTGTTCCAATTGTCCTTGTAGACCTTGGATCATACTACGAAGTTCAGCTATCTCTCCTCCAACTTTACCACTCTTTACTTCTTTTGACTTTACGGTGTCACCGCTGTTTTGTTTCAAACTTTCAATAAATTTGACAGCGTCTTTGGGTTTTGAAAACTCAACGCCAGCAACTTTACTCAATGCCTGCAACACTTCTTGTTGACCACTTTTTCTAATAGCGCCTAAATTAGGCTGAGATTGAGTAGTCTGTTCGCTTAATATAGAATTATTATTTTCTACATCAGCTGTTTGGTTGTTAACGGCACCACCCGCATTTGAAGATGTTCTATCCATCTTAATTTCCTTTATGTGTTTTAGGGGCCCATCCCCCAGTGATCTAATTTAACGTCTTTAGATCATAGACGATAGATTCTTTATCTGCCCACGCCCAACATGATTAATTGACGAGCTAATGGATCATTTGTAGTAACACCTTTGTCTTGTATTTCACTGTCAAAGATATCATCACTTTCAACTACTTTTTCCATTTGAGCTTGTGCATCACTCATATCCAACCAATCTGTGGCATTTTGTTTTGGCTCTGCAATTTGTGCACCTATTTGTGCGAGATATTCTGCTGTTTGATCTGGAGGTGTAATCATCTTAATAACCTCAGTATCAATAATTTTTTGTATTACAGGATTTGTTCCTGATAATGATTGTGCTGTCTGCAACAAGGCCATTCTAAATTGCAAGTCCTTGTCTTCATAATCTGTGTTGTATACAATATTGCCAACCCATCGTTGATCCATATATTGTGCGGCTATCTTTAATATATCTTGTTCAGCGGCTTCCATTCTACGAGCTCGTTGACTGGCCTTGCGATGTAATGCACGACGTTCTTCCATGATAGCAATACCACTTTGAACACGAGCTAAAGTTGTTCTAATTGAACCACGACCTAAAAAGCCATCCAACCTCTGTATGATTGATTCCTGCTGTGCTCTAATTTCCGCGATATCCTGTGTAGGTATATTAAAGACTTCAAGCTGATCCTTGTCACCACGGACGATACCACCGCCTCCAGCTGGTATACGCAATCCAGCGGCAGCACGGATAATTGGTTTACTAAATCTAACACTATCATATGCTTCACATTCCAATTTGAATAATTCTTTTTGAACGTCTAAGGCTTCTGTTAGATCACTAACTCCTAAATCACTGCGACGTTGATCTTGTCTAGCTATAACTTGTATTGCAGGAATACCAATACCCATTGGCAATGTATAAGTGCTTGAGGGTTCAACTAGATTGTCTACATTGACCATTTGTTCTTCTTTGATCACATATCGTTCGCAGTATGTGGGATTTTTAGCATCACCTGCATACCATAACTTATAGATGGTGCAGTTAGCATCTTGGTATTCTATGACTTTTAAAAATTCAAAAAAGTCTTGACCATATTGTGTCCATATCTTCCAATCTATAACATGCTCTGCTGAACACACACTCATGTATGGTCTATTTCCTGGACTAGGATCTTCTGGTAAATCCACAAACACCCAACTCCAACCTTCAATGCCTGCCATACTACAGGCCTGTTCCATCATTGAGCTAAAACTATCACCATTTAGATTTGCATTGTTAACAAAATCTTCATACCAATCTGGCACGCCTATATCTGCGTTGTTGGCTCTATTAAGAAATGAGGGATGTCTAACAGGATCTTCTTCGTAAACAATGTCTACTATTTCATCTATGATTGCCTTACATACTGGCATTACTGCAACATTTAATAATTTGTCGCGAAATAATGCGGCATCTTCACTGGGTCTTTTGATTAATGTTAGATTTTTAAATGATGCGCCACCTTCATAACCTGCTCTTAGATTTGTCATCTGAGGCTGTATTGTCCTCATTAGATCTGATGGTGCCGTTAGTTGTCTGATGCTAATAGGCATTAAATTTTCCTGGAAATATTTTGTTAACTAGATATTTATACAGTTACATCAAATGCTAGGATTTAACGCCGTAATTCGTTGTTTTTCTGTTACAGACAACCATTTGAAAAGACTTTATAATTAATACATATTAACAAAGAAAGGCTGCAGAATGACCTACTATAAAGTCACTAATTGTAAGGATGGAAGTATTCCTTGGGTATTGAAATCTAAAGATATAGATTTTTTTAAAGATGTAATTAAAGATTTACCACATCTTATTATTGAAGAAATTACTAAAACAGAATTTGACAAAGAGGCCGCAGAATGATGACGGATGATCAATAAACAGGTTTAATGGTCCAACCCTGCCATGCTCCACGCTGTGCTGTATGGTTAGGGTAACGTCCAGAAGCCATTTCTCTAGCAGAGATAACAGGCTTGCCTAATCCTTCAGCAAAATTTTTCAAACTGGTGATTGAATATATTTGTCCATTAGGTTCAATAATTTGGTAAGTTTTGGCCCGAGGGTTTTTATCTCCCATTAATTTCCCACGCATCTTTAAAGCAAAATCAGGACGCTTTCTACCACGCATCTTTTCAGCATGATCAGGCCGTTTCTTTCCCATGTGTGCTTGTGATTTTTTACGCCTTGTGGCATCGCTTTCTTTAATACCAGTCTTGTCAAAAGATTTCATACCAAATCCATTATGTTTGTTATAAGAATCTGGATGATTGGCAGCATCATAGAAAGATAATAAGAAATTTTCTAATTTACGCATGGCCAATGGTTCGCCAATCTCTACTATGGTTCTTACCCAGTCTTGAGGATTGGCCTTATACCGTGCTAACACTTCTCGACTGCTACAGATATAACCATCATTGGGATGACAACCCTGCCGAGTTCTTGAACCAATATACCATCTTCCAGTAGATTGTTCTGTTAATCTATAAACAAAGGCCTGCGTTACCATATATTGTCACTATTTCCGTGTAATTCATCTTCAAACTTCTTAATCATCCAACTTACTTCTGGCACACCATCTCGACTCTTAGGTATGTTAGTCTCAGTTAGATATTGGAAACCGGGTTCAAGATCAAATCTTTCCATACCATCAATGTATTCTGCTCCGCCCGAATGATCATGGACCATGGGAAAGAAATGATGAATGCCATATCTAATACAATCTCCCAAGGAGTCAATATGAGCATATTTGGCATCAGCATATTTTACTAATTTTTTGCGATTGGCATCTTCATAATGATAAGTTTCTAGGGCATCTAATAGTTTAGTTTCTCCTTGCCATATTGTCAAGCGACCTTGATTAATAAAGGCATTACTACTATTATCAGTATCTGACACCATGGGATTACTATTGCGACTATTAATGATACGGAATCCATATTTTTCAAGGATAGTTTTATCAGTAACACCAAAGGGACTTGTGGTATCTCTATTGACTTGGCTACCTGACATATCCATTACGCTTTGAATAGTTCTTGTGGGAAAATCAAATCTAATAGCACGAGCCATATCTTCTGTTGAACAATCAGGTATGGTATAAGTTTTTAAGACTTCAATACGACCATCTGGTGATCTAATGTCTCCTACTATTTGTATGATTACAGCCGACATCAATTTTTTATTAAAGTCATGTAGACTATATAGTTCTCTATTACGATCTCTAATGGGTTCTTCCACAGCCCGTGTTCTTCGCCAACTGTAATAGAATTGATCCACCACACTGCCCCAATCACATTCCAAATCCTTTTTAAACTTTAATGGACTTAATATTTGACGCTGTTCTTCAACCCATGCTTTAGGTTGCACTCTCATGTCTTGCCAAGTTTTATGTAGAACTAACCAATTGGGATTTGTTAATGCAAATTGATAGATATCATAAAAAGCA
>Ga0164296_1001024_pt1 | contig 31141 bp, 30 predicted proteins | sample GEODES057metaG_FD_113533 | JGI IMG/M metagenome (GOLD analysis project Ga0164296, IMG submission 113533) | Dystrophic lake water microbial communities from Trout Bog Lake, Wisconsin, USA - GEODES057 metaG | ecosystem: Environmental > Aquatic > Freshwater > Lake | place: USA: Trout Bog Lake...
CCGCTTCTTTCTGCTCAATGCTGCTGCTCTCCTTCTTCTCCCCCTCTGACGGTGCAGCATCGTTTGCGTGGTCCACCGCGAAGGGACTCCCAAAGCTGCCAGGAGGACTGTCTGACCGCTGGGCACGCAAAGCTGCGATGCGCACATTCTTCAGCGGCTGCATCGGCATCTGTGCTGCTGCTTTGGCCTCTGGTTTCTCTTGTGCAAGCGGCTTTATCTCTGCACTGGCGACCTCTACATCTAGTGACGGTGTCGGCACCGGCGCCGGCAGTGGTTGGGGCAACGATTTCTGTGGCTCATCCTCTGTGCTTGGCTTTGGTACAGGCTCCTCCGCTGGCGGCTGCGGATCAACACGCACCTCCACTGCAACCGGGGCCACTGTCACGAGTGTGGCTACAGGCTCAGGCACATTCTCCGCTTCCGGAGCAGCAGGCTCAGGAAATGCAGGCGATCCCACAGAGCCATCCTCAGGCGGTGCACCGCCATGGCTCACCGCAGGTTGCCCCAGAACACGGTCAACATCGTCTAGAAATCTCTGCAGCGTCAGCGCGGCGCCGCTGGGCTGTGCTCCAGGTGCACTTGCACGCATGCTCTCCAGACTGCTCTGTGTCACGCGGCGCGCAGTGTCCAGGGATGCCAGCACATCCGCGGAGGCATCTTGCGCCACGTGTAGAGCACTTGCAGCGCTCTTGGCCGCTGCTGTTGCCCTAGCGAGGTCTGCTTGCGCCTGGAGTCGCATGTGTGAGGTGAGAGACGGTGGTGCGCCACAGAAGACGTGTCTCAGCATTGCGCTCTTCCCAGCGTTGCGCTCTCACCTCTTCAACCCGACGCTTCGCCTTGAGCTCGGCTGCATTCGCCGCCTCCGCAAGCTGTTCTGCCTGAGCAGCCTCTGCTCGCACACTACACCGCAAGTGAGTGCGCTGCACGAAGTAGGTGGGCAAGCACATCAGTGCATGCGCACCGTGGCACGTCCTTCAGCGTGGCGGCAGCCTTGACCACGAGTGCTGCCGCAGCGGCTGGGGACAACTTGTTGGTTGCGCTCATGTTTGCCACCTGCTAAGTTTAAGGGCTAAGCTTGCCCAGAAGCTCTGCAGAGCAGTGCATCAATACCGCATTCCCCCACAAAGTGCCGCGCTCCAAGAGGCGATGCAAACCCGCTGGGGCCCACACTGAGCATCATGATGATGCTGACGTGGATATCAGAGGACTTCCTCCTTAAACAAATGACAAGGTCATTGGGTGAAGACCCCGCATTGGGCGCGTGACCAAGCTTGAGCCAGCGGAAGCGTGCTGCGGGAAACTTGGCGCTGTCAGATGCCCAAGTCAGACAAGGGAGCGAAGTCCGCCAGCGTCAAGTCGGGCAGCGATGCAGGCTCTGACAACGAGGAGGACAAGCAGGAGGCCCCGCTGGTAGAGGACGGCAAAAAGGGTGGCCTCCTTTCTCGCTTCACTGCCCGGTTTGCGAGACAGCCACTTGAGCCGCCTGAGCCCAGCGAAGTGGATTTCCTGGATGAGGACCCGGAGCTGTATGTTGACAGAGACGGTGCCGATAGTGATACGAACGCGGAGGCAGCGACGCTGTTCCCACGTCGCCCGCTGGTACGCTCTCACCTGCTTTCCAGTCTGGCGAGACGTGGCTGAGAAGAACGCGGGTCACTCGCAGGCGCTGGATGGCCCCATAGACAGGAGCACGCAGAACGGCCTGCTCATGCGGCTGCCCTGCGCACAGGTGCGTGAACAGCTTGACTGGGATACAAACTCAAAGTGACAAATGCCGCGCCTGCTTAGGCACTTATTCCGCCGACGACACACCCCATGAGTCTCCGTGCGCACGAGCCGCCACCGAATATGCTGGAGTGCGTTCACTGCTGCCGTCTGCCACCGGTCCTTGCAGCTGTTGACGCCACAACCCCTGTCTCTCTCTGTGGCCGCAGGCTGGAGCACGTGAGTGGTTACACCTGCAGCATGACTCGACACAGCGTCATGTACGCATCCGATGGGCGCGTCGTGTACCCCGCTGGCGCCTGCGTTGTTGTGCACGACCTGGACAACCACAGACAGAGCCTGTTGGTCCACCCTTCAGACGGCATCTGCGACGTCACCTGCGTGGCGATGCACCCTGGTGGCGATTTGGTGGCTATCGGCACTGCGGGATTGGTACCATCATGCAGCGTCTGGTCCGCCTCCACCGCCACGCTCCGGGCGCGGCTGCCTGATTTCTATCTGCGAGCCGTCACGAACGTGAGCTTCGATCCCGTCGGCGAGATGCTAGCCACGGTGGGTCTGGATGACGCTTACACCATCGCAGTGTTCGATTGGGCGGCAGGCGGGCGCATGATTGCAACCTCGCCAGGAGCGCACCGAGCATTTGTGTGCGGCTTCAGCATCGCTAATCAGGCGCTCATCGTCGGCGGAATTGAGCACCTCACGTTTTGGACGCTCGCAGGCGCGACTCTGGCGCCGGCGGAAGCTGATTACGGGCCATGGAGGCCGTTGCAAGGCGAGCCGGAGGTGACTGTCACTGCTCTCGGTTTCCACCCAGACGGCGGCGCAGTGACGGGTAGCGGCGTCGGCGGCCTTTTTAGGTGGCGCGCAGGCAGCAACCGGTGCATGTGGAGCAATTCGCGGGCGCACAGGGGTGCTGTGCACGACATCACATTCACAGGAGACGCAATCGCCAGCGGCGGCGCCGACGGGCGCATCGTGTTGTGGAGTCCAGCAGACATGCGGCGGGTGCACGTCATCGACATGCGAGAGGTGGCGTCGTCGCAGCTGGACGGCTGTGGCCGCCCGACGTGCGGCCCGCTTGGCAAGGCACCCTGCATTCGCAGCCTGTGTAGCGACTCAAAGACGACGCGCATGCTGGTGGGAGCCAGCAGCGGGCATGTGTGGGAGATCGACCTTGCGCAGCAAGGCACGTGGAGAGATGCTGCCGGCGGGGGCTGCCAGTTGCTGTTCAGCTGCCATGGCAGCGGCATGCGCCAGTCCGGAGCCATGCAAGTGCCGCCCCCGCGCGCCTACGCACTAGCAGCGCATCCCTGCGAGCTCGCGTGCGCCACTGTGGGCGATGACGGCACGCTCTGTTTCTGGGACTGCTCCACACGGGTGCTGCGCATGCGCCGCCCGCTGCCAGCACCAGGCTGCAGCGTGGCCTTCACCCCCGACGATGGCGCTCTTGTAGCAGTGGGTCTCATGGATGGCCGCGTGCTCGTCCTGGACGCCCGGTCCGGCATGAGCGTGGCGGCAGCGCAGTACCGCCACGCGCCGTTGTGCGTCCTGAGCTTCTCCCCCTGTGGTCGCTGGCTCCTTTCCGGATGCGACGATGGCGGCATCGACGTCTACGACGTCGCCTTCGGCTTCGTGCGCGTCGGCAGCAGCCCGATGGGCGGCACGGAGGAGTCCCCGGTGGAGCATGCGGACTGGTCGGCGGACTCACGCTACCTCCGCACCAACACCGCACATGGGGCACTTCTCTACTGGGAGGCGCCCGGGTGTGACTCCGTGCGCTTCGCAGCCGCCATGCGCGACACGCAGTGGGCGAGCCACACGTGTCCGCTAAGCTGGGCGACGCAGGGCTTGTGGCCTTCTGGCGGAACAGAGCAGGATGTGCCCGCATGTGCGCTGAGCCACGCACGCGATGTGGTTGCAGCAATCACCCCAGACGGCCGCGTCTGTCTATACCGCTTCCCCTGCGACGTCGGCCGCGCTGCATGCACGGAGCGCGCAGGGCACGGCTACAGCACAGCTTCTGCAGTTGCATGGACCTTCAACGACCAGTACTTGCTCACCTTCAACGGCGGAGGCGACCGCTGCCTCATGCAGTGGCGCCACATCGCACCGGGCCAGATGCCTGGTGGACCACCGGAGATTGTCACCTCAGATGTTGAAGAAGACGCCATGATGCCGCCATCCTACGGACGCCTTGCTTCAAGCCTGACATGCACGCTGGCACCGTGCGCGCCCGCGCGGATGGAAGGCTACGTGGGCGGCGTGCCCCGTCTAGCGCCACTGCACTGGCTTGCGCGCGGCCACATGGAGGGAAGCAGCGGGGTGCAGGTGCCCACCAGCACAGCCCCTGGGTCGCAGCCCGCTCGCGGCCTGGATCCCGGCACCGGCGCCGCGTTCACGCCCGCCTGGAACGACATCCACCCGCCAGACGGGTATGTCCGCGAGCTGGACGCACTCGCCCCGCCGCCAGAGGCGCTGCGCCTCCTCTTCTGCTTCGGTCACAGCAGCGGTGGCCGCAACAGCGTGCATCCGTGCGCCAACGCGCGCGGCGTCATCGCGCACTGCGCTCGTGTTGCGTATGTGTACGAGCGGGATGCGCACGTCATGCACTTCTGCGCAGACGACCCCGCTGCATCGGATGTGGCTGCAGCAGAGAGCCGGGGTCGAGGCCACGCAGATGCCATTCTATGCTGCGCCTCGCACCCGAGCGCATCGCTGTTTGCCACCGGCGAAGCTGGCGCAGCGCCCCGCATCCTGGTCTGGTCATCCCTCGCTCCGGGAGAGGGCCCTGTTGCGCGAATGCCGCGCGGGAGCTTGCGGCATGGAGTGAGCGCGCTCACCTTCAGTCGCGACGGCACCCTCCTCGCCGCTGCGGACTGTAGTCGTGGCCATGTGCGTGTCGCGCTGTTCCAATGGGCGAATGCTACTTTGATAGCGATGTCGCCTTCCACTGCGCAGCGGGTGCTTGAATTGCGTTGGAGCCCCTTCCAGGAGTATTTTGTGACTGTCGGCTTGCGGCACTGCGCCTTCTGGGCGCCGCAGCCAATGCGATGCAAGCCTGCGGACTTCACCGCGGCTGCGGCTCCCGGGGGTGTCATTACACCCGGCCTGGCGCAGAGCTGCTTGTGCATCGCCTTCCCGGCTGCAGACATGACTGTGGTCGGCACCCAGGATGGCAGCCTGTGTCTGTTCCGCGGCGCCAGTCTCGTCACCTGCGAACGCAACGCGCATCTGGTCACGCACGCGCTGCTTGCGCGCCGCGACGCGCTTCTGTCCGCAGGCAAGGAAGGCACCCTCAAATTCTGGGCCCCTGACCTGTCCGCATGCCTGCGCACGCTGGAGCTGAGCCACCCGCTAGCATACGGCGCCTGCATCAAATCCCTCGCCCCGGTAACTGGAGCCGCAGCGGTGCTGGCCGCCACGCGCAGTGGAGAGGTGTACAGTGTCGACATTGCCACAGGCTCCGCCCTGCTCCTCCTCCAGGGCCATGGCCCCGGCGGCATCGCAGGCATGTGCGCGCACCCCCAGCTCGCGCGCTTCGCAAGCTGCGGCGGCGACGGCACACTGCGTCTGTGGGATGCCATCGCCCGGCGGCCCCTCCTGTCGCGCGTGCTGGCCATGCAGCAGGCGCACAGCACGCGTCCCGGGTCGCTCATGTCCAGACGCCCGCTGCCGCTGCGCTGCGTGGCGTGGCATCCGAGCGGCACGCTTCTGGCCGCGGGCGCGTCGGATGGCGCCCTCTTCTTGGTGAACGCCCTGGCTCTTGAGATAGTGCACTCCCGCTGTGACCGCCCTTCTGTGGCGCTCACCAGCGCCGCCTTCTCCCCGTGCGGTCGCTTCCTTGTTGTCGGCGACGCGGACGGCGTGCTGACGTGCTACGATATTGATATTGAGGCGACGGTGGCTTCAACCGGAAGCGTGGCTCGCACAGGTCAAGCTCGCGGCCATGTGTGCGACATCACCGCCATGGACTGGTCTCATGACAGCGTACTGCTTCAAACCAACGGCGCAGATGGCACTCTCTGCTTCTGGGACATGCCCAGCCTGGCACGGTGCGCAGCGTCAGCGGATGCCCGTAATGCCGACTGGTCCACGCATACCTGCACAGTCACGTGGGCGACCCAAGGCATCCTGCCCAGCTTGACAGGGGCCACGCCGCCGGTGACGTGCTGCGACCGGGCGCATGCACGCACGTGCATCGCGGTTGGCGACGCGCACGGCATCGTGAGCATGTACCAGTTCCCAACACATGCAGGAGCTCGACGCCGCCTGTTTGGTGGACACTCGAGCGCAGTCACGGCCGCACGTTTCCTGGTGGATGACACACATCTGGTGACAGCCTCCCATGACGGTTCGCTCTTTCTCTGGGACGTCCGCCTATGAGCGTCGAATAAACTACTGTCGCTTAAGAGTCACTCCTTCCCCCCATCGCCTCCCAAGCCACACACGTCGGAGAGCACTTTCACCATGCCGTCTACCCGGAATGGCTTGGCGAGCCAGCCAGCGAAGCCGGCGTCCAGGCAACGCTGCCGCGACTCCTCAAACGCATCGGCAGTGACCGCGATGACAGGCGTCGAGCAGTGTGGCCACTCCGCGGTGATGGCTGCAGCGCAGTCGATGCCACCCATGCGGGGCATGTGCAAGTCCATGAGGATGACGTCGAAGGAGTTTGGGCCGTGTGGCAGGGCACGCAACTTCTCCAGGGCATCGACTCCGTCGCAGGCGACGCACGTGACTTGGTGTCCGTACTTGTTAAGGAGACCAATCACCACCTTCTGGTTGATGATGTGGTCTTCCGCCAACATGATACGCAGACGGCGGGGCCCTATGTTTGCAGCACCGCCAACGTTGCCCACAGTTATCGTGCCAGCTGGCGCAGCTGCGTGACCTGCATTGCCTTCTCTTGCAAGATCGCCCAATGATACAGTGGACGCACTCGGCTGCAGCGTGGAGCGCACACTCTGCGCCTTCGCTCGCCCGTCAATGGTGCCTTCATCCATGTGCATGCCCACAGCAGCATTCATCTCGATCACCAGAAAGTGGGGCACATACACGGATGCCAGTGCCTCTCGTAAGCGAGAGTGGCGAACCGGCTTCGGAATGTTGATGCAGGACGGAACGATGGACTGCGGGGCACTCTCGGCCGGGTCGCCGAGGGCCAATCTGCTTCGATCGCCGCTTGCGCTTGACACTGGCGCGCGAATAATGACAGTTGGCTCTGAGAGCTGCTGCGCAGCTGGCCAGGTCAGTGCAAACACCTGCATGTGCTGCGATTGGCCAGCACCGTCCTGCCCGCTGGCTGCATTGTCTGCGCTGCCCTCATTTCGGGTTGGCTGCCCGTTTCGCTGATCCATGTGCGTGCTGACCGCCTGCAGCAGCGTCGTTTTCGACTCTAAGATGACCGCATCCCAGGGGCCATCGCGGGCCAGGCACTCGCGCAGCTCCATATCTGAGGAGCAGCACCGCACAGCAGGAGCGCCCCAGTCGGCGAGCCACGATGCAATTGCAGCGCGCACCGTTTTGCACTCATCACAGACGAGAACGCGCTTGCCGTTCAGCATGCTGGCACACGCCTCGCGCTCCATTTGGCAGAGTGGTATGAGGGAGCCAGCCGCCTGGTCGTGCTGGTCCGGCTGCGGCTCCTTCAGCGCGATGGTCATATAGAATGTAGCGCCCAGACCCAGGCCGTCGGACTCTGCACGCATGGACCCACCCATGGCTTCGCACAAGCGCCGGCTGATGGCCAGTCCTAAACCAGCACCGTCATACTTGCGAGACGGGCTGCTGTCCACTTGGCTGAACGACGCGAACAGCTTCGAGAGGCCCTCCGGGCTGATACCAATGCCATTGTCTTGCACGCGCATCTCAAGCAGCGGCACCCCGCCATCAGGAGCACGCAGAGCGCAGCAGTGGAGTTCCACGCTGCCGCCGTCGGACGTGAACTTCAGGCTGTTGCCCAGGCTGTTGAGCAGTACTTGCTGCAGGCGGCCCATGTCCCCAAGCAGGATTCGTGGCACATTCGGGTCCACTGTGCACGTCACGTTGATGCGCTTCTTCGCCGCGGTCATGCTACATATCTGCAGGGCGCGCTCGAGCGCATCCTCCAGGTCGAAAGGGCGCTCATCAAGCAGCAGTTTCTGGGCTTCGATGCGGCTGAAGTCCAGGATGTCGCAAATCAGACTGAGCAGCGTCTCGCCGGACAGGCGGATGGTATTCACCAAGTCGCGCTGCTCATCCGTCAGCTGCGTCTCACTCAGCATCTGCCCGACTGCGAGGATGCCGTTCAGAGGTGTCCGGATCTCGTGGCTCATGTGCGCCAGGAAGCGACTCTTAGCCGCCGTGGCCGCCTCCGCCTGCGCAGCCTGCCGGAGCGCCGAGATCTCAGCCTCACGGGCGGCGTGCAGCTGCGTGACGTCGGACTGGATGCCCACATAGTGGGTGACTGTGCCATCAGCTGGGTCGATGATGGGCGTCAGACTCAGGTGGTTCAGGAACGCGGTGCCGTCCTTGCGGTAGTTCATGAGCTCCACCTCCACAGGGCTGCCGCTGCGAATAGCAGCACGGAGCTTATCCACAGCACTACTGTCTGTGCCGTTGCCTTGCAGAAAGCGGCAGTTATGGCCCACCGTCTCAGCCTTGGAGTAGCCTGTCATGCGACTGAAGCCACTGTTGACGTAGATCAGCGGCGCATCCGGCTGCCTGAAGTCCGCGATAGAAATGCCCTCCTGCAGAGAGTCCATTGCCAACTCTGCCAAGGGAACCTGCGCGCCAACCTGCATCCTGCACACAAGGCGCCCCGCGACGTGTTAGTCTCCACGTGATACAACACCTCGCTGTGCAGCAGTCGCCGCCAAGACTCTGATACGCTTGCACAGAAAAAAGTGCAGCCTCGTCCACAAGACGCCGACTCGAGTCACTGTTTCTTGACGGCGCGCACGTCGCTTGTTCATCGGGTGCGTTTGCGCGTACACCTGCGCACCTCAAACGCAGTTGCTCCTGGAGCTGCGCCACCTGCGCCACGAGCGCGTCGCGCTCTGCCTGGACCTCGGCCAACTGTGAGTGGGCTGCGTTATGGGCGTCTTCCCCGGCCGTCGGTGACGTGTGGCCGGGCCCAGCATCGGAGTTGCGTCCCCGAGTGCGCTTACGACTCGAGTCCATGAGACACAATGGCTTTGACGGCGGGCTGCAATTTGATGTGCACACTCACTCGTGCAACTCATTTCGGTCCAGCGGCAGTCTCATCGACTGCGTCAGCTCCACCGCGGCATGTAGCCTGTGCGGCGGAGCTTCATGCGTGCTGGAAACGAACGCGATGCTAACTAGTTAGTGGTGCGGTTGGAAAGAGCTCGACGCAGCTTCCCTACCAGCCCAGTTCCCCTCAGCACGCCTGCGAAGAGGAACACGAAGCCGAGCCAGGTCGCGGCAGAGAAGAGCGCCCCGAGAGCACTGAGACACCTCCAGGAAGCTTGGGTGCAGACACACTGCAGCACGTCGGCATCGCAGCGCCAGACACGGCCGAAGTCGTGAGTGCACGTCTCGTCGTCAGCACTACTGCAGGTGCCCGCTGGTAGGCGGTACATGTGGCTCGCACGAGCAGGCCAGATGCCAGAGTCTTGCAGTACGTGCCGCATAGGGTCCGCGCACGTGAGCACTGTTGCAAGCGCCACCAGTGCTGTCGCAACCACTTGCCTGCTGCGGTGCCAGGTGTGCTGCGCCAAGTTGCTGAAGATGGCCAAGTTCACAGCAAGCGTCAGGCTGTGTGAGAGCTCTTTCGCCCCCTCGCTGGCGACGGCACCGATGGCGCCTGCAACGAGGAGGGGCCAGCATCAGCTGCCCACTAGCGCAGGGAGCGACAGCAGAACGCCGAGCAGTGACGCAGCGATGTCGCCACCAGCAGGCTCCTCTGTTTCTGTGCGCGCCGCCGCGCTCACGGGCGCGGCGCGGGGCATTTGTCAGGCGCCATCAGCACACGCCTCCTCGTCCAGCAGCGGCTGGGTGAGGGGCTCTGCCATTGGACTATGGAGGGGGCCTGAACTTTGGCCTCGGCAATGCCACGTGTCCAGAGCAAGACATCTTCGCGAATACGATGCAATTTGCTTACCATGTTCAAAGTCAGGCATCAGCGCATCATGGCAGCAGCCCCGGCGCTGTGCGGACTTCACTGTTTGGTCGGCCGCGCTACAGCCACGTTCAGAGCGCAAGTGCGACTCACCAGCGCCGTCTGACCTGCGTTTGCGAGGCTGAGTCAGCGGTGGTTCAGGCGCCGGGGGCCGCAGGTCACGTGCTTCGCAGCGCTGGTGACCTGACTGCTGTGGACGGCTTGGCAGAGGAGGTCCCCCTGGGCGTGCGACTCACGTTCGGCGACGCCGCCTCGTCCGCGGTCCTGCTTGGCCGAGTCAACGGCTATGCTGTGGCACTGCGCTGGCCGCCCAGCAGCAAGGCGCCTGCTGAAGGTGCACCAGTTACAGCCACCAAGGAGAGTGCTGTGGTGTGCAAGCCGGATGCGCTGCTTGGATGTTCACCGATAGAAGACGTTGCCTCCATTATCTCATTTGCAGAGGGCTCAAGCTCTGGCGGAGTCACGTGGCCGCTGCCTGAGCGCCGGGTTATGGCTGACATCCCAGGAGTGCCAGTGCGCACGCCAATCACTCGCAGCCTGCACACTGGCGTCGCCGCTGTTGATGTACTCACTCCAGTAGGGCGGGGGCAGTGCATGCTGCTCGTGGGTGAGCGCGGAAGTGGTAAGACGGCGTTGGCACTTGACGCTTTGGCTGCGCAGGCAAATAGCGGCGTGCCGTGCGTGTATGCTGCAGTGGGGCATGCAGACATGCCTGGACATGCGCAGGCTGCTGTGTCGCCGCACACTGTCGTGGTGGCGCCGCCACGCGATGCGTCACCTGGCATCGCTTTTCTGGCCACATGTGCAGCATTTGCCCTGGGGGAGGCCTGGCGTGACGCTGGCCGAGACGCCCTGCTGATAGTCAACACTGCAGAACCGGCGGTGGCATTCTGGCACGCAGCCGCGCAGCTTGTGCCTGCTCCAATGCCTGCCAACGGCTCAGAAGATGACATGGTGCAGATTGACGGAATGCTCGTGTCAGCCAGCGCTGCAGAGCGTCGCCGCTTCTTCAGCAGCTTCTTACAGCGCTGCGCACGCCTGAATGCTGACCATGGCGCCGGCTCACTGACCCTGCTTTCTGTGCTCGCCTGTGCTCCGGGCGCATACGCTTTCGGCAGCGGTGCTCTGGCCAAGGCGCAGGCAGAGCTCAGCGCCGCCAGGAGTAAGCTTGCATCCTATGCAACGTTAAGCGAGGAACAGAAGCGCAAACTGCTGGCAGCGCTGGAAGCCAAGGTTGTGGACGCGCAGCGCAACATGCAGCACCACAGCGACGCAGCCACTGACGGCACCGTGTCTCGGCCAGTAGTTGAGGAGTTCATGTCCGTCAGTGATGGACAGATCTTCTTGCAGCGACCCGATCCCGCTACTGATGGCCCACATGGGGCCGTGCGGTACCTGATCAGTCCCCGAGACAGCGTCTCACGCATTGGCCTCGAAGCTGCATCACCTGCGCTCCGCACTGCCGGTTCCGGTGCTGCGCGTCTAGAGCTTGCTCAGGCGGACGACGCGGATGCGTTCGCCGCAGGGGAGGAGGCTGCCATGAAAGTGCAGCAGTCAGCAGCACGCCTGCGGGCGGCGCTGATGCAGCCATCTGGACGGCCGCTAGCGCTTTCGCAAGAGGTGCTCACTCTTCTTGCTGTGCGGGCGGGCGCATGCTCCATCATGCCGCTGGAACAGCTGAGCGACACACTTCACAGTCTGCACGCAAGCCTGGTGGCTCAGCCTGGCGCCGCGGCTGCACTGCGCAGCATTGACGAGACTGGGGAGCTCACCGCTGCAGCGGAGACAGCTCTTATGCAGGCGCTGAAGGCTGTGTGACGTCGTCGAGGGGTGCAAACATATCTTCCCTCGTGTGACCCGCATAGCTAAAGCGCATTGCAATATCAAAGGAAAGCACTTGTGACGAACAGCACGAGTTCATGGCGGTGACACAGAACAGGACGACGCTCTACGTAGGTGAGAGGCTTGTGTCGCTGCAGCCTTCGAACTTCACTTTGCGTGGGACCTGACGCGCGCGTGTGCGCCCCCTGACTCCCTGTCTCGTGCAGGCGGCCTAGACGAGACCGTGACAGAAGCCGTGCTGCACGCCGCCTTCCTACCGTTCGGGGACATCAAGGATGTGAGCGTGCCTGTGGACCAAGGGACGCAGAAGAACCGGGGGTTCGGCTTTGTCACCTTCCAAGAGGCAGACGATGCAGCAGCCGCGATGGACAACATGCACAACGCGGAGTTGTACGGAAGGGTCCTGCGCTGCAACATGGCGCAACCACAGAAGATCAAGGGGGGCGAGCTGGGCTGGAGCACACAACCTGTCTGGGCTGACGCAGACGAATACCAAGTGAGGCTCCAGGACGAGAGGACCGAGTAGTTGAGGCTTATCACGGATCCGTGTGCCAAGGTTATCACATCAAGTGTCTTTTACCAGCACTGCGGACGAGCTGGTCAAAGCGAGGCGACTGCAGCGGCGCAGTGAGCGAGAAGAATGGATTCAGCAGCGCCTACGCGTAATGATGAAAATGGCGTGTCAGGGACGAACGTTCAACGCAAACAGTCCTCACATGGCGGCGCCCAACGCGGTTACCTTAAGGTACAGCTCGTGCACCTCCTGGAAGAACGCGCGCACGGCCTCCTCGCCGGAGCGGCTGTCGTGCAGAAGTAGCAGGCGCGCGTTGCCGGCGGTGGTGTAGCACGAGACGAGAAGGTCGTTGAACTTGTCAACAACCTGCGGCACAGCGTGGAGCGGGTGAGCTCCGTGAACGCTGGTAGGAGACGGAGAATGGCCACCTAGACTGCATGCCTTGAGATACATGGACGTCGTGTCCCACACACGTTCGTCCACCGCATCAAGAGCTGCGAGCAGGATCAGCTGGTGCAAGTGCGCGGCGTCCTCCTTCTGCTCGCGAACGTAGTATTATGTCAGCGACGCTCCTGAAGGGCCGTGCGAGGAGACGAGCTGGACGCGCCTTTGCAGGAGGCGCGAGCTCCGCCTCGTACAGAGGGTGGTCAGTGCGGCTAATGATAACGAAATGCATATGGGCGACACCAATTCACCCGGGCAGCGTGGGTTCGGCCATTGTATATCGACTTCACCGAGCGGCTCGCCCCGTGCACAGGCAAAGGGAACTGGCGGGTGCCAATTTTGGTCCAGAGGAGACATCCGCAGCCCAGGGTACCCTTCGCAGGACGACGGCGCCCCGGCACGTGCATACTATGGGGCAGCCGCAGCAGGCTCAGCGAGGAGGGAAGAACGCAGGCAAAGCTCGCGGCAAGCAGGATCCTGAGCCTCGGGGTGGCTCGCTCATTGGCGTCGTTGTGCTTACGGGCGCAGCTTTGGCGACACTTGCCGTCGGTGGCGTGCTGTTCGTGCGCCAGCAGCAGAAGTTGAAGAGTGTTGTATCGAGCGACGCCCCGGGTGCGTCTCCAAAGACATCTGGTGGACACATGCCTGCGACATGCTGACCCCTTCCCTGCGTCCTCCTCTCAGACGTGGTTGCAGCTGGCGACGCAGAGGCACCCGCGCTTGAAGATGTTGAAGCGACCCAAGCAGAGCGAGAACCTGACAGTAACGCGGCCGCCGAGGAGGTTGCTGTTGTTCATCCCCTCCCCCCGGTAGGCAGCGTTCCAGCCATCCAGGAAGGGCGGCACTTTGACAGTCCAGTGGCTGTGGCTGTAGCTGTGCGCGAGGAGCTGGAGCGTCTATACCAAGAAGTGGCGAACAGGTTGGCTGCACTGCGTGATACTCGGCGCACTGGACTCGGCCGACACAGCGCCACCATGTCTGTGGCAGAAGCCGAAGTTGAGCTCGCCTGGGCGCGCGAGGCGCAGCAAGTGGCTCAGCATGCGTTGGAGGAGACGAGTGCTCGCCGTGAGGACGTGGCCACGGAGCAGAGAGCCATGCAAGTGGTGGTTCAACAAGCGGATACCGAGCATGTGGCTGCCGCCAGGTTTGCGCTCGAGCTTCTTGAGGAGCAGTTCGAGCGTCTGTCGACGCTGCACGCCCTTCGGCAAACCGAGCTCCGGTTCTGCCAGGAGAGGGCCATTGACGCGCAAGCGATGTGCCACCGCCTGGCGTCTGAACACGCGCAGCTCCAACATGCAAGTGCTGCCGTCCAGGCAGTGGATATTCCTACACAAGAGGGTAGTTTGGAGGAGGGCAGTGGTGCTGTTCCAGATGACTTGCTGTCGGCGCAAAGCACGGCAGACATTGAGGTGGAACCTCCCACTCGATGGAAGGCGCTGGCTGTGCATGCGGTCATTTCGGTTCGCGGAGAGCGGGCGACGCTGTCGTTAACACACGAGGAGTCTTTCCGGGAAGCAAGTGAACCCATCCCGTCCATGGCGCTGGATGGCGACGGTAGTACGCCTCGCGGGCCAGTGCCCGCTGTGCAGCAGCCGAGGGAATCCGCAAGTGACAGCACCTCCGTCCCGGGAGAGCTGCTCGCTGAGGCCTCAGCGTTGAGCTGGGCCCTGTCAAGAGCAACCACGCCGCTTGTTCTGCCGCCGCCTCCACCACCACCAGCGCCGACGTTGCCGAAAATCAAGGTGAAATCTGCGCTGCCTGTCACCGGCACAGTGTTCAACCCCTCCAGAAAGAGGGTGGAAGCGCGCACAGCCCTGATTGCGCCTCAAGCAGAGCAGCGCCCTGTCTTGCCTGAGGTGGAGGCGCAGATGCCACGAGCTAAGAGCGCGGCGCCGGTGGAGCCTCAAAAAGCCTCGACATCGCCCAAGAAGAGAGCGCGGTCAATCTCCTCCTCGTCTTCAGTTTCCAACAAGAAACCTATCTCGACGCCGGCCGAGAAGCAGCCGGCTGTTGTTGCTGCGGCGCCAAGTGAGCCGGCTCCACCTGCTACTGCACTTCCGCTGGAGACGGTGATTGAGGACTCCCCGATGCAGCCGGAAGTTGTTGACAGCAGCGCTGCTGAAGTACGTAAGCCGCCGACTGCTGAACACATCGCCCCTGAGATTGTTTCCCAGCAAAAACCTGAGACCACGGAACCGATTGCACCTGTGTTTGAGCCAGTAGCAGAGGTGCCAATGCCTGGGGTGCAGCCATCTTCACCCAGGCCTCAGACGGAGCCCATGACAGAGGCTCCGCCGCTGTCAGTAGTAGCACCACCTCCAGTCATGGTTCTCGCGCGGCAGAGCAGCTCAGTCATCGCAGCAGAGGAGTTGATGGCGCTGGTGAGGGGCACGGGAACGACACCGAGCCATGCGACCAAAGCTGCCGACTCTGCAGCCAATGAGCTGCGCCAAGCCACACGCAAGCTGATGATGCTGCCGGACAGTCCCTCTAACGCCGCCGTCTCGCCTGCTGCCAGCGCAGCTGACGAGCTCCGGTCTATGACGCGCACGCTGCTGTCTTCCCAGCCTGGAGCTCCTCAATCGCCCATGGTCGCCTCCGCCGCGAGTGACCTGCTGCAAGCCGTCGCATTTGCGACGACTCCGCGCGCGCCTAGCGAGAGCGCACAAGAAATCACCCCGTATGAGGACGCAGTGCAGCCCGCGCCCGCGGCGCAGACCTCGTTCACAGCGCAGCCAGGACGACCCTCACCCTTGCGGCCGGAAGCATCACGCGCCATATCGGAGACGACTGCGAGGGAGCGACAGGCGGCTGCCCAGCGCGCACGAGACGCGGTTGAAGCCAAGAAGCGGGCGGAGCGAGAGCGCGCAGAGGCCGCTGCCGCTCAGCGCCGCGCGGTGGCTGAGGAGCGCAGACAGGCGGCTGAGCAAGCGCGGAAGCAGGCGGAGCAGCAGCGCGCCATGGAGCAGGCCAAGATGCGCGCTGCGGCTGAGGAGAAGCGACAAGCGATGGAGGCCGCGAAACGACTCCGGGCCGAGGAGGCGCTGGCCAAGCAACAAGCTCTGGTGCAAGAGCAGCGCCGCATGGCAGAGGCGACTCGTTTGGAGGTGGAGCGTGAGAGAGCTGAGGCTGCTGCGGCGAAGCAGCGTGCGCTGGCTGAGGAGCGCGCTCGTGCAGAGGACGCGGCTCGCAAGCAGGCTGAGCAGCAGCGTCTTGAAGCTGAGGCTGCATTAGCGCGCGGCCACGCGGAGCGTATGCGCATTGCGGAGGAGGCTATGAAGAAGAGGGTGGCTGATGAGGAGGCCGCAAAAGCGCGCAGAGCAGTTGAGGAGCAGCGTCGCATGGCAGAGGAGGCACGCCAGCAAGCAGAGCGGACTCGTGCAGAGGAGGCGGCACTGGCACGCAGCCTGGCGGAACGCCAACGGATTGCAGAGGAAGCGGCAAAGAAGCGGCTTGCGGAGGAGGAGGCTGCAAAAGCGCGTCGTGCTGCGGAGGAGCAGCGCCGCCTCGAAGACGAAGCGCGGCAGCAGGCGGAGCGCAATCGTGCGGAGGCAGCGGCGGCCAAGGCGAAGGCACTGGCGGAGGAACGCAGAAGAGAGGAGCAGGCAGCCGCTCAACGACTTGCAGCGTTGGATGCGCAAGCGCGTGCCTTGGCTGAAGAGCGCATGCGTGTGTCAGCTCAGAAGAAGGCGGCCTCTGCATCACGCCAGGCGGCGTTGAAGAAGCAGGTGGTCCTGGTCCACAGAGAGGAGCTGGAGCAGCAGCAGCGGGTGGTGGATGCACCCCCGGTGCCGCAGGTCCTCCCGACGGAGCGCCTCTTGCACCATGACACTGCCGCCGCCGCCGTGCCTCGACCAGTGCAGCAGAAAGCCGCTCGACCGAAACAGCAGGTGGCGGCGACACCACCGCCAGTTGCGGCGGAAGCGTCTGTTGATGCGCTGCCTCCTAAGAAGGCTAAGAAGACAGCGGACGTGGATGAAGAGCCAACGACTGATTGGTACAAGATCCGCAGATAACAACGTGACGTTCCACGGTGGAATGCTACCCGGTTCGTGTCATAACGAGCATGAAGTTGTTCGCGGGCATCGACACCACATCTGTGCGCTTAAGACCGTGCTTGGCGCCGACGTCTAAAACGGCATCTATGTCTCTGTAGCCCCAAGTGCTGTCTCGTGCCCGCAGCGACTCGTCGAAGGATGCATTTCCTTCGGATGTGTGCTGACCACCCCGCAGGAATGGGCCGTAGATGAACAGATGACCGCCCGCTTTCAGTCCGTCTGCTGCGAGGGCGAGGAGGCCCGTCGTGGCAGACCAAGGAGCTATGTGCGTGAGGTTCACTGCTAGCACAGCAGCCAGACTTCCCGCCGAGACGCAGTTCGGCAGTTTTCCTGCCGACGAGTCCAGCGGAACTGCAGGCCTCACGTTGGACAGCGGTGTGCACTGCCTGTCGATCACGACCAGGTTGTCGGCCTGGAACTCGGTCGGCTGCCACTCAAGGTGAGTGAATGCAGTGGCAAGATGAGAAACATGGACTCCATGTCCACTGGCCACTTCTAAAACCAAAGATCCAGCGGAAAGCGCCTCCAGGAAGGGCCTCAGTGCAGCTTCTATGGGGGCTTTGTTGCGCTGTGCGGCACTCGTGCTCTGGACAACATTATGCGTCTCGCCGCCGGCCTGTGCCATGTGTAGACGATGACGAGCTCTGCCTTGGGCGACGGGGGTGCAGAGACACAAGGCACAGAGCATGCGAAGGTGAACGGCAACGAGCCACGTCATCGTCATGCAGCGCTCTTTCTGTCTTTCACGAGTCGGTGTAGCAGAGACAAGGCCGTGCGTGGAGCAACATCGCAGGCGACACATAGGGCGCTGTGGGGCGAGATGCAGTAACAGTTCCTGGAACCTGTCAGACGCGTTTCTCGCCGCCCCCGCACTGCTCCTGCTTCTCCGACCTGCCGAGCACTCGTGCTTGAGATGGCGGCGCACCTGGAGGCGCACCACCTGCCGCTGTTGAACCTGTCGCCAAAAAGCACAACAGTTGATGCGGAGGCTTCTGGGAAAGCCGGGCGGACGTTCACCGCGCAGTGGGAGTCTGCAGAGCAGGCACTACTGGTGCGCAAATGAGTGGAAACATGACACGACTCGTCCCTGAGTCTCACGCGCTCCAAAACAGGACACACTGCATGCGCTGCTGTCGACCAAACAGACCGCCCAACACGTGGGCGACGCTGCGTTGCTGGCTGTAGTGGACGCAGCTGTGCGTGTGCACCTGTCCCGTCTGTACCGGCTGTCGCTGCACGTGGTGGAAACCGCAACAGAGGCCACAACTGCGGGTGCTATGCAGCGCCTCTCAGAAGATTGGTTTGAGGGGCGTCCGCGCGACAAGTCGGGGTCGAAAGAGCACAGTCAGAGTGCGAGCTACATGTCTCCGAGACAGGAGGCTTCTCATGGCGCGCCGATGAGCATGACCAGCAGGAATGAGTCGTTGCCTGTTACAGCTGCTGCTCGGGACGCGAATAATCAACGCATGCGTACCAGCATTCCCGCCACGTACACGAATACGCGTGTTCCACCAGTCGAGAGCTGGATGATGCCACCACAAGCTGCTACTGCTGATCAACATCACTCGCCGGTCGGCAAGCCGGTATTCGTGCCAGTGGGACGTGGTCTTGCGCATGTGTCACCACCACATGGATCATCGACGGCGCCGCCTCCGCCACGGAGAATGCCCGCACTTGCCTCGCCAGTCCCCTACGTTGAGCTTCTCGTGTCGCCGCAGCAGCAATACCGCCGCCCGTTTACCACGGGTGCTGCCGCTAGCAGGCACGCTCAAGCGTCTCGACGCTCATATGAAGGCGTCACGGTGTTCCCTGCGTCACGGTCAGCATCGCCTGCTTCAACCAACCGCACATCAAGGCAGTCAGCTCCTCCGCACTTTGCGCCACCTCTTGCTGCAGAATGGCTCACTGAGAGACGAGCAAGGGTGTCCGAGAGAGCACTGAGGACTGCGCAGGCGGTGGAGCGGCGGCAATCAGACGGAGGGGTATGGCAAGTGGGCTAACTCGAGCACGACCAAGAAGCACACGGAGGTCTCTGTGTGGCGTCTGAGTGAAACTCTTCGATATTTTCCAATTGATTAAATGCGTGGCTTTGCCCGTGTCTGTAGGGGCACAGCTTCCCGCGGCTTTGGTACAGCATCGTCAATATCCGTTGCATCCACCTTCTGCGCTCATTCCTTGCTGTCATCGATACCAGATTCTGTGACTGCGAAATTAGCGTCACCTTCCGGCAGATTGGGTGAGCACACGAGCTTCGCAATACGGGCCTCGCCGCGGCCCTTGCGCAGGGCGATGCGGGTGGTGCTCGCATGCGCGATGATGTTCCCGCCGATGGGCTTGGGTCCTTGTGCCGCGAACATGGCATCCGGAGAGGCCACCACTTGGTTTGTGACTACAATGGCGACCCCGAACTCGTTGGCGAGGCGGGTGAGGGCACGCAGGAACTTGCACAGATGTGCCTGGCGCGCGCTCAGCTCGCCACGGCCGTCGTATTCTGAGCGGTACAGCGCAGTGGCGCTGTCCACGATGATGATGGCGAATCGGTTGTCCGCCATCATGCCTGCAGCTGCGGACAGGAGGGACAGCTGGTGGTCCACGTTGTGGGCCTTTGCATAAGCTACGTTGTCCAGCACGTCCGGCGCACTGAGCTGCATCCTGCACAATGTGTCCAGGGGTTGATGTCAGCGCGTGGAGTGAGTGAGGAACAGACACAAAGCACAGTTAGCGGTGAAACGCACCGCTCTGCTATGCTTGCCAGACGGTCCGGCCGGAACGTGCCCTCTGTGTCGATGTACATCGCCTTGCCCTCGCCGCCGCCTTGCTGCACGCCAAGCTGGAGAGGGCACGTGTGAGTTGTCTCTTGTCGCCTCTCTCGAGCGACCTCGCACACGCGCCTGGCAGGTGACCGCGAGCATGTGGCAGAGCTGCGTCTTGCCGGTTCGGAACTCGCCGTAGATTTCTGTGATACTGCCGGCCTCCACTCCGCCTGCAGGGAACGGTGCGCGCTGTGAGGAGCTGGGCACGGCAGCTAAACCCTACGAAGCGACAGCCGCAGGCGCGAAGTCTGTCTGGGGCGTACCGCCGAGCAGTTCATCTAGCGCGCGACAGCCGGTGGTGATGCGAATCTGGTGCATACGCTGCTGCTGCACGAACGCGGCGGTAGTGAAGCCCATGGGCACGATAACCTCGGCTGGGCACCACCAAACGAAAACAGGGAGGACAGAGGCTCAGCGCGCGACCAGCAAGCAGCGCGCTGGCCACCACGCGCTTGCGGTACGCACCCACTTGCTTCAGCTTGGTCACCTTCACCTCGGACAGGCCCTTTATCGCGCTCAGCGTTTTGATGGGCGCGTGCGCTAGAGCCTCTACCGTGTGCACGCCCGCCTCCACCAGTTTCTTGATGTCCGCCGCCGGGATGCCATGGCCTTCTAGCGTCTGGATGAGGTGCGGGCCCGCAACCTCCAGCGCCACGTTCTCGTCGCCGCCTACGTACTGGGCAGCCTCCTGCAAAGCAAAAGCAAACACACTGCGGGTCAGGCACATGGCGCTCCTGCTCGCGCCCACCGCTCCCAATGCACCTGTGCATATGCCGCCGCCATGGCTACTGCGAAGCGCGCGTTCAGGTGTGACACGTCACACCGTGTGGCGAGCACGAGAGAGGCTTCCGCTCGAGAAGCGCGGTGTGCCACACCATAGAGCGATGACTGCAATCACAGTGCTTGACGGCTCGGGCGGGCTGCACGTGAGCAGCGGCGCGAGCAGGGAGCACCTGGAGGAGGAGGAGGAGGACGTTGGTGGTGGCGAGCAGTACGGCGACGACGCTGTGTTTGTTGCGCCCGGCGATGAAATCTACGTCGACATGGACGCAGGCTTCCTCAAGTGCGTGGTCCACACCTGTCCTGAACAGACAGACGTGACACCCCAGCTGACGGCCTGTCTGACTGGGTGTCTCTCCTCAGAGGCCACGGCACGCAGCTGGTGGGCGACAAACTGCTGGCCACGCTGTGCGGGGTCGTGACAAGGGTCAACAAGCTGGTCTCAGTGCGCCCGCTGAACAGCAGGCACGCGGGGGGCTGACAGAGCTCTTGGCAGTCTGTCACCATCCAACTGCAAGCCTGCGTGTCCCTGACTTCAAGGCGTCCGGTGCTCACTCAACAGGTACACCGCAGAGACAGGCGACGTTGTTGTCGGCCGTGTGTCAGAGGCGCGTCGACGGCGTTCCTGGTGCGAGGCGGACTTTCTGACGTCGACACTCCACTTCCCGCGTTCCCGCTCGCCAGATTTCTGGGAAGCGTTGGAAAGTGGACATCAATAGCCGCCAAGACGCTGTTCTCATGCTCTCTGCCGTGACTCTGCCCGACAATGCACAGGCAAGTTGCGGCAAGGTGGTTGTTGCCAATCAAATCAGCATCGGACTCACACATTTCCATGGCCAGAGACGGCGCACGGACGTAGATGAGTTGAACATGCGCACGTTGTTCCAGGAGGGCGACCTCATCGCGGTACGTGCCACAATCCTTTCCAATCCATGCGTGCTCACTCTTGCACCGCATATGATATAGGCGGAAGTGCAATCCCTGTTTTCAGACGGTGGTGTTGCCTTGCACACACGCAGCGCTCGGTACGGGCGCCTGGGTCGCGGGCAGCTCGTGGTCGTGCCCCCAGTGCTTGTGCCTCGCCAGAAGCACCACTGCGTTGCGCTGCCCTCCTACGGCGTGAGTCTCGTATTGGGCTGCAATGGCCACGTGTGGGTGCATGCTCCTGCGGCTCCTGCCGCTGGAGCAGGCGGGGATGAGCGGATGGAGGAGGACACTGCTGAGGGGGTTCCAGCAGATGAGTCCGCAGCACAGATTGCACCTGTTGGTCCGGACCTGCGGGTGAGCATATGCCGCATCGCGGGCGCTGTCCGCGCACTAGCAGTCATGATGGCGAGCATCACGCCGACAGCATTGACAGAGGTGGCAGACGCAGCTCTGGCGTGGGGTGTCCCGCCCAGAGATATGAGCGGTCCAGCCTTCATCGACAGACTAGCGCAGCGTCATAAAGAGCAGCTCATGGACGCAGATGAATGACAGCGCAATGTGGAGTCGACGCCAGTAGAGTCTATTGTAGTCTCCTCGCCATCCCTGTTGCAAGTGCGCGACCGTGGGATTTGTGCTATCTGGCATAGGGGCCAACGCCATGGCAGCTGGCGTAAGCGGCTGACTCTACGCACCGGACTTGAGGCACGAAGCTGAATGGCGTCAAAGACATCGCTGGAGCAGCGGACGCTCAGCGTGCCGCTTGAGGATGGACAGACACTGAGCATCCAGATACTGGAGTTACCCAAGCAGGTGCCCTCCCGTCGCCGTCGTCGGTTGCATGCACTTTATGGTTATTGACTCGTGCTCTCTGCGCCCCGCCAGACGTTCGTCTGGCTCGGACACGACGTGCCCAGGTTCAACAGCCTTGTTGTCGCGACGCCCACTCGGTTCGACACGCTGCCAGCGACCAGTGCTCTGCTCGGCCCAGGGGATGGAAGTAGTCTTGCACAGCGACTGGCTATGAAGACGGGCAAGCTGGTGCTCGTGAGCAGCAACCTGCCTGTGGACTCGTCATTGTTGCAGGTGCGACTCGAGCACAAGTCGCGAGTCGTCATCGAGCCAGACTGACAAGAGCTGTCTTTCTCCCTTCCAGAGCGTTGCTGAAAAGCACTTGCTCTCTCTCCTGGCCGCCCCGAAGACTGAAGCCGTCTAGACACTAGCTGTGTAAAGCATCGACAGACGCGCGAGATCAATTGCGTTTTATTGCGCCTTGGGACTGTCATGTTGCCTTACCCGCGTTTGTGCCCTGCGCAGCTGTCTCGTCGTCTTGCTTGACAGGCAGGCCACAGGGTTGCAGCATGCGTTGCAAGCACGTGTATTTTTCTCGTCCTATGCTTTCGTTCTCTGCGAGCGCCATGTACGCGACAACGCCTTGGTGGCCTAGGAAGCTCGCGTAGCTATCTTTATGGATGTTCACGGCCCACTCGAAGCGGCTCAAGTCCGCGTGGCCGGTGCCAACGTACTTGGCCTGCGCGCGTCGGTGTCAGCGTCAGGTGTGAGCACCAGAAACAACCCTAGGTTTGGGCGGGCCCTGCGCACGCTCAAGCGCGCCACAACACGAGCACGCAGCAGCAGGATTCAGGGCAACACAGCGCGCACCTGCAGGTGTTGCAGCTGTGTGTTGATGGCGAATCTGTCTGTCTGGCTTGTCATTGTCTTGCAGTGCAAAGAACAGAGCAGCCGCGCGTGGTAGCGGCGCGAACAAGGAAAGACGGCACGGACGATCAGACTCGCGCTGACAGAAAGAGGCTTCTGCGGAAGGCGGGGAGTGTCTTCCACGGTGGCGCCAAGAAGTCCTCCCTCCCCCTCACATGTGCCCCTCACTTGTACAAGGGGCAGCCTGCGGTCTATGCTTGGCCCCCGCCTGGTGCTGCTGCTCCGCCAGGTGCCGCTTGCGGCACGTCGATGCGCCTGTATTCTTCCCTCTGCAACGCGTCTCTCATCCGCCCGGTGCACTTGAGCTGAGCCTGCACATATGCCGCCAGTGCCTTTGTGATCTTCGGCGCATGCTCTGCCACCATCTTCCGTGCTGCGTCGCACACCTCAAGACTTGCGTTCTCCCACTGCCGCCGCCACATGACCGCCTCCTGCTCGAATCGCTGGGCATCCTCTGGCGCATGCCGGTGTGCAGCAGCCTGCTGCAGCGAGTACCGCCATCTCCGCTTCGACTCCATGTACGTATCATTGCTGGGCTTCACATCCGATGCGTAGGCTGCACGCACGCTGTCGAACGTTTTGCTCAGACTCTGACTGCTGCTCTCTGCAAAACTGATCTGCTGTGCCGCAGCCGCCTGCTGCGCGCAGCCGAGGACGTACAACAGCTGCTGCTGAGTCGATAACCCCTCCGGCAGGGGCGAACCGTCTGCAGGCGGGTCACGGAGTGCGCCCCCAGCGCCTGCACCTGGAGCGACCCCAGGAGCCCCTTTCAGGAGCTGCTCCAGCGACAGCGCCCTCCACGTGGGCGCCCACAGCGTCTCCGTCCGCGGGTCTCGCTTCGCGGCCAGGCGCTGCAGTGAGTCGCCGAACATGTGGGCGCTCTGCGCGGCATCTGCAAGGGAGTGGCTGTAGCTGGAGGCAAGCTCAGACAGCGACCGCGCCTGCTCGTACAGAAGCAGCGCCTCCGTCATTGCGCCCAATGCAGCGGGATCTTCACTGTAGATCACCTTCAAAGACTGGGCACGAAGACACAGAAAGGTGTGGGTCACTAACAGCGAAGAGAGTGCGCCGGGACAGAGGGCAGTCCCCACCCCGGCGCAGCGCAACCGCAGTGCGCACACACAGACGGACCTCAGTGCCATCGAACTCGGACAGCTTGTCCAGCGCGAGCGTGTTGGCCAGCAGCGCGCTGTTTGTTTCCAGGAACGTGCCCGCATTCTGAAGGCCCTGCTCGAGCGCGCGCCCCAGGTCTGTAAACAAGTCCATGGTCTAGGCACAACAGTGGGGCGAACAATCAATGCGCGGCCTGAGATAAACAAAGACTCAACTCGGCACAACTGCTCTGGTGAAGGGAACTAGAAGTGATTCTCATTCCACGTCAAGCCACTGTTCAACGCTGTTTCGTGCGCCAGTGACTGTACGAATGCGCCCAGATGGTGGACCGCCGACGATGGCGGCCGTCGGTAGCACTTTCCCTGGCCGAGCCTTGCGTCCACGGAGCTCGCGGGCAAGACCCAGCGCCGCAGCCACCGCTGCAGCGCCTCCATGCGCAACGATCGCCTGGCACAAGTCGTGTCTGCCAGCGAGTTGCAGCTGCCGAATGGATGGCATCTTGGCAGAGATGGAGGTCCCATATTCATCTGTGATTGTCTTCAGCTCTGCGCGGAGGTCATCCAACGAAAGGGTGCTGCTTGGTGCTCCTCGGCGAGATGCACCAACACCGTCGCTCCAGCCTGCCGCCATGCGTGGGCGGTACACCCGGCCCTCGAACTGGAGGCCCAACAAGGCGGCCACACCAGGCATGCCGCTGCCTGCGCTCAGGCGCACAAGGCGGTTATACAGCGCCAGCTGACCCGCGGCCTCGAGCTCCTTGCGACAAGGCAAGACGCCCGGCGGGCACGCTCCAGCAGCCGCCAGCTCGTCGATGGCATTGCGAGCATCTGCATATGTCATCAACTTCGCGAAGCGGTACCTTGCGCCGGAGGGGCCTTTCCGCCACTCCAATCCCAGCTTGCGGGCTACACCAGCAATGCCGCCGGGACGGGCGAGTAGAGCGCGGTATAGGCCTAATTCGCCAGCTTGCACGAAATGAGTGCGTGGAGGCATCAAACCGGGCGTCGTCCGCGCGGCGGCAGCCACACGCGCAACGCCGCTAGCAAGCGCCTCCTGCGTCAGCGTTACATATTCGCCCCGTCGAGGCATCAAGCCGCAAGCTTTGGCCACAGCACGAGGTCCACCATGCCGCATGATGGCAGCCTCCAGCATGTGCTCCCCGCTTGCTCGCAGCTGCGCCAAGCTGGGCATGACGCCGGCACGAACCGGCTGCTGCTGTTTTGCTTCGCGTGCCTGATCACGGGCGTGCATCCACTCGCGCAACTCGTTGCATACATTGCTAATATCGCTCCAGTACCCATGCGGCTTGAACCGCTCAGCGGGCGTGTAGCGGACAGCCACCGCAACGCGTGGCGGTGCGTTGTCCCCCATGTCATCATCGGGAGAAGGGCTAGAAGAATGTCCGGAATCGCGATGTGAGGCTGATGCTCTGGAAAGGGAGCCTTTGGCTGCCCTGCTCCGTCGTACGTAGCGCAGCGTAAACATCTGGCCGCCGTGCATCCAGAATTGCCGATGCGGTGGCGAGAGAGCCGGAGTAGCAGTGCGCACTGATGGTGTCGCATCACTTGGCATCAACGCGGAATGTCCCCAGTCCACGGGGCACTCTAAGCTAACATCCAGCGCGTTTGCCAGCGACGGGCGGCCATGCTCAGGTTGAACTGTGCACGGAAACACGTCTTTTTCGTCTGAACGGAGAGCAGCTCTGTTCCGCCGAAATCCCTGCACTCGTGGCCGAGCCCAATTGCCAGTGCCAGGTGCGGCAGCTGGAGCCGAGCAGAGGATACCGAGATTGAGTGCCAGCTGCTGGAGGTGGCTCACCACGCCTCGGCATCCAGCGCGGATGGAGCGCACGGCAGCCCATGTGCGTTGGCGGACGACCTGCTCCTCCTGCTGCCTCGCCCGCTCACTGGTCGCTGAGTTAGCGGCAGCGGCAGCAGAAACGCCGTAGAAGGGGTCCATTACATCGCCCCGAAGGCGTGGCGCCTCGCAGAAGCTCGTCAGGCGGCGAACACGGCAGTCATGGCCCTCTGTGTGCGGCCCCTCGCGGAGGAGCGCCTCTTGATCGAACCTATCTAAACACAGCACCAGGTCTGCAGCTGCTAAGTCGTCCGGGTGCAGCGGCGTGCTCACTTTCTGGGCGTCGAGGTGGACGCCCAGCTCCAATGCAACCTCAACAGCGTGGTCGCTGGGTCGTGTGCCACGTGCGTGGTCACTCAGCGCCCGACTGGAGACGGTCACCATGCTGGCCATCGGTGAGGCGCGGAGCATGTCTTGGAGGAGCGCCTCTGCGGCGTGTGGAGACCGTAAAGGTAAGACACTCAGAAAAGAGGTGTCGGGGCAACGGTGCTGAGAGAGGCAGCGGGACGCACCTGCCAGCACGGAGCGACACAAGTTGCTGTCCGACACGATGAGCACGCTCACAGTGTCCCTGTTCGAGGCCGGGCGCCCGAAAAGTGCAGGTGGTGAGATATGTTGAGTCGGCGCCCCAACCACTTTTTCCAGACCAAAGCTGCGCACCTGTCCCCGCGCTTGGGGCGCAAGTACTCCGACAAGCTGGACGGCGTGTCGCGGTACACGACTCGCGACTCAGGGGCTGGGCGCAGCCGCTGCTTGGCAGGGGCGACCGGGGCATCCACCTCGTCTGCACGAGGTTGGAGCTGAACCACACCTTGCGGTGCGAGCCCCTCACTCGCCTGCTCCTGCCTCTGCGTGGACTGCTCCTCCACAGGTGCGGACGGGCGCTCGAGAGCTACGCTGGCTGCGGCGGCAGAAGCTGCTCCGACTGCTGCATAGCAACGTCCGCCTCTGCTGCGCTGGGTAGCCTGACTCCTGCACGGCGGCGCAGCGCTGCGCCCCGCGTCTAGCGCCCGCAGGCATGGCGTGGATACCATTCTACGACGTCTGTGGAGCCTGCATTGGCGAGGAGGCGTAGGAGCGACCGTGCACAAAACACAAAACAGCGCCGCTTTTCGTTCTGCCGCAGACTGCGCCTCATCGTCACGCCTCTAGCCCGCGGGAGCATGCGTGTCGCTCAATTGCAGCGCCTGACGCGCGCCTGCGGCGTCGCTTACCCACCCAGCGTTCAGCTGCGGACCACTGTTTCTGAGACAGGTCCGGCAGCGCAGCTCAGCGTTGGTGACTCGCTGACTACAGAGCGCGTGTTTGGACACGATGATGTACACACCTACTGCATGTTGACGGGCGACAGCAACCCCATCCATACGGACCAGGCACGTACAGAGAGACGTGTCGCTTGACTCGTTGCGACTCGCCGCTGTTTCTGAGTCACCAGTGTGCAGGCTGCCGCACGTGCCGCGGGACTAAAGTCCTGTCTCGTGCCCGGCATGCTGCTCGCGAGCTTGTTTCCCGCACTTGTGGGCTCACACCTGGTGTGTGACTCCCACTGCGCTGCGCTTGCGTGGCTCAACCTCGCGCGCTGACTGCGTCATCACAGCCGGGGACGCTGTACCTGACGCAGAGCCTGAATTTCAGAGCAACAGCGCCGACGGACGCGCCGTTGGAGGCCAGAGTCACAGTCACAAGACGCACTGGACGGCGGATTCTGTTTGATACCGCCTGCATTCTGCGCTCATCTGGCACAGTAGTCGTCGACGGAACCGCGCTGGCAATGCTTCCCCCATGAGATCGTCTCCGAGTGACGTTTCATACAGATTCATACATCCCTTCGCCAGCCGGTTGCGGTGATGAATAATAATGCCTGAGGACACGTACGGCGCTGCGTGCTTAGCAGACGACGAGTTGACACCGGACGAGCTTCGGCGAAAGAAGGTTCGCAAGGCGAAGCGAGCTGTTCGTTCTGAGCTCTCCGTCTCTGGCGGCGACTGGAGGCGCCGAGGCTTCGCTGAGAGCGACGTACTCAGGTGCGGTGCGGCTACTTACAGCCGTGTGCGCAAGCGGGGTCGGGATCACCTTACCGTGAAACTACTGCGCAGAGTCGATGGCGTCACAGAGGACCTGCCTCGCGTGGACGTGCGGACGATAAGCGCGGACGAATTCAGACAGAGATATGAGGCGCCCCGGGTGCCGTGCATCCTGACGCACGCGATGGACTCGTGGCCGTGTTTCACGCAAGGCTCTGAGCACAAGTGGACCTGGGAAGGCCTTCGCTCGCGCTTCGGGCACCACAAGTTCAAAGTCGGGTCAGACGACGACGGCTACGCAGTCCGCCTGCGCTTCTGCCATTTCTGTGACTACGTTCAAGACAGGGCCGGACACGGAGCTGCTGCCGACGACTCCCCACTCTACGTGTTCGACGGCACGTTCGCTGAGCGCGACGGGAGTGCTGCGCTCCTGCGTGATTACACACCGCCTGCGTTCTTCGCAGACGACCTGTTCGCGTTGGTGGGCGAGAAGAGGAGACCGCCTTATCGGTGGGTGGTATTCGGACCACAGCGCTCTGGGTCAGCTCTGCATATCGACCCGCTTGCGACTTCAGCTTGGAATGCGCTTTGTTGCGGCCGCAAGCGGTGGGTGCTGATACCGCCTGGTGTGCCACGAGCAGCTGTGAAGCCGAAGGGCATCCCAGACCCGAGTGAGGCTGTGAGCTGGTTCACGCACGTCCTGCCCCAGTGCCTGGCTCCTGATTGGCCGCATGGCCGCGTGTTACAGTGCATTCAGCAGCCAGGCGAGATTATGTTTGTTCCTGCCGGATGGTGGCATGCGGTTCTGAACCTAGACCACACGCTGGCTGTCACGCAGAACGTCACCACGCCGGCTAATTTCCAGGCTGCGTGGCGCCACACGCGTGTCGCTCGCCCAAAGCTTAGTGCCAAGTGGCTGATTGCGTTACGAGCACAACGCCCTGAGCTCGCTGCCCAAGCCGACGCATGTGAGGCTGCAGGCTACGGCGACGTCTCAGAGAGCAGCCCGAGCAGCAGTAGCAGCAGCAGCGACAGTAGCTCATCTGACGAGTCCGCAGACAGCGAGGCGCCCAAGAAAGCAGATGCTGCGGAGCCCATGGCCGACGCTGATGAGAGATACACACCTGCTGGAGTCTTGCCACTGAAGCGGACGAGCATGGACGTCGTCACGCCGGTGGCGGCCACAGACATGTGGACTGGTCAGGGCGCATCGTGGACCCGGCGAAGACCAACCCAGACGATGTGTTCGTAGAGCGCTGAAATCACACCACAACAATGCCATTGACCCGCATCCATGCGTCCACTCCCTTGAGAACGAGGAAGGGCAGCCAGCGTTTCGCGTTTGCAGTCATCAACTGCTGCTGCTGTTCCATCTGCAACGCATCGAGCGGTTCCTCCTCGCGTGCGATGGGCGGGGCTACTGGTGCTGCTTGCTGTTTCTGCGTGGAACCCAGGAACCGCGCAACGAGCGGGCGATGGCTGTCCTGTTTTGTCGCGACAGTCTCGACCGCCTTCACACGAACTGGCACGACTGGAGCAGCACGCGGTGGTGGCACCACCACCCTCGGGCTTGGTTGAGCAACTGCGGGCTTCGCCTCTTGTGTCTGGGCATCGGATCCTGAGGGCCGTGGGCTGCTGGGCACGATCTCTTTCGGATTCACATCCGTTGTGATTGCGTCAAGCAATGCCTGCCGTGCCTCCCATGGCATGAACGCAAGCAGTTTGCATCGAGTGCTAAAGTCAACATCGCGTAGCACCGCAGCAGCTGCTACTGGATCCATGGCAGCTAATGCCAGTGCTGCCGCGCTGCGTGACACTTCGCCACCGGCTACAAGAGCAGCAGCCCCATCGGCAGAAGATGCAGAGAGCGTCTCCACAACGTCTTCACGAGAGGGTATTGGCGCACTAGTAACTATCTCGTCTTCAGCGCGCGGCTCGGGGGCTGCTGGACTGGGCTCCGTCTCTGCAGCTGGCGCGTGCTCTACATTCGTCGTCTCTGCAACAGCTGCGGCTGCAGCCTCCTCAATGACAGCAGGCTCCGGCATATGCTGCATCTCCTCAGCAAATATAGGCGTCTCTGCTGCCTCTTCAGAATCGAGCTGGACTGCAGCGGCGGCATCCACAATGTCTGTCGGCAGCATTGCTATTTCCCCAGTCCCGGGCTCTACCAAGCGAATGATATCCGCGATGTAAGTCACATCTTCGAGCTCTGTGGCAGCAACTGTCATCTGCGGCTTCGGCGGGGCGACTTCGCTGTCAGACCCATGGGTGTTGCCCTGCAGCTTGGACTCCCTCAACATGACCCACTCCGCATGCGGAGTGAGCTCAGCGGTTGTCTCAGCTGTTTCTAAAGCAGCAGCACCCCCTCCTGCCTCCGTCTCGACGGCGTCTTCGTGCCAGGACAGCACTGCAGAAGGAATGACTGTAGCACCCCGCAATTCACGCACAGGAGACACGACACCCCCTGACTCTACATACAACCCCGCCGGTGCAGAACTTGAAGCAGCAGCGCCAGCAGCGATTGCAGCCGTGGCTGCTGCTGTCACTGAAGCTGCAGCAGAGGTAGTGTCCTCCTGCACTGGCGGTAGAATGGGCGCCGAAGTCTCCGTCTCGCGAGCTTGCCGTGATGAAACTGCCCCCGCCAAGCGCGTCAAATCCTGCAATTTGGAAGGCAGCGGTCAGACAGGGCAGCAGCAGGTGAGTTCGCAGTGACACAGTACACGTGCCCTTAGCGCGCGCTCTTTGTCCTCCAGCTCGCGCTCCAGCAGTATGGCCTGCCGGTCTAGCTCGTCCAGCGCGTTTCGCTTCTCCTGCGACGAGGAAAAAGCGCGTGTGGGTCCACAAGCTGACGGTGACGTGTGTGCACGCTCGTGCACCGCCACCACGACGCGCCTTGACCACTCTCGCAAGCTGCTCTGGCGCCAGCACGAGTGGTGCACTCTGCTCAGGCCCTGCAGGTGTGGTCAAGCTCTGCCCCGGCGGTGGTGAACGTCAGAGTCACACACAGGCGTAAGGTTGGACAGCTGCAGGGCGCACCGTGAGCGACGCAACGCTGTTAATGCCGGCCTCGTTCTGGGACTCGAAGGCGCGCAGGAGCTGCAGTTCGCGCTCCAAGTTGGCAATCACCTGGCTGGCACTGTCACCCCACTGCTCAGGCTGAAGGGCTCGCTCTGGCGGCTGCTCACTGCCGCTGCTGCTACTGCGCA
>Ga0164296_1001025_pt1 | contig 31140 bp, 34 predicted proteins | sample GEODES057metaG_FD_113533 | JGI IMG/M metagenome (GOLD analysis project Ga0164296, IMG submission 113533) | Dystrophic lake water microbial communities from Trout Bog Lake, Wisconsin, USA - GEODES057 metaG | ecosystem: Environmental > Aquatic > Freshwater > Lake | place: USA: Trout Bog Lake...
GCGACCATGTGGCATTCTAAGACTTCTTGAGAACGCTGAACCGCGCTGCTGAACCGTTCAAACACATCTGGTGTCGTTTTATCGAGCGTGACTTCTACGAAAACAAGGAGGCCACGCCCAAGTTTCTGCGGATCAAGTTGGGCACGATAGCCGGTTATGAAGCCGTCGCGTTGCAGCCGCTTCACCCTTTCGCTTGCCGCTGTGGGGGAAAGCCCGACTTTATCGGCGAGCTCAACTGTGGTCATGCGGCCGTCCGATTGCAAAGACCGGAGGATATTCCGGTCAACTTTATCCAGATCCATTATTTTTCTCTAAATTTTGAATTTTTAAGATATATTTCGCCGTCCATTAGCGAAAATAGACGATTAAATCACTATAAATAATGCGATATACCGTCGAAGTCGCAATTTTAGATGGGTACGAGCCAATGACTGTTTTCCAATCATTCCGGACGGAGTTTGCCCCTCGTGACGAGGATATTGCTGCTCGATTATTGGCGACAGCAACATTGTCGCCCGAAGCGGAGGGGCGGATCGACCAGTCAGCTCGCAGTCTCATTCAGGCTATTCGGAGCAATACGTCAGGCCTTGGTGGGGTCGAAGAGTTGTTGCGTGAATATTCGCTGTCGACACCCGAAGGTCTCGCCTTGATGGTGTTGGCTGAAGCCTTGTTGCGCGTCCCTGATCCGGCAACGGCAGACAGGTTAATCGAGGACAAGCTCGGGCAGGGCGACTTCCTTAACCATGAGCCACAGTCGGGCGCGCTTCTGGTGTCAGCTTCAGCTTGGGCTCTTGGCGTCACTACCCGAGTCATACAGCCGGGTGAGACCCCGCAAACTTTGCTCGGACAATTGGTCAAGCGCTTGGGCCTTCCCGCTGTGCGCACGGCGACAAGGCAAGCGATGCGCGTTCTTGGCAATCATTTTGTGCTTGGCCAGACGATTGAAGAGGCGCTTGAGCGCGGCCGATCCGGCACCGGAAAATTGTTCCGCTATTCATTCGACATGTTGGGGGAAGGTGCTCGCACCCAAGATGATGCCGATCGTTATGCAGCTTCATACAGCGCTGCAATTTCGGCCATCGGTCAAGCGGCGGGAAATGAGCCTTTACCAGCGCGGCCGGGCATTTCAGTCAAGCTCTCTGCGCTTCATCCCCGTTATGAATGGGTTTCCCGCGAGCGCGTGATGCGCGAGCTTGTGCCGGTGTTGTTAGGGCTTGCACAAGAAGCAAAATCCTATGACATGAATTTCACGGTTGATGCGGAAGAGGCAGACCGTCTCGAATTATCGCTTGATGTGATCGCTGCTGTCTTCACGGATCCGTCTCTCGAGGGATGGGATGGCTTTGGCCTCGCCATTCAAGCCTATCAGAAGAGAGCAATGGAGGTGATTGATTGGATTGATCGTCTCGCGGCCCATACCAACCGTCGGATGATGGTTCGACTCGTTAAGGGTGCTTATTGGGATACGGAAGTCAAACGTACGCAAGAGCGAGGCCTTTCTGACTACCCAGTCTTTACGCGGAAGGCGATGACCGATCTGAACTACGTCGCTTGCGCCGAACGGCTCCTGCGGGCACGGCCGCGTCTTTATCCGCAATTTGCAACCCATAACGCATTAACCGTTGCCTCTATTCTTGAGCGGGCTGGATCTGTTGACGGCTTCGAATTTCAGCGCCTGCACGGCATGGGTGACGGACTTTATCAGCATTTGTTACAAGAACGGGCGGGCGTCGCTTGTCGTACTTATGCGCCCGTTGGCGGTCATTCCGACCTGCTGGCCTATCTTGTGCGTCGCTTGCTTGAGAATGGAGCTAACTCGTCTTTTGTGTCTGTTGCGGCAGATCCGAATGTTCCCGTTGAAGTGCTCCTAAAGCGGCCCGAGATGATTATCGGCGAAGCGGCGCGCGCGCGGCATCCGCGCTTGCCAATGCCTCGCGACCTTTATGCTCCGAAGCGCCGAAATTCTTCAGGCGTTGAGCTGGGGCATGCAGCATCGCTTGAGGCCTTGCTATCCGAAATTTCCTCGCAAAAAGGTTATTCGCCCTGTGCGGCAGTCATTATTGATGGTGCTGTCAAATCAGGCTCATCACATCCTATTATTTCACCAATTGATGGTGCAACCGTCGTCGGTCATGTCAGTGACGCGAATGAGGGCCTCGCTGAGGCCGCAGTATTGGCTGCTCGGAAAGGTTTTCGTGCTTGGGATCGGACGCCTGCCGGGACGCGTGCGGCAGTATTGGATCAAGCAGCCGATCTCTTGGAAGGGCGGCGTGGTCTGTTTTTGCATCTTTTGCAGCTGGAAGCAGGCAAGACGCTCGATGATGCTATCGCTGAATTGCGCGAAGCCATCGACTTTTGCCGTTACTATGCCAGTCAAGCTCGAGATCTTTGTGCAGATGGTGAAGTGTTGCCTGGTCCGACTGGTGAGGACAATCGCCTGTTCCGGCGCGGCCGTGGCGTTTTTGTTTGTATCAGTCCGTGGAATTTTCCGCTTGCGATTTTCTTGGGCCAAGTGGCCGCAGCTTTGGCTGCAGGCAATGCAGTTGTCGCTAAACCTGCCGAACAGACACCCTTGATTGCCTTTGAGACTGTCAAACTACTGCATGAAGCGGGAATCCCATTTTCAGCTTTACACTTTGTGCCCGGTGCTGGCGATGTCGGCGCGGCGCTTGTTGCGCATCCGTCAGTCAGTGGGGTGGCGTTCACCGGATCAACTGAAACGGCTTGGCGCATTAACCGCGCATTGGCGGCGAAAGACGGCCCTATCGTTCCGTTGATCGCCGAGACCGGCGGTATCAATGCGATGATTGTTGACGCGACTGCACTCGCTGAGCAGGTCACTGATGATGTCGTCATGTCAGCTTTTCGGTCGGCTGGTCAGCGATGCTCGGCTCTGCGGCTTCTGTGTGTGCAAGACGATGTCGCTGAAAAAATGATCACTATGATCAAAGGGGCCGCATCTGAGCTCGTTGTTGGGGATCCCCGGAAGGTCGAAACGCATATTGGCCCTGTGATCGACGCCGAAGCCAAAGCGGGGCTCGACGCTCACATCATGGCCATGCGGCAGTCCGCAAAGACGCATTTTGTCGGTCATGCCCCGACAGACGGCACTTATGTGGCTCCTCATCTGTTCGAGATTGCGAATGTCAGTGATCTTAAACGCGAAGTGTTCGGGCCGATCCTGCATGTGGTCCGTTGGCGATCTTCAGACTTGCCGAAGCTTCTCGATGAGATTGATGGCCTCGGCTATGGCCTTACTCTGGGTGTCCATACGCGGATCGATGCTGTGCGCGATCAGATCATCGATCGCCTCGACGCGGGCAATTGCTATATCAACCGCAATATGATTGGCGCCGTCGTGGGCACGCAGCCTTTCGGTGGTTCGCGGCTCTCAGGCACCGGCCCGAAAGCTGGTGGGCCGGATTATCTCCGCCGTTTCACCCTTGAGCAGACAGTAACGGTCAACACGGCCGCAGCGGGCGGAAATGCGAGCCTCATTGCGATGGGAGAGTGAGCTTTCGTACCAAGGGTCGTTATTGAAAATCTTGCATGTCTGACTCGACAAACGATCTCGGTCCCTGTATTGCACCGTCTTCAACTCACAACAGCGCGCCGAAACGCTGGTTTGACGGTAAAAAAGCCTTTGTTCGAAGTTATAATGCTTTGAATTGGGGTAGAAAGCCCGAAAATCCCTGCGGCAGGAGATAAAAATGGATATTATCCAGCAGCTCGAAAAAGAGCAGGCTGACAAGCTCGCCGCCATTCGTCCGATCCCGGATTTTGCGCCTGGCGATACGGTTCAGGTTAATGTGAAGGTCGTTGAAGGTGACCGCACCCGCGTGCAGGCCTATGAAGGCGTATGCATCGCTCGGAACGGCGGCGGCATCAATGAGAGCTTCACGGTTCGCAAAATTTCGTATGGTGAAGGCGTGGAGCGTGTGTTTCCGATCTATTCGCCCCTCATCGACTCGATCAAGGTCGTTCGCCGCGGCACAGTTCGTCGCGCGAAGCTTTATTACCTCCGTGATCGCCGTGGTAAATCCGCCCGCATTGTCGAGCGCAAGACCGGGCATGGCGTTGAGAAAAAAGACGCGTAATTTTTCCGCGACCTTAAAGGTCTGTTGATGACTTTTGGCGGGCGCGGATCTGGAAACAGTCCGCGCCTTCGTCTTATTATAATCCGATCAAGCAAGCGTCCGCCGCAGCCTAAGAACCATGAGCATTCCGATGACCAGTTCCTCTGCCCCTCGTACACTTTATGACAAGATCTGGGACGACCACGTGGTCGATACCCAGCCGGATGGCACTTGCCTCCTCTATATTGATCGTCATTTGGTGCATGAGGTCACGAGCCCGCAAGCTTTTGAAGGCCTTCGGATGTCGGGTCGCAAAGTCCGCGCGCCAGAGAAGACATTGGCGGTTGTCGATCACAATGTCCCGACATCGGACCGCTCGAAAGGCATCTCGGACCCCGAGGCAGCAACCCAAGTCGCCGCGTTGGCCGAAAACGCCCGCGAATTTGGCGTCGAATATTATAATGAACTCGATAAGCGCCAAGGCGTTGTCCACATCATCGGCCCCGAGCAAGGTTTTACCCTGCCGGGCACGACCATTGTTTGCGGTGATAGCCACACTTCAACCCATGGTGCCTTCGGCGCTCTCGCGCATGGCATCGGCACGTCGGAAGTCGAGCATGTCCTCGCGACACAGACATTGATCCAGTCCAAAGCCAAGAATATGCGCATTACGGTTGACGGCAAATTGCCCGCTGGCGTGACGGCGAAAGACATTATCCTCGCCATTATCGGTGAAATCGGCACAGCCGGCGGCACCGGCCATGTCATGGAATATACTGGTGAAGCGATCCGTGCTTTGTCGATGGAAGGCCGCATGACGGTCTGCAATATGTCCATTGAAGGCGGCGCGCGTGCAGGTCTTGTGGCGCCTGATGAGAAGACCTTCGCTTATCTTCAGGGCCGCCCGAAAGCGCCGAAGGGCGCTGCTTGGGATCAGGCCATGGCCTATTGGAAAACCCTTTACTCTGATGAAGGCGCGCATTTTGATCGCGAGATTCGTCTCGATGCCGCTAATCTTCCACCGATTGTGACATGGGGCACGTCACCTGAAGATGTCGTATCGATTGCAGGCACTGTGCCTCTGCCGTCAGCTGCACCCAGTGAGCAGAAGAAAGCGGCCATGGAGCGCGCGCTCGATTACATGGGCTTGAAAGGCGGCGAAAAAATCACAGACATCAAGCTCGATCGTGTTTTCATCGGCTCATGCACCAATGGCCGCATCGAAGATCTTCGCGCCGTTGCGCGCGCGGTCGAAGGGAAGAAGGTTGCTTCGACCGTGAGCGCAATGATCGTGCCGGGTTCCGGTCTGGTGAAGCTCCAAGCCGAAGAAGAAGGTCTCGACAAGATTTTCAAAGCAGCCGGCTTCGATTGGCGCGAGCCGGGGTGCTCAATGTGCTTGGCAATGAATGCCGACAAGCTTGCTCCGGGTGAGCGGTGTGCTTCGACGTCGAACCGCAATTTTGAAGGCCGTCAGGGCTTCAAAGGCCGCACGCATCTCGTTTCACCTGTGATGGCAGCGGCGGCGGCCATTGAAGGGCATTTTGTGGATGTGCGGAACTGGGGTTAATACCTTAGTTTTCCATCGCCGTTGTGAAACAAATCTAAAATAAGGCCGACATTATGCAGCCCTTTACCTCTTTGACCGGCGTCGCAGCACCTCTCGATATCATGAATGTCGACACCGACATGATCATTCCAAAACAATATCTGAAGACCATCAAGCGCACGGGCTTGGGCACCGGCCTGTTTTCGGAAATGCGCTACAAGGAAGACGGTTCGGAAAATCCCGATTTCGTTTTGAACAGGCCCGCTTATCGTAAAGCCGAAATTCTTGTTGCGGGCGATAATTTCGGGTGCGGGTCGTCACGTGAACATGCGCCTTGGGCGTTGCTCGATTTCGGCATTCGGTGTGTGATTTCGACAAGCTTCGCTGATATTTTTTACAACAACTGCTTCAAGAATGGCATCTTGCCGATTGTCGTGTCGCAGGCTGATCTCGACAAGTTGATGGATGATGCGCGACGCGGTTCTAACGCGACGCTCTCGGTTGATTTACCGGCGCAAGAAATTCATGGCCCCGATGGTGGCGTCGTGAAGTTCGAGATTGATCCGTTCCGCAAACATTTGCTTTTGAACGGTCTCGACGATATCGGGCTTACGATGGAAAAGGCATCCGCCATTTCCACCTTCGAGCAAAAGGCCGCAGCTTCGCGCCCGTGGCTCTAATCGACCATCGAAATTCCTACCTCCCTTTTGTTTTCACATTCGCGAGTTGATCCATGGCGACGCAAAAACTCCTTCTTCTCCCCGGTGACGGGATCGGCCCTGAAGTCATGGGAGAAGTCGAAAAGCTCATCACATGGATGAACAAGTCGGGCATGACCTCCTTTGAAACCGAGCGCGATCTTGTTGGCGGTTCTGCGTATGATGCGCACAAGGTCGCGATAACGGACGCCGCGATGAAACTCGCGCATGAATCAGACGCGGTTGTTTTCGGTGCGGTCGGTGGACCGAAATGGGACAAGGTTCCCTATGAAGCGCGGCCAGAAGCTGGTTTGTTGCGGCTCCGCAAAGAACTCGATCTGTTTGCGAATTTGCGTCCGGCCATTTGCTATCCTGCTCTGGCTGATGCCTCCTCGCTGAAGCGCGAGCTGGTGGAAGGGCTTGATATTCTCATCATCCGCGAATTGACGGGCGGGGTTTACTTTGGTGAGCCGAAGGAAATTGTTACACTAGAGAATGGCGAGAAGCGCGCAGTCGATACGCAAATCTACACCACGCACGAAATCGAGCGGATCGGGCGTATCGCGTTCGAAATGGCACGCAAGCGCAAGAATAAAGTGACTTCATCGGAGAAGAGGAATGTCATGCGTTCGGGCGTGTTGTGGCATGAGGTTATCACCGCACTGCACAAGCGCGAATATCCTGATGTGATGCTCGAGCATCAATTGGCCGATGCGCTCGGAATGCAGCTTGTGCGATATCCGAAGCAGTTCGACGTGATCGTTACCGATAATTTGTTTGGTGATATGTTGTCAGACGTCGCTGCAATGCTGACCGGGTCCCTTGGTATGTTGCCATCGGCTGCCTTGGGCGCGGAAAATGAAAAAACCGGCAAGCGCAAGGCCATGTATGAGCCAGTGCATGGTTCAGCTCCTGATATTGCCGGCAAAGGGCTCGCCAATCCGATTGCGATGTTTGGCTCCTTTGCGATGACATTGCGCTATTCCTTCGGCATGGTTGAAGCCGCTGATCAGTTGGATCGCGCTATTTCTGACGTGCTAGATCAGGGTTTACGGACCAAAGATATCGCAGCACCGGGCCAGAATGCAGTCAGCACTACCGAAATGGGTGAGGCCGTTCTCAAGCAGTTGCAAAGAATTGCTGGTTGATGATCTGGTTTATGACAGGGCTGAGCGCGTGATGTTTCCGCAACGTCTGCATGACGGCTATCGTGCTTTTGTAGACGGTCGCCTGCCGCGTGAGCGTGAGCGGTTTGAAGATCTCGCAGCAACGGGACAAAAGCCGGAGATTATGATCATCGGTTGCTGCGACAGCAGAGTTTCACCGGAAGTCATCTTTGATGCGCGACCAGGTGAATTGTTTGTCGTGCGCAACGTGGCCAATCTTGTGCCGCCTTATGAAACGGGCGGTCTCTACCATGGGACATCTGCTGCGCTCGAGTTTGCGGTGCAGGCCTTGCGTGTCAAGCATATTGTCGTTCTCGGTCATGGACGCTGCGGCGGTATTCGCGCTTATGCCGATGAGCAAAGCCAGCCGCTTTCACCGGGCGATTTCATTGGAAAATGGATTAGTCTCGTTGAACCTGCGGCAGATAAACTGGGCCCGCGCGGCGATCAGAAGCTTGAAGATTATGCCGAGAAATTAGCCTTGGCCTCGGTTGGAAAAACGCTTGAAAACCTCATGACTTTTCCATGCGTGAATATCCTCACCGGTCGCGGGAAATTACAATTACACGGTGCTTATTTTGATGTTTTCTCCGGGGCTCTCCGGATCCGCGATCCTTCAACCGGCGAGTTCCATGCGGCTATAGACAATCTTCCAAGCCGCATGTCGCTCTTTCATGCCGAAGGGGCTTAAGCCTTCGCCTTTAACAATTTTCGGTTGATGAGTGCTTCCGCAATCTGGATCGCGTTCAACGCAGCGCCTTTGCGGAGATTGTCAGACACACACCAGAAGGCGAGGCCATTTTCGACGGTCGAATCTTCGCGGATACGAGAGATGTAAGTCGCGTCTTCACCAGCTGCCTCATGCGGCGTGATGTAGCCGCCCGGCTCGCGCTTGTCGATGACAAGACAGCCAGGTGCGGAGCGCAAAATTTGACGTGCTTCATCCGCCGTGATCGGGTTTTCAAATTCGACATTGACTGCTTCAGAATGCGAAATGAACACGGGCACGCGTACGCAGGTTGCCGTCAGTTTGATTTTAGGGTCGAGAATCTTCTTGGTCTCGACAACCATCTTCCACTCTTCCTTCGTGAATCCGTCATCCATAAAGACGTCGATTTGCGGAATAAGGTTGAAGGCGATGCGCTTCGGGAATTTTTCTTGACGCACTTCGCCCGCTGAGAAAATGGCGCGGGTCTGATTGAACAGCTCGTCCATCGCATCTTTGCCAGCGCCAGACACTGATTGATAGGTCGATACAACAACGCGCCTGATCCTTGCGCGGTCGTGAAGGGGCTTTAAGGCGACGACGAGCTGTGCGGTTGAGCAATTCGGATTGGCAATGATGTTGAGGCGCTTCTCGTCCTTCATGAAAGGCTCAAGCGCGTGTGCATTCACTTCAGGCACAATTAGCGGCACGCGCTCATCGTAACGCCAGCAAGATGAATTATCGATCACGAGACAGCCCAGCGCGCCAATCTTCGGGGACCAATCTTTCGATACGCCTGATCCGGCTGACATGAGACAAATGTCCGCTTGTGAAAAGTCATAATGCTCAAGATTTTGGACTTTCAAAACCTTGTCGCCATAAGAGACTTCTGTGCCCAAGCTTCTTGACGATGCGAGCGCAACAACCTCGTCGGCTGGGAACGCACGTTCGGCAAGAATGGAAAGCATCTCACGGCCCACATTGCCTGTGGCGCCGACAACTGCGACCTTGAAACCCATTGTTGTGATCCTTGTTTTTCAGAAAATCCTGACCCGCTCCCCTTATTTCAACCGCCTCTCGGGCGGTCTGGCCTCAATCCCCGCCGGGGGGAGAGGCCGGAGCGAGGACAATATTAACCCGTCACGCCGCCTTTTTGGGCGGCGGTGGTCTTTGTGTCCGACCGTTTGAGCGTAAAGATGACCATAAGCTTGTCGCAAATAAAAATAAGGTAGTCCCTAAAAGACCGATATCTGCCGGTTGTCAATCCACAAGCCGTGATTTCCAGCGAATGCGGGTCTGCCCTGTCGCGTTGTCTCTCGACCCTGCCGCGAGCGTTGTTTATCACCGGTTGTGATATTAGTCGTTTTTTTGAGCGGAGCCTCTGCGTGTCGCGGTCTCACACCAGCCTCATTTTGCGCTTCGCGCCAGTGATTTTTGTTGCGATCTGGTCAACAGGCTGGGTTTCTGCTCGCTATGGCGCCGATTATTCTGACCCACTCACCTTTCTTTTTGCCCGGTTCGCGCTTGCTTTTTGCGCCATGGCGGCCATTGCGCTCACTTTTCGTGCTCCATGGCCCAAAGGGCGCGCGTTTGGGCACGCCATGGTCTCTGGTGTACTCTTACATGCCGTCTATCTGGGTGGCGTGTGGTGGGCAATTGCGCATGGGGTTCCCGCAGGAATTTCGGGGTTGGTCGCCGCATTGCAGCCCATTCTGACGGCTGTTTTTGCACCGATCCTGCTTCGTGAACGGATCGGCTGGCCACAATGGTCCGGCATTGTGCTGGGCTTTGGCGGTATCGCGTTGGTTCTCGAACCCAAATTGGCAATTCTTGGCGATGCTGCCGAGACCCTGCCCTTGATGTCCCTCGCCATCAATGGCTTGGCCATGGCATCCGTGACGGCTGGGACATTCTATCAAAAGCGGTTTATTCCGTCTGGCGACCTACGAACGATCACTGCCCTGCAATATGCAGGTGCATTTTTTGCGATCGCGCCTTTTGCCATTCTTCTTGAGCCGATGCACATGGAATGGGGATGGGGGCTCGCCGCCGTCATGACTTGGTCCGTGATTGCATTGTCGTTGGGTGCGATTGGGCTATTGCTGCTGCTCATTCGCGAGGGCGCTGTTTCGCGGGCTGCGGCCCTCATTTATCTTGTTCCACCCAGCGTAGCGGTCGAGGCTTGGCTCGCCTTTGGGGAAACTTTATCTCTCATTCAACTCTCTGGAATGGCGTTGACCGTTATGGGCGTCTTGCTGGCAACACGGCGATAAGTGCTTCCGTAGTTCGACAGAGACGACGAACTGTGATGCCATTCCCCGCATTACCCTTGAGGTCGTGATCTTGAGGGGAGCTTTATGCATTTTTCACTCCTATCCAATGGAACCCATTATGTCGTGGGCGATGGCCGCAAGGCTCTAATACTCGTCAATGATGGCACCGTGGCGGCTCCGGCTTTGCGGGTCGAAAGTGTACTAAGTCACCCCGATAAACCGACGCATGACCTAGGTTCTGATCGACCTGGCCGCGCCTTTGCCAGTGTTGGTCCACGCAGTGCTGCCACTGCCGAGCCTGATTGGCATCAATTGGCAGAGGATCAATTTGCTAGTGAAATCATTAGCGGGCTCGTAAAGCTCGCTGAGATGGAGCGTCTCAGGCATCTCGTGATCGTCGCGCCGCCGCGCACAATGGCAAAACTGAGGGAGAAAATGCCCGATGCATTTTCAAAACTTATCATTGCCGAAGTGATGAAGGATTTAACGAAACATCCGATCGCCGCTCTCATCGAGATTTTGCGGGCAGAAGATGAAGCTTTTCACTAAGATGCCTCCATCTCAGCTTCGTTCCTTAATGACTCTCAATATCCTGCAGAATTTCATTACGCCGCCAAAAAAATGGAATCCAAGGTGGATCATAGAAGGCAAAATTCACGACGCCCTTTGGCTTTAATTTCTTTTGCTTCAAGAGCTCGGCGAGCTCTTCGCGGCGGTCGTTCAAGTTCTTGTCGCTCCAGAACCCGGAAAACTTCAAGACAGCCACACGCCGCGCCGGGATCGTGTGAAACGTGATGCGTTTGTCATTAGGCTGGGGCAAATTATCCAGTCGGTAGGATGACGGCATTGCAAAGCGAATAATCCAACCCGTTCCCGCGGCTGATTGCATGACGGGTGCGGTCATGGCAATTTTTTCGCTTGGGGCCTGTGTGACAGGCGCTGTCATCTCGATTGAAGTGCGCGATACATTGCCGCCAAAAATATAACCAGCCAAAGCCCTGAATCCGGCGCTGACTGCGCTGTCGCGATCGCCTTCAACAATAATTTCGGCCACCGTTGTGGGCGCGTAGTCGCGCAATTCGAAATCGCCCGATTTTTCGATGAGCGTGTAAGCCGGTTCTTCAATCTTTGCCATTGCTCTCTCCGTCACACATAGGCTGGCAATGAGTGCCAATCCCCAGATGATAGGCTGATGCAGAGTCAAGAACCGGCTCCCAGATAGTGATAGCTTGACGCTCAATAAACGCCGAGGAAATCGCGTTTGCCGATTTCGACGCCATTTTTGCGAAGGATATCGTAGGTGGTTGTTGTATGGAAAAAGAAGTTCGGAAGCGCGCCGTGACGCAAATAGGTCAGCGCGTTGAAAGTCTTGGGTTCAGGGCGCATTGGCACAGTGATATCGCGCGTCTCTGCACCGATGAATTTTTCAGCCGGGATGGATTGAATAAAGGCAATCGTCTTTTCAATTCGGGCATGAAGCTCTGCGAACGTCGCTTCAGTATCGGCGTACGAAGGAACGTCAACGCCAGCCACACGTGCGGACCCGCCTTTGGCAAAATCAGAAGCCAGTTGGACCTGTTTGACAAGCGGGAACATGTCGGGGGCCAACCGGTCTTGCAACAAAACGGAAGGCTCGATCTTCTTGGCTTCGGCGAAGGACTCGGCTTTTTTGAGCACTTCCGACAGCGCCTTGAGCGAATGAACAAAGAGCGGAACTGAGAAATCATATAGCGAAACGGTCATTGAACTTGATATCCTGCTGGTGAGAATTGAAACTTGCTGAGGTTATACGTCACTGAGCTCGGCTTGGACTAACGTTTATTGCTGGCTTTCAACATCTTAACCCTCAAGACTTAGTTCTCTTCCGCCCTTGCAATTGCTTGTAAAAGTCTCTATTCGGGCGGTCTCCAAATGGAGGGTCCCTCAAGGGTCCTCTGCTCGTTTTGGGGGGCTGTAGCTCAGTTGGGAGAGCGCCTCGTTCGCAATGAGGAGGCCAGCGGTTCGATTCCGCTCAGCTCCACCATTAAAAGTTCGAGGTGTTTGATCGGCACTGCAGGCTTGAGATTGCTAGTTACAGGCGTCTGCTGCGGATTGCATCTCAGATGCGTTAATTCAAAATCGGATAGGCCGTTTCTGCCTTGATACGTTCCATGGCAAAGCGCGACGTTACATTTTTGAGAGGGGTGCTCCCTATCAATTTTTTGTAAAATTGATCGTAGGCGGCCATATCCGCCACCGTTACGCGCAGCATATAATCAATATCCCCTGCCATCCGAAAGACATCCATCACTTCGGGCTGCGCGGCAACAAAACTGGCAAATTGGGTTAGCCAGTCCATCGAGTGATCCCCGGTCTCGATAGAAACTAGAACAGTTAATCCCAGCCCGATTTTTTCTGGCGAAACAAGTGCAACACGCTTGAGGATCACTCCGTCCTCCTCAAGCCTTTGGACGCGTTTCCAGCATGGCGTCTGTGACAGGCCGATACGGCTCCCCAATTCCGCGATCGAGATATTGGCATCTCTCTGCAATTCAACAAGAATTTTCCGGTCAATGGCATCCATCTGGACTGTCCCAATAAATTTTTCTGTTCTGAATTTCGAACAAAATCGAACTAAGTCTTCTCTCCGTCAAGCCTCTAGAATGAAAATCAACTATAATTAGTTGATTTTAACTGTCAAAATTCGATGACGGCGAATAATCTTCTCCGATTTCCGTACTTTTAAAAGAACATTCTTATTGACGACATGGAAGGCCTCCGTCATCTTTCAATCATCGGTTCAACCGGATCGGTCGCGGAGATTTGAAGCGAGCAGCTTGCACCGCGTTATCAAATGCTAAAGCGCCACGAACCGGATCTTGCCGGCTTTTTCGTGGGCTCCACAGAGAAGGAGAGAGACCATGATGCCGCATTTGTGTTGTTGCTGATTAAAGCAAACGCCAGCCGACGCGCCAGTCGGCTCTTCCCATCTATATCTCATTCATCATCGCACATCCCGGGTTTCGGGAGGGGTTGCCCTGCGCCTTGTCGAAAGGCTTTGCGGCATATTCCTGCGGCCCATCCTCATCCCAAGAAAGGCCAGTCTTATGACGGATACAATATTCAGCAAACGGCTCGGCAAGCGTTCGTTTCTGAAAGCCATTCTAGCAACCTCCGTTGCTGCTGTTTCTCTCGCCCCAGCCTCGCTGCTTGCCCAATCGGCAACAAAGGAGTTCCGTATCGGTTATCAAAAGAACGGTGTTCTCTATCTTGCCAAACAAACGGGCCAAATTGATGCCGCGTTCAAAGCCAAAGGCATTGATGTGAAATGGGTCGAATTTTCGTTTGGCCCGCCGCTCCTCGAAGCGTTGAACATCGGCAGCATCGATTTCGGCTATACGGGCGACAGCCCGCCGATTTTTGCGCAAGCCGCAGGAGCCAATATTCTCTATGTCGCCGCGCAGGAAGCCGCGGGTGCGGGTGCTGCGATTTTGGTCAAGGACGACTCGCCCATCAAAACGCTCGCTGATTTGAAGGGCAAAAAGCTTGGCTTTGCCAAAGCATCGTCCGCACATAATCTCAGCATCGCTGCGCTTGAGAAAGCTGGGCTCACCTATCAGGATATCACGCCCGTCTATCTCCCGCCCGCCGATGGTGCGGCGGCCTTCTCGAAGGGTGCGATTGATGCCTGGACGATTTGGGACCCCTTCTATGCGGTCGCTGAAGCGCAGCCCGGCACGCGGGTGTTAGCGCTTGCACAGGGGATTGTGCGGCAAAATTCCTTCTTCCTCGCGAATAAGACGTTTACCGAGGCGCATCCCGAACTGGTTTCGCTCGCCAACGCTGAAATCGCGCGCGCTTCCCAATGGGCAACGGCGCATCGTGAAGAAGTGACCAAAATTCTGACCGAGGCGACCGGCATTGCCTATGACGCGCAAAAGAAGGCTGTCGACCGGACAGAATTTGTCATTACGCCACTGAGTCCGCCAGTCGTGGACGAGCAGCAACATATTGCTGATCGTTTCCTCGCTTTGGGTCTTATCCCGAAACCCATCGCCGTCAAAGATGTGGTTTGGGTCTGGAAGCCTACAACCTAACGCCCTCTCCCCTGGGCGCTGCCGCCTTTCCCCTTGGCGAGCAGCGCCATTTTTCTTTTTTTCAGCGAAGGATTTCCCGCTATGTCAAATTCTCCCCTCCACGCCGTCCCGACAGAGAAACCGTTGGATGTGTTCTGGTTTATCCCCGTCAGCGGGGACGGCTCCTATCTTGGCACCGAGAAAGGCCATCGTCCGGCTGATTTCGGCTATTTGAAACAAATCGCTGAAGCCGCCGACCGGTTGGGCTTTGGCGGCGTCCTCATTCCGACCGGAAAGTCCTGCGACGATCCGTGGATTACGGCTGCGGCGCTGGCGACCCATACGGAACGGTTGAGATTTCTCCTGGCGCTTCGTCCCGGGGTGGCCTCTCCCACCTATGTCGCCCGGCAGGCTGCAGCCTTGGACCGCATCAGCAATGGCCGCTATCTCGTCAATATCGTCACCGGCGGCAACCCCACCGAATTGGCGGGCGACGGCATCTTTTTGCCGCATGACGAGCGCTATGCCCATACGGCTGAATTTTTGACGATTTACGGCAAATTGCTGCGCGGCGAGAAGGTTGATTTCGAAGGTAAATATCTCAAGGTTAAAGGCGCGCGGCTCGAATTTCCGCCCGTTCAGCAACCCGCGCCGCCGATTTGGTTTGGCGGATCGAGCGATGCCGCGATTGATGTCGCTGCCGAGCATGTTGATACCTATCTGACATGGGGCGAGCCGCTTGCCGATGTACGCACCAAGCTCGATATTGTGCGCCAACGCGCGAAAGCCTTTGGCCGGACCGTTAAATTCGGCTTGCGGGTCCATCTCATCGTTCGCGACACCGAGGCTGAAGCATGGGCGGCGGCTGACCGTTTGATCAGCCATTTACCCGACGAGGCCATCGATGCGGCGCAGAAAAAATTCGCCGCAGAATCCGACTCCATCGGCCAAAAGCGGATGACCGCGCTGCACGGCGGCGGACGTCGCGACAATCTCATCATCGCGCCAAATCTTTGGGCCGGTATCGGTCTTGTGCGCGGCGGCGCGGGCACGGCGCTCGTCGGCGATCCCGATACGGTTGCCGAGCGTCTAAGGGAATATCAGGCACTCGGTATCGAGACCATTATCGCGTCGGGCTATCCGCATCTTGAGGAAGCCTATCAGACCGCGGAACTGTTGTTCCCGAAACTCGGCATCAACGCGCCGAAGTCACAGCGGCATACCACAGCGCCGGGCGAATTCGGTGTCAGCGGCACCGGCATCCGCGTTTCGGCATCGTGAGGTCAGGGATGAGCGAAGCAACGCTAACGGTTGAGAGACGGGCCGATCAAAAGCTTGAAGCTTCGGCCAGTCAACGGCGGGAGGCTCCGGCCTTCCGCCTTGGCTTCTCGTCAAAGGCGGCTCTGCCGTGGGTGTTGCCGCTGACCGTGCTGATCCTTTGGCAGGCGTCGGCAAGCCTTGGCGCGCTGCCGCCGTCGGTGTTGCCAGCACCCTTTGATGTTCTCAAAGCGGCGTGGCGTCTCACCCGCACCGGAGAATTGGGCGCGAATGCTTTGATCAGTTTCAAGCGCGCCATCTCGGGCCTTATCGTTGGCGGCAGTATTGCTTTCGCTTTGGGGCTTGCCAACGGGCTGTCGCGCCTCTTCGAACAGGCCACCGATACGACCATTCAGATGGTGCGCAACATCCCCAACCTCGCCCTGATACCGCTCGTCATTCTCTGGTTCGGTATCGACGAGGAGGCCAAGCTTTTCCTTGTCTCCTTCGGCGTGTTTTTCCCCATCTACATCAACACGTTTCATGGGATCAGGACGGTTGATCCGCAGCTCATCGAAATGGCGCGCTCCTACGGGTTTAGCGGTTTTGCGCTGTTTCGCCGCGTCATCCTGCCCGGTGCGTTGCCGTCCATCCTCGTGGGCTTGCGTTACGCGCTCGGTATTATGTGGCTGACGCTGATCGTCGCCGAGACTATCGCCGCGCAATCGGGCCTCGGCTATATGGCGATGAGCGCGCGCGAATTTATGCAGACCGACGTCGTGGTTCTGGCCATTTTGATCTATGCCTTGCTCGGCAAACTGGCCGACAGTTCGGTGCGTATTATCGAATATTGGACCCTGTCCTGGCATCCGGCCTATCGCAAAGGAGCGCGCCGATGAGCTATGCTCTATCCCAAACCCACGAACGGACGGACCGGGTGCGCGGCGCGCGCGTTTCGCTGAAAGCGATTTCACGCGCGTTCGGCGAGACGCCGGTGCTCGAAGGGATCGATCTCGAGGTCAAACCGGGGGAATTTGTCGCCATTATCGGCCAATCGGGTTCCGGCAAAAGCACCTTGTTGAGGATTATTGCGGGGCTTGACCGCCAATTTGACGGCCAATTGTCGATTGCCACGCCCAATGGCAAACCCACCGCCGCGCGCATCATGTATCAGGAACCGCGCCTTCTGCCCTGGGCCAGCGTCATCGATAATGTCGCGTTTGGTCTCGGTCCGCAGCCGTCGCGACATGATGCGTTGGGCAAAGCGCGTTCCGCGCTTGACGCTGTCGGACTGGGGGATCGCGGTGGCGAATGGCCGGAAGTCTTGTCGGGTGGTCAGAAGCAGCGCGTGGCACTGGCGCGTGCGCTTGTCAGCCGCCCCGATATTTTGGCACTCGACGAGCCGCTCGGCGCGTTGGATGCGTTAACCCGCATCGGCATGCAAAGTCTCCTCGAGCGTGTCTGGAAAGAGGAAGGGTTTACCGCGATTCTTGTAACCCATGATGTTGCCGAGGCGTTGACGCTGGCGGATCGCGTCGTGCTGATCGAACATGGCCGGATCGCTCTTGATCTCGAAGTGCCCTTCGCCCGTCCGAGACGGCGGGGCGCGGTGCAATTCGGCGCGCTGGAAGATGAGTTGCTGACGGCGCTTTTGAAGTCAAAATCTCGGAATGAGGAATATGTGATATGAGTCCGATATTGGATCCCGCTGCTTTTCGACAGGCGATGCGTCGTTTGGCGGGTGGCGTCGCCGTGATCACGGTCGGCAGCGGTGAGGATCGCACCGGCTTGACAGCGACTTCCGTGACCTCGCTTTCGGCTGAGCCGCCGCGCCTTCTGGTTTGCATCAACCGCTCAGCCTCAGCTTGGCCATTACTTGCCGATTTCCGTGCCTTCGGTGTCAATCTGCTTGATGCCGATCAACAACCGATTGCGGACCGGTTTGCCGGTCGCAACGGTGAAAAGGGTCCTGCCCGCTTTGCAGGAGCAAGGTGGAAAAGCCTCGTGACGGGTGCGCCTTTGCTTGACGGCGCGCTTGCCGCTTTTGATTGCACGGTTGAGGAAATCATTGAGCGGCATTCGCACGCGATCGTTATAGGGCGGATCGAAGCTGTTGATCATGGTGCATGGAACGAACCATTGCTTTATTGGGCAGGATCCTATCGCATGATTTCTGATCTTCCAGATAAGCAGTTTGCCGTTGCCGGTTAAATAAAATCCGCCGCCCGAATGGACGGCGGATGGATCATGGTAGGCAGCAATTGCTGTTACTTGACCTCGATGACGAAGTCTTTGCGCGGGCGGCGCACTTTTTTCAACGGCAATAACCAATCATTGGCCGCGTCGCGATAGCCGAGCGGCAAGAGTGTTACCGAGCGAAGACCTTGGGCCCGTAAACCGAGGATTTCATCAACTGCGTTTGGGTCAAACCCTTCCATCGGTGTGGCATCCACTCCTTCAGAAGCCGCGGCGATGATGCCAAATCCGAGGGCAATATAGGTCTGCCTCGCGGTGTGTTGGAAATTAACCTCCGGCCCACGGGGCGGATAGTTGGTCACAAGGTTCTTGCGGTAAGCCTCTGTCCGCTCATTCGTGCCAATCCCGCGCTCCCCGATTGTGAAATCGAAGGACGCGTTGATCCTCTCCGGCGTGTAATCATCCCAAGCAGCAAAGACGAGGAGATGTGAACACTCGCTCACCTGCGACTGATCCCAAGCGACGGCTCGGATTTTGTCTTTAAGGGCCTGATTGGTCACGACGAGAACCTGATAGGGCTGAAGTCCGCTCGAGGTGGGAGTGAGGCGAATTGCCTCTAAAATTCGGTCGAGTGTCTCGGGTTCAATTTTTTTTGAAGGGTCCATTTTCTTGGTGGCGTAGCGCCAATTCAACTGTTGCAGGAGGGTCACGATCGGCTATCCTTTGGTGGCGGGATCTGGTCGAGTAGCTCAGGTAGCGCTTAAAACGGAAATAGCAAGGCCCGCGAGGGGCGGACAATTCGGCGTAGAGGGTTTGAGAATGCAGGTGACTGTCCGGCAGGCGACGGAAGCAGATCTTCTAGGCATTCTTGATATCGCCAATGACGCGATCCTCAATTCGACCGCGATTTGGTCGCATTATGCCTTGTCCCTTGATAATCGCCGCGCATGGCTCGCTGAGCGCCACGCAAAAAACTATCCCGTCCTGGTCGCTATAATTGGGTCCGAAGTGGCGGGATTCTCGAGTTTTGGTGATTTCCGTCCTCATGACGGCTATCTCCATTCGGTGGAACATTCGGTCTATGTGCATCGCCACCATCACGGCAAAGGGATCGGTAAACAATTGATGCTGCCGCTTTTTGATGCCGCAAAGGCGCTTGGCAAACATGTCATGATTGGCGGCGTCGATGCGGGCAATGAAGGATCATTGAAATTTCACCGTGACCTTGGTTTTACGGAGGCCGGAAGGCTCAAAGAGGTCGGGTTCAAATTTGATCGCTGGCTTGACCTTATTTTTGTTCAGAAAATCTTGGCACCGCTCGCTTCTCCTCCGCTCTAATACTGTTGTCCTTGACTCTGGTCTCTGAGGTTTGCCAATGCCACTTCATCCTGAGGTTACCGCGCTGATCGCCAAGGTCGGACAATGGAATATTGATAATAAAGTGCCTCCGCGGACCAGTCTTTCGTTTCCTGAGCAACGCCAATGGGGCCGGGCGCTCTTCCCATTGAAGAAGACGATCGAAGAGAGACCCGGCGTTGCAGTTGATCACGTCACGCTATCTACGCGCGGCGGTGATAGGCCTGTCAGAGTCTATCGGCCACAGTCTCAGACGGACTTGCCGACCTTTGTGTTTATCCATGGAGGGGGCTACGCCGTGGGCGGGCTTGACGATGTCCACCATGAGACTTTGCGCTTTGCAGCTTCGATCCCGGCAAATGTCGTAGCGATCAGCTACCGTTTGGCACCTGAACACCCTTGGCCCGCAGGGATCGACGATGGTGAGGACATTCTCGAGGTTATCGCCGCTGGCGCGATCCCAGGACTGCGTCAGACTAACATCATCCTGGGCGGCATTAGCGCCGGAGCAGGGCTCGCGGTCGCCGTGACACGGCGCTTGCTCGCCAAAGGACATTCGCCAATCGGACTTTTGGTTTTAATGAGTCCTTGGCTTGACCTGACGCAATCATTGCCATCGACCTTTCTTTACGCCCAAGGCTTTATGCTTGAGCGCACAGCGCTTGACCTTTTTATTGAGGCCTATTGCCGCGACGGTGTGCCACCGGAACATCCGGAATTATCCCCTGCGCGCCATCCGGTTCCCGCAGGATGGCCGCCCGTCATTACCCTGTCGGCCGAATGTGATCCTTTGGCCGATGATGCTGCGATTTACGCGCGTCGTCTCGATGAGGCGGGTGTCCCCCATCGTTGGCGGGTGGCCCAAGGCATGATCCATGGCTTTCATGGGTGGATCGGACAAATTCCGGCAGCATCAGCCGATATGGCGTGGCTCGACGATCAGATCCGCCATTTTTGCGATCATGGATCGCTTTCGGGATTTTAGTCGAAAATTTGTCACGGGCGTCTGGACAATAAGGTCGGGGCCACGATCCGATCATTCGGACGAGCAGTCGGTCACTGGAGCGGGCGAAGGGATTTGAACCCTCGACCCCAACCTTGGCAAGGTTGTGCTCTACCCCTGAGCTACACCCGCATACAGTGCCGTCCAACGCCTCACGGCATTGAGAGAGCGCGTTATGACTCAATCTTGGCTGCGATGCAACAGTCTTCGCTCGAAGAAGTGACAGGAGTTTTGCGGATGCCTTGATCCCCTTTGGGGTGGGCGATAGAACCGGGGGCCGGTCACATTTCGGGGTTTAAAGTCCATGCCATCGACGCCTGACGATCTCTTTGCCTATCTGGAAACTTTGGGAATACAGACCGATACGATGCACCATCCTGCAGTTTTTACGGTCGAAGAGTCGAAGCGCTTGCGCGGTGAAATTCAGGGTGCACATGTCAAAAATCTTTTTTTGAAGGACAAAAAGAGCAATCTTTTTCTGATTTCAGCACTCGAAGATACCCGTATTGACCTCAAAACCATTCATGATGTGATTGGAGGGCAGGGACGTGTGAGCTTTTGTTCGGCGGATCAATTGCGGGAATTTCTGGGCGTTGAGCCCGGTTCGGTGACCCCTCTGGCCGTCATCAATGACAAAGAAGGTCGCGTGAAGGCAATTCTCGATGAACGGATGATGGCCTTTGACAGAGTCAATGTTCATCCCCTCGTCAACACAATGACGACCGGACTGCGGCGAGACGATCTTATAACTTTCATGACTGCCACGGGACACGCGCCCCAGATTGCGATGGTGGGCGTTGCTGGCGGTGACGACTAAATTCAGCAATTTCAACCTATGGTCATTGCCGGGCGGATGATTTGTTCCTATCTCTGGGTGGCGATGCAAAATGATACGTGTTTGGAGCCGTGACAATGCCCAACACGCAAAATAAGGGAAACAAGGGATGACACTGATGGACAGTCAGGGGCCTGCGCCGGTCAAGGATGTGACAACGGCGAGTTTCCGCCAAGATGTTGTCGCCGAATCGATGCAGCAGCCGGTGCTTGTTGATTTTTGGGCGCCTTGGTGCGGGCCGTGTAAGCAATTGGGGCCCGTTCTCGAAAAGGCCGTTGATGCGACCAAAGGGCGCGTTCGCCTTGTGAAGATGAATATTGATGACCATCCGCAGATTGCTGGCCAGCTCGGGATCCAGTCTATCCCGGCAGTGATTGCTTTTTCGCGTGGTCAGCCGATCGATGGTTTCGTAGGAGCTTTGCCCGAGTCGCAAATCAAGGGGTTCCTCGAACGTCTTGTTGGCCCTGTGGACGATGAAGTTGGGGCGCTTCTGGAGCAAGCGGCTGCGTTGGCTGACGCAGGCGATGGAGCGGGTGCGATTGATGCTTTTGGCACGGTCTTAATGAATGACCCGGGCAACCTCAAAGCACTCGGCGGCATTATCAAGCTTTACGTTGATGCCGGTAATTTGGAAGCGGCGCGCGGCTATCTCGAGGCAGTACCAGAAGGTAAGGAAACTGATCCGGCCATTGCCGCGGCGCGTGCTGCGCTGGAACTGGCAGAGCAGGCCGCTCAACTGGGTGACACATCGGGCTTTGAAGCGGCGCTTGCTGCCAATCCGAACGATCATCAAGCGCGGTTTGACTTGGCGCTTGCGCTTGCGGCGGCTGGTCAACGTGAGGAAGCCACTGACGCTCTGATTGAAATCATTCGCCGTGATCGGACATGGAATGATGATGGAGCACGCAAGCAACTCTTGCAGTTTTTTGAGGCTTGGGGTCCTGTCGATGAGATGACAAAAGCAGGTCGTCGGAAACTGTCTGCATTGTTGTTTCGTTGATGAGGGTCTTCAATCCCATTTCATATTTTGGAGCGGTCGTATGAATGTCGAATATACCGGTCCTGCTGATCTTCCTCAGGTGATACCCATTTTCCCTTTGGGTGGAGCGCTGCTGTTGCCTCGCGGCCAAATGCCCTTGAATATTTTTGAGCCGCGCTATCTCGCGATGATTGATGATGCCTTGAAGACGTCACGGGTGATCGGGATGATCCAGCCTGATCTCTCGCATGGTGAGATTGACGGCGTCCCTTTGCTCTATTCAACAGGGTGTGTTGGACGCATTACGCAGTTTGCTGAAACGGGTGATGGCCGGTGTCTCGTGAGTTTGACGGGTGTCGCCCGGTTCCGCGTTTTGTCTGAACTTGTAGTGACAACGCCTTATCGCCAAGTCGAAGTCTCTTACGAGCCTTTCCTGTCTGATTTTGTTGCGCGTTCGGGTGAGACGGATGTGGACCGTGATTCAGTCCTCGCATCTTTGCGAAAATTTGTGGACGCCAATGACCTTAAGATTGATTGGAAGAGCATTGCGGCTGCGTCCAATGAGGCTCTTGTCAATGCGCTTTGTATGATGGCGCCGTTCGGCCCACGGGAAAAGCAGGCTTTGCTCGAGGCGCAAGACCTTAAAACGCGTGCTGATTTGTTGGTTGCGATCACCGAGATCGAATTGGCCCGCGCTGATGATGGCTCGGAAACGCCTCTTCAATAGGATTATCATGACAGAGCCGCGCGAAACGCCCCAAGCTATATCTAAGGAGATTGATCCAAAATTGTTGGAACTTCTCGTCTGCCCCGTGACGAAGACAAATCTTCGTTATGATGCCGAAAGACAAGAGCTGGTCAGCGCTGCTGCGCGTTTGGCTTATCCGATCCGGAGTGGCATTCCGATCATGCTAGCGGATGAGGCGCGGCACCTTCTGGATCATGAACACTAAATTTGCACCACTCTGATTTTCCGCCGATTGTTCGAAAAGAGGCCTCCCTTGACCACAGATATCATTGATCCCGTCAAACTTGATCGTCTTGCTGAAACTGCGATCCGCGTGGGCCTGCGCCTACAGCCGGGTCAGGACTTGCTTATCACGGCTCCGACAGCCGCTTTGCCTTTGGTTCGCAAGATTGTCGAACATGCGTATCGTGCCGGTGCTGGTCTCGTTGTTCCATTTCTTTCAGATGAAGAGATCACCTTAGCGCGCTACCGTTATGCGGCGGATGCGAGTTTTGATCGCGCCGCAGGTTGGCTCTATGATGGAATGTCGAAGGCCTTTTCTGCCAATACCGCAAGGCTCGCCATTGTCGGTGACGACCCGATGCTGTTGTCGGAGCAGGACCCGGCAAAAGTATCGCGCGCCAACAAGGCCAATTCGCAAGCCTATCAACCAGCCCTCGAAAAGATCGCAAGCTTTGACATCAATTGGACGATCGTGTCTTGGCCCGGGCGGTCATGGGCTGAGAAAGTCTTCCCGAACGATCAGCCAGATGGCGCTGTGCGGAAATTGGCGGATGCGATTTTTTCGGCATCGCGTGTCGATCAATTGGACCCTGTTGCTGCGTGGGAAAGCCATAACGCCACTTTGCATGCCCGCTCGGCCTGGTTGAATTCTGAACGTTTCGCCTCGCTTCATTTCAAAGGACCGGGTACCGATTTGGTGGTTGGTCTGGCCGATGATCACGAATGGCATGGCGGGTCATCGACCGCTAAAAACGGCATCACTTGCAACCCCAATATTCCGACGGAGGAAGTGTTCACCACACCGCATGCCCATCGTGTCGATGGGGTCGTCGCGAGCACCAAGCCGCTGTCCTATAATGGGACTTTGATCGACACTATCTCCGTTCGGTTTGAGAAGGGAAAGATTGTTGAAGCGCATGCGTCGCGAGGCGAGGATGTGCTTTTGAAAGTGCTCGAAACGGATGAAGGAGCAAGCCGCCTCGGCGAGGTTGCGCTTGTTCCGCACTCGTCGCCGATTTCAAAAAGCGGATTGCTTTTCTTTAACACGCTTTTCGATGAAAACGCCGCTTGCCATATCGCGCTGGGTCAATGCTACGCGAAATGTTTCCTCGATGGTGCGACGCTCACGCCGGAAGAGATCGCCGCGAAGGGCGGAAATAAGAGCCTCATCCACATTGATTGGATGATTGGATCTGATCAAGTCGATATTGACGGGATCAAGCAAGACGGGTCCCGCGTGCCAGTCTTCCGTCGCGGTGAGTGGGCCTGAGCGGGGAAGGGTGCTTCGCGCTCATATGAGGACGTAGCCTGAGCCACGCGAAGCCCCTTAGGGCGGAGCGTGGTGCCCCTGGCCGGAATCGAACCAGCACTCCTTGCGGAATCCGATTTTGAGTCGGACGCGTCTACCAGTTCCGCCACAGGGGCAACGCTGGGGCTTCTATAACCCCCTCTTTCTGAGATTTCCAGTCCTGAAACAGGCTCTTGCCACGGGATTTTGTGGCAAACATCTTGCAGGGTCTTCGCTCGACATGCGAGTGCAGCGGAGGGAATATGTCGATGTGCAAAGTTCCGATGGGGAGTTGGACAATTTCTCGTATCGTCAAATCTGTCAGTGCTCTTGTCCCTATCGTCTTTCTTGCTGCCTGTTTTTCGTCCCCTGTCTCAAAACCGGCCGATCAGAAGGCGCTGGACGACCATTATTACGCATTGTGGCAAGAGGCGGTGACCCATCAAACCGACGCCCAAGCCGAGCGGACAGCCAAGGCGCTCGCCGCTTTTATTGATGAGACCCGTGAAACGCTGACCGATAAGCTGGTCGTCAATTGGGTGTGTAAGCCTTGGAATCTTCAGGGCAAAGAGATTCAGCTGGTCACAGGCGCCCGGACTGCCAGTTTCGAATGCCTCAATTTGGATGGCATGCGCGGGAGTGTCTTTAATATCGTGCTCCCGGCAGGCGCGCTGTCGGAGCCCATGTATAATGGCTATACCGTTCGATTTTCGGGAAAAATTGACAAATTTCTCTTTCCCGATGATGCTTTGAAGAGTTTTTATGTCTATGTCACGGCGAGTTCGTTTGAGATCCTCGATCGAACGCGGACTTAATTTTCCAATCTTTGTCTGGCAGGGCCATGGATACGCTTATCGATCTTGCCGCCCCTCTCGCGGTCGCAGCTGTCGCCATTGTCCTTGGCCTCGGCTTGATCAATATGCTGCGCGGCGGCAGCGCGAATTTGTCTCAAAAATTGATGCGCTGGCGCGTTATTCTTCAATTTATCGCAATTTTAATTGTTATGGGCGTCATCTGGCTTAAATCCGGATCCTGAAATTTCTTCGGGTCAATGAGGCCATGACCCTAGAATTTTCGCCCAACCTCGCTATGGTGCCTCCCGAAATTCAGTACCGAACTCAGAAAGTTATCTAAATGATGCGGCGATCCTCTCCTGTTCTTCTGACGATTGCGGCGCTTGTCTCCAACGCGATCTTCTTTCCGGCGCTGGCTGACGAGGCGCGCGGAGCGGGCCCGCAGCTGCGGATCGGCGGTTTTTATCACAGCCTGTCCATGCCAGAGTCGGGAACTGCCGATGTTCAAATCAGTGGATTGTTCCCGGCCTTTGATTTGGGTCCCTCAATGGCTGCGTCGGACGTGACCATTCATCCTGAACTCGGTGCCGACCTCAATACACAGGGCAAAACAAGCGCGGCCTTCGCCGGTTTTGCTGCGGTTGCTCATCTGCCAGCGAATTTTCTGGCCGAAGCAAATCTCGGCGTTTCCGCTAACAATGGCTACACGTCAGGCGCTCCGTCGGGTCGCCTGGAACTCGGCTGTAACGAGCTATTTCGTGAGGCCTTGGGGCTTGGCTATCAGTTCACAAAGCAGGTCTCAGTGATGGCAGTGGCTGAACATATGTCGAATGCCAATCTGTGCCAGCCCAATAATGGCATCACCAATGTGGGCTTGCGGTTAGGTTACTCATTTTAAGGGTGAGTGAGCCTCATTATTATTTTTGATTTTCTTGCTTTTGGCTGATTTGGGATCTGTCCGAAGTCAGTTCTGGAGGTTGCTTTGGTCGTTCTCAATCGCATTTACACACGGACTGGTGATGATGGAACGACGGCGCTTGGCACCGGTGCGCGGCGGCCAAAATATGATTTGCGAGTCGCTGCCTATGGGACGGTTGATGAAGCCAATTCCGTGATTGGCATGGCGCGAATCCATACAGCGCAGGAAGAGCCGATTCTCGATCAGATGTTGGGCCGCATCCAAAATGATCTGTTCGATCTGGGTGCCGATCTTTGCACGCCCGATGGATCGGGCAAACGATCTGAGACAGCGCTTCGCATCGCGGTCACGCAAGTCGAGCGCATTGAGCGTGAAATTGACGAGCTTAACCAAGGGCTCGCACCGCTGAGATCCTTTGTTCTGCCGGGCGGCACGCCAGCCGCAGCGACTTTGCATTTGGCTCGCACCGTGGCACGGCGTGCGGAACGTCTGATGGTGGAGCTCGCCAGTCTTCCGGATGAGACGGTCAGCGAGCCTGCTCTACACTATATCAATCGTTTGTCTGATTTCCTTTTTGTGGCGTCGCGTTATGCAAACACGCGCGGTGCTGGCGATGTTTTGTGGGTTCCGGGCCAGACCCGTTGAATGGATGTCTAATTCGCGACATTCCCTGTCGCTCACGGTTCTGCAGGTCCATGCCATAACGAGGACAATCGCCGGATACAGCGATTTGGTCCGCGCATTCTCGTTAAGGCCATTGTTGGAATGGGTGAGCTTTGACTTTATAGAGTGAAGTCGGCTTTTGGGACGCACTGGGGTTGGATGATGAAAATTATTGTGCCGGTTAAACGTGTTGTTGATTACAACGTCAAAATCCGGGTTAAGCCCGATGGGTCCGGTGTTGATCTCGCCAATGTGAAAATGTCGATGAACCCATTCGACGAAATTGCCGTCGAAGAGGCGCTGCGGATCAAAGAAGCCGGGAAAGCCAACGAGGTTGTGCTTGTCTCCATAGGCCCTGCGGGCGCTGCGGAAACGATCCGCACCGGTTTGGCCATGGGGGCTGATCGCGGCATCTTGATTAAAACAGACGAGATCGTCGAGCCGCTTGCTGTTGCGAAATTATTGAAGGCGGTTGCTGAGAGCGAAGGTCCGGGATTGATGATCCTTGGCAAACAGGCGATTGATGATGATTCCAACGCCACGGGACAGATGCTTGCGGCGCTTCTCGGCTGGCCTCAGGGCACGTTTGCCTCGAAAATTGAGATTGGTGATGGAGCCATCACAGTCACCCGCGAAGTCGATGGCGGCTCGCAAACGGTTGAGCTTAAAATGCCAGCCATTGTAACGACAGATTTGCGGCTGAATGAGCCTCGCTACGCCTCTCTGCCTAATATTATGAAGGCTAAAAAGAAGCCGATTGACGAGAAAACTCCGGCGGATTTTGGCGTTGATGCCACGCCGCGTCTGAAGGTCGTCACCACGGTTGAGCCTCCGGGCCGCAAAGCCGGTGTCAAGGTTGGGTCGGTTGCGGAACTGGTTTCGAAATTGAAGAATGATGCGGGAGTTCTCTGATGGCTACGTTGCTTGTTGCAGATCATGACAATCATTCCTTGAAGGACACGACCGCGAAGGCTTTGACGGCTGCACTGGCGCTTGGTCATCCGGTTCATGTGCTGATTGCAGGTCTTGATGCCCAGGGAGCAGCGGATGCGGCTTCGAAACTCTCAGGCGTCGCCAAAGTTTTGCTCGTCAATGATCCCGCTTATGCGCATGGACTTGCGGAACCTGTTGCGGCGCTCGTCGCTCACCTTGCTGCAAACTATGCAGCCGTGATCTCCGCCTCAACCAGCTCCGGCAAGAATATTCTTCCTCGCGTGGCGGCCTTGCTTGATGTGATGCAAATCTCCGATGTTATTCGGGTTATTTCTGCCGATACATTCGAGCGCCCGATTTATGCGGGCAATGCCTTGCAAACGGTTCAATCATCGGACCGGGTAAAGGTGATCACGGTGCGTACGGCAAGTTTTGCGTCGGCTGATGAAGGTGGCTCGGCTCCAATTGAAACCGTCGGTGCTGCTGCCAATCCTGGCATTTCAACCTTCAAGGGCGAGGCCCTTGCCAAGCTTGATCGGCCAGAGCTGACTTCGGCCAAGATTATCGTTTCGGGCGGCCGCGCGATGGCCAATTCCGAGAATTTCAAGACCTATATCGAACCGGTGGCCAATCGCTTGAACGCGGCTATGGGAGCGTCGCGCGCGGCAGTGGACGCGGGCTATGCCCCGAATGATTGGCAGGTCGGGCAGACGGGTAAAGTGGTGGCCCCTGATCTTTATGTCGCCGTCGGTATTTCGGGCGCGATTCAGCATCTTGCGGGCATGAAAGATTCCAAGGTCATCGTGGCCATCAACAAGGACGAAGAAGCGCCGATCTTCCAGGTTGCTGATTATGGCCTCGTTGCGGATCTTTTCGTGGCTCTGCCCGAGCTTGACAATGAGCTCGCAAAAGCGGGTTAATATGGGAGAGGCTCACGCCTCTTCGTGTTTTTCCCGTAGCGACTGAAGAAGGTAACCTGAATGACCACGATGATCGAATCCGTCGGGATTATCGGTGCTGGTCAAATGGGTTCGGGCATTGCGCAGGTCTGTGCGCAATCCGGTCTTTCGGCGATGATTTACGACATCAGCGGCGAGCGGATTGCGGCGGGCCTTGCGACGATCAACGGCAATTTGGCTAAGCTGGTTGCGAAACAGGCGATCACGGAGGAGCAACGTCAGGCGACGCTGGACCTCATTCGTCCCGCGACAGATTTTGCGGCCTTGTCGCAATGTGATCTCGTGATCGAAGCGGCGACCGAGAACGAAGAGGTCAAGCGGAAGATTTTTTCGACCCTGTGTCCGTCACTGTCGCCAAAAACCATGATCGCGTCGAATACGTCTTCGATCTCGATCACGCGGCTCGCGGCATCAACGGACCGCCCGGACCGGTTCATCGGCATCCATTTTATGAACCCGGTTCCGCGCATGCAGCTCGTGGAATTGATCCGGGGCATTGCGACGGAAGATCCGACCTTTGAAGCTGCGAAGGGGTTCATTGCCCGGCTCGGAAAGACGGTCACGGTTGCTGAGGATTTCCCGGCCTTCATCGTGAACCGTATTCTTCTGCCGATGATCAATGAGGCGATTTATACGCTTTACGAAGGTGTCGGGACGGTCGACTCGATTGATACGGCGATGCGGCTTGGCGCCAATCACCCGATGGGTCCGCTGCAATTGGCTGATTTTATCGGCTTGGATACCTGCCTCTCGGTGATGCAGGTTCTTCATGAAGGGCTTGCCGATTCGAAATATCGGCCCTGCCCCTTGCTCGTCAAATATGTCGAGGCGGGGTGGCTTGGGCGCAAAGCCGGGCGCGGATTCTACGATTATCGGGGCGAAACACCCGTCCCAACGCGTTGATCTTCGGGCGATTGCGTATTTTTTCGTCAAAAAGATAAAGACTTCACAATCTCGTCACACCAGCTGTAGATTATGTGCACCGACAGATTCGTTTTGTCTGTGGAAGGGAGTTGGTGCTGTGACGGTTCACGTCCCCTCGCCCCTGTCGCCGGAGGCGTGTCCGGCGCTCGTTCTCAACGCTGACTATCGTCCGTTGAGTTATTATCCTTTGTCGCTCTGGAGTTGGCAGGATGCGATCAAGGCCGTCTTTCTCGACCGTGTGAACATTGTCTCATTCTATGACACCAAGGTGCACAGTCCGCGGGCGGATTTCCGTCTGCCATCGGTTGTTTCGCTGAAATCTTACATTCCGCCGTCGCGAAACCCCGCTTTCACACGGTTTAACGTGTTTTTGAGAGATAAATTCGCGTGCCAATATTGCGGTGAGCGCGATGAATTGACGTTTGACCATGTCATTCCACGGTCCAAAGGCGGCCAAACGACATGGGAGAATGTTGTGGCCGCTTGTTCGCCCTGCAATCTCGCCAAAGGGGACAAATTGCCCCAGCAGGTGAATATGTGGCCGAGGCAAAAGCCCTATTCGCCGACGGTGTTTGATTTGCACCAAAATGGCCGTCTGTTTCCGCCCAATTATCTGCACGAAAGCTGGCTCGATTATCTCTACTGGGATTCCGAACTCGAGCCATAGTCGAGAGACTGTTTTCAGACGCAGATCCTATGTGCGGGTGGCCCCGAAGCAGGTCATTGCGGCCAAGCCAGCGCATATGATGGCATTCCAATTTGCGAGCGAGAGACCGAAAATTCGCATTGCGATTTCATCGCATCGAACGATTTTGACGGTTTGCAGCTGGTTGAGAAAATCACCAATCGCAACGGGTCGATCAAGCGGGCCCGTGCAATCGGCCGGACCTGCAAAAATCTTCCATTCGACGCCGACATGATAGACGCTGATGCCGAGCCCGACGACATAGACAAGAGCCGCGATGATGAGTGCAAGCCGCATCCAAGAGGGGCGTTGGGCGACGGACAGCGCGAGTGCCAATGCGAGAACGGGAATGCCGACATAATGCGGAACCCGTCCAATCAGGCATAAATGGCAGGGTTTGATCTCCAAGACGAGTTCAATGAACCAAGCACCCAGAATGGTCGCGCTCGAAAGAGCCAAAGCGAGTGCCGCAAAGGGAAGCGGGGTTTGAAGATTGGTCAAATGCCGATCCGTCATCAGAACACTCTCACCGCCAGAAAAAAGCCAATCACGAGGATTGCGACGAAACTTAACACCACCAAACCCAAATGATCTTCAATGAAACTACGCGCCCTGTCTCCGAACCGATTGGTAAGCCCTGCGAGAAGAAAAAAGCGTGCGCCTCGCGTGATGATGGAGAGGAGTATAAAAGCCGTCAAATCATAATCCATCGCCCCGGACATGATGGTCACGAGCTTATAAGGGATGGGCGTGAGGCCCTTGAGCAGAATGACCCAGGCACCATACTCCGCATAGGCCGCTTTGACGGCGTCGATGCGATCCGCATAGTGATAAAAATTCAAAATCCAAAGACCGACAC
>Ga0164296_1001026_pt1 | contig 31136 bp, 28 predicted proteins | sample GEODES057metaG_FD_113533 | JGI IMG/M metagenome (GOLD analysis project Ga0164296, IMG submission 113533) | Dystrophic lake water microbial communities from Trout Bog Lake, Wisconsin, USA - GEODES057 metaG | ecosystem: Environmental > Aquatic > Freshwater > Lake | place: USA: Trout Bog Lake...
ACACGACGCACACCAGCTGCAACAGCACTTTCGCTGATAATGCTCACAAGCCCAATATCACCTGTACGTTTAACATGCGTGCCGCCGCATAATTCAACTGAAAACGCTTTATGGGTGGCATCAAGCGCGCCCATTGATACAACGCGAACTTCATCACCATATTTTTCACCAAACAGCGCACGTGCACCTGATTGAATGGCATCATCAACTCCCATCAAGCGTGTGATGACCTCGCTATTATCAATAATCATCTCATTAGCGATATCTTCAACCCGCTTGAGTTCTTCATCGCTAATTGGTTTGGGATGAGCAAAATCAAACCGCAGACGATCTGGCGCCACAAGTGATCCCTTTTGCGCAACATGATCACCCAACACTTGCCGCAAGGCCTCATGAAGCAAATGAGTCGCGGAATGATTGGCGCGAATGGACAAGCGACGTTTATGATCAACGCTTAATTCCAGTGCCATATCAATGGTAATCTCACCGCTTTTGACCACGACATCATGCACAAAGAGATCACCAAGTTTTTTCTGTGTTGCGACCACATGGGCCTCAATACCAACTGAGCGCATCACGCCGGTGTCACCGACCTGACCACCTGACTCAGCATAAAATGGTGTTTGATTGAGAATGATAAGACCCGTCTCACCAGCGGCCAAACGCGTAACACGCTCGCCGTTCCGTAATAGGGCAACCACGACACCTTCCGCCTGCTCGGTATCATAGCCCAGAAAATCTGTGGCGCCGACCTCTTCACGCACGCTAAACCAAATTGCTTCCGTGGCGGCCTCACCCGAGCCCGACCATGCCTTGCGTGCCTCTGCGCGTTGACGCTCCATCGCGACATTAAAAGCATCGGTATCAACCCCAATACCACGCGCGCGCAAAGCTTCCTGAGTTAGGTCGAGCGGAAAACCATAGGTATCATAAAGCCGAAAAGCAGTTTCACCTGATAATTTATCGCCCTTGCGAAGAGTGACAGTCTCATCATCGAGCATGCTCAACCCACGCGCCAATGTGGTCCGAAAACGTGTTTCTTCCAAGCGCAGTGTTTCGCTGATCAAGGCTTCAGCGCGCACGAGTTCAGGATAGGCCTGACCCATTTCACGAATAAGCGCGGGCACAAGGCGCCACATTAACGGCTCATGCGCACCTAACAATTGAGCATGGCGCATAGCGCGGCGCATGATACGGCGCAGCACATAACCGCGCCCTTCATTTGAGGGTAAGACACCATCGGCCACCAAAAAGGAGGAGGCGCGCAAATGGTCAGCGATAATGCGATGGCTTGCTTGTTGCGGCCCATCTGGATCAACGCTTGTCGCCTCCGCACAGGCGCGAATAAGCGCGCGCATGAGATCAATGTCGTAATTTGAATGCACGCCTTGCAAAATCGCCGCAATACGCTCAAGGCCCATGCCCGTATCAATGGAGGGGCGCGGCAAAGGCACACGCTGACCGGGGGCAATTTGCTCATATTGCATGAACACCAGATTCCAAAACTCAAGGAATCGATCTCCATCTTCATCGGGCGAACCTGGAGGGCCACCAGCTAAACTTGGGCCTTGATCATAAAAAATTTCAGAACATGGACCGCATGGCCCAGTATCACCCATGGACCAAAAATTATCCGATGTGGGGATGCGAATAATTTTATCATCGCTAAAGCCAGCGATTTTCTTCCACAGGCCAAAAGCCTCATCATCATCATGATAGACTGTGACGAGCAAACGATCTTTGGGCAGACCAAATTCTTTGGAAATCAGCGTCCATGCCATTTCAATCGCATCGGCTTTAAAATAATCACCGAAGGAAAAATTACCCAGCATTTCAAAAAACGTATGGTGGCGCGCGGTATAACCGACATTATCGAGGTCATTATGCTTCCCCCCCGCACGTACACATTTTTGCGATGAGGTGGCGCGCTGATAAGGGCGCTTTTCAACGCCTGTGAACACATTTTTAAATTGCACCATGCCAGCATTGGTGAACATCAATGTCGGATCATTGCGTGGCACCAATGGCGAAGATGAGACATGCTCATGCCCATGCTTTTGAAAGAAATTGAGGTATGTGGACCTTATATCGTTAACGCCGCTCATTGCCTGACCATTTCACGCCCGCATGGGGTCACTAAGCACCAGATAAATCCCCTCTCAGCGATAAAAATCGCTTGAGAGCACTTTCTTAGTTTTTAGCGTTCAGCCTGTCCCCTGTCGAGTGCTAACACGGCAAAACAGAGGAAAACGCCCTATAATCAACATGAAGCGCCCCTTGCGCTGACATGCCCTTAGACTGCATGCGCATGCCTATGTCAGGCTTCTGAGAATAATTGATAGGCTCATCTGCTCATCAGAGCGGCCAATATGGAAAAAGCGGCACAAGGCCGCTTTTAAGCTTATGATCTGAACTATTGCTAAGAAGAGGCAGGCTAGATGCCATGAGGGGGACCATCTCAGACACCAGCCGCGTATGTGGCGGCACCACATATGAAGCCTGACCACCTGCCCCTGATCTCTTTTATTAGTCCTCAGCACCCTGATCATCATCAGAGTCTGGACCAGCATCCAAAATCTTTTCTGCCAACAAACCAGCATTTTCGCGGATTTCTTGTTCAATCTGCGTTGCTAATTCTGGATTACCGCGCAAAAAGGCTTTGGCATTTTCGCGACCTTGACCCAAACGCTGGCTGTCATAAGAGAACCAAGCACCGGATTTATCAATCACGCCGGCCTTAACACCGAGATCAATCAATTCGCCCATTTTCGAAATGCCTTCGCCATACATGATGTCGAATTCAACTTGCTTAAAGGGCGGCGCCACTTTGTTTTTAACCACTTTGACGCGGGTCTGATTGCCCGTCACTTCTTCGCGATCTTTGATGGCACCAGTGCGGCGAATATCAAGACGCACAGAGGCATAAAATTTAAGCGCATTACCGCCTGTTGTTGTCTCGGGTGAGCCATACATCACACCAATCTTCATGCGGATTTGGTTGATGAAAATCACCATTGTATTGGAACGTGAAATTGATGCCGTCAATTTGCGCAGAGCTTGAGACATTAAGCGCGCTTGCAGACCTGGCTGCACATCACCCATTTCACCTTCAATTTCAGCGCGAGGGGTCAAAGCCGCAACGGAGTCAATGACCAAAACGTCAACGGCACCTGACCGCACGAGCGTATCGGTAATTTCAAGCGCTTGCTCGCCAGTATCTGGCTGAGAAATCAGCAAATCCTCAAGATTAACCCCCAATTTGCGGGCATAGACAGGGTCAAGCGCATGTTCCGCATCCACAAAAGCACATACGCCGCCTTTTTTCTGTGCCTCTGCAATGACATGCAGGGTCAATGTGGTTTTACCAGAGGATTCCGGTCCATAAATTTCAATAATGCGCCCGCGAGGTAAGCCGCCAACACCAAGGGCGATATCAAGCCCAAGCGAGCCAGTAGGAACTGTTTCAATTTCGACTGCCTGCTGGTTTTTGCCCAGCCGCATAATTGATCCCTTACCAAATGCTCTCTCAATCTGAGACAGAGCTGCGTCGAGTGCCTTAGTTTTGTCCACGGATGTTCCTTCCACGAGGCGAAGATTCGCTTGGCTCATTGTGCAGCTCCTTAGTGACATGTGCCTTCAGTGTTCGCAACGTGAAGGCATCGAGAATCGGTGAATAAATAACTGACGTGTTCATGAATGTACTCTCTTTGTTCTTTTCCGCAAGTTCTTTTTTTGTTCTTTTTTTAAAGCTTTTGCCATGGTTAATAAAAGCTTAATGCAAAGGCCCTAACTTGCCCAAAGAACGCTCGAGTCCTAACCTTATCCACACCCCTCAGCGGCACAGCGCGCGGAGATATGAATGCGGCAGCTTTTTATTGTGCGCCATGCTCAAGCAGAAACACCTACCAGCTCTGCTGATCACGAGCGTCATCTGACACAGCAAGGCCAGAGCGAGGCATTGGCACTTGGGACGTGGCTTAGATATCGCGGCTTATGCCCAAAACACGCGCTTGTCTCCTCATCCCAACGCACACGCGAGACATTTGATTATCTGACGCAATCCATTGCTGGCGCCAGAGATCATCAGATAGAGCTGACAATTGAGCCACGACTCTACAATGCTGAATGGGAAACGCTTTTGGATGTTATGCATGAGGTGGACGACCATGTGGAGCAATTGCTGATCATTGGCCATAATCCCGGCATATCCGAATATGCCGACATGCTTGCCGCGCCCGATGGATCCTTGATGCGCCAACATATGGCAAAAGGCTTTTCAACCGCAGACCTCGCCATCATCGCTTTCGAGGGTCAATCTTGGCACGATATTATGCCGCACTCCGGACGACTGAGAGATTTTATAACCAGCTCTCAACGCAATGCGGCGGATTCCCAGAGAATCTAAAAGCCGTCATTCAGGCCCCGTACAGATTTACTGAGGTAAAGTATAAACATCGAAACACCAAAAGGAGTGTCCTTTGATGAACTCACGTCTCTTTCTGACCTGCGCGATTGCAGGGGCTCAGCTTCTTGGCTGTGCAACATTTTCTCAGGCAGCCCCCATCGCTAGCGCAGCTGCCGAGGCCGCACACACCACAGACTCAATCGAGCATGTGCAATATTGGCATCACCATCCCCGCCGTATTGTCTGCCATTGGGATCGCTATTACCATCGCCGGATCTGCCATCCCGTTCATCGTCATTGGTAATATCATGCGCCATCAAAAGGCTATGCAGATCATCTGTATAGCTTTTTTAATGTGCTTTTTTAAGCAATCGCATACGCGTCATTACAGCCGCGCTCAATAAAAATGAGGCGATCAACACCCAATAGGCCGGACGCAAAGGCCATGCAAAAGACGAATTCGCCGATAAGACACGCCAAAAACCAAAACGTGTCGCAAGACCATAATAGCTCGCTTCCAAAAGCGCTGTGACAAAGGCCATAACACAGCCCATGATCAAAAGTGCCGCCGCATGAAGTGGCAAGCCTTTTTTACGCATAATACGATAGGCCATCAGCACCAAAAATAAACCGGCGAGCACAACAGCTTCATAAGCATCAAGTCGAACTTCCATCAGATAATGCAAAATACCTAAGATGGTGATGACATAAACCCAGCTATGCAAACGGCTCCAGCCGCGTCCGCCCATGGCGCGAAGGCTCCAATCATTTGACGTTATGCCTAATATAATAAGACCACATGTTGCGATCATGCCGATGGTTAGAAATAAACGACTAATGATTTCTTGCACAATAAACAGCCATGCAAATTGCTCATCAACGCAATAAAAAACAATATGCGCCAGCGCATAAAATAAGCTCGCAAGCCCGACCATACGGCGCACATCAATAAGCTCAGCCCATTTAAATAAAAGCGCGAAGGGTGTAATAGCCAATGAGGCAACCAACAAGCGCAACGACCAATCCCCACTCTCGCGGATCAGATCTGTCAGTGGTTTGGGCGAATATAATTGCGCCTCATATTTATATGTCATCCACAAAGCGGGCAACAGCAGCGCCATAAAAACGATAGCGCGTAAGAGACGAAAATGGCCTTGGGCATTTGTCCAAGGCATATAAAGCGCCAAAGAAAAAGTGCTGGAGTGCGATTGCGTTGGCATAAATTTTTTCTCACTGACTTCGAAAAAACGCAATCATATCCGCATTAGGCAACGCCAAGCTTTTTCTGCAAATTCGTTGACGATGTCGTATACTGAAACAATAGTTTCTTATCTGGATAGACATAGCGATGAACTTTTTGAGCGGCGAGCGCCCCTTCATGAAAGCCTGATAAAATCAACTTCAGCTTACCCGGATATGAATTAATGTCGCCAATTGCAAAAATACCAGGCACATTGGTTTCAAATTTTTCTGTATCAACGGGTATGAGCTGCTCATGCAAATTAAGACCCCAATCAGCAATCGGGCCGAGCTTCATCGTTAACCCAAAAAATGGCAACATAATGTCGCAGGCAATCTCCGTCTGCGCGCCATCATCAGCACCAACCACCACACTATGGAGTTGACCATTTGCCCCATTCAACCCAACGACTTGCCCTAAAGCAAAATCCATCTGCTTTGATGCAACAAGCTCGCGCATCGCATTAACGGAATGAGGTGCCGCCCTAAAGGCATCACGGCGATGCAATAAAGTGACGCGTTTGGCGATGGGTTGCAAATTGAGTGTCCAATCCAAAGCGGAGTCACCGCCCCCGACAATCAATATATTTTTATCACGGAACTGCTCCATTTTACGAACAGCATAAAAGACAGATGTATTCTCATAAGCTTCTATGCCCTTGATGGGCGGTTTCTTGGGCTGGAACGAGCCGCCACCTGCGGCAATCAGAATTGTTTTTGTTTCAAACACATCGCCCGCATCTGTGGTCACACGAAACAATGGCGCCTCAGATGTACCGATTGGCTCCAATGATTCGACCATGCGATTGAAATGAAATGTAGGATGAAACGGCTCAATTTGACGCATCAAATTGTCGATCAATTCTTGCCCCGTCACAATGGGAAAGGCAGGAATATCATAGATTGGTTTTTCCGGATAAAGCTCTGTGCATTGGCCGCCCGCACGCGGCAAAATATCAATCAAATGCGCGCGAATATCGAGCAAGCCCAATTCAAACACCGCAAACAGGCCAACTGGGCCCGCACCTACGATCACAACGTCGGTCTTAATCACATCAGTCATCAATTGATCCTCAGCCGCTCCAAGAGCACTTTAGTCGAGAGCATTTTTACATGCGCGCCACTAAACAGAATGAGCGCCTTTACACAAGACAGCCTCTTCACATCTAAATAACAGGGCATTTGTAAATCAACAAAATAAAAATGGAAACTATTTTATATTACAGATGATATATGTATTATTATCGCCCAACCTCAACACATAATCCATCCAACGCCTCCGTCAGCTTAATTTGGCACGCTAAACGTGAATTTGGCTGAACATTGCGCGCAAAATCGAGCATATCGCTTTCCATGACATCCGCTTTTGGCAATTTGCTGAACCATGGCTCGGGAACATAGACATGGCAGGTCGCGCAGGCACATGCGCCACCACATTCCGCATCAATGCCCGAAATATCATTCTGAACAGCCACAAGCATGAGACTATTGCCAACGCGCCCCTCTAGAATGCGCTGTTGACCGGAGCGATCAGTGAAACAGACTTTAACCATAGGACAACCTCTTCAGTGGCATGTAACGCAGACATGCCATTTTGGCGAGGCCTGATGGAATTAACGATCTGCCAAAAGCCCTGAAATCACCTCACACGCCTTGGCAACTTCGCCAAAGAGCTCATATTTCATACGCTCGAGAACATCATTTGAGGCCCCATTGCGCAGGGCCGTCTCATAATCTCCTGCTTTTTGAGCAACCCCCAGAGCCCCGATAGCACGAGCTGAGCCTTTTAATGTGTGGGCAAGATCCGCCATTAAACCGAGAGCTGTGCTTTTGCCAGCATTAAGACGCCCCAAAATGAGACCGGCTTGCTGTTCAAAACTGGACAATAACTCACATTCAAGCGCAGTATCACCAAGGGTTTGGCGGCTAAGATGGACTAAATCAAGCACAGGCATAGGCGCAGGCGCAGCCAATTCACTTGGCGCCAAAACCATAGCCAAGCCAGATCTTAGAAAATTGGGCATGCATACCTCTGATTTTTATAAAGCAATATCAATGTATTAGTAAATTTTATGGCTTAGGCATGGGCTTTAAACCCATCACCACTCCCATAAAATAAGCGTGGAAATGATCATGTCACAGGGGCTATGAATGGGTCGTTAACGCTGTTTTAGATTGTCGCGTCAGCTCTGTTTCAATCAGAGCCATAACAAGGTAAATTGCTTAATCCTTATTAAGGAGACGTGTGTCCGCACGGGCCCAATTTTCGGACACCCCATGGACCTGCGGGACTCATGATCCCGCTGGAAAGGCGTAAAGAGGCAGAGCATGGCTAATATCATTAAGCCGCAGGATATGTCGGAGACGACGACCCATCAGGGAATTGATGGAGGTCTGACTGATGACATGAACTTGGTATCAAGTTCTGCAGGTAAAACCGCGCCGACATCCAAACAAACAGCTGCAGAGGCATCTGCATCAAAGCCAAAACTCACGCCCTCTTCACCTGCCAATGATGATCGCCGCTCTGTTGGCCAGATCTTACAGGCTCTTCAATATCGTCCGAGCCGCAAGCCTTATGTCTTTGCTTGTCTTGCAAGCGCAGCATGGCTTGTATCATTCTCTTATATCGTCATGGGTATGGAACGCGCGGGCGAAGCATTCACCCATGCAATGCTAATGCAATATGGCCTCATCGCTGGCGTGCCCTGTGTTTTCTTTTTCATCATTGCCGCCCTCGCGCGTCGTATGGATGAAATGCGTGTCACAGCACGCTCAATGACTGAAATCGTTATTCGCCTCGCCGAGCCCGAAACATTTGCAACCGAACAAGTCGTCACTCTCTCACAGGCCATTCGCCGCGAAGTGTCCTCGATGGGTGATAGCATAGAGCGTGCTCTTGCGCGCGCAGGAGAGCTCGAAACTGTTGTCCGTGCAGAGGTCGCCAATCTCGAGCGCTCCTACAGCGACAATGAACGCCGCATTCGTTCACTCATTGATGAATTATCGAGCGAACGCGAAGCCATTACAAGCAATGCCGAACGCGTGCGTCAAGCCATCACCAGCACACATGATTCACTCTCTTCACAACTTGATCTGGCCAGCGAACGCATTGCCGTCACTGTACTTGATGCGGGCACACGCGTCAGCGCCTCACTGATTTCCAAAGGTGATGAAATCAGTCAAGATTTAGCACGCGTCGGTGAAACTGTTGTTGATCAGATCAACGAGCGTGGTGCTGACATTGTGACGCGCCTGAGTGAAACAGGTGAAGAAGTCACAACCAAATTATCAATGGCAAGCGAATCCGCAGCCCTGACATTAACCGAACGCATTGATGACATTGACACACGTTTGCGCGCCACAGGCGAGGCATTGGTGATTGATATGAGCTCACGCGGCTCTGAAATTGCCGAGCGTTTGGATGAAGCGGGTGAGCGTTTGGCTGATACAATCAGCCTCCGCGGTGAAAGCCTCTCAACACGCATTACAGAAGTGAGCCAGCATATCTTCGACACCATCACAGTCCATGGTGATGCGCTGGAAGATCGTTTGGCAGGAACGGCTGAGCGCGTGGGTGACATTATCGGTCAACGCACCGCAACTGCGCGCGAATTATTTGAACAAAGCAATGCCGAAATTGCCCATACGGGTGAAGAAATTATTTCAGTGCTTGCAGAACGCACACAAGCCATCCGCGAGATGGTGGAAGCGTCACGCGATCACTTCAGCTCTATTGCCGATCATATCTCCACCACCCTGTCTGAGCGTACGGGTGAAGTGCATCATATTCTCTCGGTCTCACGTGACGAATTGGCAGATGTGGGCGACAATATCGCAAATCTTATTTCCGAACGCACTGTTGCAGCACGTGATGCCTTTGAAACATCACGCGATGATTTGGCAGCGGTTGGTGATCAATTCGTTGCTATGCTGACCGAGCGCACTAACCATGTTCAAGCGGCCATCGAAAACTCACGTCAAGAATTGACAGTCTTTGGCCAGCAAATGGCTGACCTCTTGGCTGAGCGCACAAATGCTCTCAATGAAAATATCATGAATTCCTATTCGGCATTGATGGGTGCGGGCGACCAAGTCTCAACCATCATTGACGAGCGTACACGCACTGCTGCGGATCAATTAACGCAAGCGCGCGCTGAATTGAATGCCATATTGGCCGAACACACGGCAGCTCTGAGCACATCAGTGCTTCAGCAGGTTCAGGAGATTAACGAACGCTTCCAAAACCTTTCAGGGGAAGCTGTTATGGCTATTGGCTTTCATGGAGATCGCATCAGCGACACCATTGCTGATCGCCTTCACGCCTTTGAGCAATCAGTTGTCATTCAGGGTGGCTTGTTGGCATCTGAAATTGCATCACATTCAAATCGCTTCACCACGACAGTTAATGAAAAATTGGGTGCGGTGGAAGCAGCCTTTGCGAACCATGCTGATGGCTTTAATGAAGCGCTGGGACGGCGCACAGAGGAAGCTGCCACGATACTTGAAAGCAAAGTTGAAGAGTTTAACGAACGCGCAAGCTTCCGCGCACGTGAAGTTGCAAGCAGCCTTGATGCAGTTATTAACCGCATCGATGCAGGACTTGAGCAACGCGCTCAGGCCGTTAATGAGAGCCTCGCACGTCATGCGCTTGAAGTGGCAAATGTCCTCAGCGAAGGCGTACATAACCTCACAGCAAGCATTGACCCACAGCATGTTGATGAAACGCTTGGCGCCAAGCTGCGCGAATTGGATGAAACCCTCTCCAACCGCCTTGCTCAATTGCAGAACACATTAACAGAAGATGGCGAACGCCTCACCTCAGCTCTTGACCAAAACAGTCAGTCGATTGATGTACGCGCGCGTCTTTTGAACGATAATCTTGCGCTACGAGCTGGCGAATTAAAATCGCTGTTTGATACACAAGGGCCGATTTTAGTTGACCTTATCAGTACACGTGGACAAGAAGTCGCTCAAAGTGTTGCCAGTGCGGGTGAATTTGCAAGTCATGCGATTGAAACACGCACAGCCCAATTCATCAATAATTTGGATGAGCAGCAGCAGCATCTCTCCTCCATCATCACATCCTCAGCAAAAGCGCTTCATGACACCGTCACAAGCAGCACAAGCCAGTCAGTCGCGGCTCTCTCTGATGCCAATACGACATTGCGCACTGAGCTTCATGATGTGCTTGAGCGCTTGTCAGATGCAAATCGTACCTTGCAAGTCATTGTTGGCAGCGCGAGCGAGGCCCTTGATACAATTGAAACACGCCTCACAACGCGTGTTGATGATTTCCAAGGCGCACTTGAAAATATTAATAATCAAGTCTCAGCAATGGATCATATGTCCACCCAAACCAATGCGGGTGTTGAGCGCTTGACCCATGAAGTCAATATCCACAATGAGCAACTTGGCTCAACAATGGATCGCCTGCAGCAAACACAAAATGAATTTGCGCAAGTGCTTGAACACCGCCGCAACCTCATTGAGCATTTGCTGCAAACAGTTGATGTGCGCGCACATGAAATTGATAATCTGCTGGCCACATTCTCACATCGTGTGAATGAAACATTCCACAGTGCTGAACAGCGCGCACGCGAAGTCGGTCAATTCCTCAGCGCGTCAACACAAGATGTGACCAATCTGATCGGGCAGCAATTTGAGGATATTCGCACAGAAACACAGCGCGAGCGCGATCGAACAGCTGCAGTTCTGCGCGCGACTTACGAACAAGCCAATATCGAAATGAATGAAATTTTTGATATGTCGCTTAGTCGCTTCAAATCCTCCTCTGATGAATTGCGCGGCGTGGCCCTTCAAATTCAGCATGAACTTGAAAACACACGTCAAGAAGTGCGCCGTTCAGCCATTGATCTACCTCATGAGACAAGCGAGCAAACAGCGGCTATGCGCCGTGTGATTGCTGATCAAGTTAAAGCGCTCAATGATCTCACCGACATTGTTGCGCGCTCTGGCCGCAGTTTTGATGCCTCAGAGCCCATCACAGGCTCATCCTTCAGCACAATGAGCGGCCCATCCACACCTGCCAATGCTCAACGCTCACGGGCCAATGCGCGCATCCCAGAGCCGGCACATGCAGGCTATGATGATATGCCTCCCCCACCCCCAGCAGCGCCATCGCGTCGCACAGCCGTAGCGCCCCCCGCTAACAATCAGCGCAACGCAAATAATGGCGGCTGGTTGTCAGATCTGCTCGCGCGTGCCTCACGCGATGAAGCTGATGATGTGCGCAACGGCAATCCGCTTGATGGCCTGACAAGCGACATCGCGCTTATGGTTGATCATGACATCGCCAGCGATGTCTGGGATCGTTGGCGCCGTGGTGAACGCAATGTCTTCTCACGCCGCCTGTACACAAATCAGGGCCAGCAAATGTTCGATGAAATTCGTCGTCGCTACCGCAGCGATAATGATTTCCGCGAAACTGTTGATCGCTACACAACGGAATTTGAGCGGCTTCTGACGGATCTCAACCGCGATGATCGCGATGGATCACGCGTCTGCTCTTATCTGATTTCCGATAGCGGTAAGGTCTATACAATGCTCGCCCATGCTTCAGGCCGCATTGTCTAACGACTGATACATTAAAGTGGGGGCTCTATGCCCCCTCATCTTCAGATATAATGCGCGCACCATTGCGTCATCGCGCTCAGCACATCTTGAAGTGCTAAATTAAGTGCTTGACTGGCCTGCACACCATCAAGGGCGGAGCCTTGTGCCTCCCCTTTAAATAAAGAAGCAGCAATAATCTGACCGCTTTGTTGATCAATTAATTTGGCGGAGACATCGACAACGCCCAGCCCTTGCTGTGCATCAATATCAAAGCGGCGAATGTCCATCTCTAATAAATAGCGCGCCGCTATTTTTGTATCTGGCCGCCCCACTGCTTTGAGGAAATGTGCGTTCTCCAAACTTTGCACCACGCGCGTTTGAATGAGGCGCGGGAGACGTTCACGCCATTGCGCACCAGCCACGACAGCAATGTGATCGCCATTGCGGACAACAATACGATCTGAATCAGCTGGCGGAAGTGCCGTTGGTTCATCAACAATCAGTTGCGCCTGCGGCTGATGATGAGTGAGAGCTACAGTCTCAAGCGCTGATAAATCATAAGCATCCAAAGCACTGCCACCGCAACCAGCCAACACCAAGCAGGCACAACCAAGCAGTGACGCAATATGCAAATGAGATGAGCGCTGAGTGCTTTCTGTCACAGCCTCTCACTCCCCACGATATTCCGGCACATTTGGCTTCGCACCAAAAATGACCTGTTGTGGGTTTTTCTCAAACGCGCGCAAAGAGCGATTAAGCTCATCTAAAGTGCGGTGCCCTTCACTCGCTAAACTCTCATATGTACGCAAACTCGGGCCGAGAGAATCCGCAGCTCTGCGCAAAGATTTAATTGTCTCGGCCATATCATCAAAACTTGATTTTGATCCCTCAGGACCAACTAGACTTCCCATCAACCGATCTAACTTATCGGCAGCATTTGAGAGCTTGGTTATAAGATTTTTTGAACCATCAATAGTTTGCGATAAGCCCTCGCTGTTATCAGCCAAGACTTTCGAGAAGGCTTCAAAATTTTTGATAATAGCCGCAAGAGAATCTGAACTTTCGCCCGTGAGATGATCAATTTTGCTAATCACGCTATCAAGTTTAGTCGCAAGTGTTTGCAAGGTCTCGACAATATTTTGATAATCAGAGCGCTCGGCAAAAATAAGCGGCACACTGCCATTCTGCCCTTCAAGCAAAGGCGCATCGGGCGAGCCACCTTGCAAGGCAACGGAGGCAACACCGGTAAGCCCCTGATATTCCAAACGCGCTGTTGTATCTTTTTTGACTGGCGTGCGGGGATCAATCGCAATAAGTGCAATCACTTGGCGGGGATCATTCCCCAAGGATAAATCCATCACTTCGCCAACGCGCAACCCGTTAAACAAAACCCATCCACCCCGCGCCAAACCCGAGACAGAAGAATTGAACACTAGATAATAATTGCGCCGCTCAATGCGCTGATGCGCATCTGAAAACCACGCAACAAACCCCAGTGCGGCACACACCACACCAAGTGTAAAAGCCCCAATCAGAGCATATCGAGCACGGGTTTCCATGGTCAGTGATTCTCACGACTATTCCCCATCACAGTCGCAAGCTTTGAAAGCCCTTTCAAGCCGGACTTGCAGGAGTTATGATTTGCCGTGCTCTTTTCCCATGGAAATAAGAATAAACCCAGGGATGAGTACTCGATTTCATATCGTCAACTGAGCCCACAAGAACCACACGGCGCTCAGCAAGGGCGGCAATGCGGTCGCAGATGGCATAAAGACTATCAAGGTCATGCGTCACCATAAAGACAGTCAGGCCCAATGTTTTTTGCAATGTGGCGACAAGGTGGTCAAATTCACTCGCCCCGATGGGATCCAGCCCTGCTGTTGGCTCATCTAAAAAAAGTAAAGCAGGATCAAGGGCCAAAGCCCGCGCAAGAGCTGCGCGTTTGATCATGCCGCCTGACAATTCAGCTGGATATTTATATGCAGCGTCAGGAGGCAAACCCACCAATTCAATTTTGCACATCGCCAATTCATCTCTCAGGCGTGGTGACATATGCGCATGTTCGCGCATCATCACTTGGATGTTTTGCATGACATTAAGCCCCGAAAACAAAGCACCATGCTGAAACAACACGCCCCAATTGCGTTCGATCTGCTGACGTTCACGCGCATCAATCCGATCGAGATTGCGCCCAAACACTTCAATTGTGCCTGCCCTTTTTGGCGTGAGCCCCAAAATACTGCGCATCAACACAGATTTGCCTGTACCCGAGCCACCCACAAAGCCAATCACCTCCCCACGCCGCACATCAAGATCAAGATTCTCGAGTACAAGATGATCACCAAAGCCCACAGATAAGCCGCGAATAGAGAGAGCGGGAGGCGATGAGATTAATGTGCTCATATCATCCTCAATAGCGAATAGAAGCGAAAAACATTGCGAATAATCCATCAATCACAATCACCATGAAAATGGATTTCACCACTGACCCCGTGACTTGTCGGCCTAGGGATTCCGCAGAGCCACCCACTGCCAAACCCTGTGTGACCGCAATAAGACCTATCGCTAATGCCATCACCGGCGCTTTAATAAGACCAACTAAAAAAGTATTGAGCGCAATAGCGTTTTGCAATCGACTTAAAAAAATCTCTGGTGATAAATCACCATAGACCCAACTCACAACAAGACCGCCCAATAGGGCAGACATATCCGATACAAAAGTAAGTAATGGTAGGCTGATAATCAGCGCGATCAGGCGCGGTAAAACCAAGACCTCCATGGGGTTAAATCCCATAACGCGCAAGGCATCAACCTCCTCACGCATTTTCATAGAACCGATTTCAGCTGTAATTGCAGAACCCGTTCGCCCCGCGACCATAATTGACGTTAATAACACCGCCAATTCACGCAAGACCAATATGCCAATGAGATCGACGGCAAAAGTTGCTGCGCCAAATCGCTGCAATTGAAAAATACCTTGCTGAGCTACAATACAGCCAACCAGAAAATTGATGAGAGCAATGACAGGAAGACCGCGCCATGCAAAGGATTCAACATGATAAACAATGGAAGTCATGCGCCATTTATGCCGGCGCCATAAACCCACCACCACCGTTGTTAATTCCCCAAAAAAGGCCAAAGTTGTATAAAAATCCTGCCCTGCACCAACAATCGTTTCACCCACATCCACCAGCATATCAAACATAGGCTCATCACCTTGTGGCGTATTTGGCTTAAGGGGATGATAATGAATTTGAGCAAGCAAAAGTGTTTGCGCCTCATCGGCACTATGAATATGAACCTGCGCAGCTCGCGCCTCATAGAGTGAGCGGAGGCGCGCAATCAACCACGCGCCCGTCGTATCAAATGCGCTGACATCACTTAAATCGACATAAATAAATTTGTGATCCTGATGTCCTAACCAAGCCTCATCTATCAAACGCTCCGCCGCCATTGCTGTGCGCCATGTCCACTCACCACGCGCCGATAGATAAAGGCCATCAGCACGCACATCACAGATCAGCTCAGGCGGGAATGTAGGCGCAGGCATATCAACCCCATGCGAATAATGAATGAATGCCAAGACTAAACATCTCCCAAGGGGCTGTCGAGATCAATCACGCTGGAAACACCGCACGCACTGTGCTAGTGAATATTTATGAACACAAATAAAACTGATTTTATATGGGCTGTTGAGCATTATCCGCTTGCGCAACGTTTCGTCATCTCGCGTGGGGCGAAAACGCAAGCTGATGTCATCTGTGTTACACTCACGCGCCACGGCTATAAAGGGCGCGGCGAATGTGTGCCTTATGCACGTTATGGTGAAAGCATTGAGAGCGTTGGCGCCGCGCTTGAGCACATGCGTCCCCACATTGAATCAGGGATTGACCGCCATGCCCTCCAACACCTTATGCCTGCGGGCGCAGCACGCAATGCAATTGATTGTGCGCTATGGGATTTAGAGTGTAAAATCCTCAATCAACGCGCATGGACATTAGCAGGCCATCATCGCCTAAGCCCTGTATCCACCGCTTTTACACTGTCTGTTGATACACCCCAAGCCATGGGTGAGGCGGCTCATAAAGCTGCACATCGTCCACTTCTCAAAATCAAATTAAGTGGAGATGGTGATATTGATCGCCTTTATGCCGTGCGCGCACATGCTCCACACAGTGAGCTTATTGTTGATGCCAATGAAGCATGGCGCGAAGATCAACTTGAAGAACTCATCAATATATGCGCAGACGTGGGCGTGCGCTTGATTGAACAACCACTTCCTGCAGGGCAGGACCATGCCCTCGCCTCATGCTCACATAAAGTGCCAATCTGTGCCGATGAAAGCCTTCACACACGTGATGATCTCAGCACCATCAAACAACTCTATGATGTCATCAATATCAAACTTGATAAAACGGGAGGCCTGACGGAAGCCTTAGCACTAGTGCATGATGCACAAAAATATGACCTCGGGCTTTTCATTGGGTGTATGGTCGGCACATCTCTGAGCATGGCACCGGCGCTGATGCTGACGCCCTATGCGCGATTTGTTGATCTTGATGGTCCTTTATTGCTCGCACATGATCGGCAAAATGGCTTGCATTATGATGGCTCAATCCTCATGCCACCCGAGCCATCTTTATGGGGCTGACACCATTAACGTCGCGGCGCGATAAAAAGCATAAAACCCCCACCTAATGTGCCTGCCGCCGCCAAGGCAGCCATGCCCCAATAAATATATGCACCACTGCTGTAAAAAGCGCCTGCCCCCAATGTTGCACATGCTGTGGTCAGTGCAATTGCACCTTGCAACCATCCCTGCGCCTGCGCACGGCGCGCTGGCCCCACTAATTCGCTCATCAATGTAACCGCGCCCAAATGCGTGGCCGCAAAACTCAGCGCGTGCAAAGACATCAGCGCCATAATTCCCATGAGATGCGTTATGCTTGCACATAACAACCAGCGCACAACAGCACCACTTCCGCCCAACATTAACAACATCAGAGCTCTGCGTTCACCCGAGAGCTTACGACTGACCACCATAAAAAATATAATTTCACACGCAACGCCCATGGCCCAAAATGCGCCAATCACATCGGCTGAAAAATCCATGGCGCGCCATTGTAATGTTGCAAATCCATAGAGCACCGCATGGCTTGATTGTATGAGTGCAGCCGAACAAATCACGCCAAAGACCATATAAGGTCTTTGCAAGGGCTCAATGATGTCTGAGGAGGCATGCCTTAACGCAAAAGAATGTTGACGCCGTAAAATTGGCACCACCACGACTAAGGGGGCAAGCAAACAGGCAATAATCAACCAGATGATATCGCGATCATTAACAAGCCAGACAATAAGCCCGCCGCATATCATTCCCACCAAAACAACAAAAGAGCCCCATGAACGCACAAAACCATAATCAATGAGGGCTTCACCTGCCAGACGGCGTCGCCTGATTTCACTTAAGGTCAGTGCATCCACCAAAGCACCCACGGGGGCTTGGATAAAAGCCGCAAGTGCGGCCATTGAGAGCAATAGCCAAAAACTCTGCGCCACTGCCATGAGGATATAAAGCACAACAACCCCAGCACTAATCACCAGCAGGGTGAGTGCGATATTACGCGTGCGATCTGCGACCCATGTAATAGCAGGATTACCAAGCGGACGCGCCACTTGTTGGCACGCCAGCACCCACGAAATCGACAATGGCTCAAGCCCCCTTGCTGCCAACCAAATTGAGAAAAAGGGCAAGGCAATGCCCACCCAGAGCATTGTGCTGGCACTGAGGGCGGACAGTTGAAAACGGCTTAGGCCCTCTGGGGGCAGAGTGAGAGGGAAGGCGTGTTCTTTCATATTAATGCGCACCCGCATTGCTGAGATTATATGGCACACATTTGATCTGGATCATGGTGGCCTCTGGTCACACGCCTAAAGTGAGGATGCGTTTTTAACGCGCTCAGTCCTCAGAATTTCCCTCCCGAGACAGAGCTTTACTAACCCATTCAGATCTTCTGAATGGGTTATTTTTTTAATCCATCACAGCTGCCTTAAGAATACAGACCATAGTGGCGTGCGCGGGTTTTGAACTGCGGTTACGGATAACATGGGGCCGATCACAGCGATAGCGCAAGGTGTCGCCAGCGCGCGCAATATCAATCACACCAGCCACCTCAACTTCTAACTCACCTTCCAGCACAGAGAGAGACTCAACAGACCCGCGCTGATGGGGCTCGGACTCCAAAACACCGCCGGGCTCAGCCATAAAATCATACCACTGCAGCCATTCAACTGTCTTAATCCATCCAATAATTGCCAGACGACATTTTCCATCATCTGACACAAGATTGGGGGTGTCCCCACGGCTGGTTTTCTCTAAAAAGGGCTCATCCTCCGCGCCCTGCAAGACGCGCTCTATCGAGACATCAAGAGCCTGCGCCAGACGCCATATGGTCGCCAATGTCGGATTGGTCTCATTACGCTCAATCTGACTGATAATGGATTTGGCAACGCCCGACTGCTCAGATAATTCTGACAAAGACAAATTATACGCTTTGCGCAGACGCTGCACTGTCTTGCCTAATTGGCCCGACAAAGCCACAGCCCCCGCCTCTATCGCCTTAGCTTTGTCCTTGCCCTCAACACCCATGATCATCTCCTATTGTTTGTAGAGATAACCGATTTTGTTCGAAATATCGAACAAAAAATCAATCTTGGGCGTGAGATTTATGCTCGCTCCACATCACAAACATACTGGATCCCGCCACCACCACAGCGCCGATGATCAAATGAACGCTCGGAACGTCATCAAAAAACATCAGGCCCAAAGCACTCGTCCACAGCAGGGATGTGTAGTCAAAAATCGCAATGATAGATGCATCGGCATGTCGATAACTTTGCGTCATCAATATCTGCCCCGCCCCGCCAAGAACACCAATTGAGATCAACCAAAGCCCGCCACTTAAATCGGGCATCACAACATGCTGAGAGTGTATAAGTGATGCACCTATCCATTCTATAGGCCATAGAGCTGCGCATATCATAACAGCCAAACTCAACACCATTGTGGTGGACTGGAAATAAAACACGATGGCACCAACATGCTCAGATTGCGCTAAACGGCGAGTCTGTATCATCGCAACAGATAAAAAAACGGCAGAGGATAAAACAATCATCACACCCCATGTTGCCGAAGGCACATCTGCCATTGCTGAATGAGGCGTAAAAATGACATCATGGAGATCACTCACATGCGCCCAAAGCATAATGATGACGCCAATAAAGCCAATCACGACTGCAATCACGCGCTCCATTGTTACTTTTTCACCAAGCAATAAAGCGGCAATAATAAAAATCATCAGGGGTGTGGTATAACCAAGTGCCGTGACATCGGGCAAAGGCAGCAATGCAAGGGCAGCAAAATTAAGCGCCATGCTAATTCCACCACTCACCGAACGTAGCACATGCCCAAAGGGACGCGCAGTCGATAAGCGTTGAGGAAAATGGCCTTGAGCATAAAGCCAGATATAAGTGACAATCAAAGCAAAAAATGATCGGAAGAAAACAATTTGCGCAACACTATATGAATCACTAATTTCTTTGACCGCTGCCGACATCAGCGCAAAGACCAATGTCGCCGCAACTTTAAACGCAATACCAATGAGCATATCAACCAAAGACCGCAGCGCGCGCCCGCACTGTCATCGCCTCAAGCGGCGCAAAGGCCTGTGCACGATCAAAAGGTAAAATCGAATGCGCACTATGTGGTGCGGGCTCATCTGCGGACATGGGCTGAGGCGATGCTGTCTGATGGGGCGGCGTCTGCGCCTCATCAAACGGGCGCCGCAAAGCCTCCGCGACATCACGCACAGCATTCATCTGGCGGTGCAGATCATGACTTATTTTATCTATGTCCTCGCCTTCGCGCAGGGCGTAAAAACACATACGAAGTGCCTGCGCAATGCCATCAAGCTGCGCAGCATAGATCTCAGTATCTCGCCATTGAACCTGATTTTTAAGGGCTAAATGCGCTTCAATGCGGGTGATAGCACCCAAGACATGATCAGTGTTTTGCGCACGTAAGCGGCGAGCATATTCAGATAAAAACCAACGCCCTTTTGCTGTCTCCATGACAGCATCTTCTATGGCATCAAAATCCTGCGTGGCTGGAATGACAGAGATATGTGAAGAGCTCATTATTCACCTACGAATCATCTACTCGTCTCTTACCATGACCTTAACGCATCTCAGAAATAAACAGCTTTTGGTCTGGCTCGATTAGGCGCCTTCAACCACCGGCTCACCAGCCGCCACCCATCCCAACATGCCGCCTTCATAATGTGTCGTGACATCATGCCGGCCCGCTGCTTGGGCAAGTTCAAGCGCCGTGATGGAACGACGTCCCGAGCGACAATGCAAGACAATGCGACGTCCCTCAGCGGCAGGCGGCAAGGCCTGTGGGTCAAAAGCTGAGAGAGGATTAAAATGCGCGCCTGCAATATGACCTGCCGCCCATTCATTGGCTTCACGCACATCAACCAAATAAATAGACCCATCAATCAAACCAGCACGCAAATCATCAAGCGAAATATCATGCACAATTGCCGTCGTCATTTTTTACATCCTAAGCCATAAACTCAGCACACATATACACAAAAGCAGCGCCAAATAAAACCACAAAGGGATGCAACCGAGGCCGCCATGAGAGCAGCCCACCTGCGGTTAACGCCACCACCCATGATAAAACGGAACCCGCTGATAATTGCATGATGGACATAGCGCCTGCGAACAATAAACCAACGGCAATGGGCGCAAGACCTGCCTCTGCAGCTCTATGCCATCTATGGCCCCTATATTTATTCCAATAACGCGCAACAACAATTGCCAGCAAGGAAGACGGCACAAACAAAGCAAGCGTTGCCACCACACCGCCCCAAATGCCCGCGATTTTCCAACCAATGAGTGTTGAAAGCATCATTCCAGGTCCGGGTGCCACACGCGCTATCGCGAATAAATCAATAAATTCACGCGGTGTAAGCCAGCCCATGACAGCGGTGACTTGATGTTGCAAAGGCGCAAAAATACTGGGGCCACCACCAATGGAGACAACAGAAAATGCCATCAGCATAAAAGTCAAACCGACCAAAGGAGACTCACGCATGATCGCTGCCCTCAAACCATGACAGAGCAATGCTGATGGGCGCTAACACAACAACTAATAGCGGTAATTGCACATGAAAAAATTCAACTGCGACAAACGTAATGCCTGCAATAAGTGCTGGCACAAACGAACGGCAGGAATGACGCGCTGAAATCCACCCCATACGAATAATCATGCCAACTGCGGCAACGGCAATACCATCCATGGCGGCATGAAAGCCGGGAATGGCCACAAGACGCGGGTAGATCTCAGCAAAAATCATGACAACAATTGTGGGACCAAACAAAACAGCACATAATGCCACCAAAGCGCCTGGCCAACCCCGCACGCAATGACCAATATACACCGCGAGGTTAGACACATTAGCGCCAGGCAAAATTTGACTTAACGCTAATCCAGATAAAAACTGATTATTATCAATCCATGAACGCTTGGTCACTGTTTCCTGATGCATCCACCCGCTCACACCGCCGCCAAAACTAAAAAGGCCAATACGAAAAAACACACTAAAGAGTGATAGTAAGGATTGGCGAACAGGGACTGGTGTCTGTTCTTGAGGTGAAGAATCGTCATGTATCATCTCTCAACTATGCCCTCTTCATTAGACATGATAAAGAGAGAGATCTCTTTTTTACGACATGATCGCGCATGCCCATCTCACGCCATTACCGCCCTTCCCTCGCTCATGCCAAGCTTGATGAGCGCTTTTACGACCGCGTCAGCCCTGCCAGTTTTCCAAACCACATTATCCGCTGGCGCAATCAGCTCTGGGCACAAAAGCTTGGCCTTGATGAGCTGACCAATGCGGAATGGATTGAGCATTTCGGGCGCTTTGCACCTTTGCCAGACAATCACCCCTCGCCTCTCGCCTTGCGTTATCATGGGCATCAATTTCGCCATTACAATCCAGATCTAGGGGATGGGCGCGGTTTTCTCTTTGCGCAAATGATTGAACCCCTCACCGCGCATGTGCTTGATCTCGGCACAAAAGGAAGCGGGCAAACACCATGGTCGCGCTTTGGTGATGGGCGCCTCACCCTTAAAGGCGGCGTGCGTGAAATACTTGCAACTGAAATGCTTGAAGCCTATGGCGTGAACACGTCCAAAACATTGAGCCTGATTGAAACCGGCGAAGAATTGGCACGCCATGATGAACCTTCCCCCACGCGTTCATCCGTCCTCGTGCGCTTGAGCCATTCGCATATTCGCATTGGCACATTTCAACGCTTGGCTTATTTAAGAGATAATGATGCGATTGAGACCCTCATCAATCATGTCATCACCTATTACATGGCGGATCTCAGCACCTATGAAGGCGCTGAACGCATCGCGCAATTTTACAAACGTGTTATTGAAAATGTTGCCCATTGCTGCGCGCAATGGATGGTATCTGGTTTTGTGCATGGCGTGCTCAACACGGATAATATAAACATTACGGGCGAGAGTTTTGATTATGGCCCATGGCGTTTTGTGCCATATTTTGACCCCAATTTTACCGCTGCTTATTTTGATGAAAACGGGCTTTATGCCTTTGGGCGTCAACCCCAAGCCGTTAAATGGAATCTGGCGCGGCTTGCCGAATGTTTATTGCCCTTCCTGACACAAGAGCATGTGTCAGAGCTGCTCGCAGAGTTTGATCATCATCTCGCCCAATCTTATGCGCACCATCTTTTTCATCACCTAGGCCTCATCCCGCATGGCAACGAAAGCGATACGCATTTCATAAAATTATGGACGCAATTTTTGCATGATACACGCGTACCATTCGCGCAAGCGCATTTTGATTGGCATGGCGGCAAGATGCGCCACGACAGCCCCTGCGCACCGCTTTATGATAGCGATGCCATGAAGCCGCTGCGCAAGGCATTTGCTGATTATACAAAAGCCCCGATCACCCCTGCGGGCGAGGCCTATTTTGCGCAATCCACGCCGTGCACCATGTTAATTGATGATGTCGAGGCTATTTGGGACCGCATTGCCAAAGATGATGATTGGTCTGCTTTTGATGAGAAAATCAAAGAAATTGCGGCCATGAAACGCGCCCTTGCGCCAAAAACCGAAGACAATACAGGCTAAGACTTGACAAACGACAGAGCTTTTGTCCAAACCTGAGGCACAAGCTTGCATGGAATGGGTTATATGAGTCAAACACCTCACATCGACCGCGAAATTGCTTTGGCGATTGAAGCCATGATCTCTGATCGCATTCGTGAAGCCTATACTGAACTGCTTAGAGATCGCACGAACAAGGATTTTCTTGTTCCCACACTCCATGTGCGTTTCTTTAGACATCTCATCGGCAATTTGGGCACGCAAGCTTTGCAAACACGGCGCGAGCTCGTCAAACTCTCCAAAGCCATCGGCATTACGAATGATCAATTAAGCAAGATTGATCGCATTGCGCTTGTAGAGCTGATTGATTTTGCGCAAACGCGCTACAAAACATCACAAAGCCAGCGTGAGGACTTTTTAGATTATGTCATCACACTGGCTCAGGATGTCTATAAAAATGGGCAGGTCAGCTAAACTTATGAACCCCCTGGCATCATTGTTGAACAACCGCCGTCAACAAACAAATCTGCGCCCACGATAAAATCAGCGTCATCAGACACTAAGAACAAAATAGCGCGTGCCAAATCAATCGGTATTCCCGGACGATTGCGCAAATTCACCACTGGACGTGTGGGATCAAAATCATCCTTACCAACTGGTGAGCCAATTTTATTAGGCACAACTGAATTAACGCGAATATTATGATCAGCCAATTGAATGGCCAATGAGCGCGTCATATTCACCACCCCACCCTTGGCTGCGGTATAAGCTAACGCACGATTGCGACCATAATAGCCTGATGTTGAGCTGACATTAACAATCGCACCGCCCTTGCCCTGATCAGCCATTTGCTTGCCAACATATTTGCACATCAGGAATGGAGCTGTCAGCGTGATCGCCATCACGCGGTCCCAATCACTTTTAGTGATCTCAAAAATATGTTTGTTATCAGAAATAGCGGCATTATTGACCAAAATATCAATCTTGCCGAATTCTTTGACAACCCCACCAACAAGATTCACAATATCAGCTTCACTTGAGACATCGCAGACAAAGCTTTTGGCTTTTCCACCTGCAGCGACAATATCAGCCGCGACTTTTTCGCCGCGCTCTTTATCAATATCGACAACAGCAATATGCGCGCCTTCTTCTGCCAAAAGTTTTGAAACTTCTTCACCTATATTACGACCAGCGCCCGTGACAATGGCGACACGATTTTGCAATTTCATTTCAAGCTCCCTTACATTATGAACGATGATCGGCACGCCACATCTCAAAACGATGCTCGATCATTTTAAGCACATGTGTGAGTGCCATGCCGGCGGCGGCAATGATAATAATCCCCACCATGACACGATCTGTTTGAAATGTTGAACCGGCCATCTGCATCATATAGCCAATACCAGCAGACGCCCCATACATTTCACCCACGACAATACCAATGAGCGCATGCCCAAGACCCAAGCGCAAACCTGTCAGCAAATTAGGCACGGAAGATGGTAAAGCCACAGTCAAAAATAATTGGCTATCAGACGCACCAAAAGAGCGGGCCACCTTCACAAAATCGCGATCAATCGTGCGCACACCTGTCATGGTGTTAACGAGAATAGGAAAGACAGTTGAGAGAAAAATAATGGCCACTTTGGAGGACATATCAACGCCAAACCAAATAATCACAAGCGGCATAAGCGCAATGCGCGGTGTGGCGTATAGCGCATTAACAAAAGGTTCAAGCAAAGCATTGAGACGACGATACCAGCCCATCAATATGCCAAGCGGCACACCAACAATCACCGCCAATCCATATCCCAATGCAAACTCAATCGCGCTGACGCTCAAATCATTATAAATCGAGCCATCCGCAAAGGCTTGATAGCCGCTGCGCACAATGCGCAACGGAGAGCTCGTAAACAAAGGATTGATCCACGCTTGCGCGACAGCGACTTCCCAAAAGATCAAAAAGCCGAGTATGGCAAAAAAACCAAGCAGAAAATCCTCATTCCGCTGCCACAAAGAATGGCGTGAGCGAAACACGCGCGTTGGCGCAGATGCAGGTGAAGCTGATGAGCTCATTTAAGCCCCCACCGCAGATGTAATTAGACCCGTACGTGCCGATTCTTCTTCAATCAACCGCCAGATATGATCATAAAGTTCACGAAAACGTGGTTGCATTTTTGTTTCCAAAGTCCGCTGCCCCACAAGATCAACATTGACAATTGTTTTGACGCGCGCTGGACGTGCGGAAAACACCACAACACGATCAGCTAAAAAGATCGCTTCATCAATTTGATGCGTGATAAAAATAGCTGTCTTGCCTGCGCGAGCCAATATTTTAAGCAGTTCGACCTGCATAAATTCGCGTGTCTGCGCATCAAGTGCCGCAAAGGGTTCATCCAGCAATAAGAGCTCAGGATCGGTCGCCAATGCCCGCGCAATGTTCACTCTTTGCCGCATACCCCCAGAGAGTTCATGCGGATAATGTTTTTCAAAGCCTTTAAGGCCTACAAGCTCAACAAGACTTTGCGCACGCTCACGCCGCTCAGAACGCGAGAGCTTACCCTGCAAATCAAGACCATAGCTGACATTGTCAATAACAGTCCGCCATGGAAAGAGTGAGTCATTTTGAAAGACCATAGCGCGATCACCGCCTGGCCCCTCAATGCGACGATTATCAACTCTAATCTCACCAGCTGAGACACGCACAAGACCATCAACAGCGCCCAGAAAAGTTGATTTACCGCAGCCGCTTGGTCCTACAATGGCAATAAGCTCACCTTCATAGACAGTCAGATCTATGCCATCAAGAACAGTCAATTCTTGCTTCATGCGTCCGTTGAAAAAATCCAACCGAACATCACGCGCTTCCATTTTCTTTGTGCGGGCCTCAGTCATCAGCTCTCTCACAGACTTATTTTAATGTGTCAAAGAAATGATCTTTGACCAAAGCATCCAAAGCGCTCACATCTGAAATTTGCTCAGGGGTCACATGCGCGGCGGCAGGATTTTTGCTGGCAATTTCTGCCAAAACCAATGTTAGGCCCGCTTTGGATGGATAGGGAATAACAGGAAAAACATCCGCGACATAGCGATCATAAGTTTCCGACAAAGCATGGGTTTCCGGTGTTTTCAAAAACTCGGCGGTTAATTTAAGGGCTTCGGGCTTATCTTTCCTATAAAGAGCCAAAGCTTCCGAAATTGCCATCAAAAAGCGCTTCGCGACATCGCCGTGATCCTTCAGATAACGACGTGTTGAGACATAGGATGTATTGGGATAATCGCCTGCCAAAATTGTGCAATCTGCCATCACCCAATAGCCCTGCTCTTCTAATTCAGCGGTGCGAGGGTATTGCTCAAATGAGCCATCAATTTGCCCGCTCATCATCGCTGCTGTGCGCGTGCCTTCACCACCCAATTGCAGCAAGGTCACATCAGAGCGCTTGAGCTTAAAGTGATCAAGCGCAATAGTTGCCGCCGTATCAGATGATGAGCCCAAACGCGAAATCGCAAGTTTTTTGCCCCGCAAATCATCGGCGGTTTTAATCTCTTTTTTCACCACAAGCTGAAATGGCAATTTATTGGAAATACCGCCGATAAACACGATATCAGCGCCTTGCACAGCGGCAGCAGCAGCCGGTGTATAGCCATTTTGTCCGATATCAACTGAGCCACCAACAACGGCTTGAGACAATGTCGTGCCGCCATCAATATAAACCATGGTGACATCAAGATTGTATTTTTTGAAAATACCTTTCTTCTGCGCATAATACATAGGCGCAGTCGTCATGGAATTTCCATCATACCCAACTTTAAGAGGCGTTGGGGCTGTCGTCTGAGCGGATGCGCAGACAAGCTGTCCAGCAAAAGCGATCAAACCTGCAATGATATGAAATGATCTCATAATCGACCCCCCCAATTCCATTCGTTTCTGTTCTCTTTAAATCTATTGTGCCGATTTTGATGCGACTGCGCTAGTCCTTAATGCACGCGCCGCATCAAAATTCAGCTAAAAGATTACAGAGCAAAGATTATCATATTAACTCAGCAAAGCTTTCATTTTTTCTTGATTCATCCCCTTCATCAATTGATCGACAAGGGCGGCTAAAGGCACTGAGCATTTGGCGTCTTGCGCCAGCTCCAAGGCCACATCCATATCTTTTTCAGCCCATTTGCCAGTGCTCTTACCCCATCGTGACAAGGACCAATTGGCACCGCTTGAATGCTGCAACGCCGCAATCATTTTTGGGATATCAGCTCCACACGCCTTGGCAAATTTAAGTGATTCATAATTTGCTGAAATACATGCCCACAACAGCATATTATTAATTGTTTTAGTCAGCTGTCCCATGCCGGAGGGGCCGACATGCATGACATTGCTGCCAAATGCTTGCATCACCTCTTTGGCTTTATCGAAAGCTGATTGTGCACCACCGCAGAAGACTGTGAGTGTGCCATTATCTGCCGCTTCTTGCCCCAGCACAACCGGAGTATCCAAAACACCAATCTGATGTTTAAGACCAGCCGCTTCCATATCGCGCGCGGTCTCCATTGATGTCGAACTGGCAACACAAATCACCGAACCAGGCTTCATCTTTTCAAGCAAGCCAGAATGGCAGATCACATCTTCAACCTGCTTATCAGTTGCCACCATAACGATCACCACATCGCTTGCCGCACCAACTTCAGCAATGGATGACGCAATATGAACCCCAGCTTGTTTAGCCTTATCATTGGCCGCGGCATTAAGATCAAGACCCGTGACATGAATGCCTTTATTGACCATATGCCGGCCCATTTGATAGCCCATGGCTCCAAGGCCAATCACACCTGCTCTTAGATTACTCATGCTGTTCTCCTTATATTTTGACGTTGTGTTTGCGTCGCCGCTTCATCCAAAATCCATTGCCGTCCCTGCTGCTTGACAACGACACCATAATTATCTTTTGCCGCTTGCGCAGAAACATATCCATCTCTCACATCGCGCAAAACAGCTTGCGCATCGCGCGATAACGCATCGCCTAACCCACCGCCACCTGGCGTATCAAGGCGAAAGCGATCTCCCGCACGCAAGGGATAATCAGCGTAACGCGTCGGCAAATGTTTTTCCTGCTCTGACTCGGGATTGATGATAATATCTCCAGTGCGACCATCATGCCCTTCAGCTGCGCCACGCGGTGCAATCACATGTTTGGTTGATCGTATGGAAAAACGCGCGTCTTCCAAATTCAGATATTCACGGCGAATACCAAGCCCACCGCGAAACGCGCCAGCACCACCTGAATCTCTAATCAATTCAAACCGAAGCACTCGTGTTGGAAATTCACTTTCGATAATTTCAATAGGCGCAATTTTAGCATTGCTTTGATTCACAGATGTACCGGAGGCACCATCTTTCATCGCACGAGCACCGGCACCACCCCCCAATATTTCATATTGGACATAGCCTTTGCCTGTATAAGTGCTCCGTCCGCCCAAAATAATCGAACGACTTCCACATCCATCTGCGCGTGCACGCGATGGTGCGATATGCGTTAACGCAGCAAATAATGTTTCGACAACCGCATGGACTGTTGGATTATACGTATTAACTGGGGCAGGAAAGCGCGGATTCATGACGCTGCCTTCGCGCGCAATAATCTTATATGCATTCATAATGCCGCTATTGATGAAAATATGCGGATCGACCAATGAGATCAGACAATACGCACAAGCGGCGCGCACCAAGGGCGGACGAATATTGGCGGGCCCCTTAGTTTGATCAGCTGAGCCGCTAAAATCAAAGGTAATTTGATCACCCTTCTTCTCAATCACCACATGAATGCGCACGGGCTTATTGAGCTCAATGCCATCATCATCAACAAAGCGCTCGGCCTCATAGCGTCCATCTTGCCATTCAGAAATGGCGGCACGCATCCGCAATTCCGCAAGCTCTAACAGACGCGCAAAACATTTTAATGAGACATCATAGCCAAATTTGCGCACGAGCTCTCCCATGCGCTGCTCACCTAAGCGCGCTGAGCCCAATTGCCCCCGAATATCCCCCAAAACCAATTCTGGGGTTCGGCTATTTGATGCGATGATGCGCTCAATCTCCATATTGCGCTCATAGCGGCGCTGATAGCGCACCGCTGGCAAATGCAAACCTTCATTAAAGACTTCTTTTGCCTGCCCCGAGCATGAGCCAGGAACTGGCCCGCCAATATCGCTTTTATGCGCAATCGAGCCACAAAAGCCCAGCAATGTCCCGTTAACAAAAATAGGCGTAATAACCGCCATATCCGGCGCGTGCGGACTTCCACCCTCATAGGGGTGATTAATGAGGAAGGCATCGCCCTCTTCAATATCTTTATAATCACGCAAAATCGCAGCCGTGCAGGCTGGAAACGCACCAATGTGCAAAGGCAAAACCACATGCTGTGAAATCACATCACCATTGGCTGCCATAATGGCGCAAGACGCATCTTGGGACTCCCGCACAATGGTTGAGTAACCCGTGCGGAATAAGGAGTTTTGCATTTCCTGCACAATACCATCAAGGCTTGCGCGAATGATTTCTATCACAACTGGATCTAGTGAGTCTTTTGTGACCGCAGCACTCATTTTTGCGCTCCCATTGTGACAATCATATTTTTATAAGAATCAATACGCACGTGATGACCAGGGGGGATCACTGTTGTGCAATCGAGCTGATCAACTAATGCCGGCCCATCAAACTCATGCCCGACATCAAGACGATCGCGTTGATAGACCGGCGCCTCCACGCGCGCACCACCAAAAAATGCAGACCTCCGCTCACGCACGGCATCAGCAAGGCTCAACCCTTTTGGTTCAAATGTCTGTATTTTCACAGGCGGCACACAGCCAATCGCGCGCAGACGATACGACACAATTTCAATTGGCTCATCAGGTGCAAAATGCCCAAATGTTTTTTGATGCTGCTCATCAAACACAGCACGCAGAGAACGCAAGGCCTTATCATCAAGCTCGAGCGGGCATGAAATTGACATTTCATAGCCCTGACCAGCATAACGCATATCAAGCGAGCGCTCGAGCACTGTCTCACTCCGCTTAAAGCCTTCCTCATCAAGCTCATGCCGCGCTTGCACTTCAAGCTCAGAAAAAACTTTATTCACATGCGCTGCATCAACTTTATCAAGCGCACTCAAACGCGATTGAATATAATCATGCTTCACATCTGACATGATTAAACCCATGGCTGAATAAACACCTGGGAAAAGCGGCACAACAACACCGGCCATGCCGAGCTCTTCAGCAATTGCGCAGGAATGAAGCGGCCCTGCACCACCAAATGCCAAAAGCCAAAACTCGCGCAAATCATGCCCACGCATGGTTGAAATGGCTTTGATCGCTTCTTGCATTTTAACATTGATAATCCGCACAATGCCATCAGCTGCATGGTCAAGGCTGGTGTTAAGGGGATCGGCAATGTTCACTTTCAAGGCTTGTTCTGTCGCTTTGCTATCAAGCTTCATTTTGCCGCCGAGAAAATTATCTGGGCTCAAATAGCCTAATTGCAAATTACAATCGGTTATCGTGGGCTGCGTACCGCCACGCCCATAACATGCGGGCCCTGGTTGCGCGCCTGCGCTTTCTGGACCCACATCAAGTGCGCCAAAGCGATCAACACGCGCCAATGTACCACCACCTGCGCTGACAGTATTAATGTCAATCATCGGCAAGGCGACATCA
>Ga0164296_1001027_pt1 | contig 31118 bp, 15 predicted proteins | sample GEODES057metaG_FD_113533 | JGI IMG/M metagenome (GOLD analysis project Ga0164296, IMG submission 113533) | Dystrophic lake water microbial communities from Trout Bog Lake, Wisconsin, USA - GEODES057 metaG | ecosystem: Environmental > Aquatic > Freshwater > Lake | place: USA: Trout Bog Lake...
ACAGGGCCCAGGCGCAGCTCAAAGCGGTTGTCGCCCTGCGTTGCCTTGTCGCTTGTGATCGTGAACCGGTATTCCATGCCGTCTGTCAGCTTCGTGTACTGGTTCAGCAGCTTGTCGTGCAGGTAAACCTGGCCGCCTGCCGGTACGTCATAGCCCTGCACCTTCATGATGAAGTCCTGGGCATAGCTGCTGGTAAGCCCCAGTGGTATCACCTTGCCGTCGGCATATGGCAAACCGTCCATAGCCATTTTTTTACGGTCAGCAGACCACGAATAGAAGTTCATACCTGAAGGACCTGACGGACGAACCGCATCCCACGCATTGTCCTCGTTGTCAGTTGCCTGGTCGTTGAACTGGATGCGCAACATATCCCATGGCTGGTAGTTCACGTCATACACCGCCAGTGACAGGTAGCCTTGTGCTGCCCTCAGCAATGATGCTGACGAGCTGGATGCCTTATCGGTTTCGTGGAATATCAGTGAATCACCATTGTCTGCGGCCCTTACCTGGAACGATGTATAAGCCTCCATATAGTATGGTGTGCCTGCTGTTATCGGCACCATCACCCAGTTGCCAGCCGGGACCATATAAGGGTTCCACAGGAAGATCGCAGAACCAGTGATCTGGCCGTTGGCCCATGCTGTGTGCGCTATGCTGCCGATGTCCACCGGTGAAGCATATGGGTTACCTATCTGGTTGTAGTCCTGGTTGGCGCCGGTACCTTTTTGCAGGTACACCACCTTTGTGCCCTGGTTAACAGGACCGCTCATGCCCACGGTGGCAGGATCTACGACATATGAACCAGATGCTGGATAGAGCAGCCCTTCACCTTTACTACCACGAATGAACAACCGGAAGCCCTGGTAAGGATGCACCTTGTCGGTGTCGTTACTTGTTTCCAAAGCGTTATTGAATGCATTCCATCCCGGATCATAACTCAGGGCTGAGTTACCATGCAACGGGTTGTACCAGAAGGCTGAAGGTGCGTTGGTGAATGTATTTGTGAAGCCGTATGTATTTCCGCTGTTGCCCGTGATATCAATGAACTTCTCTATCTGGGCAAGTGATATTGTATCGCTGAACGGATGGCTCCAGAAGCGGTAGGCCCTGTGGCCATAATCAATATACTGGCGTACCTGTACTTTGCCGCTGATGCCGGCACCACCGGCTGTGATAGGCGCAATGCGTGCGGTACCGTTCGTTGAATCGGAATTCAGCACCACGCTGTCACCTGTGTTCAGCATACCGCCGCTCAGGCTAAGTGCGCCGGTGATCACCGGCCTTGCGCCGCTGTCCACATTCACACCTGCGGTGTTATTGATATCCAGGTTGGATACATAACCCATACCCTGCATGTGCTGTGCTGTTGAACCACTCATAGAAAGTGTGCCGGCTCCGCTAACTGTGCTGTTGTTGGCCAGTGTGCCCTTCACATTGAGTGTTGATGAGCTGTAGAGGGTGAGGGTAGCACCGCTGTTGATAGTAAGGTTGTTGGTGGTGCCGCTGCCCGAGGTTATCAACGATGGTGCATTGGTGGCGCCTGATGGTATGGTTACATTATCGCCTGATGTTGGCACAAAGCCGCAAGACCAGTTGGCTGAATTATTCCAGTTAGTGTCAGAAGCTCCGGTCCATTGCATCGGAGTTGGGTTGATGGTGATGATGCTGTCATAACTATTGTAGCACGTGTTGGTGCCATCGTGTATATCGATCAGCTCATAACTTTTAGCGGAAGTGAGCGGGCTTGTAGTTACCGTAAACATTCCGCCGGAGATCGTAGTATGGAGCGTATCTCCTTCAGACACATAGTCCAGCACCCCGCCTGTAGTACCACTGAACACCACGCTGGTTGTGTAACCCGAACAAGGCACTGCTGCAGAAGTAATGGCAGCAGTCGGATAGCTGATGACGTTCACATTGATCGTGTAATTGGAGCTGGTGCAACTGGCGCTTGAAACCGTAAGTGTGCCCGTGTATGTGGCAGCAGGTGCTGCACCCGGAACGCTAAGTGTAATAATTCCGCCGCCAGGCAAAGACGCAGGAGTAACATCGCTGAAGCCTGCAGTGTGCGCTGTGCCATCATATGTAATGGCGTAGGTTGTAGGGCTGCCCGTAGTGCCTGAATATGCCAGCGATGCACTGGTTATACCCATACAAACATTGGGGGTTGCACCCAATGTTATTGTAGGCAAAGAATTTACTGTAACGGCGCTTGTCGATCCGTAGGAAGTAGTACAGCCGCTACCGCTGTAAGTGACTGCGACCGAATAAGCGCCGGATGAAACTGTTGGTGTAAACACGGGTGAAGTGGACGACGTGCCGGTAGTAGTGGTAATGCCCGGGCCGCTCCAGCTATAGCTCGGCGTACCTGCGCCACCCGAAGCAGTTGTCTCGGAAAGGCTGAGGTTGTCGCCGTAGCAAAGTGTGGTGGCGGATGGGCTGACATTAACGACTGCCTGTGTGGCCACGGTTACGGGTGACGTAGTGGCATTTGCTGTCGTGCATCCGGAACCACTGTAAGCAAGTGATACACTATATGCCGCCGTAGTAGTGACGGCAACTGTAGGCACAAAGGCGCCTGGTGTCGGTGTTGTTCCGGTTGTTGAGGCGATGCCGGGGCCGGTCCAGGTATAAGTCGCTGTGCCTGTGCCTCCGGATGGTGTTGCAGTAAGCGTTTCAAAACCGCCTGTGCAGATCGCCGACGCCGACGATGTTACTGTTACCGATGGCTGGGCAACTACGTTTACTGTAGCCGTTGAGTTATTTCCTGTACAACTGCTGTTGACATCGGCTGTTGTTACTGTGTAAACCTGTGTTGATGCAAGCCCTGAAGATATAGGGTTATAAACTGTTGTGCTGCTGAGGTCGGTTGATGGTGTCCATGTGTAGCTATAGCTCGGCGTACTGAATCTCCAGCCCTGCGGTGCAACAGAGGTTATCGCATAAGTTGCAGCGTTTTCTCCGTTCGCAGTAAGTCCTGATGTGCCGGTGCTGTTCTGCACTCCGCATGTCTTGCTGGAGCTGGCAGTGTTGGCAACCATAAGGTCTATATTGTTGGTGGTCTCATACAAAACGATCTGCCCTGTATTTGTTGTGAGGCCAGATGCGTCGGGCACTGCGTTGTAATTGATAATGAATTTTCTGTTAGGCGCAGTACCCATGGTGCCATATGTTATCGTGCCTCCGCTGGCGAGTGACATATCGTGCCAGAACAGTGCGATCATGCTCTTGGGAACGGAACTGCTTGTTGTGGGCAAAGATGCAGCAGTATAAGCTCCGCTTGAGAAGCCTGTTCCAAAGTTAACATATCCATTTGCCGATATATTTACACTTGAATAGCTAACGCCATATAGCGAGAATGAGAATGGTATAGATACGTTGATGTATCCGTCATCATATCCCCCCGTCCATGTAGAAGAACTATTCAACGTGGTAGGTGAGGTAAGTGTAGCCAGGGAGTAAGGTATTGAGTTCACCATAAATGAAGTTGGCGCGGTCACCGCATCGGAAAGAGTACTGCTTCCCCCGGTACAGATCGTTGAGTTGGAAACGGTCACGCTAACTGTAGGGGTAACGTCAACAGGCAGGTAAATATTTGAGCTGTTGGTGCAGCCGCTTACTGTGGCGCTGAATGTATATGTTCCCGATGCACTCGTTGTTACAGACGAAATGGTAGGATTCTGCAGTGTTGAGCTGTAGCTGTTTGGCCCGCTCCAGCTATAGGTACCGGAGCCGCTTAGCGCGGCTGTCAGGCTTGCTGTTGCACCAGTGCAAAGCGGCCCGTTTGTAGAGAGTGATATTGTTGTACCATTAACGGTTACACCATAGGTGGCGTTTGTTCCGCAGCCAGTAGAGTAAGTTATTGTCGGTGATCCGGGTGCGACGCCGGTAACTACACCGGTCGAAGCATTTACAGAAGCTAGCCCTGTTGAACTTGAGCTCCAGGTTCCGCCGGCAGGGGAGCAAGACAGTGTCGTGGTGCCAGCCGTGCACATTGTAGCGGTTCCAGAAATAGAGCCGGGCGATGTATTGCTGACTATCAGGCTGGCAGCAACTGAACACGAACCGATCGCATAAGAAATTGTTGTTGTTCCTGTAGAGGCAGTGCTGGTGACAACGCCGGTGGTCGCATCGATGGTTGCTACAAACGTATTGGTGCTGGACCAACTACCTCCGCCTACGCCGTTGGTCATTGTAGTTGAGGAACTGATACACATGTCAGACAAGCCCGATATGGGTCCTGGCGTGGTATTCGTAGTAAATGTGGCAATGCCTACAGCGCCGCATGGCGTTGTGTAACTAATAGTGGCTGTGCCGGCAGCAACCCCGGTCACTATACCCAATGTAGGGTCTATTCTGGCAACTGTTGTATCAGAACTGCTCCAGGTGCCCGATACTATACTTGCCGACAATGTGCTGGTGGCCCCGACGCATGCACTCAGCGTCCCAGAGATCGTAGGTGTGGTTGTTGCGTTTACTGTTATATAACCGGTGGTCACCGCGCTGCTGGTGCAACCTGTGCCTGGGTAAGTTACAGTAAGACTGTAGTAACCGCTTGCCGCAGTTGTGGTAGGACTAAACACGGCATTACCAACAGATGTAGCCGTAGCTGTGTTGCTGAAACTGTTTGGCCCCGTCCATGAATAAGACGTCATCGTGCCGCCGCCTGTTGGTGTGCCGGTTTCAGATAGTGTGAGGTTTGCGCCTGTGCACACAGTTGACGGAGATGCCGTTATGGTGCCCGCTGTTGGCAATGAATTGATGGTAGCGGTAACAGCCGTTCTTGCCGAAGTGCATCCGGCAACCACTTTCCAATTATAGAAATAGAAATAGTATCCTGCTACCGGGCTGGAGGTCAGAGAAATGTTGGCAAAATTAGAGCTATAAGGGTAGGCGTATCCTGATGTGTTGAAGTAGGGTGTGAGGCCTGAAGCGAGGCTGCCATAAGCCATCTGGTAGGTGCCCGGCGCAAGGTATGCGTTGAGCGTAACTGTTTGCGCGCCACTGGCAACTGTAGTGGTACCTGAGTACGTGAATATCACTGTGCCTACGTTATTGTAGATCCAAATAGTAAATGCTTTTGCTGTTGCATTAGGATAAATATCGACCGACTGAATCGTCAGTGGATTATTTACGGTGAAATTGACACCCGCGTTATTGTACAGTCCGTAGTAAGCACCTGTTCCTGTCGTACCTATAGCTGTGGAGGCCGGGCCTGCGGATTGAGGGCTGCCATAGTTGCCGAAAGAATCGGCAACATAGTAAATGGTGGTGGAAGAGATGGATGGTGTGGTATAAGATGTGCCGACGTACAACGGAGCTCCGCCTGTAGCCGCAGAGAACCACTCTAAAGTAGTGCTGCCAGGGCCGGATGCGCCGAGTGTTACTGTTCCTGATCCGCAGCGGCTTCCGGGTGTTGTGGAAGTAACGCTTGGACTGTATTCGGTTGTTGATGCACTGCTTGAAGTAGCAACTACAGAACCGTTGCAGGTAAGATTTGCCTCGTAGCTCACAGTGGCAGAAGTGCCTGCCAGTGTAGGTGGAGTTGCGTTGTATGTACTTGTTGTTCCGCCTGAAATATTGGTGAATCCAGAGCCTGAATTAGATTGCCATTGCACCTGCAGGTCGGCGGCATTGGGTGAAAGTGAAAGCGCTGCAGCATTTGATGTTCCGCAATAATTGCCTGGTGAAGCTGAAGCTGTGAATGATGGCAGCGACGTGACTGTATAGCTGTTAACGGCCGGCGCACTTACTGTTGGAAAGGCTCCACTTGTGAGTGCAACACCTGTAGGGCAATAGCCGGAAGCGAAGCCCACGCTTTTTGCTGCTACCAGCGGAGTGACATTTAGATCCTGTGCAACGACAAAATAATAAATAGTGGTGCCGGCTGATACTGTGTGATTGAGTAAGGTATAGTCTGGTGTGAACGAGAACGGAGATCCTCCGTTGCTTGCTTCAACATACTTCCATCCATCTGTCGAGCTGTTGTTGGTGGCTCCCAGCGAGTTGGCATCACTGCTGCCGCGGTAATACATTCTTGGTTTTGTTCCTGAAGAAGTATTAATACCGGCGGCTGAGGTCATTGTTGCGTTGAGCGTAGGTGGCGCCGGAATGCAGTAGCTGATCGAATTCAATGGACTAAAAGTGATCACAGGTGCACCGGTTGCCGGATAAGAGCCTGTAAATTCAAGCGCGCCCATACATGGCGGGTTATTTCTTGTGCCGCCTGAATAGTCGGCAGTTATCGCAGGCGAGGTGATCTGTAGCCCATTCTGGTAGGCATAGGATGAAGAAGACGGCAGGTACATGCCGGAATAGGCGCCGCTGGTGAGGTTGTTCTCGGTATAAGTAGTGCTCTCTCTGCCGCTGCCCATATAGCTTTTATAAGAACCTGCGCAAGCGTTGAAATTCGGATCGATCGTGAGATTGTAACCATTTGTTACTGCACCGCCAGCGGTTTGCTCGGCATAAAAATAGTTTTGCGATGCGCCGTTGGTGTAGTAGATGTTATAGTTGCCATCGTAGTTGGATGTTGTGGGAGCGGTACCAGTTGTTCCACTTACATTTCGCCTTACGCATGCGGCTATACCAGTGCCGGAAAGTGTGCCGGAAGTCGTTATATTGATAATGTTGTTTTTTAATGACAGGAGTGTTGATCCGCTCGGGAAGAGCACGCCGGTAACGCCAAAGTTTGTACTGCCTGCAACCGAAGGAATGTACAGCGTATTAAAATACACATTCCAGGTGGCGCCGGTAGCTGCCAGGTTAATGCCTATTATAGCATCGGGGTTGTTTGAAGAAGGCGCGGCAAGTGAGGAAATAAAATTATTATAAACGTTGTAAATGAAGCTGCTTGTTGATGAGGGCAGATACATGCCATTGCACTGCGTGGTTGACCCGCCCGAGGTGCCGGTACTGAGCGAGTAAATGTTGTTGAGATAAATGTTTGCAGTAGTTGCTACGGTGCCGGTAACGTACATACCATACACCTTTGCATTGGCGCTTCCTCCTGCGGTGGTGGAAAAGGTATTTATGTTGTTATTGTATATCGATGGTGTTGTGCCGTTTACATCATAGATGCCATACAGAGCCGGGGCGGTGGTGCCCGAAGCCGACAGATTTGTGATGGTGTTATTATATGCCGAGAATACGGAGCTGGTGGTAGCAGCCAGGTTTATACCCATAATATTGGAGCTGGCGCCGGAGCTGGATAGATTATTAATGGTATTGTCGTCAACAACTCCGCCAAGGGCGTTGGCTGATGCTGTTCCCGGAGCGTTATATGTGGCATAATTGAGACCATAAACATTTCCCCCGCCAGACAGCCCATTAAGGTAATTATAACGCATAACTGTTGTTGATGCGCAATAGTCGGCAAGGATGCCTGTGAGATTGCCGGTGGACGTGGTGATGCTGCTTACAGTGTCATAAGCTATTGTACGGCCCTGGCCAGCATAGGTGGCGGAGAAAATGCCCCAGAATGCGGTGGAGCCGGATACCGTTATATTGCTTATTCTGTTGTTGCAGATTGAGGTAGTATTGAATGCACTTCCATTAATATAGTTATAGATGCCATAAAAATTACCGCCGCTCCCGGTTTTGCTTATGGAGCCGGAGACATAGTTGTTGCAGATGCTGTCCGTAGGGTTTTCGTAAGCGTCATAGAGCAGGTAAATACTGCCGGTTGTGTTCGTGAAATTATAGGTGGATTTAAAGATGTTATTGTTGAACGTATTCTTCACGCCACTGGCATTCCCTGCGGATGGAGAGTGGTAAATAAAGTAAGCCGCTGTCGTTGTGGCAGCAGTGGTCGAGATGTCTAACGTGTTATTGTTGCAATAAGTCGTGGCAATGGCCGTAGTGCTGCTGTAATACATCCCGGTTACGGCGTTGGTACCGGTTTCTTTTAACGAGATCGTATTGTTGCTGGCTGTGTAGGTTGTGCCGTTCACCGATCTGTAAATGCCATAAGCAGTGCCGCTGTTCACCGTGTTTATAGTGTTGTTGGTAACAGTGGCTGTGGTAACAGTGCCCGTAGCCAGCGCTACTCCGTAAAAAGTGCCGGCAATCGTAGAGCCAGATGAAATGGTGTTATAGCTGACATCTGCAGTAGTGATGGCGCCGGTATTGTAAACGCCGTATGCGGCAGTTGTACCAACAGGTGCAAGGGTTATTACATTATAGTCGAAAGTGCCCGTGCCCATGCTGCCTGTATTTACCAGCGCCTGTCCTACTGCATTCACATATAGTGTGTCGTAGCTCATTGTGCCTGTGGATGCTATTGTGCCGGTATTATATGCAGCAAAACAATTGGCCGTTACCGAGGTGCCAACTATGTAGAGATTGTTGTTGCTCATACTGAAATTGCTTACCGCACCGCCGTTGTTGATGCATATCTGTGAATATGCACCGGAGTAAGTGTCCGTAATTTTCAGCGAATTGTTGTCGAAATTACCAGTGGTTATCGTGCCGGTATTATACAGGTGATATATCTGCCCGTTGGCTGTGATATATTCATTGCCTGAATTGCCGTTCATCGTCATGGTAGTGATTGTAGCCGTGTTGTATATGCCGTAGGCTACATACACCGTGGTGTCGTTGATCTGGTTATTGTTAAAATTGGCAACCACAGCCTGTCCTGTATTGTATATGGCATATTCTATGCCTGTGCTGCCGGAGCCATAACAGCTTATCAGGTTGTTATTGATCTTGATAGTAGCGTTGGTGACGCTGCTGGTTGCATTCGTTATGCCGGTGTATTGCGTAGTAGCGGCTGTGCGCAGTGTAACGTGGTTGTGCGCGATCTGCGTTGTGAATGCACTGCCCGTGGCGCATGCGCCAACATTAATGCCATTAACTGTATTTGTGGTTGAACCGGTGCCGAGTGTGACCTGGTTGTAGTTTATGTTGATGTTGAAATTGTAGATCGCATATACACCGTCTTGCTCAGTTTTTGAGTAACCTGAATAGGCGGTGCTCATAACCATGTTGGCTGTGCGGTTGCCAAGAGCAATTGTATCGCTGTTGCTCAGTGCGCCGATCACGGTATTTATATCATTGTACGACGTGTTGCCGATAAGTACAATACCCGATGTGGTGCCTACTACAGTGTCGAGGTAATAGGTATTATAGCTATTAGCACCCGTGGTGGCTGTTGGTGCGCTTGTGGTAGTGTAGGCTGTTGAGTAAACGTTGTTAGAGTTGGAGTAGATGCCAATGTTGCACGTATAAGATGTATTGAGTTGGATATTACAATTTTCAACTGTACAATACTGCGACCCTACATGTGCGGAGGAGACTGTGGCGCCAACAATTGCTACGCCAAACTCGGTGACGTTATTAGAAGCGGTGATGGTTGTATTCGATCCATTTTCCCGCATCTTAAAATCTTTGATCGTAACGTAACTGGTGCCTGCTATTGTGAAAATGGCGTCGTTATAATTTGTTGCGGTGCTTAGTGCCGACGACGTGACCGTATTATTGTTTCCCTCTATAATAACCGGATTAGCTGCTGATGGTGCATATGCGCCTGTGACGTTAATTACATAGCCGGCCCCGATGGCGCTGCCTGTAGATCCGGTTCCTCCTGCAGTAGGCGCAGTTTGTGCGTTTCCTGCAACAACATTGATGGTAACTCCTCCGGGGGCGACGCCATTGGTATTGAGTGCTGCGATCGCAGCGCCCAAAGTGGCATAGTCTCCGGGCACATTTTTCGTGCCCGACAACTGCGCCGTCGCTTGTCCATTCATACAAAAACCTGCAATAACCGTCAATACCAGCATTTTGAGCCTGATATTAAAGGTCAGATCGAACTTGTTGGAGCTTGTGGCTCTCAATGACATTTCACGAGGAAATGTCAAGCTGTTGTTTAGTTGCGTAGAGGTAATCATACAGTGTGTGTTTTAGATGCGTTATTAAATGACCTAATGGGTATTCTATATTGAATCAACTTGTATTATTTCTGTTAGTTAATAAGTAGATGAGATTCTTTAACATAGAAATAAATAAAAAAATAGAATTAATGAATTAAACCAAATATAACTCAAAAAGTTAAAAAAGTCAATTTTATAGTACTTTATTTCTTAAATAAAAAGTTATTTGTTGACTTGTGTGTTAAATTTTGTAGATTTTATTCGAAAATATAGCATGATATTGAACAGCTCTCATAAAAGTTAAATAATAATTTAATTTGAATCCCCTGTTATATATATTGATATTCCATTCAAACGTAGTTTTGGCGTATGATCCATCTCTACGGCATTCCTAATTGCGATACTACCCAAAAGGCCATCAAATGGCTGCAAAAGCAGTCTGTTGAATTCACTTTTCACGACTATAAGTTGGAAGGTGTCAGTTCGGCAACTCTGCACAAGTGGTTGCGGTCAATTCCGCTTAGCAAGCTGCTTAACCAACGCAGTACCACATACCGGGAACTGCCGGCACATGATAAGGAAGGGGTTGATGATACTGAAAAGGCTATCGATCTGATGATTCGCCATAACTCGCTCATCAAACGCCCGCTTATTGATTTTGGAAATGATAACTATGTTCTGGGTTGGAATGAACAGGAAATGAGTGCCCTACTCGGTATCACCAGGTAGCAGGCTCTGGTTATGATATCAGCAGATGGGGCAGATGGGTACATTGTATTTTAAGGTGACATTCCTGAATGCTATTTTCGGGTCAAATGGCGTGTACGTTTACCGGTAGGGAGCTATCGCCAACGGAAGTAGGGTGGGCGTGTGTTCCTTTGGTTCGCTTCCAAAAAATAAAACTCATTGCTGCCATGGGCAACGACATAATAGACACAGGCCGTAAAAAGGTTCATTTCTCGCACCTGGATAAAGTGTTCTGGCCGGATGAAGGGTTCACCAAAGGGGATGTCATCAACTACTACAACGCAGTGTTCCCATATATCTCCAGATATTTGAAAGATCGTCCGCAATCGCTGCTTCGCATGCCGAACGGACTGAACGACAAGGGATTCTTTCAGAAAGATGCCGGACTTGCCGCACCGTCGTGGCTGAAGACTGTCGCCATTCATTCGGAAAGTGCCGCCAAAGACATCAACTATATTATTTGCAATGACAGGCCAACGCTACTGTATCTCGCTAACCTGGGCTGCATAGAAATAAATCCCTGGAATTCAAGGCTTAAAAAACTGGATCAGCCAGACTACGTGGTCATTGATATAGACCCGTCGGAGCACAACACTTTTGATCAGGTTGTTGAAGTGGCACAGGCGGTCAAACAAATATTGGATAGAATGGGTGTTACAGGTTATCCTAAAACGTCAGGGGCCACCGGCATACACGTGTACGTGCCACTGGCCGCAAGGTACACTTATGAGCAGGCGAAGAATTTTGCGTTTGTTATTGCGTCCATGGTGACCAGGCTTCTTTCGTTCACAACGTTGGAGCGGTCGCTTTCAAAACGCGGCAAGGATAAGATATACATCGATTTTTTGCAGAACCGCAAAGGGCAAACGCTGGCATGTGCCTATAGCCTCCGCCCCAGGCCGGGCGCAACGGTTTCTGCTCCGCTGGAATGGAGCGAAGTAAAGCCAGGGCTTCATCCCTCTGATTTTCACATCAAAAATATCATCAGCCGCATTGAAAAGAAGGGAGACATCTTTGCCGGCGTATTGCAAAAAGGGATTGATCTGAAAAAATGCCTGGCAGAAGTGTGACTTTCACGCGTCGTTTTTAACTATTTGTTTGTCTGTTTTGCCAGGGGATGAATATTTTCTCAGGTTTAAACTTTTTCAAAAAAAAGGCGTCAAATTTGCGGCCTGTACCAAAAAAAACAGGTCAATACAGAAAAACAAAACGTGATGAAAAAATCAATTCTACTTATCTCTACAATGACCCTGTGCGTGTCTGCATTTGCACAAAAGTCATTTTCCGGACATGCTAACCGGAGCACTGCCGTAAATCCATCAACCATAGCAACAGCCTCCGTTATGGGGCGTACCACTGCAGTCGGTGATACAGTTATCCCGGCTAACTTCGATATAGCCGCTGATACCAATAATATTTACTGGGCAGGTTCAACAGCCGACAGCGGATATATTTCCGGTATGGATGCTTATGGCGATATGGGCTATGCAGAACGTTATGATTTCAACGGAGCAGACAGCTCAATGAAAGTTCTGGGTGTTGTTGGTCTGTTCGGCGGCACGGTAAGTCCAACCAGTACAAAAACTGTAAAGTTCTATGCGTGGTCACAGGGGCCGCAAACTGCAGTTACTTCAACTGTGTTCTTCAGCGGTTTTCCTAACAATGCCCTCGACTCAGTTACTGTAGGTGCTACTCACCTGGGTATCGGCGCAGGCGGTATAGATACTTTTAAAACATTCATGTTCGCTACACCAACAGCTTATCTCAGTGCGTCTTTCTTTGTAGGGTGCATGCTTAGCTACGATGCAAGCAACTTTGCAGGCGACACCTTTGCGGTGCAGACCAACCTGATCGGTGAAAGAACATCTGCGGGTTTCAGTGTTTCAGGCGGCGATACTATTATCAACGATCAGAGCGTGAGCATGTACAGCGATGGTTCGTGGCACGATAACTGGGCTGATAACTTCCAGGCGGCATATGATTTCTACCTGTTCCCGGTTGTCGTTATTGGCGGCCCAACTTCAGTTCAGGGCGTTACTAAGAACGACCTTACTTTCTTCGGCAATTATCCTAATCCTGCTGCAACCACCACTACTGTTAAATTCTCACTGGCTAACGCAACAAACGTTACGCTTGTTGTAACTGATATGAATGGCCGTACGCTGAACACCATCTGTCAGAATGGTCTGTCTGCCGGTACACACACTATCGAGTTACCGGTTGATCAGCTTGCTTCCGGTGACTATCTCTACATCATCCGCACTTCTGCAGGTGGTGGCATGGCCAGCAAGTTCACAGTAGCTAAATAGTTCTTCCGTAATATTTTGATATAATCAAAGAGACCGCCTCCAAAGGGCGGTCTCTTGTTATTGATCACTATCGTGGCATTTCCCTGTAACGCCGTGTGCTCTTTTGCCAATGCAGCAGTTCGCACGGCGCGGGTAGCTGCAAAAAAAACAGGGTGCATCATGCACCCTGTTTTCGTATTTCCGTTACTTCATCTATTCGTCGTCCCTGCTGCCTTTGTCTTCAGCGGGCTTTGAGTTTGAATTGGGCTGACTGTTGTGATTGCTCTTAAAATCCAGTGGGAAGCAAACTTTCACGCTGATGTTTCTGCCCATATTGTAGATATAGTTAGATGTGGCTCCGCCCGCAAGTGTATTGGTTATGTAGCGGAAGCGGCTCATGTAATCTATATACGACAGGTTGGCGATATTATCTACGTTCACGTAAACGGAGCACATCTTCCGGCCATGAGACATGACGTTTGTTCCTACGCCGGCGTACAACAATGCATATCCGGGCACTGCATCTGCAGGTACACCATAGTAAGTGCCGCTGATCTTATATACGTCGTTCTGCTGAAAGCTATAGAATACGCCAAAGCGGAAATAGCTGCGCGTAAACGTATGATGCCCGAGGTCGGACACGGAAAGCGTTATTTCAGAACGCAGCCTGGCAGGTGGTATGAATGGCAGCACATTCACGCTATCGGGCACATCCTGAAGCTTCGCCTTCACGTAGCTGAATCCATTGTACCAGTCAAACCAATTCAGGCCGGAAGGGTGCACATCCACACTCGCTTCCAGGCCGTATAGAACTGCCGTGGTCTGCGAGTATTTGAATACAGGTGCATCCGGGAACCCAATGGTGCTGTTGTTAAGTGAATCGGATCCGTCGGCGGCTTTCAGTTGTTTGGCATAAATGAAATTGCTGATGTTGTTATAGAAAAGGCTTACCTCGGCAGTCACGTCTTTTGTGCGTATGCCGGGTGTCAGGTCGAACTCCAGGCTCTGTTCCGGTTTCAGATTGGGATCGCCGATCTCGTAAACCACTGTTCCGTCGTGAATGCCGTTCGATCCGCTTTCTGCCACATTCGGTGCCCGGAATCCGCTGGCGGCATTGGCTTTTACATAGATGTTCTTGTTGATGTTGTAAGTGGCTCCGAGGCTGGCGGCAAAACCGCTGTAGTTGCTCGTATATGCAGTAAACCGGTGTATCGCATTCGGATCGCTGGAAGGCAGTGCGTTTCCGCTGGAGTCCACATAATCGTCGTGGCCGTTGAATGTACGCACCTCATAACGTGCTCCGGCGCTGATGTCAAACTTGCCCATCTTTTTGTTGGCTATGGCAAAGCCCCCAATGTCAAACAGGTCATATTCCGGTATCAGCAGCAGGGTGCCTTTATTCTTTGCGTTCTGGTACATGCCGTTCACGCCGGCGGAGAAGTCAAAGCCATGCCAGGTAGGCGATACATAGCGCAGGTCATAGTTGTAGGTATTGAGCAGGTACCAGATATCCGAGGTGTTGGCGATCGTAATATCGTTGTTCTCCTGCCTGCTGTTTTGCTGCCAGGCAAATTTGCCGGTTATCCTGCCTGCATCACCCAGTGATATGCTGTTATCCCACACCAGCTTGTTGTGCTTCACCAGTTGGTTGATGACAAATGGCGTATACGAACGCAATTCCTGGTTGGTGGCATCTATGTAAATAGGGTTACCCATGCCATCCAATGCCTGTTTCATGAATGCACCTGTGGTGTCTTTTACACCTTCAACAATGCCGGTGCGTAGCTCAAAATAACTGTAGTGCAATTGCGAAAAGCCCCATTTGCGGTGTATGCCGATAGTGCCATCTGTGTTGAAGTTGCTGAACTGCGAATTGAATACATAGCCATCACGCGCATTCTGGTAGGCATGCGCCATGATGTTGTCCACACGTGCGCTGAATGAAATTCCTTTTATGGTTCCTGCTATATGCCCTGTTGTATTGATCAGGCCATTGTTGGTTTGATAGTTGTACAGGATGTCGCCTTTTATTTCGCCCTCTGGCAATGTTTTTTCAGGCAGCATATTGATAACGCCCGAAATGGCATCTGATCCATATACCAGTGACGCAGGGCCCTTCAATATCTCCACGCGGTCCACGGAATTGGGATCTACTTCTATACCGAATTCATCGCCCCACTGCGATCCTTCCTGTCGTACGCCATCATTAACCGTAACCACGCGGTTATAACCCAGGCCGCGGATGGTAGGCTTGGCAATGCTTTGTCCGTCGCTGATGCCATCCACTCCCGGCACTTTTTTCAATGCATCAATAATGTTGGTGCTGGCGTTCTCCAGCAGAAATTCTTTGTTTACTTCTGTTATGGGTTGCGGGGTTGCCCTGATGTCCACCGCTGCCGATGTACCCGTTACCACCACTTCCTGCTCCTCATAGGCGGCAGTGTTGAGTGCAAAGTCGTGAACAACGGTTCCTTTTATTTCTAAAATGCTGTTGGTTACGCCGTAGCCAAGCAAGTGCACTTCTACCAAATATGTGCCTGCGGGCAGGTTCTTTATGGTATAAACACCATTGCTGTCGCTCGAAGCACCGGCTTTCAGGTCTTCAATATAAACGCTGGCGTTTACCAGTTCCTTCTTGTCTTTTTCGTTGTAAATGCGGCCTGTAAGCAGGTTTTGTGCCTGTGCATATGCGGGTAGCAGGCACACCAATATCAGTATGTTGCGTATAGTTCTTACGGTCATGTTTGGTTGATTGATTAAATAACAATATCAGCTCCGTTCCCGGGCTGAAGGCAAAGTGTAAGGGAAATGGAGGATCAGGCGATCTCCGGGGGAGGCGTTAGAATATGGCTGCAGTTCTGCGACAAAAGCATTTGTTCCATTATACACGGTTGCTGCCTGTGCTCATAAGTGTCACGGAAAATGAGCCATCCGGTGGCTGTTACTATTTTGGGTTCGGCAGCGGCGGTCTTGTGCTTGTAAAAATGCAGTGGCGAAGAAGCGCCCTGCACCATGGTCTCAGGCTCGAATAAAGACCGCACTGCATCTACAAATGCAGTTTCGTCATTGTCCGCCCACACGGTCAGTATTGCTGTTCGCCCTTCTACTGCCGCACCGTGCACATCATATTGCCTGCCTTCAACGGTAATTTCGTTATGGTCGTGCATCTGAGCCCATTTTTCAGCAGGCATCCGCAGCGTCGAAAGGCCCTTGCCACTATGGGTATGTTCGTAAGCAACTATTTTGCAACGAAACTGTTCCACATCCAGTTGAAAGAACGACAACCCGCCCGCCAATAAACTTAGCAAAAGAACAATGGTGAATAAGCGGACAGATGCTACTCTCAAAAAGGGCGTTTGAGCAATAAAAATAAGCATTTATTTGTAGCGATAGCCACGCAAAAAAAGCGGCCTGTAGAGGCCGCCGTCAAAGAAGCTATTCAAAAACTACGGCTTACTTCTTTTCCGTCAGGTAATTCATTTGGCCCAGGTGCATGCCTGTATGTACGGCACGGTTGATGAGCAGATTCAATTTGTTGCGGTGAGGTTCTTTTGCAAAGTCATCTTCTGATACCGATAGGTGGCGGCTGAACCATTCTTCCGGCTGTGCCCGTGCAATGTGTGCGTTCAGTTTGTCGTTCACCTCTTTCCAGTGCTGTTTCAGCTCGGCCACCGAGGGCATAGCAATTCCCGATCTGTCCGGGTTCAGCAAAAAAGGTTCATCCAGTTCCGGGTGCAGGCGCGGACCCCAGCCCAGTGTCTCCAGCATACGGTCGCTTACGGCCACCAGGTGTCCCAGCAAATATTTGCCCGTGTTGCGGCCAGGGGCTGTCTCCGCTTCCAGCCTGCTTTCAGGCAGTTCGTTGAGCAGTTTCTCAACCCGGCTGTTTTGTGCATGCCAGGCATCAACGCCCATTTTCACAAACAGTGCAGGCGATGCGTTCATTGTATTTGCAGTCATTGTATTGTACATTTGTTACGCAAAGAAACTAATGTTAGTGTAGAAAAGTAACTTTTGTGCGCCAACTTTTTATAATACTGGTAACGCCCAGGTAACTATTATGTCAACCGCACTTTTTTCAAACGCCCCGTGCCCCATGATGCGTACCATGAGCCTCATCGGCACCAAGTGGAAGCCTGTCATCATTTTTACCATAGGGCCCAGGCATATCCGTTTTGGCCAGCTTGCCGCACGCATGCCGCTTATATCGCGCAAGGTGCTTACCGAACAGTTAAAAGAGTTAGAAGATGATGGTATCGTTCTGCGAATTGCTTACGGAGAAGTACCCCCGAGGGTGGAGTATAGCCTCACGGAAAAAGGACACGCCCTGTTACCCATATTCAAGGAAATGTGCAATTGGAGTAAGCAGTATGGAACATGCGATATCCCTGCCGGCGGTAGTGATTAATGGTGGGTCTTTTCCAGAAGCCTCAGCTCGTCGAATACCTTTTCAAGGGTCGCTTTTACAGTCAGAACGTTGACCGCTGAATCAGGCGCACCTTTGTTGATCTCCAGACTGCGGATCGGTTCCTTGAGTGACTGTATGCCCATCAGGTCTATGTTCGATTTCATCTTATGCGCGATCTGCGAAACACCTTCAACATTGCCGCGCTTCTCGGCACTTATCAGGTCATCGAGACTTTTGGCCATGTTCTCCAGAAAGATGCTGATGATCTTCTCGGCAAAGAAAGGGTCGTCCTTACCTATGCTGTTCACAAACGTAAGGTCATACAGTTTGGGCAGCTCCTCTTCAGTCAGATTTGGTTCTGCTTTGCCTGACGGTGTTATTTTATAGCGCAGGCTGTCGGTGGTCTTTACCACTTCGTTGATCGCCTTGAATAATTTTTCTTCGGTGTATGGCTTCGTTATGTAGCCGTTCATGCCCTGGCTCAGGTAGCGCTGGCCGTCGCCCTTCAATGCATTGGCCGTCAACGCTATTATGGGTATTGCCGACTTGTCCTTTGCATTAAGTGTTCTTATCTTCTTGGTAAATACCGACTTATCGGCAACATTCAGGCCGCGTATGGCTCGCGTTGCTGCAATGCCGTCCATTTCCGGCATTTGAATATCCATCAGCACAAGGTCAAAATTGAATTTCTTTACCTTTTCCACTGCCTCCTCGCCATTGCCCACTATGGTCACATCGCATCCCCATGATTCCAATATATGCCTTACCAGGAACTGGTTGAGCTCCACATCTTCCGCCACTAATATTTTAATCGAGTGCAGATCGTTGTAATTCAGTTCTTCTTCTTTCTCTTCGGGCAGCATGCTTTCATCTCCTCTTTTGTAGTCGAGGTAGAACGAAAAAGTTGTGCCACTGCCCAGCGTACTGCTTACACTAATAGATCCGCCCTGCATCTCTACCAGGTTCTTGCAGATGGTGAGCCCCAGGCCAGTGCCGCCATATTTACGCGACGTATCCGTATTGGCCTGCACGAAGGGGCTAAAGATGGCCGCCAGTTTGTCCTGGTTAATGCCAATGCCCGTATCACTCACCTCAAAGTCAACCAGCACAGTGTCTTTCTTTAGCTTTAGTGCAGTAAGGTTAATGGTAATGCTGCCGTGGTTGGTAAATTTGATGGCGTTGCTCAGCAGATTGTTCAGTATCTGCCCCAGGCGATATGGGTCGCCCACTACCACCAGGTCCTCCGGAAGATCGCTGTTCAGCAGTAGCGCTATATTTTTATCCTCTGCTTTGAACTGGAATGATTGCAGCGTACTGAATACCTTATCCTCCAGTTTAAAGGGGATGTATTCCAGGTTCAGCTTGCCTGCTCCAATCTTTTCGATGTCCAGTACATCGTTCACAATATTCAGCAGATTGTTGGCCGCCTCGTTGATCAGCTTGGTGAATTTGCGCTGCTGATCGTCCAGCCCGGTTTTGGACAGCAGTTGCACAAGACCCAGTATGGCCGTCATGGGAGTGCGTATCTCATGGCTCATGTTGGCCAGAAATATTTCCTTTGCCCTTTCCGAATCTTCAGGCGGCTGCCTGGTTAAATCAAAGTCGCTCTTTGCTATGTTTTTAACTGCTGCTTCCATCGATCTGGTGCAATACTTAGCATAAAGATATGTAATTAACAATTAGTTTACTAATGAATTATCTAATAATATTTTTATTATCTACCGATGACTAAATCGTTTCCAGACAACCCCATTCAGCCAATTGTTGCTTCCTGAACCATATGTGTCTCAAAAAACTGTCATTTCAGCGTTTATGCATCAGCGGGTTGTAATGTTGTTGCTATCATCATTAATATCACTAGATCTGCTTGGCCAATTCATTACTACATGAGTGGCCCGTACAAACTTTAAGTGCAATTTGACTGTAAATTCATAATATTTGCAGCTAACCTGTTGACTCCTGATTTGAATAAGATCGCGCGCATATATAAGAATACCTATCGTGGGTTGTCTCCTGCCACCTGGTGGCTCTCGGTGGTCATGCTCATTAATCGATCGGGTACTATGGTGGTGCCCTTTATGGCGCTATATCTTACTGAGTCGCGGCACTATACCATCAGCCAGGCGGGCATTGTAATGGCGCTTTTTGGCCTCGGAGCCATAGGTGGCGGCATTTTGGGGGGTAAACTAACCGATAAGTTGGGGTTTTACCGCGTGCAGCTTGCGGCCTTACTTTGCGGCGGCACTATGTTTTTGCTGCTGGGCCAGATGAACAATTTCGGGGCCATCTGCGTTTGTGTTTTCCTGCTGTCCATTCTCAATGACTCCTTTCGTCCGGCTAATGCAACCGCTATTGCCGAATACAGCAACGAGGAGAATCGCACCCGCTGTTTCTCGCTCAACCGGCTGTCCATAAATGTGGGCTGGGCGGTGGGCAGCGCTGTTGGGGGCTTTGTAGCGGCACACAATTACCAATTATTATTCTGGATAGATGGCCTCACCAATATCGGTGCGGCTATACTGCTGATGGCTGTTCTGGCGCCATCCCGCAATGCACAGACACCGTCGAAAAACGATAGGAAGGCCAAACAGGTGCAGCCTGCTGCTTCTCCTTACCGTGACGCGCAATACATGTTCTTTTTTGTGCTTACCATATTGTTTGGTTACACGTTCTTCCAGATATTTTCAACCATACCGCTCTACTATCGAAAGGTGCTGCATGTGAGCCCGGCGCTTATCGGGGGCGTAATGTCTATGAACGGCATCATTGTAGCAGTTGTTGAAATGGCCCTGGTGTTCACGTTGGAGCAGCGGCGCAGGAATTTGCATTTCATAACTATGGGCATGTTTTGTGTTGCGCTGTCTTTCCTCGTGTTCAACTTTCTGCCCGAGGCGGGTTACCTGGCGGTTGTGTCCACGCTCATTTTCACACCCGGAGAGATGCTGACCATGCCCTTCATGAATTCGTTCATGATCTCCCGCACCACCCCTGAGAATCGCGGACAATATGCCGGGCTATACACTGTCGCCTGGTCCGTGGCACAGGTCATAGGCCCGTTCAGCGGCACCAGAATAGCCGATAAATTCGGTTTCGGAACACTTTGGTGGGTGACCGGTGGTATGGCATTGGCGGCAATGGCAGGTTTCAGGTATCTGCAATCGGTTACTGAAAAAGCAGCGTCCGGACAGCCCGATTGATCCGTAGTAAGGTCATCAGGTCAATTGGCCGGATGATAATCCAGTCCCATGTTCCACAGCATAAAGGCCCATTTGTCGGCCTGCTCGGCTATCAGCATGTCGGTTGGCTTTCCAGCGCCATGCCCCGCTCGGGTCTCAATGCGTATGAGCAGGGGATTATTGCACTGTTGGGCAGCCTGTAGCGTAGCAGCAAACTTGAACGAGTGCGCTGGTACCACACGGTCATCATGGTCGCCGGTGGTGATAAGGGTAGCAGGGTAGCAGATACCTTTTTTTACATTGTGTACCGGCGAATATTTGTACAGGTAATGGAACATTTCCTTGCTGTCTTCTGCGGTGCCATAGTCATATGCCCAGCCAGCGCCGGCGGTAAATTTGTTGTAGCGCAGCATGTCCAGCACACCCACAGCAGGGAAACATACTTTAAACAGATCGGGGCGTTGGGTGAGGCATGCGCCCACCAGCAAGCCACCATTGGAACCACCGGATATGGCCAGGAAATTCTTTGACGTATAGTGCTGTGCGATCAGGTATTCACCAGCGGCAATAAAGTCGTTAAAAACATTTTGCTTGTGCATCTTGGTGCCTGCATTGTGCCACTTGTCGCCATATTCACCGCCGCCACGCAGATTGGCTACGGCATACACGCCGCCATTTTCCATGAACACCAGGTTGCTGATGCTGAAAGATGGTGTAAGGCTGATGCTGAAACCACCATAGCCATAAAGCATCGTAGGGTTTTTGCCTTTGAGCTGCAGACCTTTTTTATACGTGATGATCATCGGTATGCGGGTGCCATCTTTCGACGTATAGAACACCTGTTTGCTTTCGTATTTCGTTGGGTCAAATTTTACGCCCGATTCTTTATAGACTGAAGAAGTACCTGTAGCTATGTCATATCTGAAGATGACAGAAGGATACACGTAGGAAGTATAGGTATAATAGGTTTCTTTTTCTTCCATTTTGCCGCCGAAGCCGCTGGCTGTGCCCAGTCCCGGCAGTTCAATGCTTTTCTCTTTTTTGCCGTCAAGTCCGTACTGGTAAACCCGCGACACAGCGTCCTCAACATATGATGCGAACAGCTTGCCGCCGCATGTGCTCACCGACAGCGGGAACTTGCCTTCAGGTATCAGCGTTTTCCAATGTTCTTTCGTTGGTGTGGCCGCGTCCGTTATCACCACCCTGCGGTTGGGGGCATCCTGGTTGGTCACTATATATAGTTTTCCGTGCTCTGCAAATACGATGTCCTGCTCATGGTCAAATCCCGTAACCACAGGCACAATTGGTGCATCCTTTTTACTTAGATCCTGTAAATACAACTCATTGCCATACGTTGCATTGGCCGCGCTGATGACCAGGTAGGCCTCATTTTCCGTTACATAACCACCTATGTAACGGCGTGGCGTTTTCTCGCCGCCAAATATCAGTTTGTCGCTGCTTTGCGGCGTGCCCAGTTTGTGATAATACAATTTATGCACCTGTGTTTTCTCCGACAGTGCGCTGCCTTTCGGCTTGTCGTAACTGCTGTAGTAGAAGCCCTCGTTATGCAGCCACGAAATGCCGCTGAACTTCACATCATGCAGTGTGTCATCTACCTTGGCGCCGGTTTTGGTGTCTATGACGATCACTTTACGCCAGTCGCTGCCGCCGTCAGATACCTGGTAGGCAGCCAATGAGCCATCTTTTGTAAAATCTATGCCTTGCAGCGAACTGGTGCCATCGGCAGAAAATTTGTTCGGATCAAGAAATACTTCCATAGACCCGTGGCCTTTCTGCCGGTAGAGCACGCTCTGGTTCTGCAGGCCATCGTTCTTGTAGAAATAAGTATAATCGCCCTCTTTGAACGGAGCCGTATATTTCTCATAATTCCACAATTCGGTCAGGCGCTTTTTTATCGCATCGCGAAAAGGTATCTGGTCCAGGTAGGTATCGGTAACTTTATTCTGCGCTATCACCCATGCCTGGGTATTCTCAGCCCGGTCGTCCTCCAGCCAGCGGTATGGGTCTGCCACTTTCGTGCCGAAATAGTCGTCTGTCTGTGTGCCCTTCGTTGTGCCGGGGTAGGCAATTGGGCCCGCGTTGCGCTGTGCCGATGCAGCCATGGTTGCAAATATTAATGTGGTGGTAATGAGGTTCGCTTTCATTGCTCAGAACTTTGATCGCTAAAATTAATCATGCTTGCCGATGGATGTACATATTTTGTTTGTTCATGGGAATGAGTGTCGCCATCTATGTAATTTATTTAACAAATATGGCAATGGAAGTTGGCCGATACAGGCTACTTTTGTAACTGGTCACCAACTATGTCGTATTACTGAAACGGGCGCTGAAAATATCGCGTAATGTCCTGCTTATTCTGCTGGGTATCATCCTGCTGCTCATAGCGTTGGTGAATACCACCCCCGTGCAGAATTACCTGGCAGGCCGGGCCACAAGGTGGCTTTCTTCAAAGCTAAAGACAAAGGTTGCCGTTCAGCATGTGCGCATCGACTTCCTGAATCATTTTTCGCTGCAGGGTCTTTATATAGAAGATCAGGCACACGATACTTTATTGTATGCAGGTGAGGCGCAGATGCGTATTACCGACTGGTTCATATGGAAGGATAAGCCGGTACTCCATTACCTGGCGCTCAATAATACTTACATACACCTGTACCGCACTTCTGCATCCAGTGATTGGAATTATGATTTTGTGGCAAAAGCTTTTGCAACCAACGCCACCTCCAAAAGTAAGGATACCAGCAAAGTTGCCGAGTTTGACCTGGAAAAAGTAGCGCTGAACAATGTGCGTTTCCATTTTGATGATAGCTGGGTAGGCGAGGACCTTGATTTTGACATAGGCAGCCTGGCACTGGATGCCAAACAACTGGACTTTAAGAAACGCCTGGTGGAGGTGAACAGCATAGTGATAGACAAGGCCGCTGTAGGCATTAAAGAATATGTGGGTGGAAGACCGCATCACACGCTGGTGGATACAATTGACCGGTCTCCGTTCAATGGCGACAATTGGTCGATAAAAGTGAAGGACGTAAAAGTGGATAACAGTATGTTCTCGCTCACGGGCAATAACAGAACACCTGTGCCCGACCTGTTTGACGAGAATCACCTGGTGATCCGCAACATTTCAGCGGCCGTCACCAATGGCGCCATAACCGGTGATACCATTACCGGAAAGCTCACACACCTTACTGCACACGAGCGTTGCGGGCTGGCCATTATGAATATGCGCAGCGATATTTCTGTTTCGCCTGTAGCATCCATCTGCAGCAATCTCTACCTGGAGACGAATCATAGTAAAGTGCAGAATTACTATGCCATGCACTATAGTCGCTTTCCTTGTTTCCTCGATTACATAGACAGCGTGACCATGGTAGGCCGCATGGATAATTCCACCGTGGATTCCCGCGACCTGGCTTACTTTGCTCCCGAGCTAAAGAGCTTGCCTGCTGTGTTGCAGGTGAGCGGTAACGGGCATGGCACCGTGTCCAACCTTGCCGGCAGTCACCTTAACATCACCAATGGCAGCACAGTAATTCGCGGTAATGTGGTGATGAAGGGCTTGCCGGATATCTACAAGACACACATCATCTTTGACAACGGGGAGTTGTACACCACCGGAGACGGTATGCTCAAATATGCAACCCAGTTGCGCAACAGCCCCTATGTGGACGTGGCACAGCTTAGCCATGTTTATTTCAAGGGATCATATGATGGCTATATTGAGAATTTTCTGGTGAATGGTATGTTCACCACCAACCTCGGCACGGTCTCCACGAATATACGCATGTCGGTACCGGGCTTTAATGCTGATAAGGCAACCTATTCCGGCTCAATAGCTACGGGTGACTTTCAGATCGGCAGATTACTGAAACAACCGCTCATTGGTAACATCACCTGCAAGGAGAACATCTCAGGTATTTCGTTCGACCCGGAGAATGCGCAATTGAAGGTAGATGGAACTGTCAACAGGTTTGGCGTGAACGGCTATGATTATAGCAGTATAGTGACGCGCGGCACACTGGAGAAGAAGGAGTTTGACGGAACGCTGATAGTTGACGACACTAACCTGGCGCTGGAATTTGACGGAAATCTCGATTATCGCGGTAAGGATATTAAACTGAATGCAACTGCCCACTTGCTGTACAGTAATCTGAAAGCGCTCAATTTTACGCGCGACTCAGTGACTACCGCAGCCGACTTTGACTTGCGCTGCGAAGGCAATAACATAGACGACTTTCTGGGCCAGGCCAGGTTGTATAACATAGATCTGAAGCGCCATGCGCACAAGGTGGCAGTTGACTCTGTGAATCTGAGGTCTGCGCTCACTGCAAGCGGCGATAAAGAGCTGGTAGTAGAAAGTAATGATATCGTGGCTTCGGTAAAAGGGAAATATCAACTGAGCAAATTGCCGGTTTCAGTTCAGTTCTTCCTCTCTAAATATATTCCCAATTACATCAGCGTACCTGTAGTTTTTCCGCCGGCACAGGATTTTACCTTTTCCATTAAGACCCGGAATATCGACAGCATTCTTGCCGTGTCGTTCAATGGCGTGAAGGGTTTTGACACGGCCACAGTTACCGGGTCGTTGAATACGGATGATCAGAAGGTGACCCTCTCTGCCGATGTGCCCTCGGCCACGCTGGGCATGTTCCACATGCACAATATCTCGGTGAGTGCGCAAGGCAACCTCGATCAGCTGGAACTGAATACCAGCATTGAGAATGTGGCTGTAGGCGATAGTATTTTCAACAGTACGCTAAGCGTGACCACAACTGTGGCTAACGACTCCCTCAACTTTACTATTGCCACTACTGCGCCCGACACCAGCAGCGCCATTACTCTTAATGGGCACATCATTGCGCGGCAAGACTCTCTTTTCCTTTCCATATTGCCGTCTGAATTTTATCTTAACCGCACTCGTTGGGATATTCCGGGTGGTAGCAAGGTGGTCTATGCCGATCATTACCTCGACGTAGAAGGGATCGTGCTGTCCTCGGGGTTGCAAAGAGTCACCGCCAATACCCGCCTCAGCAACCAGGACCAGTCGCTGGTAATTGCTTCCGAGAATCTTGATCTTTCGCAGGCGGGGGCACTCGCCGGCATGTCCGCCTATCAGCCGGATGGCCGTTTGAATGGGGTCATCACCGTCGATAAAATATTCAGACAGGTGTACGTATCGGCCAACATGCAGGCCACCGGTGTTAAGCTGGGTAACGACACTGTTGGCACTATTAACCTCATCGGTTTTTACGATGGCAGCAAAAAACTCATCAGCCTCGACCCGCAAACCGGTATCTATAAAGACAATGCATCCCTGGTCGCTGCGGGTGCCATGTCGTTCGACAGCACTTCCAGCCAGTTGCTGGATGGTAAGATCACGTTCAATAATGCGCCTGCAGCCTGGTCATCGCCGTTTCTTACGGGCATATTCAGTCACATAACCGGGGCCGTCAACGGCGAGGTGGACTTTAACGGGTATTCGGACGCGCCAAAGATCAGTGGCACGCTCACGCTTACCAACGCCGGGCTCAAGGTGGATTACCTCGGTGTGGGTTACAGCATTCCGTTAGCGGTTGTTACGGTCGATGAAAAGAGGATCAACTTCGGCAAGGTGGAGTTATTTGATGGCTCGAAGAATAAAGCCATCCTCACCGGGCATTTCTCGCACAATGCGTTCCGCGATATGCGCATGCACGTAAATGTATCGTCGCCCAGGCTGGAAGTATTGAACCTGACCGCAAGCGATAACAACATATTTTATGGCAAGCTCACTGCAGGCATCGACTCTTTCACCGTTCGGGGGCCCTTCAACAACATTCGCCTGCATGCGTACAATGCTTACCCCGCTGATAAGTCGCACATCTATATGCCCGTAAGCTCCGCAACGGACGTAGGCTCTTATTCGTACGTCTCGTTCAAGGCTTACGGCAAATCGCAGGAAAAGCCCATTATCAGGTCGCATGATAAACTGCAGATTAATATAGACGCCAATTTCAATGAGCTGGCAGAAATGACCATTGTAATGGACCCATCAACCGGCGATGAGATCACTACGAAGGGCGAGGGTAGTGTGCAATTGGAAATACCACCCAGCACAGATATGAGTATCACAGGCGTGTACAACATTCATTCCGGTACTTATACATTCACGCTGAAACAACTGGAATATCGCCGCCAGTTTTTATTGAATAACGGTACTATTAACTTCCGCGGACCATTCATGGCAACCGGTTTGGATGTGGATGCTACTTATTCATTAAAAACGCGCCTTTATGACATCCTCGACGATAAGGAAAAGTCAGTATTATCGCCATCCGAAACAGAAGATGCGCAAGCACTGCAGCCGGTGAATGTTTTGCTCCATATGGCCGGGACGCTCAAAAGTCCGGAGCTGACTTTCAATCTTGACCTGCCGGAAAAGCGCTCGACGGGCACCTATGCCTACACAAAACTAAATCGTATCAATCAGGATGCACAGCAGAAATTTGACGAAGTAGGTGCCTTGCTGCTTATTGGCACATTTATTCCGTCTGAAGGTTTGGGTAATGCGGGCGCTACCGGTACAGTCGGCACATTGGCGCTTAATAACGTGAGCAGCGTTCTTTCAAGCACAGCTTCGCAAGGACTCACCAATATCATTAAAAGGCTTTCCGGGAACGATGATTTTAATATTGACGTCAAGTACAACAACTACAATTATGATCTTGGAACGGCGGCTGCTAACAGAAACCAGGTAAAATTCAATTTAAGCAGAAGCTTCTTCAATCAGCGTTTGAGTGTGGAAGTGGGCAGTACCTCTGACTGGGGCCGACCTACAAGCGCATCCAGCACGTCTAACTTCAATATCACCGGCGACTTCCGTGTGCAGTATGCACTCGCCAAAGCGAGCAACCTGCGCCTCAACGCCTTCCGCACCAGCGATTATGATGTAACACTCGATAAGAACATCAGCCGCGCAGGTGTAGGCCTGTCCTGGCGCAAATCGTTCGATGATCTGTCTGACTTCTTCCACGGCTACAAATATGCCCAGCAGCAAAAGGAAGCTCAGCAATCACTTTCCGACACCACGAAGTAGGCCCTCATATACAGGCCTTTTTTGCTATTTTTAGTGTATGAGAATATACTACGGCGTCGTTTTTTTTCCGCTATACCTTGCCTGGGTCGTCTATCATACTTTCATTAAGAAGGACATGAAGAAGCATACAACCGACTTGTATGCGCTTACTTTCTTTATGGGTGTTTGGGCACTCATCTATGACTGGATATTTTTTTAACGGCCTGCTCCCGTTATTTCATTGAAATAGTTTTCCAGCGTTCCCGCTATCGCATCCCAGTCAAACCTGTTTTTGATGACGCGGATGCCTGCTTCGCCGGTGCTGCGACGCATATCTTCTGATGACAAAAGATCGATGACCGAATCGGCAAAAGCCTTAGGTTGGGTTTGCATGATGGCACCTTCTCCACTCTGAATGCCCAGGCCTGCAAACCCGATGTTAGAGCATACCACAGGTATGCCCATGGCCATTGCCTCCAGCACTTTGTTTTGCGTGCCTGCACCAAACCGTAAAGGGGCCACTACCACGCTGGCGCTGTTGTACATGGCAGCAAGATCTTTCACAAAACCCGTGACCTGTATATGATCGTTGGCCAGTGCCGCAACTTTGGGCACAGGCCGTTGGCCCGCTATCACAAACCGCACATCGGGCTTTTTCACGCGGATCAGCGGCAGTATCTCGTCTGTGAAATAACCCACCGCGTCCACATTGGGCGCATAGTCCATGTTGCCGGTAAAGAGCAGGGTGGTGTGATGGCTGTAATCGTGGTTGCCTGCTTTAAAGGTCTGCATATCCACACCATTCGGCAGCAGCCTCAGGTTGCTAGCCTGGTGGGTTTGCCGCATATATTCCAGGTCTTCTGCCGAGCATACCAGCGACAGGTCATATTCTTTCAGAACAGGCTCATAGGCCAGCACCCTGCGCTGCTCCATATTCTCGAACATGGCGGTAAGCAAACCCCGCTTCACCGCTTTGCGGCGCTGCCAGTATAGCGAGAACGCATCCGGCAAGTCAAGTATGCGCGGAACATCCTTTTGCTTTGCCATATAAGGCGACATGCGCAGATGCTGCACATGCACTGCATCAAATTTGTGCGCAGACAGCACCTCTGCCAGTTTTCTCCGCATTCCGCCCGACCTGAAGTAGGCTACCTGCAGCGGCACATTGCCCAACAGCGCAGGCAGGCAATTCAATGCCGATCGCCACTTGGGGAGATATACAAAATGTACTTCAGAGAATATTTTTTCTAACTCGGATTTGTAGGTAAGATCTTCCTGTGTCTGCGCAAAAGTGAGCAACACCAGCTTATGACGGTATTTCAGCCGCCGGGCAAGGTTAAATATCTTTAGCTTATCTCCCCGGTAAGGCGGGTAGGGCACACGGTTAGCAAGAAAGAGTAAAGTCATGACGTTAATCAGCAGTTCGGCCAATACGCAGATCAGCCAAAGGCAAATGTACTAATAAGCTCGTTCCCCATCTGCAACAGCAACTGCCGAATTCCTGAATTGTCAACGTTTCAAATTGAGCCCTGTCTGCCGACAGGCAGGCATTCAGCAATTAAGAATTGCGGCAATCACCCACATTGCCGCATTCATCAATTAGGAAAGGTATTTCGCCACTATCGGCAGTCGCCGTCCCACCCCAAATGCCTTAGGCGATACGCGGATAATTGGACAGAACTGGTTGCGCTTGTATTCGTTCATGTTTACCAGCCGCAGTATCCGGTTCACCAGCGCGGCATCGTAGCCCATGGCAATGATCTCTTTCGGGCCTTGGCGGCGCTCAATATATTGGTACAGTATCGGGTCCAGCTCGCTATATTCCGGCAGGCTGTCGCTGTCTTTTTGCCCGGGGCGCAGCTCTGCACTTGGCGCCTTGGTAATAATGTTCTCAGGTATTATTTCCCTCTCGCGATTGATATAGCGCGCCACCGCATATACCTGCAGTTTATACAGGTCACCCAGCACGCCCAGGCCGCCCGCCATATCGCCATACAGCGTGCCGTAGCCCGTAGCTAGTTCGCTTTTGTTAGATGTGTTCAGCAGTATCGCCCCGAACTTATTAGATACCGCCATCACCAGCGCACCCCTTATACGCGACTGTAAATTCTCCTCCGCTACATTGAATGGCGTACCCTCAAACAGCGGGTGCAGCGCCGTTTCAAATGCCCCGAAAATATCCTTGATCGCAATGATGTCATACGGATTGCCTAAGTTTTCAGAAAGTTGCCGGGCATCATCAACCGAGTGCCCGGTGCTGAATTGCGATGGCAACAATAGCGCACGCACATTGGCAGCGCCCAGTGCCTCGCATGCCAGCGCCAGCACCACCGCGCTGTCTATTCCACCAGAGGAGGCCACAATGGCCTTGGTAAAGCCCATCTTGCCAAAATAATCGCGTATGCCCATTAGAAGGGCCTGGTGTATGGCGGCTATATGCTTTTGCTCATCCAGTTGAGGGGGCAAAAGCTCCACTACGGGCACATCATTAGCTGCGCAAACCACTGCACCCTGTAATTGGTTATCATCATCTATCTCCACATATTGCATGGCTTCGGCAAAGTAGGGTAGCTCAGTAACAATGTTGCCCTGTGCATCCATAGCAATGGAGCCACCGTCGAACACTATTTCAGTTTGTGAGCCCACTGTATTGCAATAAACCATGGGCAGCTTATAGCGCTGCACATTCAGCTTCACCATGCCCTTTCTGCCCTCTGCGTGCACATAATCGAATGGCGACGCGCTCAGGTTGATCATCACATCAGGACTTTGCTTGACGAATTCATCCATCGGGCAAATACGGTACAGCGGGTTATCACCCAGGTTCCAGATATCCTCGCAAATGGTCACCGCCAGGCGCTTACCCTTAAATTCAAGTACGTTCCAGTCGTAGGCAGGCTCAAAGTATCTGTACTCGTCAAACACATCATAGGTCGGCAGCAGCGTTTTGTGCACCACGCCCTTCACCTTCTGCTCATAAAGCAGGTAAGCGCTGTTGAACAGATCCTTACCATCCGGCCGCTCATTGCGGCTCGGGCAGCCCACAAGCACACCAATAGTATCGGCTGCCTGGCGAATGTGATCTATGCAGGCCAGCCCCTGCTCAATAAAATCGTTGAATTCCACAAAATCGCGGGGAGGGTAGCCGCACACGGCCAGTTCAGAGAAAACCACCAGGTCGCCGCCCTGGGCCTTGGCCTCGGCTATTGCCGCCAGTATTTTATTCGTGTTCGCCTCAAAATTGCCTATATGATAATTCTGCTGCGCAAGGAAGATCTTCATGACCCGCCAAAATTATCACATTAAACGACATTATTGGCCGTCATTGCAACGTCCGTGTGTAGCAAGGGATGTAGGCTGCCTCGCGAGAAATGAAAAAAACGCTGTCAGCTTATGTTATCCTTCCGGGCCGGGGTGAAGATGACGAAAAAATGTCAGCCTGAGAGGATATTAGGTTGCACCTCAATCATAAAGCCAGTGACAAGTTGGAACTTTGAAGAAATAGGCTAAGGCAGCATAGCACATGGCTTTTTAGTGTTTAAACCTGCGTCT
>Ga0164296_1001028_pt1 | contig 31111 bp, 22 predicted proteins | sample GEODES057metaG_FD_113533 | JGI IMG/M metagenome (GOLD analysis project Ga0164296, IMG submission 113533) | Dystrophic lake water microbial communities from Trout Bog Lake, Wisconsin, USA - GEODES057 metaG | ecosystem: Environmental > Aquatic > Freshwater > Lake | place: USA: Trout Bog Lake...
AATCCTGCAATCCTTAAATCATACGAATCCTGGTTCAGACAAAAGTGCGTTAAGGCCTTTGCGCACCATGGTTCGACCCTGCTCACCATGACACCTTACGCGCTTTATCATAGGGCATCAAAAACGCTACACCAGCAATAGGAAAGCACCTTTACAGCGACAATTTCTGAGTGATAATATATAATTAGTGATACCTAAAATAAGCCTAATTGTCCTTTATCATCTATATCCAGATCATCGAGATTCGTTATTTCGAAGTCGATTTTCTTGTGAGGTAACTCAGGTTTTGGTGATTCTACGGATTCTGTTTTTGATGATTGCTCCGATTCTTTTTCAGTTGATTCCACCGACCCTGTAGTTGGTGATTCCTCTAATGTTTCTTCATCGGGTATTATCACTTCCTCTATCACTTCGGGCTCAATTTCTGCCAGCAGGGCAACTGATTTTATAGGGTGCTGCGCAATGCGATTACCCATCGCTTTCATCCCTTTAACATCGATCAGTTCGGATAAATTTAATTCGAGTGTCTCTGCTACTTCGGTTTTGCCTTTGAGTTGTTCGACTGTAATAATTGGCTGTTGAGCGCCTGAGATGATCACAAGTTTCGACCCACTTTCATCACTGATGATACTGGTTTGCTTGCCGATGCTGGTCGGCTCAAATTTGAAACGCTTCACCATGTAATTTTTCGACTTGCCTTCAAGGTGTATCACGGAAAAGACTTTCTCAGGCTGATACTTTTCGATCAGGATCATCTTATCGTCGAAATGGTTATTAAGGTCGAAACTGGTTAGTTCGTAGGTGCCGTCACCCAAAACAGTCAAAATTCGGTCGTCGCCGTCAAATTCTCCAAGGTACTTACCACGGCCATCTGGATTCAGACGTTTTAATATTTCATCATACCAAATTTTGCGCCCGGCCAGGGTTGAAACTCCCTTGGTTTTTAATATGATCTTTTTAACCGGGTATTTGGTAACAATATTACCCATTGAGGCGCGACCTTTGATGGCGATGGCTGCAAAGTCTTCGTCAAATTGAAGCTTTTTGAGTTTGGCATGCGGCTTCAACTGGATGTTGATCACCTCGGCCTCGCCATTAGGGTTAGCCGTAAAGTAAAGCACTTTTGAACCTTTGCTTCCTTTTGTAAGGTCATATTCCTTATCACGGGTAACGCCGATAACGCTGAATCGTTTGATATAGCTCACGCCGCTTTGCCCATCTTTGTAGATCAGGTTATAAACGGTGCGCTCGTCGTTCTTTTTAAATACCTGCGCATGAATGATCTCTTTGCCCACAAATACCTTTTCCTGTACTTTGGTGACGATGCATTTGCCATCAGCCCTGAAAACAATGATCTCGTCAATATCCGAACAATCGCAAACAAACTGGTCTTTTTTCAAACCGGTTCCTATGAATCCGTCCTCGGCATTCATATACAGTTTCACGTTCGCCAAAGCAACTTGCGTTGCTTCTACCTTATCAAAGGTGCGCAATTCAGTTTTGCGCTCGCGACCTTTGCCGTATTTTTCTTTCAGTTTTGTAAACCATGCAATGGTATATTCTGTCAGATTTTTGAGGTGATGTTTAACCTCTTTGATCTCGGCCTCCAGCGTTTTCATTTGCTCGTCGGCCTTCTTTACATCAAAGCGGGTAATGCTACTCATCGGTTTGTCGATCAGCTTTTTATAGTCTTCCGGCAATATCTCCCGATAAAACTGCGGAAAGAATGGCGTAAATAATTTATTCAATACCTCAACCACCACGTCAAAACTACCCGAGCTTTCGTATTCCGCGTTTTTGTACATCCCCTCCTGGATGAATATTTTCAGCAGGTTGCTGAAAAATATCTTCTCCATTAATTCCTTGAGCCTGATCTGCAATTCCTGCTTCAACAGTTCGCGGGTATAATGGGTGCTCTCGCTTAGCATGTCGTTTACGCTCATAAAGCGTGGCTTATCATCCTGAATCACGCAGGTATTCGGCGATATCGACACCTCGCAATCGGTAAAGGCATACAGCGCATCGATCGTGACGTCAGGCGAAATGCCAGGTGCCAGGTGGATCATGATCTCCACATCTTTAGCCGTATTATCTTCGATCTTTTTTATCTTGATCTTACCCTTATCATTGGCTGCGATCACACTGTCGATCAAGCTGCCGGTTGTGGTTGAAAAGGGTATTTCAGTTATCGCTAAAGTCTTTTTATCACGCTCCACAATCTTAGCCCGAACGCGCACACGTCCGCCACGCTGGCCCTCATTATAGGCTGAGGTATCTGCCAGGCCGCCTGTAGGAAAGTCGGGCATCAGGTTTGGGCGCTCGCCGCGCAAAACAGCTACAGAAGCATCTAATAGTTCAATAAAGTTATGTGGCAAAATTTTGGTTGCCAAACCTACGGCAATACCTTCGGCACCCTGCGCTAATAGGAGCGGAAATTTGACCGGCAATGTAATGGGCTCTTTGTTCCTGCCATCGTAGCTTGCCTGCCACTCCGTAGTATCGGGGTTAAAAACAACTTCATTGGCAAATTTGGATAAGCGCGCTTCAATATAACGGGGAGCAGCTGCTGAGTCGCCGGTGATAGGATCGCCCCAGTTGCCCTGGCAGTCGATCAAAAGGTTTTTTTGCCCGATCTGCACCATGGCATCCCCAATAGAAGCATCGCCATGTGGGTGATACTTCATCGTGTTACCGATAACGTTAGCTGCCTTGTTAAAACGCCCGTCGTCCATTTCTTTCAGCGAATGCAGAATGCGCCGCTGTACCGGTTTTAAGCCGTCGTTGATGTGCGGGACGGCACGGTCGAGGATCACGTAGGAAGCATAATCCAGGAACCAGTTCTCGTACAAACCACCCAGGGTAGTTACGGTATGCAGTTTATTGTCTTCAGTATTTTCAGGCGTAGTATTGCCCAGTTCGTCACTCATTCTCAGCAAAAAATAGAATGGGTAAATATAATGGATTGTAAAGATGTAGGTATGTTGATATCGGGGGTTTTAATTAACATTTGTCATTGGGGGTGGTTGTATTAGTTGTATTAGTTGAATTAGTTGTAGTGGTTGAATTACGTTGAAGATTTGCGAAGTTTTTAAAACTTCGTAAATCTGTCGGGAAGCGTTTATTCTGGAAAAGGGTATCTCGTTTGACCACAGAATGCAATTTTCGTAGCTTTTTTTCGATTGCAGGAATTTAACAAAATCGCGGAAACCGGAATATCCACGGTATTTGATCAGATAAAATCCTACCCGGAAATTGTTAATAGGCTGTTCTTTGGGAACTTCTAAAGTAATAATAAAGATTTTTGATACACCAGGCGGAATAGCATAAACCGTCGGGAAATTCGAATCACAGGCCCAACCTTCAATTTTGATTGCTTTATTGCTTGTTGTAAAAGCGTCATCCCAACTGCAAGTCATATTAAGGTATTTCAAAGTATCGGCGCTATTATTTGATAAAGCGACTTTGATTGTCACATAACTGTGCTTTTTGTCATTGAACCTGGCCTCAGTTTTCTTATCCGACCGGATTTGCTTAGCATCGACTTTTAACAGATAGTATTTTTTGTCAGCAGTAGTAAGTCTTTGCCGGACAAAATTGCTTTGGGCTCGGGAAAGGTCTGCTAATAATATCATCAAGATAATTGAAAGTGAGTATTTCATCATCGTTCTAAGCATTGAAAGAAAAAGTTATCATTTTAATAGCTTTATTGACTGACGACCACCTTCGGTTAGATATAAGTGTCAGGGTAGGAGTGTGAGACCTGGTTTTAAAAAAAATCGATTCCTGATTATATTTGGATTATGAAAAAAGTATTGCATTTAACAATGGATGATGAAGTTGTTAGGCTTGCTAAACAATATGCTAATGAACGTAATGTAAGCTTATCGGTCGTTGTTGAAGCATATTTGCGCAAATTATACAGTAGCAATCAGCGAAAAAATATAATTGATTTGGTTGAGGAACTTGAACCATCTGGAATTGATCCTAGTATAGATTTGATTGAACTTTATTATGAGGAACGATATGCAAAATTTAGCTCTTTGGATAGTAGCTCCTATGAATTACACCGTATATTTTTATAATCCAGATGTTTTTAAATAGTTCTATGCCAGACTTGCGAAGTTTTTAAAACTTTGCAAGTCTGTCGGCCACCTTTCATCTTCAAATTTTCAAATCTTCAAATCTTCAAATTTTCAAATCAACTTTCTTTCGTATACCCCACCATCCACTGTACCCCAAACCTATCCGTCACCATACCAAAATAGGAGCCCCAGAACTGGTGGGAAGCAGGCATCATAATTTGACCACCTCCGGCAAGGCCGGCCATAAACCTGTCGGTTTCTTCTTCGCTGCTGGTTTCTATACCAATAAAAATGTTTGTCCCGAAAATAGCCGGGGGCATATTGCCCGGTATATCCATGCCGTTAAGTATCGAATTACCTGCCTGCAAAGCTACATGTAAAACCTTGTTTGCCTCTTCAGCCGACAAGCCCTGTACCCCCGGAATATCGCTCATGCGCTGCAGGTGAATAAATTCTCCGCCAAAAACGGATCTGTAAAGATTAAAGGCAGCTTCAGCCTCGCCATTGAATGAAAGGGTAGTGTTGATCGTTTTCATGTTTTATAATTGGTGAAATAAATTTAAGAGAAAAAAACACCACCACTCCAATATTTTCAAATTACCCAATCACCCCAATTTTCAAATTTTCAAATTCCGCATCATCACATTATAAGGCCATTTCCGCAACATAGCGTTAACTGTATTGACTATGCGTTTGGCTCGTGTCTCTCTTGTTTTAGCGCTTTCGATCCATTTTATGAAATAGTCACGGTGCGATTTAGGCAGGCTATTGAAAAACTCCCAGGTTTCGGGTTCAAAATTAAAACATTCCTGCAGATCGTCGGGGATCTCAACCTTATAATCGGTGTCCTCTTCCAATTTGGCGTATAGAACTGCGCCTGCGTTTTTATGTAAAGCTTTGCGTACTTCTGCTTTTAGTGCGAGGATAAAATTACCATCGCCCATCGGCATCAACGCCATGCCATGCACCGGCAGCGAATCGAGCATGCCTTTTACGCGGAATGATTTTTTATTGCCGGGTTTGAGTTGTTGTGCAATATCTGCCGGTATGTCAATATACGTCCAGCCGGTTTTTTCACCCTGCTCTGCAAACTGCAACATCATCGCGCTGAATTCAACCATAATGCCAAATTAGCGTATTCGCGGCAAATATTAAATGGATATTCGTCCCGGAAGATGGTGTCAAAGCATTATATAACTGTGGTGGCTTGCGAGAAGATATAATTGCAACAAAACAAAACCACCTATCGGGTGATAGGTGGTTTTGTAACGTCGTTGACTGAACCGGAGCATGTTTCACACCCCCAATTTACGGGATTATTGTCCTGGTTCAACTTTGCTGATCGAGTTAGGCAACAAGCCGTGTGCCTCTTTGTGCGTAGCTATCACAGCAGACGAGTCGGGTGCCTGTGAAAGGCAAACTACGGTGCCGCTTTTTACATCAACCCAGTAGTTTATAAAGTTTACGTTGTATTTGTCCTGTACGGCCAGGTCTTTTTTATGTGCGCCTGCAACGGCGTCGGCAGTAACTTTTCCTGCGCCCAGGTAATGGATATCAAGGTAAAAATCTTTGCCTTTGATAATGTCGGCCTGCATACCCGGCGAAACTTCAAGCACCTGGTCTGGCAATAAGCCATGAGCTTCTTTATGCGTATCAGCTATAGCAGTTGAATCTGGTGCTTGTGAAAGGCAATATACATTACCTCTTTTTTCATCAACCCAAAACCTAATAAATTTTACGTGGTATTTTTTTTCAACGGCCAGGTCTTTTTTATGTGCGGCTTCTACATCGCTATACTTTACTTTGCCTGCGCCCAGGTGATGTACATCAATAAAAAGAACAGGGGCATTCTGTTTGGTTTGAGCCATTGCTCCGAATGAAAGAAAACAAATAACTGCTGCTGCTATTCTAGCGAAATGATTTTTCATGTGGTTTTTTTAGTTTAATTCTTTAATAATTTTCGTTTATACAAATGACGCTAACTCCCACTGGTGGTATATAAGAAGTTTTCCCTATTTTAGAAAGGTGAATTCCCTATTTTATGTTATACCGATATGCAGCTGGTAGAAAGAGAATCTTTTATTAGCTTTTTAGAGACCAAATTTGAGCGGGTTGCCGGCAACGAAGGGCATACGATGCTTATATGTGGTGAAGCAGGGATAGGAAAAACATCGCTGGTAAATACTTTTTGCCGCCAATACAAAAATGATGCAGTAATATTTCAGGGAAGTTGCGATGCGCTTACCACTCCGCGTCCACTTGCGCCGGTTTATGATATCGCTTCGCAACTTCGGCATGACTTGTGGGGCAATCATGAACATAATGATGATCGGGCAGCCCTTTTTACAGCAGTATTGCAGGAACTGGAGCAGCAAAAAAAGCCGGTGCTGATCGTTTTTGAGGATATACATTGGGCAGATGAAGCCACGCTTGATTTTATTAAATTTTTAGCACGCCGAATCAAGCGTATACGTTGCCTGTTTATACTTACTTACCGTGATAACGAGATCAACGCACGCCATCCATTAAGGAGTTTGCTGGGGCAATTGCCTCCTGATACTTTTACCCGAATGCAGCTTGTGCCGCTATCCCGACCGGCGGTTGAAAAAATGGCTATGGAAAAAGGCTATAATGGCGAAGATGTATACAGTATATCGGGTGGAAATCCGTTTTATGTAAGCGAGATCCTTGCCAGTTACAGTCCCGGAGTGCCTGACAATATCAGAGACTCCATTTTGTCTGTTTATTATCAACAGCCTGAAAAAACAAAGCAGGTTTGGGAACTTATTGCCGTTGTTCCCGGTGGTTTTGAATGCGAATACCTTGCAAAAATGGAGCCTTTATATACTGATGCCATCAGTGATTCACTCGAATCTAAGATTTTGATCATAAATCAGGGTCTTATATTTTTTAAACACGAATTGTATCGTCGAGCTATCGAATCATCTTTATCTCCGCTGCGCCGGGTATCACTCAATAAAAAGATACTCGATTGTTTTCTTGAAAGTTTCAAGTATAAAAACGAAAATGAACGTATACTTCACCATGCAAAAGGCGCTAATGAATATGAGTTGATTGCGCAGTATACTTTGTTATCAGCCCGGCATGCCGCAGCATTAGGCGCACATATTGAAGCATCTAAACTCTACTTGTCGGCTATCGAAAATTATCGGGGAACTAATAAACGTCAACTGATCGAACTCTATGAATTATATGCATATGAGTGTTATCTGACCAGTAAAAACAAGGACGCTATCTTATATATCGAGAAATCGCTTAAACTTTGGCAAGAACAAAATGATCAGGAAAATATAGGTAATTGTCTGCGGTTTTTGTCGCGATTATGGTGGTTTGAAGGTAAAACCGAGATGGCGCATAGTTATGCCTTACAAGCCATTGAGCTATTGCAAAATCAACCTTCGTCCAAAGCGAAGGCCATGGCTTATAGTAATTTGTCGCGATTGAAAATGTCGGAGGATCTGGCAGATGAGTGCCTGTATTGGGGCGAACTGGGAGTAGTGATTGCACGGGAAGTTGATGATCAGGAGACAATTTCCACTTCATTGAATAATATGGGTTCCGCACTGATGCTTTCGGGATCAACTCTTCAAAAAGGAGTCGATTTTATTTACCAGAGCCTGGACATCGCCCTCAAAAATTCTTACCACGAATTTGCTGCACGAGCTTATACAAGTTTGCTGACTATTGGAGTTTCAATAAAAGAGTACGAGATAGCCAGAAAGGCACTGAACGAAGGATTGCTTTATTGCGAAGAAAAGGATATCGATTCGCAGAAAACTTATATGCTTGCTTATCAGGCGCGGCTCGACCTTGAGACTGGAAATTGGAATGAGGCCTATACTGTAGCAGAAGAACTTCTTAGAAATGATGATCTGTTGCCTATACTTAAGTCTTGTACCCTGCCAGTTTTTGCAACTTTAAAAATGCGGAAAGGGCACCAGGATGCACTGGTTATTTTACTGGAAGCCAAAAAGTTAGCTTTTGAAACCAAGGAATTGCAACGAATAATCCCTACAATTTTTGCTTTGTTGGAATATGAATGGATCACAGGTGAAAGTTATCTGGAAACGGAATTAATTACCTATGCTATCAATTGGCTCGTCGGCCTTGGTAAATTTTCAAAGAAAAGTCGCTTTTATTTTTGGCTTTGGAAAGCGGGTAAAGAGCACCTTATTCCGGATGGACAATATGACGATCTGGATAAAGAAAATTTAACTACTGCTGAAAAGCAAACCGAATTATGGGAAAAATGGACTTGTCCTTATGAACAGGCACTGGCTTTGGCCGAACAAGGGGAAGAATGCAAAAAGAAAGCGCTGCTAACAATCAAAGAATTAGGCGCTGACGCAGTTTATGAAAAAATGAAACGTGAAATGCGGGAAGCAGGCATTAAAAATATACCAAGAGGTATCCGGAACACAACCCGATCAAACCACGCGCATCTGACTGACCGGGAAGTTGATGTACTTCGTTTATTGAAAGAAGGGCTACAGAACAAGGAGATCGCATCAAGGCTGTTCATCTCGGCAAAGACGGTAGATCACCATATCTCATCGATCTTGTTGAAGCTGGAAGTAAAGTCGAGGGTAAAAGCAGTTAATGAGGCTATTCAGTTAGAGATCATTTGAAAAACTCGTTCGGGTGGTTTATGCAATTTAAAAAATGGCAATGATTCAACTGGTTGAAAGAGCGGAATTCTTAGCTTCATTGAACGAGCAGTTTAAGGCTGTAGTATCGGGCGAGGGTCATTGCATATTTATTACCGGCGAGGCGGGTATAGGTAAAACTTCGTTGGTAAAAGCATTTGCGTCCGAAAAAAAAGCAGAATACCGGGTTGTTATGGGCAGTTGCGATGCCTTGTTTACACCCAGGCCGCTTGCGCCTTTATATGATATTGCAGCCCAGTTGCCAGGTGATTTGCTAAAGAATTGGAATAATAGTGATCTGACTGCACTATTTGGGCTTTTTTTTAATGAATTATGTGATGATAGGAAGCCCTTGATCATCATCATCGAGGATATTCATTGGGCAGACGAAGCAACGCTCGATCTGATCAAATTCATAGGCAGGCGCATTAGCCTCACCAAATGCTTATTGATCATTACGTATCGCGATAACGAGATACATACAGCGCATCCTTTAAGATCGGTACTTGGACAATTGCCGCCCCGTTCCTTCAGCAGGTTGCCATTGGTGCCGTTTTCGAAAGAGGCGGTAAATAATCTGGCGGCAAAAAGAGGGTTAAGAGGCGAGGAGGTTTACTATATATCGGGCGGAAACCCATTTTATGTAACCGAAATATTGGCAAGTTATAGTCCGGGTGTGCCCGATAATATTAAAGATGCAGTACTTGCCGTTTTTCATTTATATGAAGAAGTTACCAAACGTGCCCTTAGCATTTTGTCGGTTTCGCCTATGGGTATTAAAATTGCTCATCTCGAAATACTTGACCCAGCCTTTCTCGCCGCTATTGAAAACTGCTTATCCACCAGGGTACTGCAAATAGAAAATGGTATTGTTTTTTTTAAACATGAATTATATCGATTGACTATCGAGGGGTCGCTTTCGCCAATAATCAGGATAAGGCTTAATAAGCAAATTCTGGAAAAGTTGCTGGTAGATTTTGATCGGGACGGCGAGATCGAACGTATCGTTCACCACGCAAGAAATGCCAATGCGCAGGATATTATCACCAAATATGCTCCTGTAGCGGCCAAAACTGCTGCACAATTAGGGGCGCATATCGAAGCTGCTAAACTATATTATACAACCTTAGTCAATTACCAGGGTAACGATCGGGATTTATTACTTGGCCTTTACATCAATTATGCATATGAGTGTTATTTAACTAACCAGACCAAAGAGGCCATAAACTACCAGGGTAAGGTACTGGAAATGCTAAAGGAATCGGGCGACAGTGAAAAAATTGGCGACTGCCTGCGATTCTTGTCCCGTTTATGGTGGTTTGAAGGCAATCGTATAAAGACTGAATATTATGCCCAACAAGCGATCGATGTATTAAATGATCAGCCCGATTCGCGGATAAAGGCCATGGCTTTCAGCAATATGTCGCAACTAAAAATGCTTAGCAATGAAGTTGACGACTGTGTTTTTTGGGGTGAAAAAGCAATCCGGATTGCAAATAACATCGGCGATGATGAAGTGCTTTGTCATGCCCTGAATAATGTGGGTACGGCCCAGATACCAATACCTGAGCTGCGTGTGAATGGTTTGGAACTATTAAAAAAGAGCCTGGAAATAGCCCTGAAAAATTCATTTCATGAACATGCTGCCAGGGCGTTTACTAACCTCGGGTCGGTCAATGAAGGGATCAGAGACTATGCCTATTCGGAAAAAATTATAATTGAAGGTATAGCGTATTGTCAGCAAAACGAACTATGGCCCTGGTCAACTTATATGTCAACACATCTGGCCAGAATTTATATGATTACCGGCAGATGGGAAAAAGCGAAGCAGCTAGCGTCTGAACTGATTGACACAGGCGGACAATCTCCTGTGACCGAAATTGGTGCGTTGGCTGTTATAGCTACGCTAAAGATGAGAAAAGGCGAATCGGGGGCATTGTCGCTGTTATTGAAAGCAAAAAACCTTGCATTTGAAGCTAACGAATTAATGCGTATTGTGCCTGTACTGATCGCAATATTTGAATATGAATGGTTAAATACGACAGAAATTCTGGAGAGCAACGAAATTGAAGCCATCCAGACCAGATTAGCAATAAGTGGGACGCGGGACGAGCAAATAGAATTTGAATATTGGCTTTGTAAAAAGCAGGGAATAAAAATGCCGGAAAATGAATCGTATGAAGGATATAATATCGGAAGTCCGGAATCATTGCGCCGATCTGCAACTTATTGGAAAAACATCAATTGCCGGTATCAGCAAGCTTTGATCTTGTTTGAAGGTAAAGACAATGATAAAAAAGAAGCCCTGTCCACTATGCGTAGTCTGGGAGCTGACGCTATCTACGAAAAAATGAAACGCGAAATGCGGGAATCGGGCATTAAAAATATACCAAGGGGTATCCGGAACACAACCCGTTCAAACCAGGCGCATCTGACCGACCGGGAAGTTGATGTATTGCGATTGCTGAAAGAAGGTTTGCAAAACAAAGAAATAGCTGAACGCTTGTTCATTTCAGCAAAAACCGTTGATCATCATATTTCGGCGATCTTGTTTAAGCTTGACGTAAACTCGCGGGCTAAGGCAGTTAATGAGGCTATTCAATTATCGATCATTTGAATAGCCAGTTCAAATGATTTTAAAGGCAAAATATTAAGCAAGTCGTATCTTCTTTAACTTCTATTTATACAATCATCGCTCTGCCGGCGTCACTCTCAGTTCTTTCTTCTGATTGTTCCGTAATACGCTGATATACTGAAACTGCCCAACCTTGTCTTCGGTTAATAATTTGAATAACTGATCTGAAGTCTCAACCGCCTTATCATTAAATGCATAAATGATATCACCACTTAATATACCACCTTTTTCGGCTGGCCCATTATTTTCGGTCTGTGTCACAAACAGGGCCTGCTGATTTTTTAGCTGATGAATCGTCCGCAATTTAGGAACCAATTCTATCTGCTGTAAACTTGCCCCAATATAAGCCCTTTTTACTTTCCCATACCGGATCAGTTGGTTGGCCACCGATTTAGCTATATTGATGCTGATCGCAAAACAAAGTCCCTGGGCTCCGCGAATTGTTGCAGTATTTACACCAATTACCTCTCCTTCGGCATTGATCAGTGGTCCGCCCGAATTCCCGGGGTTGAGTGATGCATCCGTTTGTATCATGCTGTCCATTTGAAAGCCGGATTCACCTGCCAGTGTTCTGCCCAGAGCACTAATTACCCCCGAAGTTACTGTATGCTGAAAGCCTAGCGGATTACCTATGGCTATTGCCAATTGGCCTATCTTTAACTGGTCTGAGTCGCCAAGGATAGCGGGCGAATAATCGATCGCATCAATTTTCAATATGGCCAGATCAGTGAATCTATCCTCTCCTATAAGCGTTGCATGATAAGTATTGCCATCATAAAGCATTGCTCGAAGGTGCTTCGCTTTTTTTATAACGTGACTGTTAGTGAATAGGTATCCGTCTGACGAAAACAGGAAACCGGTGCCGGTTCCTGTAACGGTAACTTTGCCTGCTTTACTATCAAACTGTTCGATCTTAACAACCGATGTACGCAGCATTTCTACTGCATCTATAATGATCTGTGAATATGAATCCATATTTCAGCGCTGTCAAAAATTAAACCGAACGGTATAAAATAGCAATATGGCAGTCTGTGTCAGCCATTTTGACTATTTAATCTATTTTAAGGAGAAAATTAGTCGTGCCTAATTTACATAGGGTTCCAATACTTTCTGCCAGCGATCATAGCCTATCACTTTTAAATGCAACATATCGCTTTCGAATAGAGCAGGATCGGGTTCGATAGTTCCCGGTTTATAGATGGCCGAACTCACGTCTATAAAAAGACTATTGGGTTTATCCGCCAGAAAATTTTTGATCATTTCATTAGCCTTTAATTCTTCTGGTTCAATACCGATACGGCTTGGTGCAGGTTTGATGGAGAGATAGTAGATTTTGGTATTTGGCAAATTGGTGTTGATCAAGGTGTACAAGGCTTTCAGGTTACTAAATACTGAGTCGGCATTTTCTCCGGCTGCCAGATCATTTTCGCCGGCATAAATAAAAATCTTTGCCGGGTGGTAAGGGAACAAAATAAACGGCGTGTAGTATTTAACCAGTTGCGATAACTCGCAGCCACCAACGCCGCGCCTGATGATATTTTTTCCGGCAAAACGCTGTTCCAGGTCGGTCCATTTGCGAATAGAAGAGCTTCCAATAAATAAAATGCCCTCTGGTTTTGGAAACGAGAGGCTGTCAAGGTGTTTAAAGTCGCGTATCTCGTTGTCAAACGGAAAGCCGCTTTGGGCCGCAGCTTTCAGACTGATTCCTGCCAGCAATACAAATAGGAAAATTTTAAATTTCATGGTCGTTGCTTTGAACCCTATAGTGAATTACAAAAATGATAAAAAACTTTAATTGCGATGCCGAATGCAAATTGAAAATTAACGCAGATGTTTTTTGCTTTTTGTCTTTTTATCTCTTCCTTTAATAATAATTACAAAACACATACAATGCTTGCCCATAGAATAACCACCAGCCTCCCTTTTAAATTAATACAGATTTTCTTGTTAACCTGTTTTTTTGCATGTAATTCAAATGCAACCCATAATAACAGGGAAGAAGATAAAATAGAGGCGGAACAGGTTACGGCTTTGCTATTTCAAAACCTCCAAACAAAAAATTATGCAGCTGCTGATACCCTGTTCAGTAAAGACTTTTTCAAGGTTACACCCAAAGAAAAGTTGAATGAGGTATTTAAAGTGACCCAGGAAAAATTAGGCGACCTTGACGATACGCATTTAACAGATTGGAAAACGCAGGTGGTCACCGGCGAAAATGCATCAGCCGATTACGCTTTCTTCTACGGTAATACCTACAAAAAAGCTATTGGGCATATAACCATAAGGTTGCACAAAGATCCCGACAACAAAATCCGGATCGTGTACTATACCATCCATTCCGATGCCTTTGCGGGTCAATGATTTGTTAGTTGGTGACTTGTTGATCGGTGATTAGTTAACCAGAGACTGGTTAACTAATGCCTGAAAGAATCTGTCAATGATTCGCTTTATCAATTTAACAATAAACAATACCCAAAGCCTGATCCCCAACCAGTACAACCAATACAACTACTTCAACTATCCCGATAGCTATCGGGACAACTACTTCAACTATCCCGATAGCAATCGGGACTACTAAATAGCAACCGGTAATTCTTCCTCAGCAGCAACTAAGGTAGGATTGATTGTTTCGTCGTCCTTTTCAACCCGTAATTCGCGGATGATATGTTGCTGACGGTCGGGCGTGTTTTTGCCCATAAAGTATTCCAGCAGGCCTTTGATATTGGCATCCTTTAAAATCACCGGATCGAGCCGCATATCTTTGCCGATAAATAAACCAAACTCCTCAGGTGATATCTCACCAAGGCCCTTAAATCGGGTAATTTCAGGCTTATTGCCTAATTTGCTGATGGCGTTTCTTCTTTCCTCATCGCTATAGCAATAGATGGTTTCCTTTTTATTCCGTACCCTGAACAATGGCGTTTGCAGAATATAAACGTGTCCTGCCTTTACCAGGTCGGGGAAAAATTGCAGGAAGAAGGTCATCATCAGCAGGCGGATGTGCATGCCATCCACATCGGCATCGGTAGCGATAACGATGTTATTGTAGCGCAGGGCATCCAGGCCGTCTTCTATATTCAAGGCATGTTGCAACAGGTTGAACTCTTCGTTCTCATAAACCACTTTTTTGGTTAGCCCATAGCAATTAAGCGGCTTACCCTTTAGGCTGAATACCGCCTGTGTCTGCACGTCTCTTGATTTAGTGATCGAGCCACTGGCCGAATCACCCTCTGTGATGAATAGGGTCGTATCCTGTTTGCGTTCATGATTATCATCAAAATGCAGCTTGCAATCGCGTAGTTTACGGTTATGCAATGAAGCCTTTTTGGCACGCTCATTGGCCAGTTTTTTGATGCCAGCTATATCCTTGCGTTCGCGTTCAGATTGTAATATTCTTGCTTTCAGCGCATCGGCGGTGGCTGGGTTTTTGTGCAGGTAATTGTCGAGTTCCTTTTTTACAAAGTCGTTGATAAAGGTACGTACCGATGGTCCTTCAGGTCCCACGTTCTGAGAACCCAGTTTGGTTTTGGTTTGCGATTCAAATACCGGCTCCTGAACTTTAATAGCGATTGCTGCTACAATGGATGCCCTGATATCGGCCGCATCATAATCCTTATCATAAAACTCGCGGATTGTTTTCACAACCGCCTCACGGAATGCCGCCTGGTGCGTACCACCCTGAGTGGTATGCTGGCCATTGACAAACGAGTAATATTCTTCGCCATACTGCTGCCCGTGGGTCATGGCTATTTCAATATCCTCACCTTTAAGGTGGATGATGGGATATCGCAAATTTTCAGCATCGGCATTACGTACCAGCAGGTCATACAGGCCGCGTTCGGATAAGTATTTAGTGCCGTTAAAATTAAGGGTCAGACCCGAATTGAGGAACACATAGTTCCAGATCATGTTCTCTACAAACTCTGGTATAAAGTGGTAATGCCTGAAAATGGTATCGTCCGGTGTAAATACAATGGAGGTGCCATTGCGCTGCGTGGTTTCCTTCTCCGGTTCATCTCGCACCAGCTCGCCTTTGGCAAATTCGGCTACTTTGGTTTTGCCATCCCGGTAGGATTGCACCGTGAAAATATTTGATAAAGCATTAACGGCCTTGGTACCCACACCATTCAGGCCCACCGATTTCTGGAAAGCCTTGCTATCATATTTACCACCGGTATTGATCTTGGATACGCAATCGATCACCTTACCCAGCGGTATGCCGCGACCATAATCGCGCACGGATACCTTGTGATCGCTCATGCTCACCTCAATGGTTTTTCCGGCACCCATCACAAACTCATCGATCGAGTTATCGATAATCTCTTTCAGCAAAACGTAAATGCCATCATCATATGCCGAACCATCACCCAGCTTACCGATATACATCCCCGGCCGCAAGCGGATATGCTCCTTCCAGTCAAGCGACCGTATACTGTCTTCACTATAATCTATTGCTTCTGCCATGTTCTTTTGTTCTTTTGTTGTAATGTTGTAATGTTGGAACGTTGTAATGTTGGAATGTTGTAATGTTGAAAGGTTCCGGCTAATACCTAATACCTAATACCTGATACCTAATACCTGATACCTGATACCTATTACCTGATAACCATTACCTTTCGCCTTTCACCTTTAGCCAACCGCCGAGCGCCACGCACCTCCCGCACCCCCAAATATGCCATTTTTTGCTTTTCGCCGGGATTCAAATTATAAACATTTCAACCTTTGGGGGCCATGTTTTCAACATTTGTTCCGGGCGTAATTATAATATTGCTATTACATAGGAGTGATGTGAGGATAGAGTATGCAATATTTGTTTAAATTGCCCTTGAATAGCGAATCGCCAAGGTAAGACTAAGTTGAAGGGCGAAAGCATTTAAATTAAAATATTTAAGAGAGCTCAATTTAAATCACTGCATGAGTATTAAGCCGCGTTTGAATCGCCTTGACCTGACGATGATCGTTATTAGCCTGGTCATCGGTATGGGTATATTTGCAACGCCGTCTGATACTGCCCGTGAAGTCGGCAACGAATGGCTTTTTTTAGGCGCCTGGGCGTTCGGCGGTATTGTGTCACTTTGCGGAGCGCTTACTTTTGCCGAGATCGGTTCACGTTACCCTGTAACAGGCGGGTTTTACAAGGTTTATTCGTATTGCTATCATCCGGCCTTTGCTTTTATGATCAACTGGGTTTTGGTGATCAGCAACGCTGCCTCAGTTGCAGCCGTGGCGCTCATCGGTTCCGATTATATTAAACCATTCCTGCTGCCGCCATCATTGCAAAACGAAACAGGCACCCATATCATCACCATCGCTTCCGTAGGCTTGCTTTATGTGATCAACTTTTTGGGTATCAAAATGAGCGCCCGTGCGCAAAACCTGCTGATATCTTTTAAGATCGGGTTGATACTGCTGGTATGCTTTGCTGTTTTTAAGAGTGATGCTTATCCCGCTTCCATCCCGGTAACTTTGCCTAAAACCAACCTCATCACGGCACTGGGTTTGTGCCTTGTTCCCGTGTTTTTTACCTATGGGGGATACCAGCAAACCATTAATTTCGGCGGCGATATCATCAATGCTAAAAATAATATCCCTAAATCTATCGGGGTAGGTATCGGTGTCATTATCTTCCTGTACCTGGCCATTAATTTCTCCTACCTTAAAGTGTTGGGTATAGGAGGAATACAACATACGCCGGCCCTTGCTGCCAAAATGATGGGTGTACTGTTTGGACCGAATGGCTATAAAATAACGTCGATATTATTGTTTGGAGGTGTGCTGGCCTATGTTAATGTAAACGTACTCTCTAATCCCCGTGTTTATTATGCCATGGCCGAGGACGGGATTTTACCGCCGATCTTCAAAAAAGTAAACTCCAAAACTCAGGTTCAGGAATTTGGTATGAGCTTTTTTGTGGGCCTGGTGATCACCATACTTTTCTTTGTTGATTCTTTCAGCAAGATGCTGCGCTATGTAATGTTTTTTGATACAATCGGACTTTCGGTAGCGGCCCTCGCTATTTTTATCCTGCGCAAGAAAACCAAAGACATGGATATCTCAAAGATCTATACGATCAAATGGTTTCCGCTGGTGCCTATAATTTTTATTCTTTCGTACTGGTTCGTTACCATTAATATCTTTGTCACTTTTAGGGATAATCCCTATGCTGCCCTGGTATGCCTGGCCTGCTATGCTGTTGGCTTAGGAATTTATTATGGCTTCATGTACCTGAAGAAGAAACCACGACCCGAATAAAATGGACCTTTCCTACATCCTGAACGAACTTGGCGAAGAGCGCGAAAACTATTTCAACGCGGTATCGCCCCCCATTATACAAAGCAGCAATTTCGCGCTGAAAACTGTTAAGGATTTCAGAGATGCGCTGGCCGAAGAGTTTAATTTTGATCTCTATTCCCGCGGTAATAACCCTACGCTAAATATCCTGCGAAAAAAACTGGCTGCCCTGGATGGCGCGGAAGATGCGCTGGTTTTTGGTAGTGGCGTAGCTTCTATCAGTGTGCCCATTCTGGCTTTACTGCAGCAGGGCGACCATGTTGTATCGGTGGATAACCCTTATAGCTGGACTGTAAAATTGTTTAAAAACTTGTTGCCCAAATATGGCGTTACCACTACTTTTATTGATGGCACCGATATCGAAAACTTCAAAGCTGCCATTAAGCCCGAAACTAAACTGATCTTTTTGGAAAGCCCCAATACCTTCAGTTATGAATTGCAGGATTTGGCAGCTGTTGCAGCTTTGGCAAAATCAAAGGGTATTTATACCATGATTGATAACAGCTATTGCAGTCCGCTTTACCAGCGTCCTATCGAACTGGGTATCGATCTGGCTGCACAAACGGCCACCAAATACATCGGCGGACATTCAGATGTCGTAGCGGGTGTTGTGACCGGTAGCCGTGAGCTGATCAAGAAAATATTTGAGAACGAGTTTATGACCATTGGTCCGGCACTTTCGCCGCACTCTGCCTGGTTATTGATCCGCGGACTGCGCACCTTGCCGCTCCGCATCCAGCGCAGTTTTGAAAGTACCAAAGTGGTGACCGAATGGCTGCAAAAACATCCATTGGTTGACAAAGTCATCTGGCCCTTTAAAACCGACTTCAAACAATACCAACTCGGCCAGCAACAAATGGCAGGCTGCGGCGGCCTGTTTAGCTTTACGCTAAAGGACCCGGCCCTGAAAAAGATCGAAACATTTTGCGATTCGCTGCAACATATCCTGATGGCGGTATCCTGGGGCGGCCACGAGAGTTTGATCATCCCATCCATCGCTGCTATCCGTGAAGAAGATTATGATGCCGGGCCTTATAACCGCTATCAATTGATACGAATGTATGTAGGTCTGGAAGATCCGGAGTATTTGATTAAAGATTTGGAGCAGGCGTTGGGGAAGATAGGGTAGTTTTGAGTCCTGAGTCGAAAACTGCATATAACCCCATGTCATTCCGAACGAGCGACGGAGGAATTGCGTAGGGGCGAGGAGGAAACTTAGACGTTTTGTGTTCAGGAGGTATCTCTTCAAAGGACAAACATTCCTAGCTCAGTTGCCGCGTAGGCTGTTACTTTGTAGCGCCAAAGTAACCAAAGGCGCACCCATGTCATCATCCGCCAGCTGGCGGATTTTCGCACAGTCCCGCCGCACAATCAGGCAAAACCACGGGCTGCAGCATTCTTTCCCCACTGATCGTTCGCGCTGGGCCCACGCTTCAGAAAGTGCTGCTATGCCCCTCCCTTCACACTAACCACCATCGTTTTGCCTGATTTTGGCCGAAGCTGTTCTGCTGACCGCACAGGGCCAACGCTTTTTATCTGCCTTTAAAAAATTTGTCCTTGCGAGGAGCAAGCGCGGACCTGCGCGTTGGCAGCGACGTGGCAATCGCAAGTTATGCCTTTATGGCGGCATCTTTCGCATCCCTAAAATCCAAAAATCGTGTCCTAATCGTTTCTCTCCATGTCATTCCGAATGAGCGGCCGGGGTAGTGCGCAGGGGCGAGGAGGAAACTTAGACATTATGCATGGCGCGCATACTGTCTGAACCATAATTCTTAGGTCCCGATAACTATCGGGATTAATACAGAAGGATTTATTTAAGCAAGATAAGATCTATTGAACTGATTCCTGCTAATCCTTTAATCCTACGAATCCTGGTTCAGACAAGCCCACCTCCCAACCGCACCATGCTTCGACGAGCTCAGCATGACACCCAACGCTCATTTTTTTTAAAAATCCTATCATCCTTTAATCTGACGAATCCTGGTTCAGACAAGCCCGCACCATGCTTCGGCAAGCTCATCATGAAACCCATCGTACAAACCCAAAAATCAGCGGCATCAAAACAATCAAACGAATCAGCGGTTCAGACTTATTAAAATATTTTAAAAAGTATTTGCACTTTTCAATTTTCGATTTTATATTTGTATCAACTTCAAAAACAATTACTTGTTGCTGAAGAGTATACCAAATACGCCATGTCAGAAAACAGCATAAAAAAACTCCTTATTGTTTCACCCGTCATGTGGAATAATTTGATAGTTAAATTGGTTTGATTGAATCCCCGCATTGCGGGGATTTTTTTTATAACTTTATGGAGCGGAGAGCGGTTGATGCCTGGCGGAAAGCTTAAAGAGAAAAACACCTAAATTATATAATGGCACGATTAAATTTATTGGAAGAGACCCGGTACGAAAAGCTGCCGGTTACCGTTTACCCGAACCAGAAAGTAGCTTCGAAAGCTGTTGCAAAACGCATTGCCGATTTGATACGCAGCAAACAGGACCACGGCGAACAGGCTGTATTGGGCCTGGCTACCGGTGTAACCCCGATTGGCGTTTATGCCGAGCTGGTGCGCCTGCACCGCGAGGAAGGGCTGAGCTTCAGCAATGTGATCACTTTTAACCTCGATGAGTATTATCCTATGAAGCCTAACGCAGCGCAGAGCTATGTTACCTTCATGTATGAAAACCTGTTCAGCCATATCGATATCAATAAAGACAACGTGCATATACCCGATGGCACTTTGAAGCAGGATGATATCCCAGCTTTCTGCCTCGAGTATGAACGCCAGATCAATGCACTTGGAGGTCTCGATTTGCAAATACTTGGTATTGGTCGTACCGGTCACATTGGTTTTAACGAACCTGGTTCGGCACCAAACTCTGGTACCCGCCTGGTTACATTGGATGACCTGACCCGTAATGACGCCTCGCGCGACTTCGGCGGAAAAGAGAATGTGCCAACCAAGGCCATAACTATGGGTATTGGTACTATCTTCAAGGCTCGCGAAATTATCCTGATGGCCTGGAGCGGTAAAAAAGCACCGATCATTAAAAAAGCGGTCGAGGGCGAAATTTCCGGCGATGTTCCGGCAACCTACCTGCAGCTTTCAGACCATGTTGAGTTTATCCTTGATGAAGATGCAGCCTCTGAACTGACCCGTTTTGGTACACCATGGTTGGTTAAGGACTGCGTTTGGGATAATATCATGAAAAAGAAAGCCGTGATTTGGCTGGCGGAAACGCTGAATAAACCGGTACTTAAATTGACCGAAGAAGACTATAACAACCACGGCATGGCACAACTTGCAGTAGAGCAGGGCCCCGTGTATAATATCAACATTGACATATTCAACCAGATACAGCATACCATTACTGGCTGGCCGGGAGGTAAACCAGATGCAGACGACAGTCAGCGTCCCGAACGTGCACTACCTGCCCGCAAGCGCTCTATCATATTCTCTCCGCATCCGGATGACGACGTGATATCAATGGGCGGTACTTTTATTCGTCTGGTCGACCAGGGGCATGATGTACACGTAGCTTACCAAACATCGGGTAATACCGCGGTTTGGGATGATGACGTGTTGCGCTACATGGAGTTTGCGATCGACTTTAACGGAAGCGTCGGTGACGATAATAGTCATCTGAAAAGCCTGTATGAGGACATGCGCAGATTTATTGCCACTAAACAACCAAACGAGATTGACACCAAGGAGATCAGGGATGTAAAAGGCTTTATCCGCAAAACTGAAGCGATATCCGGTGCTCGCTATGCTGGTTTGGATGATGATCATATCCACTTTCAGGCTCTTCCTTTTTACGAAACAGGTAAAACCCAGAAAAGTCCGATCACAGAGGACGATATCAAGCTAACCATGACACTGTTGCAAAAAATTAAACCGCATCAGGTATTTGCAGCCGGCGATTTTGCTGACCCGCATGGAACTCACCTGGTTTGTTTCAATATCATCGTAGCAGCGCTGCGTGAACTCCGCAAAACGGAAGATTGGGTAGAGGATTGCTGGTTATGGATGTACCGCGGTGCATGGAAAGAGTTTGAAACTTACGAAATTGAAATGGCTGTGCCATTATCTCCACAGGAAGTGCTGCGCAAGCGCAATGCTATATTTAAGCACCAGTCGCAAAAAGACCGCGCTGTTTTCCCGGGCGACGATGCCCGTGAGTTCTGGGTTCGTGCCGAAGACCGCAACCGTGAAACCGCACAGTCCTACGACCGCCTCGGCTTAGCCGAATACCAGGCGATGGAAGCCTTTGTGAGATTTCATTATTAGGCGAGGTGCAAGGTGCCAAGACGGAAGACGCTTTGCAGGTTTATACTATAGAATTTTGGAGACGCAAGAAATTGCGTCTCTTTTTGTTTTAGCACGATTTTAAAAAATTGTCATTGCTAGGAGCCGGCTGGGTATGAGCTCCGGGATGCGACAAAGCAATCGCAAGTAGGACGGTATAAGGCTTATTTATTACCGGAAACATCGTGGATAACCACGATGCTTGCGGGCCAAAAGGCATAACTTGCGATTGCCACGTCGCCCCAACCCCACAATCCCCCGCTGGCTTCTCGCAATGACAATTTCGATAGACAATTGGATACTTGAAAATATTATTCTTTCAATGCCCTGATCTTTTTATTCACACCCTTACGTACAGAATATGAAGACCTTTCGCCTTTCACCTTTCGCCTTTCACCTTTCTCCTTTCTCCTTTCACCTTTCTCCTTTATCCTTTATCCTTTCTCCTTTCTCCTTTCACCTTTCTCCTGCCACTACCGCTGCAACTGCCACTACTACTGCTACTTCCTCTGCCACTACTACTTCCTTCCAGCAAGTATCAATGAATCAATTCTCCTCCCCAATACATCCGATTTCCTCATCGCTTCATCTAATGGCAAGCCTGCTGGTAAGCCGGGCCGTTTGTATTTGGTAGCTGTAAGCCAGGCATCGCGCAGCATATTCTGGCGTTCGGTAATGGATTGGAGGATGACGTTTCCATTGCGGTTTTTGGAAAGACTTTTAACGGCACTCGGATAGTAGGCCGCTTTTTTACCGGTTAAATAAACCAGTATCTCCCGGGCAATGATCCAATGCCCTGTTTCGTCGGGGTGAACGCCATCGCCGGCCAGGGCAAAATCGTCCAGATGAAATTGGGCATCCACCTTGCGGTGTGCCTCCAGGTAATTTTTCATAGGGAAATGCGTATCTATCACCTGCCATTTTTTGCTGACACGCATTCCCAGCAGCCAACTGGCGTATCGGTCCATCACAACAGCATAGTTAGCACCGAGTCCAAGCTCGCCTGCACGTAGTTCGTCAAAAACCGGTGGGGTGATATGGATAATCTGTGCTCCGCTTTTGACCACCTCGTTATGCAACCAGTTGATCCCCTCCCGAAATCTGCGGAACCGGCCCGTATCAAAATGCATATAAATGCCATCATTAATGCCGTAGCAGGCGAATACCAGGTCGGGTTTAGCCTGCGCCAGCACGCGCTGCAAACGCTCATGCAAATCGGGCCGGGGAAAAGCTCCATCAGCGTGACCTGGTTCCGACAGTCCTGATACCGTTTCGCTCGGTAAGCCGAGGTTAATAAAATCAAAATGCCTGTTAGGGTAATTCACCTCCAGGTAGGCAATCACATCGTTCACATAATTGGCCTGCCACGTAATGCTGTTACCTAAAAAAACAATGCGTTTTACTTTGGGGGCGATGTTTTGGGCGTTACTGACGCTACATAGAAGCAGTAATGCAAATATTATTTTGTTTTGAAGATATCGTGTTAGTTGCTTCATATTTTGTAGTGATAACCTAAAAACAGGAGTTTTAGAGGGTGTGAATCAGAATTCAAAATTGACCGCTATAATCTTAAATCTTTATCCGGCGTTATTACAAATCGAAGACTCAATCCTCAATCTTCCGGTTAACCACCTCCAAAATCTCGACTTCACGGTCTAAGGCCAATTGTTGTAAGGTAGCGCCTTCAGCAATCACTTTATCCACAAAAATTTTATCCTTATAACCAGAGGCGTTGATCTTAACGTTGAGGTAAGCGCCAAGTACTGCGCTGCGGGCCATCAGTGCAGCAACACCGGCGTCAGTCACCGAATTGGGGTTGCCTGTTTCCGCCATGGCTTTGATCACTTCCATGCTTTGAAAGGCCAGCTGCATCACGTTAAAGGGCACTTCAATAGCATATTTAGTAGCCGCTTGAATCGCAGTGCTACGGGCAGCTTTTTCGTCCTCACTGCCTTTGGGCAGGGCAAAGGCTTCCATGATGCGGTTAAATGCGATAGTATCTTTATCGACCAATTTCAATAACTCATTCTTGTAATGTTGCCCTTTTTCTGCCCATTCACTGAACGTTTCCCATTGTTCGTCCCATCCTTTTTTATGGGATGACAGGTTAGCCACCATCGTCGCCAGTGATGCTCCAAGTACTCCGGCATAGGCGGCAATGGAACCGCCACCTGGTGCGGGGCTCTCGCTGGCAGTTTCATCAGCAAAATCGCTGAGCGACAGGCTTACCAATTGGTTGTCGGCTTTGTTCTTCAGCAGGTATTCGATGATACGTTCTTCGGGTTTAAAAGGTCCCAGTTCATCCAATCCCATAGTTTTTATGGCGATGCGAACGAGCTCCTTTTCGCTTACGCCGCTTGAACGCTGCTGTTTAGCCAGGAAATACCTGCCCGCATCCAGTAATGATTTTAGGGGAATCAAACCTACCAATTCGCTCCCGGTAACGCGAATTCCACGGGCATCAGCTTTTTTGCAAACTTCATCAAAAGCAATATGGAGCGGTGTAATTTCAATATTGGTAAGGTTCATGGAGATCTGCGCAACCCCATATTCTTCAATATACCATCCTATGGCTTTAACTGACTTCAATGAGCCGGGGATGCTTCGCGCTTTGCCATTTTCATCGGTAATGATCTTGCCATTAATAGGGTCACCTTCGCGCATAACACGGCCAGCTTCGCGTACATCAAATGCAATGGAATTGGCTCGCCGCACCGAGGTGGTATTCAGGTTAACATTATAAGCGATCAGGAAATCACGGGCACCAATAACCGTTGCGCCCCGCCTGGCATCAAACTCGGCCGGACCGAAATCTGGCGCCCATTCGGGTTGTTTTATCTTTTTGAAAAAGCCTTCATATTCACCTGCACGTATAATGGAAAGGTTACTGCGGTTTTTATCCGCCTGCGCATATTCATAAAGGTAAACCGGTATCGCCAGTTCGCTTCCCACACGTTCTGCAAGTCGTTTGGCAAACTCGGCCGTTTCTTCCATGCTGATATTGGCGATAGGGATCAAAGGACAAACATCTGTAGCTCCCATGCGGGGATGTTCGCCGCTATGTTTGCTCATATCTATCAGTTCACCGGCTTTTCGGATGGCGCGATATGCCGCTTCTATCACTTGCTCAGGCTCGCCTACAAAAGTAACCACCGTACGGTTGGTAGCCTTGCCGGGGTCCACATTCAGTAATCTAACTCCCTCCACCGCTTCCACCTCATCCGTGATCTGTTTGATGATCGACAAGTCGCGGCCTTCGCTAAAATTGGGTACGCATTCTATTAGTTTTTTCATGTTATTGGGCATTAGGCATTAGACAATGGTCATTTGGCATTGGTCATTAGGCATTCACTCATTGGGTTAATCCACTCCGCAATTGGCATTCCGCACTCCGCGTTCAAAACACACTTCTTTTCCACACCAAATCAGGTTTCATTTTCCCCTGATGGTATAATATTTCCCGGTAATCGCTGCAAGGGTAGGCCTGCATATCGGCGATTTTTCCTTTTTCAAGCGTGCCGCGGTCATTCAAATTTAGTGCTTTTGCTGCGCGATAGGTAAGGGCGGCGAAAGTTTCGGCAGTGGTCAGCTTTTCGTAGGCACTCAGGATAGCAGCCTGCATCAGCAAGTCGCCCATAGGTGCCGAGCCCGGGTTCCAGTCACTGGCTATAGCCAGGCAGGCACCGGCATCGAGCAGTTTACGGGCCGGTGAAAATGCTATTCCCAAACCCAGGGATGCACCTGGCAGCGCCACTGCAACTGTTTCTGAGGCAGCTAATTGTTTGATCTCGATATCTGTGCTGGCTTCCAGGTGGTCGGCGGATAATGCGCCAAGTTCAACCGCAACGTCGCTGCCGCCGGTGGTAAACTGGTCGGCATGTACCACCAGGTCGAAACCCATTTGTTTGGCTGCGCGAAGATAGTTGATAGCATCCGCGGGGTTAAAGGCACTCACTTCGATAAAGATATCAACCCGTCCAGCTAATTTTTCAGCGCTTACCTTCGGTAAAACATAAGTCAGCAGATACTCCAGATAAACAGGAGCGGTTCCGCCAAAATCGTGTGGTACGATATGTGCCCCAAGACAGGTAGGCACCAGGTCTGCCCGACTAACCTCGCCGGCTTTTTTAATCGCCCGCAATTGTTTTAATTCCTGCTCTACATTCAGCCCGTATCCGCTTTTGATCTCGATCGTGGTAACGCCTTCGCTCAGGTGCTGATCTGCCCGCCCAATGATAAGTTCGGTAAGTGCAGCTTCGGTAGCCTGGCGGGTTTGAGTCACTGAATCCCAGATACCACCACCCGCTTTCGCGATATCAAGGTAGCTTTTGCCGGATATCCGGAGGGCGTAATCTTTAGCTCTGCTGCCAGCAAAGCATAAATGAGTATGGCAGTCTACAAAGCCTGGCAGTAACACATGTTCGCCTTCAATAAATTTTATTTGAGCTTGCGGATATGTTTTTTTTAGATCCTCAAAATTACCAAGCTCAAGTATTTGTTCACCTTGGGTCACTATACCGCCTTGTGTAATTAGCTGCAATCGATCGTCGGCAATTGCGCCTTTGATTGGTAAATCCGCTAAAGTGAGGATTTGGGTGAACGGACCGGTTAATGTCTGAACCATGATTCGTAAGATTTAACGACTTTCCTGATAGTATGATGAATATTATAATATCATCCTTCGACGGGCTCAGGATGACATTCCATTGCTAAATTTTCAAACCAAATTTTTCTGCGGTTTCCTCTGCAATTTCATAGCCTGCATCCAGGTGGCGGAACACGCCCATTGCAGGGTCGTTATATAAAACACGGTGCAGACAGTCGGCCGCCCTATCAGTGCCATCAGCCACAACTACCATACCAGCGTGCTGCGAATAACCCATACCTACACCTCCTCCGTGGTGGAAAGATACCCAGGTTGCACCTCCGGAAGTATTCGACATGAGGTTGAGCAAGGTCCAGTCTGAAACGGCATCTGAACCATCTTTCATCGATTCAGTCTCGCGGTTAGGTGAAGCCACTGAGCCGCAGTCCAGGTGATCGCGACCAATAACGATTGGTGCTTTTACTTTGCCGGTACGTACCAGTTCATTGAATATCAGACCCGCTTTTTCGCGTTCGCCCATGCCCAACCAGCAGATGCGTGCCGGCAGACCCTGGAAAGCGATCTGTTTCTGTGCTTTTTCGAGCCAGTTGATCAGGTGCTTATTTTCAGGGAAGGCCTCGATCAATGCCCGGTCGGTTGTATAAATATCTTCAGGATCACCCGACAATGCTACCCAACGGAATGGCCCCTTTCCTTCACAAAATAGCGGTCGGATATAAGCTGGGGTAAAACCGGGAAAATCAAATGCATCAGGTTCGCCGCCCTGGCGCGCAAACTCGCGAATATTATTGCCGTAATCAAAAGTTACCGCCCCAAGTTTTTGCAGCTCCAGCATCAAGCCTACGTGGCGGGCCATACTTTTGAGCGAAAGTTCTTTATAATTAGCCGGATCGCTTTTACGTAAAGCAGCTGCTTCGTCAAGGGTTAAACCATTAGGGACATAGCCATTAATAGGATCGTGGGCCGATGTTTGGTCGGTTAAAACATCTGGCACAAAGCCATCTTTGATCAGGTGCTCCAGCATATCGCCGGCATCGCTTACCAGACCAACGGATAACTCCTCGCCATTTTGCATGGCTTCTTTTACCCAGGCAATGGCTTCATCATACGAATAGGTCATGCGGTCGATATATTTTGTATCGACACGTTTTTGTATGCGTGTGGCATCTACATCAGCACCTAAAAATACGGCACCGGCCATAGTTGCAGCCAGAGGCTGAGCCCCACCCATACCGCCAAGCCCCGCGCTTACAATGAGTTTGCCTTTCAGATCATGGTTAAAATGCTGGCGACCGCACTCTACAAAGGTTTCGTAAGTGCCTTGCAAGATACCCTGTGAACCTATATAGATCCAGCTACCCGCTGTCATTTGCCCATACATCATCAGGCCACGTGAACGCAATTCGTTAAAATGTTCCCATGTGGCCCAGGCAGGTACCAGGTTGCTATTCGCCAGCAATACTCTTGGTGCTTGTGGGTGACTGCGTATGATCCCCACCGGTTTACCGGATTGTACCAATAGCGAATGATCCTCATCCAGCTCTAATAACAGTTCGATGATCTTGCGCAAGGCAGCGGGATTGCGTGCTGCCTGTCCGATACCACCATAAACTACCAGTTCAGCAGGGTTTTCAGCAACTTCGTCATCCAGGTTATTGAGCAACATCCGAAGTGGGGCCTCTGTAGTCCAGCTTTTGGCGTGTAATTGGGTGCCGCGCGGTGCCCTGTACACAGGGTGCGCTGCGTAAGTCTTAATAAATTCCGAACTCGTCATTGTTATCCAGTTTAATATTGTTTTTGGTAGCTGCATCTTCGGCTATAGCCAAAAGCGACCCGTCTTTTACCAATTGATGTAAGGCTTTGATATCGTTTGCAAAAAGTCTGTCTTCCTTAATAAAAGGTACAAATTGCCGCACATAATTATGGCATGCTTCCAAAATGGGCGTAGATTTTAACGGCCGCCTGAAATCCATTGCCTGGGTAGCGTAAAGCAATTCGATGGCTTGTATATATTCAAGGTTATCCAATACCTGGTGCAGTTTGCGACCGCTGATAGAGCCCATAGAAACATGGTCCTCCTGACCAAGCGAGGTAGGGACACTATCAGCGCTGGCAGGGAAACAAAGTGTTTTATTTTCGGTCACCAAAGCAGCCGTAGTATATTGAGGGATCATCAAACCGGAGTTTAGCCCAGCATGTTCGGTCAGTAATTTTGGTAAACCATAGCGGCCCTCGCTCATCAGATAACAACGACGATCAGCTATATTGCCGAGTTCTGCTGACGCGATGGTGGCATAATCTAATGGTATCGCCAGTGGTTGTCCATGGAAATTGCCACCACTGATGGTGTCGTCGGCATCAAAAATAATGGGGTTATCGGTAACAGAATTTAATTCAATTTCTGTCATTTCCTTCAGATGCAGCCAGGCATTGCGCGAAGCACCGTGTACCTGTGGCATACAGCGCAGCGAGTAGGGATCCTGCACCCGGTCGCAATCCAGATGTGAGTTTAATATTTCTGATGTATTGAGCAACTGAAAAAGGCGGTTGGCTACTAACTGGCTACCTTTATAAGGTCTTATACGGTGCAGCCGCGGATCAAATGGCCTGGCGGAGCCCATCAGGCCTTCCAGCGACATCGCGCCAGCAAGATCGGCCAGCTGCAGTGCATTGTTCATCCGTTCCACAGCTTTTACGGCGAATGAAAGTATAAATTGGGTGCCGTTGATCAGCGCGAGACCTTCTTTTGGTCCTAATTTAATGGGTTTCAGTTTATGCTTTTTAAGCATTTCGGCGGCTGAAATGGTTTTACCATTTTCTTCCACCTCACCTAAACCGATCAAGGGTAAAAATAAGTGCGCCAACGGAGCAAGATCGCCGGATGCACCAACTGATCCTTTTTCAGGAACTACAGGGATGATATTTTGATCGATATGCCAGATGATGCGTTCCAAAGTTGCCAGTGGTATGCCGGAGTAGCCTTGTGCCAGTGCATGTACTTTAGTTATGAGCATCAGTTTGGCTATCTCTGTAGGTATAGGTTTTCCAACACCTACACTGTGGCTCTTTAATAAATTTTCCTGAAGGGTGCTGGTATCTGCTTCAGAAATATGGGTATCGCATAGTGGGCCGAAACCGGTGTTGATGCCGTAAACCGGAATTTCACGTGCAACGATTTCTTTTACCGCTTGCCAGGAAGAAATGATCCCATTTTTAGCGGCATCACTGATCACACCCTTAACCTTTCCCGAAGCAATATCAAGGCATAGGCCGATTGAAAGATAGTCTGTTCCGTAGTTAAAGGTTCTGCTCATGTTTTGCTTCCTCTAATTTTTCATTGATCTTTTGTGATAAGCTCAGCGCCCTGAATGATTTTTCAACGGCTGTTATTGCAGTCAGCAGGTGCGCGCTTTCCTGGTCGCTGTGTACCAGCTCTTCCATCGTTAGTTTTATAGCTTCCCAAACCGGTATGATCTGTTCCAGCAAAGTGCGACCAGCCTTGGTCAGTTGTACTAATTGCAGGCGACCATCTTTGCTGCTGGTAGTAGTTTTAAGTAGTTTTTTATTTTTAAGGTTACTAACCAGCTGACTTGCAGCGGGGTGCGAAACGCCTGTTGTGTCGCTTAGCTCTTTGATAGAAATTGATTCTTTTTTTGAAAGCAGGTAAAATACCGGAAACCAACTGGCATCAAATGCTATTCCGGCGGTTTGGTAAGTCTTGTTTATCTCCGATAAAAATGCCTCGCTAAGGCGGCGCATTCTGCTACCTAAAACCAGGTAGCCCAACTCCTCATAAAAATTCATGATGCAATTTATATAAGTGCTTATATAATTGCAAATTTTGATATAAAAATTGTTGTATTACCGGATTGTTTTGTTAGCGGAAGGTAGTAGGCAGGAATATTTAGTTGGTCACGATCGACGCTAAAAGGTCGTCTTTCCCTTTAGGACTTTGATTTTCGGGTACAAGAGCGGTGATGCTGTATAAATTACTTCCAATAATAAACAGTAACATGTACACTTTTGCATTATTACGTGTATAAACACCTTCAAGCGTATAACTGGTATGGTTATGCCAGGTGCCTAATTTAACTTCGCCCATATCAAACCCGGGCATAGCGCCAACAAGGTTATCTCTGAAAAGTTTAATATACTCCGGGGTTGTAGCGATGGAAGCCAATTTGGCCGAATCGGTACCGTCTGTTTTTACCAGATCAACCACGCCTACCACATATGCCAGGTGATTACTGTCAGTAGCCATTACATTGGTGGCGTCTATAGTTTGTGGTTGTGAAGGTAGTTTTAGCGAAACCCGGTTATCGACCTTATAATTGATCCAATTACTTTGGCCGAAAGCCATGTTTACTGTAATAAAGCATGCAATTAGCAGCAGGTAAGATTTTTTCATGGCTTGATGTGTTAAGGATTTTATCAAATTTAGCGAAATATTTGGGAAATGTTTTTTGAGTGAAATTTTAAGGGCCTGCAAATGATTGATAGGACCTTAAAGCTACGTCA
>Ga0164296_1001029_pt1 | contig 31095 bp, 11 predicted proteins | sample GEODES057metaG_FD_113533 | JGI IMG/M metagenome (GOLD analysis project Ga0164296, IMG submission 113533) | Dystrophic lake water microbial communities from Trout Bog Lake, Wisconsin, USA - GEODES057 metaG | ecosystem: Environmental > Aquatic > Freshwater > Lake | place: USA: Trout Bog Lake...
AACTGGTGCTCCTGCCGGTGAGGCACAAACAAACGAACAAGCAGATGCGGCTGCCGCCCAAGGAACAAGCTCGGTAGTTGCCTCAGCATCGTCGTCATCTGGAGAAGAATCGACAACTAATTCAGATCCTGCACAGTTCAAAGGTGAAAGTGGGAATGCCCCACCTGATCGTCCTGACTCAAATAGTGTTGATCAATTAAACCAAGACAATGAAAACGGAGATGAATCTGAGGATGATGGTGGCGACGGATATGGTGATACTAGTGGAGGCGGTGGCGGATCTGGCAGTAGTGATATAAATTCTAATAGACCGGGTATAAATCGATTAACTGGAAAACCATTTAGTTCAGCACCAACTGCCCCTGCTTCTGCACAATGGGCAGGAACTAAAGACATGCGAGTCTGGTTAGAAGTTCCGCCTGATTACATAGGATCAACTGCTTCTCCTGGTATACGACAGCGCGGCGGAATTTCTTTCCCTTACACTCCTAGTATCAGTTATGATACCCAGGCTAGTTATGGAAGTGTAAATCCACTTCATTCTAACTACACACAATATTTCTTTAAGAATAGTGCGGTAGGTGCAATTACATTAAGTTGTAAATTTACTGTACAAAGTGAATCTGAGGGAGAAGAATGGTTATCGGTTGTGCATTTAGGTCGTGCATTAACTAAAATGCCGTTTGGAAATGATCCAAATTTGCTTGTAGGCAGTGCTCCTCCTGTATGTAGATTATACGGATATGGCAACTGGATGTTTAGTAACGTCCCTGTTGCTGTTACAAGTTTTAAATTTGATCTTCCCGAAAGTGTTGATTACATTCAAGTTACCAAAGGAAAGTTTGCTAATACAATGGCTCCAACAATTTCAACAATTACATTTTCGTTCATCCCAATGTACAGCAGACAAGAGATTAGAGACTTTGCTGTAACAGATTGGTTAGATGGAAAATTAGGTGGAAAAGGATACTTATAATGTCAACAATATATTCTCGTTCAAGTCCGTATTATAATACATCAGTAGTCAATGGACATTTAGATATTATAGATTTTAGAGACATTCCTTCGGCAACAGATGATGTATTATATATTATTCCGCAGACTTATAGTTTACGTCCTGACTTATTAGCATACGACATATACGGTGATCAAAATTTGTGGTGGGTATTTTCTGTAAGAAATAAAAATGTAATTCAAGATCCTGTGTATGATTTAGTTGCCGGTCAACGCATATATCTACCTTCAATATCTAATTTAACAAATTTAGGCATTATATAATATGGCGGTTGAGTATAATATTCTAGATGCCTATAGATCAGTTACGTATAATTTTACGTTAGCCGCACTAACATCTGCACAACTATCTGACCCAAAACAGGCATGGCGAAATTCACCTTTAAAATTAGTAATTGCTAGTTCTAAAGGAAAAGGTGCAAATGCTATACAAGGTGTTGACGGTAATGCACTACGTAATGCTCAAGATTCTTATCAGTCAGCATCGACTGATTTAAATGCTACAACTGATAGTATTTCTGCATCTAAAAAAACTTTAGACGGTCTTACAAGTGCATCTGATCTAATTAATACGTTTAACAAATATAGTCCCGGTGCATATGATTTGTGGGTTGACAATGTTGAGATTGACACTATCATGGCTCCTAATGAGCAAACAGGTCCGGCTTTAGGAACAAAGGTAGCATTTGAAGTATATGAACCTTACAGCGTTAATGGATTTATAGAAGCATTACATGTTGCGGCTCAAGCAGCCGGATGGGACAGTTATCTTAATGCAACATTTTTATTAAAAATAGAATTTTCAGGCTATCCTATAAACGGAAATAAAGCAATTAAAATAGATGCTGACAAATATATTCCTATTAAAATGACAGGTGCAGAAATAGAAGTATCTGAACAAGGTACAAAATACAGATGCAAAGGTATTCCTGTCAATGAAATAGCAATGTCTAATCCTAATAAATTAACCGCATCTCGGCAAATGGTAGGAGCAACTGTTGGAGAAGTTCTTAAAGATCTTGTCAACGGTCTCAATGACGGGATAAAAGATAGAGCACAAAAAGAAAAAGTAAACCCTAAAACAACTGATAGTTATGAAATTTGGTTTCCTGATTATCCTACATCAGGTAATGCTATAGCACTTCAAGATACTAATAAAATTAAAGATGCTAAAATTAATGAAATCTTAAAACAAAACAATGTTTATCAATTTCAAGATTTAAGTAATAAATCTTCCGACGGCAAACCATCTGATCCTCAGAACAAGTACGATCCTAAGAACAGTATTGTTCAATTTCCTGCAAATGCCGATGTAATTGATATTATTACTGCGGTAGTAAGAGATAGCCAATATTTAAAAGATATATTAACAAAACTTAAAGACGAAGCGGCATCTGCAGACGGCATGGTTGATTATTTTCAAATTATTACTAAAGCAGAACCTACTGAGTTTGACAAGGCAAATAATAGACAATGTTATAAATTTATATATATTATTACACCTTATAAAGTTCATAGTAGTCAATTGCCAGACCAACAAAATAATAAATTTGATCCTAAACAATTTGATAAACTTGTAAAGAGAGAATATAACTATTTGTATGGTGGAAAGAATGTAGATGTAATTAATTTTAAATTAAATTTTAATAATTTATATTTTCAAGCGGCAAATGCCAATCAAGGTGCTAAACCTAATTCTGAATTATCAACCGCAGAAGCCCCACCAGATACAGAAAACAAAAAGAAACCTGATCAAGAAAAAAATACAGATGTTAATGGAAAAGCACCGGTTGCTGTAATTCCGCAAGCATCAGGTAATGATAATAGGGCTGGAGCAGTAAAAGGAGACCCATACTTTCAATTGGCCTACAATGCTCATCAAATGATATTAGAAAGTGTAAATTTAATTACAGGTGATATTGAGTTATTAGGCGATCCTTATTATCTATGTACTAGTGGATTAGGCAACTATCTGGCAGAAACAAAAGAAGTTGGATTGACAGCAGATGGTGAGGCAAATATTAATTCTGCTCCCTGTGTAGTAAGATTTAATTTTAGAAATCCTATTGATATTGCTCCTAATGGATTTTTAAATTTTGGAAGTCCAGCACCGTTCAGCGGTCTTTATAAAGTTATTAAATGTGTTAGTAAATTTAATGATGGCATGTTTAAACAGAGTCTTAAAGTAATTCGTTATCAAGGACAAATAGATCCTACTAGCAATGACAAACCTATACAAGCACCGCCGTTAGTATCTGAAAAGAAAGCATCAGATTATACAACTGCTGACACAGCACCGGCATCTGCTCAATCAGCAGGGTCGAGACCACCTACACTTGATCTTCTTAAAATGATAGGTAAAGGTCTTCCTACTAACGGACTTCCTGGTAGTCTTAATCAGGCTCTTGCTTCGGGATCATTTATTCCTGGAATAAGCGATTATCTAACAGGCGGAACTTCAGGAGGCGGCGCCGCAGATATTGCTTCTGCCGCTTCTGGATTGCTAGGTAACGCTTCTAGTGTGTTTGGTGGAGGTGGACTTTCATCACTCGCAGGAGCCGCTGGAAAATTATCATCTTTAGCAAGTAACCCGTTAGGTGCTCTTTCAAATTTAGCCAATGGTGCTGTATCTGGCATCGGTAGCCTTGTTTCAAATCCTACTAGTTTATTAGGCCAAGCATCGGGAGTTGTAAGCCAAGGAATAAATGCAATTAATCAAGGAGCAAATGGGATAGGATTGCAAGTAGGTAGCAGTTTATCAGGAATCAATCCTTTAACTTCTGGTGTTAGACTTGATACTTCTGCAATAAGTAACACCATCAATCAAATACAAACTGGCATATCAGCAAGTGATGCGGCCACAAATATGATTTCAAATGTTACCAGTGTTAACGGATTAAATCTGGGGGCAGATCAACGATCTGCCGTAATTAGCAATGCGTTATCAAATGGTATATCTCCTGATTTAGCATTAAGAAGTGCCAGTACATTAGGTGTTAATTTGCCGGGAGTTAGCGGATTAAATCCCGGAGCATTAGCAGAACAATTAGGAATAGATCCTAGTCAACTAGCAGGACTTGGCGGAAGTTTAGGATCTGACTTAACAAAACAATTAAGCAGTATTTCTAAATCATTACCGGAAAATGTTAACTTAGGTGACGCTAAAAAACTTGGAATTAGTTTAGAAAATCTAGATCAAGTTACTATAAAGAACTTGCCTGCTATTCCACCGTTGAATGTTACAGCACCCGATGTTCTTGAATCTCCGGTTGATGCTTTAGTGGACAATCCCGGCGATCCTAAAATACTATCACAATTTGGAATGACTCCTGCATTAGGTGCATTTAAAGCAGATATAACAGGATCACTACCTAATCTTGATACTTTAAAATCTAATCTTACTGGGTCTATACCTTCTGCAAGCGGCTTAGTGGCTAATGCACAGTCGGGGTTTGGATCTAGTATAACTTCTCAACTAGGAAGTTTGTCTGGAGGTAGCCCATTAGATAAATTAAACATACCTAGTGTTGATAGTTTAACATCTCAGGCTTCGGACTTAACTTCATCAATATCATCAAATTTAGGAATAGGATAACATGCCAGAATTAGAACGTGCCGCGAAAGGTATATATGGTAGGGGTGCAAAAAACTTACCTAGTCCGGGACCATGGTTAGGTATTATTACTAACCACTTAGATCCTACGTACATGGGCGCACTTGAAGTTAGCCTTGTCCAAGCAACACAAGGGACACTTGACCTACAAAATGAAACGTTTGTTGTTCATTATTGTTCTCCTTATAGTGGAGCAACATCTGTAAGTTTTGAGGGAAATAATTCTGCCGATTATAATAGTGTACAAAAGAGTTACGGATTTTGGGGAGTCCCGCCTGATATAGGAGCCACAGTATTATGTATTTTTATTGATGGAAATCCTAATGCAGGGTACTGGATAGGCTGTGTTCAAGACTTGTCTCAGAATCACATGATTCCGGGACTTGCGGCTAGTGATGTAATTGAAATAACTCCTGAAGATGAAAAAAAATATGGTACTAGATTTTTGCCTGTTGCAGAATATCATAAACATTCTCGAGATGATGACAGTGCAAAAAGCCAAGATATTAATACACCTAACAAATATAAAAAACCTATATTTAGACCGTTTGCTGATAGATTATTAGCACAAGGATTATTATTAGATACAGTGCGTGGACCTACTACTAGTAGTGCTCGTCGTGAAATTCCTAGTCAGGTTGTTGGAATATCAACACCCGGACCTGTTGATCCTAATACCACACAAAATGCTACAGTTAACTACAATGGCAAAACAGTTAAGTTTCCTGTAGGACGATTAGGCGGATCTACATTTGTTATGGATGATGGAGACAAAGACGGTCAAAATGAACTAGTAAGAATTAGAACACGTACTGGTCATCAAATTCTTTTACATAACACACACGATTTAATTTACATTGCAAATAGCAAAGGTACTTCGTGGATAGAAATGACCAGCAATGGCAAAATAGATATATATGCGGCTGATAGTGTTAGTATTCATACTGAGAATGATTTTAATTTTAGAGCAGATAGAGATATAAATCTAGAAGCAGGTCGCGATATGAATGTATCTGTTAAAGGATCATTTCAGTTAGATGTTGTTAATGATTATACCTTGGTTATTGAAGGTAATGGTAAACTTGCGTTTACAGGTGATTATGATCAAACAACTGAAGGAGATTATAAAAACACCATTACAGGTGATGCACACTTTGGTGTTGGTGGATCTATGTATCAAACAACAGTAAGTGAAACGCACATTAGATCTGGTGACAATATGTATTACGAAACTGGTAGTATGTATAATCTTAAAGTAGGAAAAGACTATAAATTAACAGCAGTTGCTACTACAAACATCACATCTAAACATCATATTGAGAAAGCAGATCAGATTGACATGAATGGACCTGATACTGCACTTGCCGCTCCAACTGATGCGGCTTATACAGCAAGTATACCTGTTGGACTACCTAAATTTAATCTTCCTAATAGAAGTCAAAGTACTGGTTGGGAAAACCAACAGTTTTATAAAACTGATGATTTATCATCTATTATGAAACGAGTCCCAACTCATGAGCCTTGGGATCAACACGAGAATGTTAAACCAGGAGAGTTCACGCCTGACAAGACAGATTCAGGAGGAGCCACCCCTACTCAACGAGATCAGGTTCCTGGAAAGAGTCCTGCAACAACAGATAATCCGCCTCCTAATCTTAATAGAAAAGATATGGATGCAGACTGGATTAAAGATCTTGCGTTTATTAAGAAAGTAAAAGATGTTGCTAAATCTTTAAATTGCTCTCATATTGATTTATTAGCATGTATGGCGTTTGAAACAGGTCGTACATTTAATCCTGCTCTAAGAAATAGTATCGGTGCTACTGGCTTAATTCAGTTTATTAAACCTACAGCAATTTCTCTAGGAACAACTACAGATGCGTTAGCCGCAATGACTCGAGTTGAGCAAATGGACTATGTAGAAACTTATTTCAAGAAAGGTCCTGTACACAAAGTTGCTAATCCTCAATTAGAAGATCTTTATATGCAAATTCTATGGCCTGCGGCTGTAGGTAAACCTTTAGATTATGTTTTGTTTACTGCTCCGTCAAAACCGTACGAACAGAATAGTGGACTAGATATAGGTAAAAAAGGATATATTACAAAATCAGATGCAGCCGGTAAGGTACGAGATCAGTTAAACTATGTTAGAACACAGTTATTAAAAGTTCCTAGCGATTCTGCGCCAGTTAAAGATGGTTCTGGTAATGTTATTACTGATAGTTCGGGTAATCCTGTAACTTATGGCGGAACACCTAAACAGTAAATAATACTATGGTACAAAAGAATCTCACAATTAAACCTGGCAATATCAAAGCCCAAACTACGGTTAAATCTAGTCAATTTTACAAAGGTTTTAGTTCTATTGATGAAAATGCAATATCACCTCGCCTGTATGATTATGATGTTGTTAAACAAGATTTACTTAATCAACTAAACACTCGCAAAGGCGAAAGAGTTATGAATCCTGGGTTTGGTACAATTATATGGGATCTAATTTACGAACCCTTGACACCTAATATAAAACAAGCAATCGCAACCGATATTGATAGAATTTTAGCCTCTGAGCCTAGATTAATTCCTACACAAGTTAACATTGTTGAGCAAAATTATGGGTTCTTACTTGAACTTACCGTCAACTATGCCAATACAGATCTTAGCGAACAAATTAAACTAGCATTTGATCGCAATGTTGGATTGATGGCTTAAAACTACCTGGTTTATAGTCGTAATAAATACGCTATAAACGGTACTTGCTTATGATTCCATCAACAAATTCAAAATTATTAGTTGCCGAAGATTGGACAAAAATATATCAATCTTTCAACAATTCTGATTTTAAGTCTTATGATTTCGAAACTCTAAGACGAACAATGATTCAGTATCTTCGAGAAAATTATCCCGAAGATTTCAATGATTACACTGATTCTAGTGAGTATATTGCTCTAATAGATTTAATTGCCTACCTCGGACAGAATCTAAGTTTTCGTGTAGATCTAAATGCCCGTGAGAATTTTTTAGAAACTGCCCAACGTAGAGATAGTATTCTTCGTCTTGCACAGTTGATTAATTACAATGCCAAACGTTGTGTTCCTGCAAGTGGATTGCTAAAAATTACAAGTGTTAGTACTACAGATAATGTGTTTGATGGATCAGGTATTAATCTAGCAAATACTACAGTATCATGGAATGACGCTTCAAATGTCAACTGGTATTCACAATTCTTAACAGTATTAAATTCCGCTATGCCTACTGATAGTGTATTTGGGAAACCCTACAATAGGGCTACTATTGCAGGAATACCTACTGAAAGTTATCAGATAGCAAGTGCAACTACCGATGTTCCTATTTTTAATTTTTCAAAATCTATAAATGGTGTAACAACAGATTTTGAAATTGTTAGTAGCACGTTTGCTAATAAAACTTACATATACGAATCTGCACCTTTACCTGGTGCTAATTTTAATTTCTTATTTAGAAATGATTCAAAAGGTAATGCTAGCCCAAATACAGGATTCTTTGCGTTCTTTAAACAAGGAACATTAAGTTCTAATCCATTCTCAGTATCAACTCCTGTACAAAATGAAATTATCGGAGTAGATGTTACTAATATTAATGACTCTGACATATGGTTATGGCAGTTAGATGCAAATGGAAATTATAGTGTTAACTGGACTAAAGTTGATGCACTTACTGGAAATAATGTAATATATAACAATGTAGCAAACAATGAGCAAAATATTTTTGCTGTAACTACACGAGTGCAAGATCAGATTGATTTAAATTTTGCCGATGGTGCATTTGGTAATTTACCTAAAGGTAATTTTGTTTTGTATTTTAGGCAAAGCAATGGACTAACTTATTCGATTACTCCTGAACAAATTAACGGTATACAAGTACGAATTCCTTATTACAATCAGTACGGTCAAAGAAATACATTGTCGTTGACAATGTCTTTACAGTATACAGTAAGCAATGCCGCAGGATCTGAAACTGATGCTAATATTAAACTAAAAGCACCACAGGCATACTACACACAAAACCGTATGGTTACTGCTGAGGACTATAATATTAGTCCGTTAACTGCGGGTACAGATATTCTTAAGGTAAAGAGTGTCAACAGAATTTCAAGCGGTATTTCTAAATTCTATGAATTAAGCGATATTAGTGGAAAATATAGTTCTGTAAACATATATGGTAGTGATGGTGCATTATATAAAGATACTCAATTACAGCAATTTAACTTTACATTCTCGGGTCGAAATGATATCTATGGAGTGTTATTAAATCAAGTCACTCCGCTATTACAGTCAAATGATTTAAAACACTTTTATTTTGATCAATATCGAAGAAGTTCAAACTATTCCAATTTAGTAGGCGGTGCAAAAATTCTTCCTACCAATATTTCTTGGAAGCGATTAACTGGTACAACTAATGAAACAACCGGATATTTTCAAAGTATAGTTCCTAGTGGAAATGCTTTACCAACAGGATATTTTAGTTCTTCATTTTTAAAATATGCAATTAATGGAGCATTGGTTAAATTTACGGCTCCTACAGGGAAATACTTTTTACCAACAGGTAAATTAACATCGGTTCAAGATCAAACTACAAAAAATTATTTTTGGTCTTCTTTGGTTATTACTATCGGCGATGGATATAACAGCGGTGCTGGTGTACTATCAGATGGAACTGGTCCTATTACAATGACTGGATATATTCCATCAGATGCAGTAGTATCTGAAATTATTCCACCTTTAGTAACTACTCTAACTCCTGCTTTGCAATCAGAAATAATTAATCTGTGTTTAGGTTATAGAAATTTTGGTTTACGATTTTCTAGAGATGATAATGCTTGGTATGTTATTAATGATACTGATTTAGATTTGATCAATCCTTTTACATTAATATATACAGGTGACACAACAAACACAAATAAAGATTCTAGTTGGACTATAGCATTTGTATGGAACGGTTTTGACTATGAAATTCGTTATAGATATACCGAATATATATTTGAAAGTGTACAAGAAACTGCTTTCAATTATGATGTAACTACTAAGAATTTTGATTTTGTTTCTAATACTATTATTAAAGATAAAATTACTGTGCTAGGTATTAACAGTCAAAACACATCGACAAATAGTTTATCTTCGGATTTTATATGGCAACTAGATAGTAACGTTGTCGAGTCAGACGGATATATTGAACCTAAGAAAGTAAAAATATCTTTCTACGATGCCTTAGACGACGGTAATATTGATGACCCCGATAGTTTTGATGTAATTGTTCAGCCTGATAGCATTAGTCCTCAAACAACTTACAATGATAAATTTGTTTATTTTCAATATGATCCTAGCCTTACAAGATATTCTATTGTAGACAGCAATTTATTTTTAGCATTTCCGTCAGAAGCATCTGTTCCTACTACCCAACTGATCGAAGGGCAACTATATTATTTTTATGATCAAAATATAGATATTGTAGCAAGTTATTCTGCATCAACTCCGACACCTTTTACGTTAGAGCCTTTGTATTTTGCAAAAATAGGACGTAAAAATATCAAGTTTCATTATCAACACAACAGTGCAGATGATAGAAGAATTGATCCAGGTAAAACAAATTTAATTGATATCTTTATGTTAACTGGAACATATGATACTGCATATAGATCTTGGTTGGCTACTGGCACTGGATCAGAACCATTGACTCCCACAAGTTCTTCACTAGAAGAAAATTATAGTGCAGTCCTTGAGCCAATTAAATCTATCAGTGATCAACTAATATATCAGTCAGTAAAATATAAACCATTATTTGGTTCCCAAGCACCTTCTAATCTACAAGCAATTTTTAAAGTAGTTAAAAATACAACTAGATCCGTTTCAGACAACGATATTAAATCAAGAGTAATTTCTGGAATAAATGAATTCTTTAAACTTGATTATTGGGACTTTGGTAAAACATTTTATTTTAGTGAATTAGCAACTTATATTATGAATTTGTTAACACCTGATATTACTAATTTTATTATTGTTCCTAGATCCGATATTGCATTCGGAAGCCTTTATGAAATAGCATGCCAGTCAAATGAAATTTTTGTTAATGGGGCTACAATCAACGATATTGAAATTATAAATGCAATTACAGCATCTCAAATCAAGACAACATCAACTACAATAACTAGTTCTGTAGGAGTATATTAATGCCGGCCAATGTTTCAAAAGTTTCGCATATTGGAAGTACATCGACAAATAGAAGATCTGTTGATTTACTTCCAGATATTTTTAGAACTGATAAAAACGCTAAATTTTTAGCAGGAACACTTGACCAATATATACAACCAGCACAGATTGAAAGAATTAATGCTTGGTTTGGTAGTAAAAATACTCCAACATATAATCCTGCAACAGACAATTATATAGGAGCAACTTCTCAATTAAGAGAAGCATATCAGGTAGAACCATCTCTTGTAGTAACTGATGCTAATTTAAACACTAAAGAAGTGTTAGCATATGATGATTTAATTAACAAATTAAATGTACAAGGTGCTTCAACAACAAGATTAGATACACTTTTTAATCCTGAATTTTATTCTTATGATCCTAACATTGATTGGGATAAACTTGTTAACTTTGAGAAATATTATTGGATGCCATACGGTCCTGATGTCATATCAGTGACAGGACAAATTAAAGCCACAGTGAGCACCTACTCGGTAACTGATACTCCAGACGGCAATTATTTCTTATTCACTCCAGATGGATTAACACCTTCTCCTCAATTAACATTGTTTAGAGGTGTTACTTATATTTTTAATATCAATACTTCTAAACTATTTTGGTTTAAGACACAGCGTGTAGCAGGCACTGAGTCTCCATATCGTGTGCTTGACACAAATGGTATTAAAAATGGACAAATTATTTTTACTGTAGACGAAAATACTCCTAAGATTCTTTATTATGTTGCACAAGATAATGAGCAAAATGGCGGAGAGATTATTATAGAGTCTATAGAAGACAACAGCAATATTGATGTTGTAAATGATGTCTTAGGAAAGCAAACATATACCTCAGGAAATAATATTCAACTATCTAATGGTATGCGTATTATGTTTGAGGGCAATGTAACGCCTGTTGAATATCAAAATAAAGAATTTTATGTAGAAGGTGTCGGTGATGCTATTCGATTGGTTGATGTATCAACATTATCTGTACCTGAGAAATTTATTAGCACATTAGATGAAAATTTTGATGCAACGCCGTTTGATGATTATCCATTTGATACATTTATTAATGCTCCATTAACTCCAGAATATGTAACTATTAATCGATCTAGTCTAGATCGAAATCCTTGGAGTCGTTATAATAGATGGTTCCATGAAGATGTAATCATTGCTTCTGCTACATACAACAACAGAACACCTGTGTTGCCTGTAGAAAATAGAGCAAAAAGACCTATTGTAGAATTTACGCCTGATCTTCAATTGTTTAATTTTGGTTCAGTGGCTGTTGACAATGTTCAACACATTGACACTACAACAACAGACGTATTCAATGCCATTGAAGGACAATTAGGGTTTTATGTTGATGGTGTAGAAATTGCCAATGGCGATAGAATTATTTTTACAGCAGATATAGACAATTATGTTACTAGTAGAATTTGGCAAGTTACTTTTGCTCAAATAAATGGAACATTAAAAATTGCTCTTGTTGAAGCAACAGACAGTCCTCCTTGGACTGGAGCCAATGTTATTATTACACAAGGCACAACTTACAAAGGAACAAATTGGTGGTTTAATGGCACAAATTGGGTCTATGGCCAGCAAAAATCTGTGTTAAATCAAGCACCTCGTTTTGATGTATTCGACAGTGATCAAAATAGTTTGTTTGATACGACTAGTAATTTCCAAGGAACTAAAGTATTTGGATACGGAATTAGTACAGGTACAACTGATACAATTTTAGGATTTCCTTTAAAATATCAAAATATTGCAGACCAAGCATTTTATCTGTTTGAAAATTATTTCATGCAGGATCAAACTACAGTAGTCTCCGGAAATACAACAACATATATCCCTATATATAAAAACTTTTTAAAGAAGAATACTACTACAGATTATACTTTTTTAAATGTTTGGAAAGAAGCAGAAACTTATACTATTCCTGTTTTACAATCAGTAGTACCTACTACTGATACAACATCTATAGAAGTTACTGGAGTTAATTATCCTGCCTATAATAACATTACATTACAAGTTTTTGTTAACAATGTAAAATATTTTGAAGGTATTGATTATACTCGTTATCCTGATAAATCAAGATTATATGTTAATTTTACAAATACCATTACTGCAAATGATCATGTATTATTTAAAATATATGGAGATGCAGTTCCTAATGAGAACGGATACTATGAAGTAAGTCCTACTTGGGCAAATAATCCCTTAAATGGAGTTATTCAAGAATTTACATTATCTGAATTAACTGATCACTTGAAGTCAATGGCAGACAGGCATCCTAATTTTTCAGGAAGTTATCTAGGAAAAAATAATAGTAGAGATCTTCCTAATTTGTCATCGTATGGTACACGATTAATTAGAAATAAAAATCCTTTGGCATTTGCCGGGTATTTTGTAACAGACAACGATCATAATATAATAGATGCTGTACAAACAGTAGAGCGTCACTATAATCAATTTAAATTAAATTTTATTTCTCATGCAACTGCTCTTAAGGGAATTTATGATCTTGTGCAGGCTGTTGATATTATTATGCACAATATCAACGTGGTCAAAGATCGAAAATCTCAGTATTATTATACCGATATGATTGCCTATGGAACTGATGTTACTACACATAATGTAACAGTTACTGATCCTAGAAATACACAATACGGTCTTGATAGTATTTTTATTCCTAGCACAAACAATCCTAGAACAATTTATGTTTATCATACTCCTATTGATACAGGCATGAAATATCAATTAGTGATTGATAACGATTATGAATTTGATCAATATGAATCTACAGTAACAATAAAACGACCTTTAACAAAAGGTGATATTATCACAGTTAGTGACTATCCGAGTACTGATGGAAGTTTTATCCCTCCTACTCCTACAAAATTAGGGTTGTATCCAAAATATATTCCAGACATTTACTATGATAATTCTTATTCTGGAGATCCTCAGTTAGTAATCAAAGGGCATGATGGTAGCATTATGCTTGCTTTTAACGACTATAGAGACAACATTATATTAGAACTAGAACGTAGAATTTATAATAATATTAAAGTTAATTATAATCCTGATCTATTAAACATTCATGGAATAATTCCTGGAAGATTTAGAAGTACTAAAATTGGTAAATCAACAGTTAATTCTATTCTAACAGGTAACTTTTTAAGATGGAATAATTTTTACGGATTTGATTTTGAAAGTAATGATACATATTCTGATTCTCCTAGAACATGGAATTTTAGATCAGCCAATGATCCTGCTACATTAATTCCTCTAGTAGGAAATCACAGAGGAATTTATTCATATTATTTTGATACAACTACACCTCACATGACTCCTTGGGAAATGTTAGGATTTAGTATAATGCCATATTGGTGGATTAGTACCTATGGTCCTGCTCCTTATACAAGTGGTAATGAAGTGTTATGGACTGATTTAGAAAATGGATATGTAAGAGATCCTGCAAATCCAAGAGTTAATCCATTATTTGTAAGAACTGGACTATCTCAAATTATTCCAGTTGATGCAAGCGGAAATTTATTAGATCCAGCCTCGTCAGGAATTGCACAAAATGTTGATGTAAACAAATTAGGTGATGATTGGGAATTTGGAGATCAAGGTCCTGTTGAAACAGCCTGGAGGCGTAGTAGCCATTATCCTTATGCCGTTCAGTTACTAATGATTCTTGCAGATCCATCGAGTTATGCAAGTTTATTATTTGACACAAGCAGAATGCAAAAGAGTCTAGCAGGTCAGTATATCTATACTGAATCTGGAGATTTTTTAAAGCCAAGCGACTTAGTTATATATGGTGATGAAACAAGTACACCTGTAAGAGCCGCTGGATATAGTCCTATGTTAGTTGAGACAGGGAAAGTTAAAAATAAAACTTATATTCAAGATCTAAAAACAGATCTATCGAATGTAAACATGAAATTGCTGACAAAAGTTGGCGGATTTGTTAGCCAGGATAAACTAGAAATCATTATTGACTCAGTTAATCCTGCCACTACAAATCCGGGCGTAGCATTAAGCAACGAAGATTACGAAATTTTCTTAGATCAAGGACATCCTGTTGAAAGTTTAGGTATATCGGGTATGATAATTCAAAAGACACCCGACGGATATGCTATTAGGGGTTATGATAATATAGAACCATACTTTACCTGTTTTACTCCTATTTTAGGTTTAGCGGGGGTTTCTGTTGGTGCAAAAAGTGAATCGTATGTTAATTGGACTGCAAGTAGTCCAACTGGTACAGGATTAACTAGTGCAGACCTATCTAATGCTGTATCTGCTAATACAGGTTATATATTTTATAAAGCAGGTCAGGTAGTTTTATACAATGGAAAATATTACAGGGCTAAAATAGGACATACTAGTGGAACAACTTTTAATCTTAATAACTTTACTCCTCTACCTGGATTACCTACAGTTGGCGGAGTATCTGTTGTAAAAGCCGCAAGATTTGATACAACTGAAATTAAGATTCCTTATGGAAAAATACTTCCTACAATACAAGATGTCTACAATGTAATAGTAGGGTACGGAGCATGGCTAGAAAGTAAAGGCGCTATATTTGATGAGTTTGTTGCCGACCTTAGTGAAGTAATTAATTGGGATTTTACAGCCAAAGAATTTTTATACTGGGCAAGTCAAGGATGGTCAACTAACAGTGTTATAACATTAAGTCCTTTTGCTAATCAAATTCAATATCAAAATGATTATGCTATGGTTGATGACTTAGGCAGTAGTTATTATGAATATAGTGTAATCAAGGCTGATGGAAAACCATTAAAAGAAATTTATCTAAATGTAATGCGCCAAGACGGTGTAATAACAGTTAGAACAAGAAATACAAACGATGGAATTTATTTTATTAGATTTAACTGTGTTCAGAAAGAACATGTTTTAATTTTTAATAATAGAAGTTTGTTCAATGACGTAATATATGATGTAGAATCTGGATATAGTCAACGCAGATTAAAATTAAATGGGTTAAGAACATCAAATTGGAACGGGTCATTATATAGTCCTGGATTTATCTATGACGAAGCAATTATAAATGATTGGGCAGAATACACAGACTATCGTCCAGGAGACATTGTTCGATATAGTGGTAATTATTATTCGGCTGTTGCGGCTATAGATGGTACATCTACATTTGATTATACTTTATGGCAGTCATTAGATGAGAAACCGGTATCAAGGTTGTTGCCTAACTTTGATTATAAGATTGGTCAATTCCAAGATTTCTATAGTCTTGATATAGATAATTTTGATTCTAATCAACAGGCTTTAGCACAGCATTTAATTGGGTATACTCTCAGACCATATCTAGATAATGTATTCATTAACCCCATTAGTCAATATAAATTCTACCAAGGATTTATCAGAGAAAAAGGTACAAAGAATACAATTAGTAAATTGGCCAAAGCCAGCAAACAAACATTAGGTAGTTATATTGACTACTTTGAAGAATGGGCGTTTAGAATAGGAGAGTTTGGATCTTATACAACTGATAATAGTTTAGAAATTAATCTAGATGAAAATACATTTAAAGAAAATTCTCAAGTAATTAGTTTTGTTGATACTATACCTGCTCAACCTAAGCAACCTAGAATTTATAAAACACCTAATGATTTAATAATTTCTCCTACAAATTATTCTTCAACTCCGTTTACTACTACATCTACAAAATATCAAGATGTATTTGAGTTGCCTTACGCAGGTTATGTAAGGCTTGACGATGTTACTGCTACTGCATTTAACAAATCCTCATTAACTGATGTTGCTAATAACAGAGGTATCAATGACGGCGATACTGTATGGTTAGGATTTACAGAAAGTCTTGATTGGGAAGTATATAGACATACAATGTTAAGCGCCAAGGCAAATGATGCTTCTATACTAGTACAAGGATCTACCTTATTAATAACTACAGATCTTAGCCACGGATTGTCTAAGAATGACCTAGTCAATATTACACAATTTGATCCTCAAATTAACGGAGTATATCAAGTTCTTGAAGTAATGTCTAATGATCAATTTGTTATTAAGACAACTTTAACAACGTTACCTACTAAATTTAATCCTGGCTTAGGTGTTATGTTTAAATTTGTATCGGTAAGATTCCGAGAAGGTCCTGATCAATTAGCAGATTTTTCAATGTTGAGTCAATTGACTAACGGAGAAAATGTATGGATTGACAATGACGGAACTGGCATTTGGACAGTGTTACAAAAACAGCAGGCATATACAGGTGTAGATTATAATCCTATGTCTGGCGGCTCCGTTAGAAATCAAGAATTTTCTGCAGATATTGCAGTAGATCCTACTGGAAACAAAATAATTGTAGGTGCTCCTAATTTTTATAATGGTACTCCTAACAACTATAATTTACGACCAGGTGTGTACGGTAAAGTCTATGCTCTGAAAAGAGAAAACACCAGCACCGTAGGACTGGTTAAACTAAGTGAAATTACTTTAAACATTGATGCTACTCATCAATTTAATGATTCTACTGTAGATCCTAGATTTGGATCAGCAGTTGTATTTGACAGTGATAACAATATTGTTATTGCAGGCGCCCCAAATGCTAGCGGTGTAAAATTTGTTTCAAATTCACATGCTTTCTATGATGTAACTACATCTGCATCTACGTCGACTACTCGTAATAAAGGTATGATTAAGTTGACCACTGTAAATTACGATGGTAAATTTACAGCAACACAACATTTTGCATTTACGAGTTATGAAAATATTCAAGATGCTTACTTTGGATCTGATTTATATTTAGGTAATATATCTAAAACAAATAAACTATTAGCAGTATCTGCTCCGGGTAATACAGGCTCGGTATATTGGTCGACATATACTATTGGTATAAATTCTGGTATAGTATCAATTACTACAGGTACTTCTTCGCAGAAAAAATTATCACCAATTTTATTACCTTCAGTAGCAGGTGACAAATTTGGTACAAGTATTACTGGTGATGATACAGCAACTATCATGGCTGTAGGTGCTCCTGGATTATATGGTGGCTATGGCGGAGTTTATATCTTTACATATTCTCCATCAACAAATCAATTTACTAATACTGATTTAATATCTTACAATGATTCTGATATAGGGTTAATGGATGCCAATATTGGATTTGGTGAAAAAGTTTTAATAGATAAGACTGGTTACTATTTGTTTATTGGTGCATCTAGAGTCAGCACTAATGATTATAAGACTGGACAAGTTTACGTATACACACGTAATGGAAACACATTTAACTATTTCCAAACATTAGAATGTCCATTCGAAGGGTCAATTAATAATTTTGGATTCGAGTTTGCTATAAATCCTAATTCAAATTCGTTATACATATCAAGTCTGAAAGAACATGTAACTCCTGACATAACATTCGATACCTATAGTATTAGTTTAGGAAATTATATTAACGACCAAACAAGTCCTCCTAATTTAACGGCTACTACTTTTGATGGAAAATCAACTACATTCCAATCTAAGTCTAAATTAGGTACAGGATCTGTATATACATTTGAAAGATTAGATTCTAAATTCTACTACGGACAAGAACTAAAGAAAGTAAATCCAGCAGACAATCAAGGATTTGCTAATGCGTTAGCGGCTACTAACAATACTGTATTTGTAGGTGCGCCGGGTACTAATGTTCCTTCTGAAGTAGGAATATTACACTTGTTTGATCATAGTCAACCTACATGGAAAAGACTGCGTGTAGAAGATAATCTTGTTGATCTTGATAAGATTAGAACTATAACAACAATTGATACTGACAAACAAGATATTCTTGATTATATTGAAATTTTTGATCCATTGAAAGGACGTATACCCGGATATGCTGATCAAGAAATAAAATATAAAACAGCATTTGATCCAGCAGTTTATTCTATCGGAGTTCCCGGAGTGAATGTAGATAGTGGTACAAACTGGATCGACGAGCATGTTGGTGAACTATGGTGGGATTTGAGCTCAGTTAAGTATATATGGTACGAACAAGGAAATCTTGATTTTAGAAAAAATAGTTGGGGAAATTTATTCCCAGGATGTACTATTGATATCTATGAATGGGTATCTAGTACAAACTTACCTAGTCAGTGGAGTGCAATAGCAGATACTAATGCAGGTCTATCACAGGGAATAAGCGGACAGCCTAAATTTCCTTCAAATGCGGTTATTAGTATTAAACAAGTGTATAACCCTACAACAAATGCACTAACAAACATATATTATTATTGGGTAAAAAATAAGATAACAATTCCTGCAATTGGCGGAAGATCCATGAGTGCTCTTGATGTAGCACAATTGATTGCAAATCCAAAAGCACAAGGAATGAAATATATTTCTATGTTATCTTCTAGTGCATTAGCATTGACCAATCTAAAGACTGATCTAATTGGTACAAACATCAATCTAAACATTGATATGGATTTGATCAACAATCAAATTAACAAACATACAGAGTGGTTATTACTACAAGAAGGCAATGCAGAAAGTTTACCTAACACACTATTGGCCAAAAAAGTAAAAGATAGTTTATTAGGCAGAGATAGTTTAGGTAATCCTGTACCCGATAGTTCACTAACAGAGAGAACTCGTTATGGAGTTGGTGTACGTCCTCGTCAAACATTATTTAAAAATCGCTTTGATGCTTTGAGAGTTTATACAGAATATGTAAATTCGATTTTAATAAATCTTAATATTGTAAATTATGTTAATTTAGATCATTTTACATCAAGTGAAGTCTATGCTACTCCTTCTCAAGCAGAATACGATGTTGTAGTTGAGTCTGCACTGGCTAGAGATGTAACTGTGGTTACACGTAACTTATTACTTGCGTCATTATCTGTCAGTTTATTGTATGGTCGTATAACAGGAGTTTCTATTATCAATACAGGGTATGGATATGGAACTTTATACCCTGTTGAGTATGATACTAATAATCTTCCTATAGTGTGGGCAGGACCTACAGTTGAAGTTATAGGTAACGGTACCGGCGCTGAAATTGTTACGTTTATAAACAGTGCTGGGCAAGTTATTAAAACTGAAATTAAAAATTCAGGCAAAAACTATACCGCAGTTCCGACCGCAGTAGTAAGACCATTTACTGTATTAGTCCAGGCAGATGAAACAGTGAACAATCGTTGGAGTTACTATACTTGGAATTATTCAACTAAAACATATCTAAGAACAAAAACTCAGAGTTGGAATACACCTGAATACTGGCAATATGTTGATTGGAAAGATCCTACATACAATAGAACAAAAGACATTTCAAGAACTATTAATAGTACCTATCAATTATCTTATGTTGAAGATGTCCTCCCGGGAAGTTATGTAAAAATTAATAATCCAGGAGATGGCCGTTATGTAATTCTTAGAAAAACAAATGGTACAGTTGGAACATTTAATAATTCCTTTGATTTGATATACCAACAAAACGGTACAATTCAAATTGATGATATGATTTGGGATAATCAATTTGGTTTTGATTATGTTGTTGGCTTTGACCAATTAACATTTGATCAAAAGCCTGATGTTGAAACTGAAAATATTATCAATGGTGTTAATGCAATATTCAAAAATGACTATCAAGTTTATGCCAATAAGTTATTCTTTAAATTAGTAAAGTTTGCATTAACTGAACAGAAATTTATTGATTGGGCATTCAAAACATCATTTATATCTGTTGTTAATAACGCAGGTGCTCTTGATCAGCGTCCTACATATAGCCTTAATAATGAGACATATTATGAGGATTATATCAATGAAACCAAGCCTTATCATACAAAAATTCGCAATTTCCAAGCAAATTATACCGCCACAGATTTTACACAGTCAGTACTAACAGATTTCGACACACCGGCTGTTTATAATACCTTAACACAGAAATTTGTTCCTGTGCAATTGGGTAATCCATTGACATTACAATCACCTTGGAAAGAGTGGTATAATAACTACAAATATCATGTAGATAGTGTTGAAATTTATGACGGTGGATCAGGATATATCTACGCACCCCAAGTAGTGTTTAGCCCGGCGCCCGGCGATAGCGGATCGGGCGCCGCCGGTGAGGCTTACATCAGCCAAGGTAAGGTAACACAGATTGTTATAACAAATCCAGGATCCGGGTACACACTTACTCCGATTATGAATTTGTTAGGCGGCGGCCCGTCTGATCTTACTTCAGCACGATTTGGTATAAGAATGAGTAATGGTTTGGTTAGATCTCAAACTATTACTATGAAATTTGATCGTGTGTCGGGCTACAATGAAATACCATCAGCCGCATCTGAAGATACTTTCCGAGCAGATGGATATACAGATACCTATAGATTAACTTGGACGCCAATGGCAGAAAAATCATTAACAACTGTAACCGTTAATGGTATTAAACAACTTGCTGATGCTTATAGTATTACGGTGTCTACTGAAAAATTCAACGGATATACAAAGAGTTATGGAGAAATTAAGTTAGCATCTCCTCCTGCATATACAGCAACAGTGATTGTTAATTATATTAAAGACGTAGGTTTGTACCATGCCGTAGATCGTATACGTGATTACTACTCTCCTACTTCTGGTATGCCAGGTAATACAGCAACATTGTTAATGGCAGGATTAGAATATCCCGGAGTTACAATAGATACAATACCGTTATTATCATCAACAGGTTTTGATTCTACTCCATTTGGTTCAAACAACTGGGATGACTACTTACCTGAAGTTGGGTTATATTCAACAACTGGTAGTCATTCAAGTAGTGTGTTTACTTTAAATTATGTTCCTCAGATAGGAAACACCTTAACAGTTTATGTTAACAATGTTCGTATCTACGGAACAGGAACTGTTAGTTCTTCAACACATTTACAATTGATTAATGGCTTAATACAACCAGACGGTTACACAAATACAGTTGACATTTACACAACAACAACAGGAATTGTATCTTTTAGATTAGCGTCTAGTGATGGTTCTTTGCCTATCATTGATCCTGATTTAGATACATATATTTCTGGTGGTAATAGTTTTACTACAATATCTCAACCAGGAGTTGCAGACAATCCGTCACCACTACTAGATGATATTGCTATTGATGGTGACAGTCTAATATCTCGATATAATAGTTATGGACCTGAAGAAAACTTACCAGGCAGAGTATCTGAAAGTTTAGGTATTAGTGTATATACACAACCAGCAGTTGGATCGGCATTAACTGTTTTGAGATCCTATGTAGCAAATAGCAATACAAATGTATATTCAATAGGCACAACTCCTCCTAACGCTGATTCAGTTGAAGTCTTGTTAAACAACACAATTTTATCAAATTATACAATTGATTATGCTAAACAACATATTGTGTTACCACAACCTGTAGTTGGAATACTGTCTATAAAAACAATAAGTGTGGGCGGCACAAATTTATTAGAGCAAAAAACAATTGTTGCGACTACCGCTACAACAATAGTCGATATGGCTCCTCAATTGACTACTGTTCAGGATTGGTATATTACATTGAATGGACAAAAGTTAGTTAAAGATACTGATTTTAGATTAACTGCTTATAATTTAAGAACACGTATTACATTGACTACACCGTTACAAGTTAACGATGTTTTACAAATTTGGTTATTTGCGGCACCTATGAAAGCATTTAGTGAAGTCCGTGCTCAAACAATTACAGCACAGCCAAACACTACATCTTGGGTGTTAACCTATCCTCCAGAAGACATACAACCTTATCACACACAGGTTATTGTTGAGCAAGATGGTAAACGTTTAGCACCACCGCCTACAGTATATTATGTAGCCGATGGTCAAACAACCAGTTATTCATTAAACAAAAATATACCTTGGGGAACGGCTGTTCCTTCAAGAAAGACTGTACAAGTTTATGTAAATGGTATTCCTAAAAAATATGGAAATGATTTCGAACTTGTTCAAAATGAAAACAGAATTAATTTCTTGCCAAACATTGTTAAAACTGGCGATGTGATTGCTATCTGTGTATTGTTGTCACATCAATATACAGTATCAGACGGTAACTTGTATGTAACTGGTTTAGTCAATACTGACACAACCAGCACAATTAAAGTATATTCATTTACAAATGATGATGCAAGTTTTATAAGACGAGAAACATTTACTGGTGCTAATGGAAATACATTTGTTCTAAGTCGTAGTGTATTAGGAATTGAATATCTATGGGTTGATTTAAATGGTATGCCGTTAATGCGAGGATTTGACTTTGATTTAATAGCACCTAACCAAATCAAATTAAATGATAGAACAATTATTGGACCATCAGACTCGATTGTAGTAACCAGTGTAAGCAACATTGTAGAAAATAATGTTACACTAGGCTATAGAGTATTCTTAGATAACTTAGGTCGTGTATCTTACAAGAGATTAAGTAAAGTAAATTCTACACAATTAGTATCGACATTAACCTCTACTGCTACAACAATTGATGTTGTAAATGCCAGTGTTCTTACACAACCTAATGCTCCTAGACTGTTACCAGGAGTTATTTTAATCAACGGTGAAAGAATTCAATTCTATAAAGTTGAAGGAAATACCCTATCTCAATTGGTGCGTGGAAGTTTAGGTACCGGTATCCGTGATAGTTATCCAGTAGGAACAACTGTACTTGATCAAGGTTCAGATCAAACTTTAAATGTTGAAGATAGACAAATATCTTGGATTACTGTTATTACAGGAACATCGGCATTAAGTTATGATATATCTAACATGAGTGTTCTTAATGCAACTACAAATACTACGTATGATGTATATTATCAAGGGCGTTTATTAAGAAGACCTAGTGATTCTGTTACTGCTACTGATATTTCTCTTGCTTATGATAGCAACGAAATTACAGCGGAAGGAACGGCATCAAATTATAATTTACTCGGCGAGTATAGCATAATTATTGCAAACACAGGAACTACTTTAGTGTTAAATACTGCGTCAGTAACACCTGGTGCTAGATTACAAGTAATTTCTAGGTATGGACAGAGCATGTATGCTCAAATTCAACCTGGAACAACACATAATATTCCGGTAGATCCGATGCATAGCAATGTTACTCCGCAGGTAGAATTCCTATCAAGATCGCCATCTGCGCTACCAGATAAATATTACTATGGACAACAATGAGAATAAAAACATGCCTGTAACCCCACAACAAACACAAGACCTTGACTCTCAGTTGACAGAATTCCCTGGAGTTAAGGTACAAGGTCATATTAAGATATTTGATCCTGAAACCCAAGAAGTTTACGTCAATAAACGTAATGCTATCCACTACGAAAATTTTAGTCTTGCTTTAGTAAACAGTGTGGCTAATATGGGGTATGGAATGATTACCAATATGAGTTTTGGTAATGGCGGAAGCCGTGTTGATCCTACTGGAATTATAACATATTTGACACCTAATTCAATTGGTCAAAATGCAACACTATATAACGAAACATATACTAAAATTATAGATGCTTCTAGCATAGCCAATCTAGATCCTACAAGAAACTTTATGGAAACTAGACACGTTTTAGGAAACACTTATACTGACTTATTAGTAAGTTGTTTATTAGATTTTGGCGAACCAAGCGGTCAAAATGCTTTTGATAACAGCAGTAATTTAGATGGAAAATATGTATTTGATGAATTAGGACTCAAAGGTTACGATGCGGCAGGTAATTTGATGTTATTGACTCATGTTATTTTTCACCCTGTACAAAAATCATTGAATAGAATGATTCAAATTGATTATACAATTAGAGTTCAGAGTATCAGTGGTGTAGGAGCGTAATAGATGTCATATTCAATAAATTATTCGGATCCTACTAAATCTGCTATTGTAGTCGATGACTACAGTATTACAGGTGCTAGTAGCAATGCAGATACTACATTGAGTGTTGGATTTATTCGCAAAAATGCATCTGATTATGCCGCTACACTTAGCGGAAATTTTTTACATCTATTAGAAAATTTTGCCAGCCCTGATTTTCCTACTAATCCTGTTCAAGGTCAATTGTGGTTTGATTCTGCAAATTCTTTATTAAAAATAAACATGCCTCAAGCAGGTGGAACAAATTGGCGTCCTGCAAGTGGTATTTGGTCATCAAGTACTCAACCGGATGGTATGGCAGGTGACTTATGGGTTGATACATCTACAGGACAACTGTTTATTAACACAGACGGTAGTGCTAGTTGGACATTAATTGGACCTGCTTTTAGTAGCAGTTTAAAGACTGGTAGTTATCCAGATATTATCAATGACAATTTTGGTACTCCGCACAAAATTATTAAAAATTATATTGATGATACAGTCGTTGAAATTATCAGTAGTGAAAGTTTTGTTCCACAAACTAAAATAAATGGATTTACATCGCTACTTCCTGGTATTAACCTTACATCAAATAATAGTGCATTAATTAATGCAACTTCTTATTCTACAAAAAATTTAGCAGTAACAAGTCCGTTTACTGCTAATATATCTGCTAATAATTTTGTAAGAAATGATATCGATAATACTATCAATGCCGCGCTTACGGTTCTAAATGGAGTTATTGTAGGATCTAATTCTGCGTTTAAATTAGTAATCAATCCTACATCACAAAAAGAATCACAGATCATTAATGCTTATAACGGTGGTAAGATCACTTTTGTATTAAACAACAATAACTATTTGACTACATTGATGAATATCAACGGATTTAGTCAAAACGTGGGTATTGCTTTAGGGTCACGTGAACCTAATGCATCGGCGGCACTTGAAGTTGGCGGCAATGCTATTATTAATGGTGCATTGGCAGCGACTATTACTACAGTTACTTCTTTGAATGTAACAGGAAACACCGCAGTTTCTGGAAGCCAATCAATAGGTGGAAATTTATCAGTAACTGGATTGGTAAGTATAAGTTCTGCAACTGTTAGTACAGATGCGGCAAGATTTACTGTTATTACTGCTACCAATTATTTCTCTGGAAATTTACAGGGAACAGCAAGTTTAGCAAACGGACTAACTGGAGTTACAACCTGGCAATTAACTGATCAATTGTCCGGAGTAACATCAAATTGGTCAGGAGTAGCAGGTAATGTAACATTTGATGCAAAACTAACACCTAATGCTGTTACAAGCCAAACAGTTTCTACACTATCGTCTGCAACTGATTGGACTAATTTTTACAACACTGGAAACACATTTTCATTGCTTGGTGTTGCAACAAAAAATACTGCACCGACATCCTCACAATTAGTTCAAATTGAAAAAGAAAACTTCTTATCAGATATTATAGGAAAGTTAATTCCTACTGGAACTATTCTTCCTTGGGCAGGAGGAATTGATAATAATAATATTCCTTATAATAATCCAGATACTAATTATAGGGTTCCTGAAGGTTGGTTATATTGTGATGGTAGTGAAGTATCAGTTAATACCTATAACAATTTATTTCAAGTAATAGCATATACATACAATCCCCCTGGTGCATCGAGTACTTCTACTTTTGCACTTCCTGACTTACGGGGACGTAGTATTGTTGGTTATGATAATATGCACAATTATCTTGTTCAAACTTTACCGGCAGGCCGCATTCCGGGTGCAAATACTCCTGCATTTACTAACAACGGAGAATCGGCATTAGTTTCCGGCGGAACATCAACAGTATTTTTATCAACTGGCACAGTATCAACTGGCACAGGCACAGTTGTTAACAATGCACAATCAGTTAATATCATGAATCCGTATCTGGCTATGAACTACATTATTAAGGTATAACAAGAATGTCATATACAATAACATTAACAAATGGAAACACACTTGCGGTAGTAGCAGATCAAAGTTACGATCAAGTATCATCTAGCATAACACTTATTGGCAAAAATTTAAATGCCTACGGACAATACATTAACAATAATTTTGTAGGAATACTAGAAAATTTTGCCAGTGCTAGTTCTCCAAGAAGTCCTGTACAAGGACAACTTTGGTTTGATACACTTGAAGGTCGAATAAAAGTTTATACAATTGATCAGTTCAAACCAGTTGGTAGTCCAATTATTCAAGATTCAGAACCCGGACAAGCAGTATTAGGTGACTTATGGTGGAATCCTACGCTTAAGGAATTAAAATTTTATACTGGTATAAGTTGGTATAGAACATCTGAACAACCAAATCCATTCGGCACAGGCAAGGCTAGTTGGTTTGTTGAACAATTAACTGATATTAATAACATTGATCAAACTGTAACTACGTTATACAACAATGGTACATTGATGGCAGCATTTACGGATGTTGATATTACACTAAGTCCATCTGCTCCTTTTTTGGGTACCACTTTATTACGTGCAGGTATGACATTAGATCCAAAGTTTATAATCTACGGTACTGCTACTAATGCAGTTAGTTGGAATAATATTACAACCAGTTCTTTTATTCAGAAGAATATATACCAAGCAACAACTGGTGCATTAGATGTATTAAACAATGATGGTATATCTGTAGGTACGTATACAAATATGAAACTATTTGTAGATGATAGTTTACAAGCATTTAACACTACTACTGGTGTATTGTTTATGTCTAATCCTAATGAAAATTTTCAGGTTAGATATAATAATGGAGTTTCCGGAACAAGTACAGCAATAACACTTGTTTCGTCACAGAACAGAATTGGTATTTTTACAAACAATCCTGCCGATGGTTTTGATATTAACACAAACACCGTTGTTCGTGGAACATTGACTGTATTAGGTACTTTAACAAATATTGAAGCCACAACTTTAGAAGTTACTACAACAAACATTATTTTAGCCAACGGTAATAATCTTGATTTAATAGCCGACGGTGGGGGTATTACATTAGAAGGTACAACTCCTAAAACATTTAACTGGTATAATAGTACAACTTCTTGGACCAGTAGTGAAAATTTAAATCTTGCCACAGGTAAAACTTTCAAGATAGGCGGAGTTGATGTATTATCTGCAAATTCATTAGGAACAGGAACACATTTTGCACCTGGTATAACTGCGTTACCTGCAATATATTCTTTCACAGCATCGCACTTTATAGTAGCAGGTCCTTCTTCTATATCAGAAGTTGGTAGAATGTACGGTGATGTTAGTGTAGGAAGTGATTTATACATTACAGCAGTAAATCAAAAAATTAATTTAAATGGTAATAATACCATTTACAACTCTCCTTTAGTTGACGGTACTTATGATCCATCTACATTAGTCTCAAAACAGTACGTTGATAATCTAGTAACCGGTGCTCAAGGCGGATTTAGAAAAACATTTAATGTTACAATTGATATTACTTCTGTAGCTCAGTCTGGATCTTCTGCTATTAATACATACATTATTGGATACCTAAATAAAGTGTTACCGCCAAATGGTGTTGTCCCCGGAGCAAGTTCAATCGTACCAGGATACACACCATCAGATAATACACAATATGCTATTCCAGCAGGTTCTAGATGTAATGTTATTGCTCAATATTATACCGGTCAAAATCAAAATTTTAGTTTAACGTTAGATAAAACTTATGTACAGGTTGATAAAGGCGGTGTACAGAATAGTCAAACAGTTTTAGAGGATGTTGGAGCATCGGCATCAGTAACAACTGCAACCACAATCTTTACACTTGCTGTCACACACTTGGTAAAAGCGTTTGTAACAAAATCAGCAGGTACATCTACGTATTGGGATTGGGTTGTGGACATACAATAAACGGAGATAATGGATGCCATATAATATTAATAATTTTAACGGAACTGTTTTTACAACTGTTGCTGACGGTGTAATTGACAGACAATTTTCATCAAGTATATATCTGATTGGAAAAAACGTTACAGGATATGGTGCTTTCCAGAATGACAATTTTTTATGGTTGTTACAAAATTTTGCAGGTCAAGCAGAACCGATCAATAAAATTCAAGGTCAGACTTGGTTTGATACAACTGCTGGTGTTCTTAAACTTAAAGTATTTGATGGATCTGATTGGAAAAATTTAGCAGAAGAAGGCGATATTGTAACCAATTTAATCACAACAGGAGCAACAACCGCAACTGGAACTATTATTGGAAATTGGAGTTTAGATCCAGGTTCAAAATTAACATCCACTTATGCTGACTTGGCAGAAAACTATACAGCAGATGACACATATAGCCCGGGTGCAGTTATGGAATTTGGCGGAACGGCCGAAACGACACTATGTCAAACTGATATGAGTACAAAAATAGCCGGAATTATTTCAACAGCACCTGCGTTCTTGCTAAATGATCAATATGAGATTGAAGGATATGTGTACTCAATTGCATTAGCAGGTCGTGTGCCTTGTTATGTTAAAGGTACAATTAACAAAGGTGATATGTTAGTTTCAGGTGCAGGCGGTTACGCTCGCGCTGAGTCAAATCCAAAACCTGGATCAATTATTGCCAGAGCGATTGATAGTTATGATTCAGATGAAATAGGTACAATCGAAGTTCAGGTTTCTAGAGGATAAAAAATGGCGTATGTAATTACAAAAACAACTGGGGAGCAATTGGCTGTCGTTAATGACGGTACAATTGATCAAACGACTAGTCTTACCTTAGTTGGTAGGAATTACAGTAATTTTGGTCAGATTATAAATGAAAACTTTGTTCAACTATTAGAAAACTTTTCTAGTAGTACAGCACCTACTAGTCCTTTGGCTGGACAGTTATGGTACGACTCAGGAAATAAAAAATTAAAGATATATAATGGTAGTGCTTTTCTAGGGCTACCACAACTTATAAGTGAGTACTTACAACCTTCAAATCAAAGTGTCGGAGATCTTTGGTTTAATAAAACTGAATTAAAATTATATTATTTTGATGGCAATAATTATAATCTAATAGGACCACAGACTTCTGAAATAGCAGGTAACACAGCAGTTTTACCCACACAATTAACCGACACTGGTGGTAATGTTCACTATGTTTTATCGCACGTTGTACAGAACTATCTGACAGGTAATTTAGAAACAATTGCTATTACTGCTACTGAACCATTCACTACAACCGATGTAGTAGGTTATTCTTCTCTTAAAAGAGGTATTAATTTATACGGAGTTAATACAACTGGTGTATCTTCAAATGGTGTATCGCAATCTACTGACACTCTAATATGGGGATCGGCTCAAAGTGCTTTATCACTAGCCGATGCCAACGGACAATATTATGCATCAGATTTTGTTAAATCTGCTACTCCTCAAGTTACAGGAGTATTAAATGTTAGTGTTGGTGCCGCAACCGCAATTACAATTAATAACACCGATTTTACAATTGGAGTAGATCAAACTTCAAATGCATCGTTAGTTACTAACGGAAAACAAATTAGTTTTGGTGCAAATGACGGAACACGTTCTGTAACAATAATGAAATTAGATGTTACAAATGGTCCCGCAATATTGCCTAACTCAACATCTACAAATATTGGTAGTACTTCGTTACCGTTCCATTACATTTATGTGAATACAGCAACATCTGTATTGGCTGATATTGCAGAACGCTATAGAGCAGATGCTTTATATAACGAAGGTACTGTATTAGTAGTTGGCGGCAATTTTGAAGTTACTATCTGCAGAACTTATCAAGATGAAAGTGTAGCAGGTATAGTTAGTATACATCCTGCTTATGCAATGAATGAAGATTTAGGACCACCTAATTTTGCACCATTTATTGCTTTGAAAGGTCGTGTCCCCTGTAAAGTAAAAGGACCTGTAAAGAAAGGTAACCTATTAGTTACAAGTGATTTTCCCGGACATGCTGAAGTCAAAAAACCTGAATCACCGTATGCAGGAATAGTCGGAAAGGCACTCCAAGATTTTGATGGGGATTACGGTATAATAGAAGTAATGGTATAATAAAAAAGCCGCTTAACGCGGCTTTTTTTATGCTTCGGCTTTTGCCTTCTTTTTAGTAGTCGGAACTAACTCCTCAGCCTTTCGACGCATTTCTGCGGCCTGCTTGGCTAATTTGTCTGCTTGACTGCGATAAAGTTTTGCCTGTTGCTCTGGAGTAGAAGCCTCTGGTACTGCAAATGTCTCTGCACTAACAGTTTCTCCGAGAATATCTGCTGAAGTTGTTTTAACAGCAGATTCTTGTAAAGCCTTAGCGGCTTTTTCTTCTCTGGCTTTAACCCATTTGCTCTTGTATTCCTCTGGAGGCTCTGT
>Ga0164296_1001030_pt1 | contig 31095 bp, 20 predicted proteins | sample GEODES057metaG_FD_113533 | JGI IMG/M metagenome (GOLD analysis project Ga0164296, IMG submission 113533) | Dystrophic lake water microbial communities from Trout Bog Lake, Wisconsin, USA - GEODES057 metaG | ecosystem: Environmental > Aquatic > Freshwater > Lake | place: USA: Trout Bog Lake...
GGGCGACTTCCGCCGCACCCAGCCCACGATCAAAGTGCCTCGCGGCCTTCAATCGCCGTCTTTCCATTTCTTGGTGGTCTCTTGCCTTGCTCATCCAAGCATCATACAGCAAACTTCAACATCCGTCAGGCTATTATGCAAGCCTCAATAGTTGGGGCTCCAACAGCAGTGGGCAGTTGGGAGATACGACCACCACGCAACGCAACCTGCCGGTGCCAGTGTTTGCCACTGGAGTGCTGGCTGGCAAGGTCATCGTAGCGATGGCCGCTGGTGGATCGCATACGCTGGCGCTGTGCTCAGACGGCACACTGGCAGCTTGGGGATCAAACAGCTCTGGACAACTGGGTGACAACACGACATTCCAACGCACGACGCCGGTGGCGGTGAACACGGCTAGCGGGGTCTCTTCTCTGTTTGGGAAAAAGGTAATCGCCATCTCTGCGGGGTCTTCCCACAGCCTGGCCTTATGCTCAGATGGAACGGTGTCCTCCTGGGGAAATGGCAGTCAGAACCAGCTTGGCAATGGCCTTGGCGTGAGCCGGGTACCACAGCTCGTAAATACTGCCGCTGCTTCTGCACTCAATGGCAAGACGGTGGTGGCAGTGGCGGCGGGACTTGTTCATAACCTTGTTCTTTGTTCGGATGGGACTGTGGCAACCTGGGGCTACAATCTCTCTGGACAGCTTGGCAGCAACAGCACTGCAAGCCGATCTGTGCCCACGGTAGTGAACACCGCGAGCGGTGTCTCAAGCCTCTTTGGCAAAACGGTGGTGGCCGTGGCCGCAGGCAGTTCCCATAGCCTAGCGCTGTGCTCCGACGGCACGCTGGCCGCGTGGGGGCTCAATTCCTCAGGTCAGGTCGGCGATAACACCAGCACCAGCCGTTTGGTGCCGGTGGCAGTGAACACCGTGAGCGGAACTTCAGCTCTCGCAGGCAAAACAGTGGCCAGCCTGGTTGGCGGCGGCACTCACAGTCTGGTGCTTTGCACGGATGGCAGCCTCGCGGCCTGGGGAAGCAACGCCTCGGGGCAAGTCGGTGATAACAGCACCACCAATCGTCTGGTACCGACGGCGGTGAGTGCGGCCAGTGGAGTTTCGGCCCTGTTTGGCAAAACTGTGACTGCTATCGTCGCGGGTTCATCTCACAGTCTGGCTCAAACAGCCGACGGCACTTTGACGGGCTGGGGACTCAATACCAATGGACAAGTCGGAGATGCCACCACCAGCAACGATCTGGCACCGGTGACCGTAAACCGCAGCCCGCTCAGTGCCGTCGAAGTTGTTGCCAGCGTCTTTAGCAGCCCAAGCGCACTGCACTCACTGGCCTTGGCCGCAGGGCCACCGGTGCCGCAAGTCTCAAGTCTTCCAGCCGCCTCGATCTCCACCAATAGCGTGACCCTCAACGGCACGGTGAATGCCTGGAACAACAACGCCACCGTCACTTTTGACTATGGCACCACCACGGCCTATGGCACGACCTTGTCTGCCTCACCCGCCACAGTGACCGGCGGCAGCAGTACTGCGGTGAGCTTGGCCCTGACCGGCCTGAGTTCGGGCACGACCTACCATTTTCGCGTCGATGGCGTGAATGCACTCGGCACCACCAATGGCAGTGACCTCACCTTCACCACCCTGCCAAACGCCCTGCAAAACTGGCGGCAGACCAATTTCGGCACCATGGCCAATTCCGGCACCACCGCCGATGCTGCGGACTACGACAACGACGGCATCCCCAATCTCATCGAGTGGGCCTGCAATCTCAACCCCACTATTCGCAGCGAGGTGCCAGCCACGGTCATGGCCAATGGTACGACATTTACCTACAACTACTCACGCGGCACTGCCGCTGCATCAGCGGGTGGCAGTTTCATCGTGGAATGGAGCAACACTCTCGCGGCTGGCAGTTGGAGTAGCAGCGGCGTGGTGCAGACCGTGCTGAGCGATGATGGCACCACGCAGCAGGTGCAGGCGGTCATCCCGATCACGACGGAGAGCGCGAAGTTCGTTCATCTCTCCGTCACCGCGCCGCCGTGAGGGGGGGGGCAGCATGGCCAGAAAAAAGGCTGAAGATTGAGGCGTTCAGGCGCGATAAAGGGGGCAACCCGCTGCCATGAGTGCCGCTCGACATATTTGCTTTATTTGGGTCTGTTTGCTGCTGGCCATGGCTCTGCCGGCCCGTGCAGCGGTGGTCAATGCTACCTGGAACTCCGCCGCCGATGTGCCGGTGAACGCCAGCGGCTACACCGCCACCGGCAGCACGGTGAACTTCACGCTCAACTTTGCCCCTGCCACCGGCACCAACCTGGTCGTGGTCAACAACACCGGACTGCCGTTTATCAACGGCACATTTGACAACCTTGTGCAGGGCCAGGCGGTGGCGCTCAGCTTCAATGGCGTGACCTATCGCTACGTGGCCCACTACTACGGCGGTTCGGGCAATGATCTGGTGCTGGAGTGGGCGAACAACCGCGCGCTGGCATGGGGCTTTAATTTTAACGGGGAGGTGGGGGACGGCACCACCACCAACCGCCATCTTCCCACTGCTGTGACTGCGACGGGCGTGCTGGCCGGCAAAACCGTGGTGGCTGTGGCCACGGGCTATGATCATGCGCTGGCCCTGTGCTCTGACGGCACCGTGGCTGCCTGGGGGAGCGATGCAAACGGCGCATTGGGCGACAATGCCTATGTCGATCAAGCCGTCCCGGTGATCGTCAATACTGACAGCGGGGTCTCCGCCTTGAATGGGAAAATAGTGGTGGCCATCACCGCCGGAAATAATTTCAGCGTGGCCCTGTGCTCTGACGGCACCGTGGCTGCCTGGGGGGCCAACAACCTGGGCCAACTGGGCAACAACGGCACTACTGGCAGCCAGGTGCCCGTGGCGGTGAACACCGACAGCGGCATATCCGCTCTCTTTGGCAGGACGGTGGTCGCCATCGCGGCGGGGCATGGTCACTGCCTGGCCTTGTGCGCAGATGGCGGCGTGGTGGCGTGGGGGTTCAATTCGAACGGCCAGTTGGGGAACAACAGCACCACCAACAGCAACGTGCCCGTGGCGGTGAACACCGACAATGGCGTCTCCGCGCTGAACGGCAGGAGTGTGGTGGATCTGGCCGCAGGCTTCTCTCACAGCCTGGTCTTGTGCTCAGACGGCTCGCTCGCCTCCTGGGGCAATAATTTTGATGGCGAACTGGGGAACAACAGCACCACCGCCAGCAGCGTGCCGGTGGCGGTAAACACGGCCAGCGGTGTCTCCGCTTTGTATGGCAAGACGGTCGTGAGCGTGTCTGCCGGAGACGAGTTCAGCCAGGCTCTATGCGCAGACGGCACGCTGGCGGCCTGGGGGTTCAACAACTTCGGGCAGCTCGGGGACACCACCACCACAAGACGTTCTGCACCTGTGGCCGTCAGCACCGCCAGTGGCGTCTCTGCGCTGTATGGCAAAACCGTGGTATCCGCAGCGGCCTTCGACTCCCACAGCGTGGCGCTTTGTTCCGACGGCACCCTGGCGGCCTGGGGCAGCAACACTTACGGTGAAATCGGTGACAACACCACGACCACGCGCAAGGCCCCTGTGCTGGTCAGTGCCGGTGCCCTGGCTTCAGGGGAACAGTTTGGCCTGCTGCCCACCAGTACTACGGCCGCCCATTGGACGCTGGCGGTGGCGGCGGCACCTCCTTACGCCACTGTCATTACACAGTTGGCGACGTCCATCACCGGCACCAGCACCACGCTGAATGGCGCCGTGGTGGCCGCATATGACATGACATCGGTGTCGTTTGATTACGGCATCAGCACCAGCTATGGCACCAACGTGCCCGCAAGTCCGACGCCCGTCACCGGTGGTGCCGCCACTCAGGTCAGCGCAGCTCTCACCGGCCTGGTGCCCGCCACCACCTACCACTTCCGCGTCAACGGCACCAACAGCATGACCACGCTCAATGGCGGCGACATGACCTTCACCACGCTGAACAACAACGCCAACCTGTCTGGATTGACGATCAGCAGCGGCACGCTGAGCCCAGCCTTTGATCCAGGCACCACGGCCTATACCTCAAGCGTGCCCTACGCCACCAGCTCCATCACGGTCACTTCCACCTTGGCCGACACCAATGCCAGGATGCTGCTCAATGGTGCTTTCGTCGCTTCAGGTGCCGCCAGCTGGGCCATCAATCTGCTTGAAGGCAGCAACACCATCACCGCCCAGGTGACCGCGCAGGATGGCACTACCACACAGACCTACACTCTGACGGTGACCCGTGCCACTGGTCCCAGCCTCTCCAGCATCGGGCTGGACAGTGGTACGCTGAGCCCCGCCTTTGGCAGCAACACCACCAGCTACCTGGTGGGTGTCTCCAGTGACACCGCCACCATTGCCATCACGCCCGTGGTGATGGATGGCACCACCACGGTCAAGGTCAATGGCAGCGCCGTCGTCTCTGGCAGTGCCAGCAGCCCGGTCAGCCTTGTGTATGGGGACAACGCCATCACCGTGGCCGTCACCTCACAGGATGGTACGACCACCAAGACCTACACGCTGCTCGTTACACGTGCCATCCCCGCTACCTTTTCGGCGGCGTTCGCCTCGCAGAGCACCGTCCCGCTGACCACCTATGGGCTCACGGCCACGGGCAGCACAGTGAATCTGGCTCTGAACTATGCGCCCCTGGCAGGCACTGCTCTGACGCTGGTCAGCAACAGCTCCCCCGGCTTCATCAGCGGCGCTTTCAGCAATCTGGCCCAGGGGCAGGTCGTCGCCCTCAGCTACAATGGCATTACCTACCATTTTGTGGCGGACTACTTGGGCGGTACGGGCAATGATCTGGTGCTGAGATGGGCGGACAGCCGCTGCTTTGCCTGGGGAAGTGATGCGAATTTCCAGCTTGGAAACCCGTCCTCCAGCACCGGACCGGAATCCATCACGAGCACCGGAAGCATGGGGCAGAAGAGCATTCGTGCTTTGGCCACCGGCTCGGCACACAGCCTGGCGCTCTGCTGGGATGGCAGCATCTCCGCCTGGGGCAGCAACTCGAATGGCCAGCTCGGAACCAATGCCTTTCTATTGGGATTCACATTCATTCCACAGGCGGTGAATGCCACGGCCTCGGGCTCCGTCCTGATCGGCAGGAGTGTGATCGCCATCACGGCCGGGGCCAATCACAGCGTGGCATTGTGCTCGGATGGTACGGTGGCAGTCTGGGGGGACAACACCTATGGGCAGATGGGGGTGTCTGGATTTATGACTCCTCAAAACAGCGCGCCACTGGCGGTGAGCACCACGAACGGTGTCTCTGCCCTGTATGGCAAGACCGTGGTGGCCGTTGCCGCCGGGGCCGTGCACACGCTGGCCCTGTGCTCGGATGGGACGCTGGTGGACTGGGGCTACAATGCCAACGGGCAGTTGGGAAATCTCAGCACCGGTGGCGCTATGCTGCCTGTGGCGGTGAACACGGCCAATGAGGTCTCCGCCTTGTATGGCAGGACGGTGGTGGCCATTGCCGCCGGTGCCTACCACAATCTGGCCCTGTGCTCCGACGGCACCCTGGTGGCCTGGGGTCTGAACAGCTCCGGCCAGCTCGGTGACAATACCACGGTGCAACGGCTGGCACCTGTGGCGGTAAACACTGCCAGTGGTGTCTCCGCGCTCTTTGGGAAGACCGTGGTGGCCATAGCTGCTGGTGGCAGCCACAGCATGGCCCTTTGCTCTGATGGCACCCTGGTCGCCTGGGGCTCGAACAGTTCTGGTCAGATCGGGGACAACACCACGACGAACCGGCTCGTGCCGGTCAAGGTGAACACCGGCAGCGGCGTCTCCGCGCTGTATGGGAAAACTGTCAGCAGCATCTCTGCGGGCGAGCTGCACAGTCTGGCGTCCTGCTCTGACGGCACTTTGACGGCCTGGGGAGAAAACATCAATGGCGAGGTGGGGCAGTCCCCTGGTATCACGACTCAAAAGGTGCCATTCAAGGTCACCGGAAACTCCGTCATGAGCGCGGAAGTGTTTACCGCAGGTGTCACCGGGCCGACCAGTGAGCACAGCCTGATTCTGATGGCCTCTCCTCCCGCCACCGTGACCACTCAGGCCGCCACGGCAGTCACCAGCAGCAGTGTGACGCTCAATGGCACCATCAATGCCAACAACGGCTACACCCTGGCCTCCTATGACTATGGTCTCACCACAGCCTATGGCACGAATTTGCAGGCGGCTCCCGGCAGCATCACCGGCAGCACTGCCAAATCCACCAGCCTTACAGTCTCGGGCCTGACTCCAGAGACCACCTACCACTTCCGCGCCAACGGGAGCAGCTTCAGTGGTTCCGACTTCACCTTCACCACCTTGAGCCTATTGCAAAACTGGCGTCAGCAGTACTTTGGCACCACGGCCAACTCCGGCACCACCGCTGATGCCGCTGACTTTGATAACGACGGCATTCCCAATCTCATCGAGTGGGCCTGCAATCTCAACCCCACCACGCGCAGCGTGCTGCCGGCCACGGTCACTGCCAATGGCACTGTCTTTTCCTATACCTACTCGCGCAGCACTGCAGCAGCGAATGCGGGTGCCAGTTTCATCGTGGAATGGAGCAACACCCTCGTGGCTGGCAGTTGGAGCAGCAGTGGCGTGGTGCAGGCGGTGCTCAGTGATGATGGCACCACGCAGCAGGTGCAGGCGGTCATCCCGATCACAACGGAGACTGCGAAGTTTGTGCATCTCTCCGTCACCGCGCCGCCGTGAGGGGCAGGGGTTGCAAGGGCTGACGAACTTGAGTTCGTTCTGGAGGGGCAGGGGCTTCCCAGAGCGAGTTCAAGCTCACGAGTGCTCTAGACAGTCTCCAGAACCTCTCGCACCAGCCCCGGGCCGCGATACACCAGCCCGCTGTACACCTGTACGAGGGCCGCACCCGCCTTCAGCTTTTCTGCCGCATCGGCTCCGCACACGATGCCGCCCACGCCGATGAGCGGGATCTGCTCCTTGAGCAGCATGCGGAAGGCCTGCAGCACGAGGTTGGAGCGTTCACGCACGGGTGCACCGCTGAGGCCACCGGTTTCTTTGGCCATGGGATGACCCGCAATGGCCTCTCGATCAATGGTCGTGTTGGTGGCGATGACGCCGTCGATGTTGTTTTCGTTGAAGACGCGGGCGAGTGCCTCGATCTGCATGTCATTGAGGTCCGGGGCGATCTTGACCAGCAGCGGCACCTGCTTGCCGTGCTCTTGCTTCAAAACGGCCTGCTCTTTCTTCAAGGCAAAGATCAGTTCCCGCACGGCACCCTCGGCCTGGAGGTCACGCAGGCCCTTCGTATTCGGAGAGGAGATGTTTACAGCAATATAGTCAGCGACCGAATAGGCAGCCTTCAGGCAGATGAGATAATCCTTCACGGCATCCTCATTTGGTGTGTCGAAGTTTTTGCCGATGTTGACGCCGACGACAGCCTTGGTGCGCCGATGCTTGAGCTTCTTCACGGCGGATTGAATGCCGGGGTTGTTGAAGCCCATGCGGTTGATGAGCGCTTCATGCTCAGGAAGACGGAAGAGGCGCGGCTTGGGATTCCCCGGCTGCGGGCGCGGCGTGAGGGTGCCGACTTCCACCGAGCCAAATCCCAGTGCGCCCCAGGCCTCGACCGCGCTGGCGGACTTGTCCATGCCTGCTGCGAGGCCGAGCACGTTTGGAAAGGTGAGCTCCATCACACTGCGTGATTGCTGCGGTCCAGTGACCACAGATTTCAGCATGCCGAGTCGATGCGCGATAATCATCATTTTCACCGTGAGAGTGTGGGCACGCTCTGCATCGAGCCGGAAAAGCCACGGTTTCAGCACGGGATAAAAGGATTCGATCAAGGTCATGCGTCAGGCGGAAGGATGGATTTCACGAGTGCTGCCACGGCTTTGCCAAGCCGTCCATGCGCAGCCGCATCCAAATGGATGCCGTCGCTGCCGGGCTCGATCAACGTTTGCGTGTTGAGGAAGCCGCAGCCGAGTGAATTGGCGACAGCTTCATAGTACTTGGGCAGCCTGCGGCTGTCTTTCTGACCGTTCGGGAATTTGGCGGCAACATCCGGCAGATGCAGTTGATCACCGATGGCAGGCGGGCAGAGCAGTAGTAATTTCGGCGCTTTGTTGCCGATGCCGGCATCGCTGCCCAGAATCATCTGCGCCAGCATTTTGACGCCGGTGGCGATCTCTCCGGGAGACACGCCAAACACGGCTTTGAGGTCGTTCGTGCCGAGCATCATCACTACTAGATCCAGCGGCTTGTGGGATTCCAGGATCGCAGGCAGCACCGTTTTGCCGTTGCGCGCCAGCGCAAAGGGATCGTCATGCACCGTGGTGCGGCCGTTTTGTCCTTCTTCGATCACGCGGAAGCTGGTGCCGAGTTCGCGAGCCAAAATGCCAGTCCAGCGCACGTCATGCGGGTGGCGTTCGGGGCAGGGGAGAGAGATGCTTTCGGGCATGAAGCCCCAGGTGTTGGAGTCGCCAAAACAGAGAACGTTTTTCATCAGGCGTGTATGATGCCGTTCATCGAGGCTGGGGCAACTGCTCTCCACAAATGTGAATAACTCATCAAAATCCAGCTTGCGCCTGTTTTCGTCTGTGTTAGACATCCTGCCCCCTGCTCCAAAAGCGGGGTTTTGAGTTCCCCCAGACTCACCTTCTTTCACTACTCCTGTATGCGCGTCCGTACCTCCGTTAAACCTCTCTGCGAACTTTGCCGTGTTATCCGCCGCAAAGGTGTTGTCCGTGTTGTCTGCAAAAATCCACGCCACAAACAGCGCCAGGGTTAATCTTTTTTTACATCCCACCCTACTGAATTATGGCCCGCCTGCTTGGAGTCGAAATCCCGAACGAAAAGAAAATCGAATACTCACTGCCATACATTTATGGCATTGGCCTTTCGATCAGCCGCAAAGTTCTTGCTGCCACCAATATCGACCCGAACATCCGGGCTGGTGAATTGAGCGATGAGCAGATCACCGCGATCACCCAGACCATCCAGGGGATGAAGATTCCGATTGAAGGCGACCTTCGTCGTGAACTCCAGATGCACATGAAGCGCATTCTGGGTATCAATTGCTACCGCGCTCATCGTCACCGCCGTGGTCTGCCAGTGCGCGGCCAGCGCACCCACACCAACGCCCGCACTCGCAAAGGTCCACGTAAGACCGTGGGTGCCCAGAAGGCGAAGTAATCTGAATTTTAGCAACGTCCCCGTCTATACATCATGGCTGAAGAAACGACCCCTATCGCACCTGTTGCAGCAGCACCCGCTCCTGCCGCACCTGCTCCTGGCGCAGCACCTGCTGCCGCCGCACCCGCTGACCAGCGCACCTCCACCAGTGGTGACAAGCAGGTTTCCCAGAGCGTCTGGCTCGAAATCGGTGGCGAAGCTGCCGAACAGAAGGTCGTCAAGGCCAAGGGTTCCAAGAACGTCTCCCAGGGCCTGGTCCACGTTTACGCCACCTTCAACAACACCATCGTCACGATCACTGACCGTGCGGGTGGTGTGATCGGCTGGTCCACCGCTGGCAAGATGGGTTTCCGTGGTTCCCGTAAAGGTACCGCATACGCCGCTCAGGTCGTGGCGCAGGATGCCTGCCGTCAGGCTATGGGCCATGGTCTCCGTGAAGCTGAAGTCCGCCTCCGTGGTCCTGGCTCCGGCCGTGAGTCCGCCGTGCGTGCCGTGCAGGCCCTCGGTGTCGAAGTGACCACCATCAAAGATGTGACCCCCATCCCGCACAATGGCTGCCGTCCGCCAAAAGCCCGTCGCGTCTAATTCTTCAGCTCCTTTCTACTACCCACTATGGCACGCTACACTGGTCCTCGCGAAAAAATCAATCGCCGCTTCGGCATTGCACTTTTCGGTCCTTCCAAATCTCTCGAAACCCGTAATTTCCCGCCAGGACAACACGGTGCGCGCAATACCCGCCGCAAGACTTCCGAATACGGCACCGCCCTCGCTGAAAAGCAGAAGCTGCGCTATCAGTACGGCCTCATGGAGAAGCAGTTCCGCCGCTTCTTCACCGAAGCTCAGCGCCGCAAGGGCGTGACCGGTGAAAACCTGCTGCAGATGCTCGAACTGCGCCTCGACAACGTCGTGTATCGCATGGGCTTTGCCAACACCCGTTTCGCCTCCCGCCAGCTCACCAGCCATCGTCACATCACTGTGAACGGCAAGGTCGTGAACATCGCCAGCTACCAGTGCAAGCCCGGTGACGTCGTCGCCGCCCGCAGCACCAGCCAGCGCAGCCAGCAGCTCATCGGTCGTTTCCTTGAAATGACCCAGGGCACGCCGGCTTCCGATTGGATGACCGTCGATCGCGACAAGATGAGTGGTGTGGTGAATCGCGTCCCAGTGCGCGAAGAGATCAACCCGATCGCCAACGAGCAGCTCGTCGTCGAACTCTACTCCCGTTAATCCCTCTGGATTAGCCATCATTCTTCAAAAGGGACGCTTTCGAGCGTCCCTTTTGCTTTTCCACCTTCTCTCCTCTAGTCTTTCCTCATGACACCGACCCGCCTGGAACTCATCGGCACCGAAGTCGCCTTCGTTTGGAGCGATGGCACAGAGCAGTTCATCGCCATGGAAAAACTCCGCGCCGCCTCACCCAGCGCTGAGAACACCGGCGAGCGCGATCTGCTCGGCAAAAAGATCGGCGGTACCAATCAAAAGCACTTTCCCGGCGTCACCGTCAAAGACTGGCGCATGGTCGGCGGTTACGCCATCCAGTTCGACTTCAGCGACGGGCACAACACCGGCTTGTACACGTTTGATTACTTGCGGGCGCTGGACGGTGTGGATGTCGCGTGAGAATGGCCGGTCGTAATTCCGCATCACTCCCCAACAATGCTTACCACAATGCTCCGCGTGTGCGGTGCCCGGCGGTGCTCGAAGAGAAAGATTCCCTGCCACGTCCCAAGCGCGAGGCGGCCATTCATCACAGGAATGACTTCAGATGTGCGGGTTAGCGCCATGCGCAGGTGGCTGGGCATATCATCCGGCCCTTCGTGAGTGTGGACGAAATACGGCGTGTCTTCCGGCACGAGGTGATCAAAAAAGCTGTGCAGATCCGTGCGCGCTGAGGGATCGGCATTCTCATAGATCACCAGGCTCGCGCTTGTGTGTTGCACGAAGATGGTGGCCGTGCCCGTGCGGATGCCGCTAACGCGCACGATCTGCTCGCAGCGCTCAGTGATCTCATAAGTGCCTTTGCCTCGGGTGGAGATGGAGAATTGATCAGCGTGTGCGGCCATGGATGATGTGGGAGGATTACCGGGGAAGAGAAGACACGTCCGGCTCGAACGCTCAACCATAAAAAATGCCATGTGACTCATCATCACATGGCATTGGAGTTTTCAAACTACAGGTCGATTACGACAGCTCAGCGAGCTTGGCTTTCACCGCTGCGAAGTCTGGCAGGTCTTTCGGTGTCGCGGTCTGTTCGGCGTATCGGATGACGCCGTTTTTGTCAATGACGAATGCGGCACGGGCAGAGGTGTCACCGATGCCGGCGAGGCCTGGGAAGAGCACGTCGTAAGCCTTGGTGGTTTCCTTGTTCAGGTCGCTGACCAGGGTGATGCCGATCTTTTCCTTCAGTGCCCAGGCTTCCTGCGCAAAGGGGCTGTCCACGCTGATGCCGATGACTTCAGCACTCAGGTCGCTGTAAGAGCTGAGGCCTGCGGTGATGTCGCAGAGTTCCTGGGTGCAGACGCCCGTGAAAGCGAGAGGGAAGAACAGCAGGACGGTGTTCTTGCCAGCGGGGAGCGAGACATCGCTGAGGCCGGTGGCGGATTTGGATTTGAGGGTGAAGCCGGGGGCTTTGGAACCGACGGAGAGTGCCATAGAGGTGGTGTGGGTGTGGGTTGCGTTCAGGCCGGGTGGCCTGGAGTACGGTTATCAAGGCCAGACTGGCCTTCAGGTCAATCTAACGTTGCAGCCCTCCGCTTTGGATGCGCTGCCGTTTACGCCAGCGGCAGCAACTCCTTGATCGGATCGCCGAAGGGCAGAATGGGCATCGGGCGGCCCTGGAAGTCAGGAAAGGTGTCTTCGGGGTCGATGCCCAGGTGCTGATACACCGTGGCCCAGAGATCGTTCGGACTGAGGGGCCGCTCGATCGGGTATTCGGCCCGTGGATTCGTCGCGCCGATGACCTGTCCGGTCTGCATGCCACCGCCGCTGACGATGAAGGACATCGCATTGGCCCAGTGGTCACGTCCGGGCTGGCTCACACCGGTCTGCGTGCCGATTTGGGTGTTGATCCGGGGCGTGCGGCCAAACTCACCGGTTATGATGACGAGCACGTCTTTGTCCAGCCCGCGCTGATACAGATCCTCGATCAAGGCGGACGCCGCCTGATCGTATACCGGCATGCGCCAGCGGGCATCGGCATACATGTCGCAGTTCACCGCGTGGCTGTCCCAGTTGTACGAGCAATTCTTCGGGATGGGGGTGGAGAAGGGATTCTCCCAGACCATCGTCACAAACCGGCATCCTGCTTCCACCAACCGCCGCGCCATGAGCCCGCGCTGGCCGTAGGTGCTGTAGCCGTAGCGCTCGCGCGTTTGAGTGGACTCCTTGGTCAGGTCAAAGGCATCCCGCACCGAGGGCGTGGTCAGCATGCCAAACGCTTTTTGGCTGAAGCTGTCCATCGCTTCCATGAGACCGCTGCGGTCCATCTCGCGCTGCAAATTGTCCATGCCCTTGAGCAGGTGCATGCGGTCCTCCATGCGTGCTGCCATGTCTTGCGCCATGCCGATGTTCTCCACCTTGAAATCCTTCGCGCTGGGATCTCCCACCACCATGAAGGGCGATGAGGAGGGGCCCAGATAGGCCGGGCCCATCGAGAACACATCAATGCCGCTGCGTCCGCGATCCACACCCGCCACGCAGGTCGGCATGGCCTGTCCGGCACGCTGCAGCTTGCGCGAGATGATCGACTGCACTGAGGGCGCATCATTGACGAATCCCACCGGCAGGGAGGGATTACGCCCGGTCATGAAGCGCTTGTGGCCGCCGCCATGATCCGCGAACTCATGGTGCACGCTGCGGATGATGTTGAACTTGTCGGCGATCTTCGCCTGCTTCGGAAACAGTTCACAGATGTGCGTGCCCGGCACCTTGGTGCGGATCGGGTTGAGCACGCCGCGATATTCCACCGGGGCATTCGGCTTCATGTCATAGCTTTCGAGCTGCGACATGCCGCCCGGCAGCCAGACAAAGATGACCGACTTGTCCTTGAGCCGTTTTCCCGCCGCCTTGGCCAGCGTTTCCGCGCGCAAAGTGTCGCTCAAGGACCATCCCGTCAGCCCGAGGGTTCCCAGACTGAGAAAACTCCGCCGTGACAGCGGGCCAGAACAGCGTTGCGGGGATGCGGAAGATGAGAATGACATGGGGATAATCTAAATACGTCCCGAACGAGGTATGAACTTTCATAGTGATAGGGGGCGGATCAAAATCCAGCCAGTCCCGGACAATCCGTGATCACCGGGAATCATGCCCCCAGAGACTTTTTGCCTAGCCGCACGTCTGCCACCTGAGGAATGATTTTTTTTGGCCGAAATCATCTGGGACACGGTGAACGCGGATTTGCCAGCCCCGTGGGAAAACGAATCTGCGATTGCTGCGGAGATCGAGAGACGTCAAAGTGGGGCTCGAACGAGGTTTGAGCCAAGATGAGGTGGTTGCGGCTGCCAGGACACTCTTGGCATGAAGGTGATCTTCACTAGGGCCTCGACCTCTGGTTCATCATCTTTGCACCAAGTCCTATCCTCGTTCAAAAGAGCTTCTGAAAAAGACCGTGAGCAATCATTGCGGTCTGTTCTTGGGCTTTCAACGACCAGGAAGGTGGCATGCCAAACGCTGCTTCGCCATCAGGTCCCTTTTGCAAGAGCCAGGTCGGCCACCCCGTAATTTAAGCCCATGATTCGCTGCCCCCATTTATCCATCGCCTTTGGGCTGCTGGCTGCTGCGCCCGCCTGGGCTGCGGCGGCTCCGGTGATGTTTGAAAAGGATGTGCGGCCCATTTTAAAAACGCATTGCTTCCAATGCCATGGCGAGGCTGGCGAAACCAAGGGCGGACTCGATGTGCGCCTGGCGCGCTTCATTCTCAAAGGCGGCAAAGACGGCGCGGTGATCGTTCCAGGCAAGGTGGCCGAGAGCCATCTCATCGACCTCATCAAGAAAGGCGAGATGCCAAAGGGCAAAACCAAGCTCAAGGAACAGGACATCGCCACCCTCGAAGCCTGGGTGGCTCAAGGTGCGAAGACCTTGCGCCCGGAGCCGGAGAAGCTCGGGCCTGAGCATGCTTTCACGGACGAAGAGCGTGGGTGGTGGTCGCTGCAGCCGGTTCATTCGGTGAAGCCGCCGGTGGAAAAGAAGGGCACCACGAACATCGATGCCTTCATCGCCGCCAAGCTCACCGAGAGGGGCCTGTCGTTCTCGCCGGAAGCCGATCCCGTCACGTTCATCCGTCGTGCGAGTTTTGATTTGATCGGCCTGCCTCCCACTCCCGCCGAAGTGGATGAGTTTGTCGTGGCTTACATCAAGAATCCCCAGCTCAGTGTCGAGCGTCTCGTGGACCGTCTGCTCGCCTCTCCGCACTACGGCGAGCGCTGGGGGCGCCACTGGCTGGATGCAGCGGGCTATGCCGACAGTGAAGGCTTTGGTGAAAGAGACATCGAGCGTCAGTGGGCCTGGAAGTACCGCGACTACGTCATCAATGCGCTGAACAAAGACAAACCTGTTGACCAGTTCATCCGCGAACAGCTTGCGGGCGATGAAATGGTGCCGCAGCCATACAAGAACCTTTCACCTGACGCGATCGAAAAACTCGCTGCCACCGGCTTCCTGCGCATGTCACCCAACGGCACGGGCGAGACGAATGATGCCGCCACGCAAAATGCTAACATTGCCGACACGCTCAAGATGGTGGGCACCTCCCTCTATGGTCTCACCATCGGCTGCGCGCAGTGCCACGATCACCGCTACGATCCCATTTCGCAGGCCGACTACTATCGCCTGCGCGCCGTGTTTGAACCCGGCTTCGACACCAAAGCTTGGCGTGCACCAGGTGGCCGCCTCGTGTCTTTGCTGACGGAGAAGGAAGTCGCCGAGTCGGCCAAGATCGAAGCCGAGGCCAAGAAGCTCGACACCGCGCGCAATGCCAAGGCGGAGGAGTTCATCACGGAAGTGCTGGAGAAGGAACTCGCCAAAGCTCCCGAGGCAGACCGCGACGTTCTGCGCACCGCCTACCGCACCGAGGTGAAAAAACGCACGACGGATCAAACCAAGCTGCTCAAAGCCTGGCCGCGCGTGAATCAGCTCAGTTCTGGTTCTTTGTATCTTTACGACACCACCAACAAAACCAAGCACGCGGATGAATTGAAGAAGATGGCGGATGAGGCCGCCGCCGTGCGCGCCACGAAGCCGAAGCAGGAATTCCTCCACGCCTTCACAGAGTTGCCCAAGAATCCCGATACGGTGCCTGCCACCTTCATCTTTAATCGTGGCCAGTTTGACCAGCCCAAAGAGCAGGTGAAGCCGAGCGATCTCACCGTGCTCGCCGCCTTCCGCAAGATCGAGATCCCCGAGAAAAACGCCGCTCTGCCCACCACCGGCCGCCGCCTCGCCCTGGCCACGGAACTCACCGACGGCAAGCACCCCCTTGTCGCCCGCGTCATGGTGAACCGCGTGTGGATGCACCATTTCGGCAAAGGCATCGTGGCCAGCCCCGGAGACTTCGGTCTGCTGGGCAGCAAGCCGACGCACCCCGAACTGCTCGACTGGCTGGCAACCGATTTCATGGCGCGCGGCTGGAGCCTCAAGCAACTGCACCGTCAGATCATGACCTCGCGCACCTATCGCCAGGTCTCCACGCGGGATGCCACTCGTGACCGCATCGACCCCGACAACGCCTATCTCAGCCGCATGAGTGTGCGCCGCCTCGAAGCCGAAATCCTGCGCGACAGCCTGCTGGCCGTGAGCGGCAAGCTCAACCCCCAGGTGGGTGGTGTGCCGGTACCGGTGATGTTCAATGAAGAAGGGCAGGTGGTCATCGGCATCGACACCACGGACACCGCTGGTCGTCCGTCCGGCAAGATCGTGCCGCTCAACGGCGCCGAGTTTCGCCGCAGCATCTACGTGCAGGCCCGGCGCTCACGCCCGCTGGAAATGTTTGCCACTTTTGATGCCCCTATCATGGAGCCGAGTTGTGATGCCCGCGCCGTCACCACCGTCAGTCCGCAGAGCCTGCTGCTCATGAACAGCACCACGATGCGGGTGCATGCGCAGCAGTTTGCGCAGCGGGTGCAGAGTGAAGGCGGCCAGGACCCGGCGGAGCAGGTGCGCTTTGCGTTTAAACTGGTCAGCGGCAAAACTCCGTCAGAATCCGATGTGCAGCAGAGCGTTGAGTTCGTGCAGGCACAGACCGAATTCTACAAGGCCAATCCGACTCCGCTGGAAGTCCAATTGGGAGCGCCTTCCAAGACACCCGGAGATCCTGCATTCCTCGGCCTCACCGCCTTGTGCCACGCGCTGCTCAGCTCGAATGCGCTGCTATATGTGGATTAGCCATAAGGGGGGAGCCACTCGGTGCTTTTCAACTCCAAAGCCGCCGTGAAACTGGCGGTGGGGTAGGGCTCCTCTTCTTCCGATTTCCAAAAATCCTCCGGCAGCGTGGCAAACTCGAATCCCATGTGGATTTCGCCATCCCGTGTCAGGGTGATGCCGCTCGGAGTGAAAGTGACCGCAATACATCCCTGGAGCGGCTGCGGCTCGGTCAGCAAGGATCGAGTGGCAGTGGCGTTCAATTCATCAAAATCAGCGATGTACCGTTGCCACAGCGCAGCTTGGACCGTCGATGGGCCGCTGCCATAGGCGCTCAATCGCACCGATTTTCCCGTGGGGAGCACGGGGTTGGCATGCCACGTCTGCAAATACGGCGAATACTCAAAATCACCAATGACCGGGTGGTGGCCCTGAGTGCGGGCGTCTTTTCGCCTGTTGCGGCTCAGTTCCATCACCATCACAGTCGCTAGTAGAACCCCGAAGACCGTGGCGAGCATTAGAATGATGCGGACTGCGGACGAGAGCGGAACATCCAGCAAGGCAGCAGGGACGGGTACATGCACGACCACCGCTCCCTTGCCAAGCAGCCACAGGATAAAGAAGACCACCGGGCTGATGATGCAGGCGGTGAGAAAACCGCAAACGAATACGACCAGCCAGTTCCAGACAGAAGGCTGCTCAAATGCGGTGACGGTGTCGTGGTGGGGAAGCTTCATTGCATTCATTGCAAAAGCGCAGGCTGGGGCGCTGAAAAGCTGATAACGGACATTTTACCAGTTCGCCTGGTCCGGTGTCGAGAATAATCCACGGGAACATGCAGAATGCTGCCGAAATGGGTGCAGGGCCGGTTTGCCGCCGTCCAAATTCATCGCAAAACCATTCGTCAATCTGCATTCGCCCTTCATCTTTGATGCATGGCCCAGGCAATCATGAATCCCGAGGAGGTCCGGCGCTTTGCGCAGGAGTTGAAACGTTTCAACACGGAGATGCAGCAGCGTTCTGCCTCCCTGCAAAGCCGGTTTGCCGCCCTCGGCGAAACCTGGCAGGACGCGGAGCATGAAAAATTTGCCGGCGAGTTCACCACCACCATGAAAGCCATCAAGCGGTTCATGGAGATGTCTGAGCAGCATACTCCCTTCCTGCTGCGCAAGGCGCAGCGCATCGAGGAATACCTCAGCCAGCGCTGAGGCCTGACAGCAACCCAGAACCAGCAACCACCGCATGGCTGACCAGGCACGCATTTCAAATCTCGACGCCATTGAGGCGTTTCGCTCCTCGCTCATTGTGTTCATCGGCAAAACCCGACAGGCGCTGGATACGGTGCAGGACGCAGTCAAAAGAACGCGTGGCTGGCTGCAAACGGAACAGCCTGCCTACTGGTCCGGGCAGATCCGCATGCGGCAGAAGAAGCTCGACCAGGCGCAGCAGGAGCTCATGAGCGCGCGCATGTCCGAGTTTGTGGAAAACCCCGCCGCCCAGCAAATGGCGGTGCGGAAAGCCCGCGCCGCGCTGGAAGAGGCGCAGGCCAAGGCCGAGCGCACCAAGGCTTGGGGGCGTGATTTTGACCGCACCATTGATCCGCTGGCGCGCAAGGCGGATTCCCTGCGCGACTTTCTCGACGGCGATCTTGCCAAAGCGGTGGCTTATCTCGTAGAAATTCAGAAAATTCTCCAGGCTTACAACGAATCTCCAACTCCTGCCGCAAGTTCTGACTCCTGACCCACTGCCCTCATGAATCTCATCCAAAACGCCCGCGAACTTTCCGAGCACTGGCATGCTACCAAGGTACATTGGCGGGATGCCAAGGCGCTGGAGTTTGAAAAAAACTATCTGGAACCGCTGCCCGGCCTCATGACGAAGACCGGTGCCATGATCAACGAACTCGAAAACCTGCTCCGAAAGATCCGCAAAGACTGTGAACAGCTCCCTTGACCTCCGCTCCTCGCGCATTGTTTCCCTGCACACCGCGCTGCGCGACACCATGGCAGATTTTGCCGCGCGCAGTGAGCAGATCGCCCGCGAAATCCGTTCCAAGCGCTACACCGCCGAGCAGAATCACCTGCAGCAGGTCGAGGCGTTCGATTCGCAGCACGGCACCACCGTCAGCGATGTGGCGGCCCAGTGGGACGAGTACGTAAAATCCATCCATGCCCGGCATGCGGTGCGTACCACGTCCTTCAAGCGCTACGAGGACCGCATCAAGCGTGATCTACCCGCCATGACGCAGAAGGAGCGCGAGCGCTGGCTGGGACGGCAACAGATGCGCCGTGTGCACGCGGATGCCATTCGCAAACGCGGTCTGCAGCAACTGGAGCACAACAGCGACGAACTGCTGGCGCGCCTGACGGCCGCCAAAGACCGTCTGCTGGCCGTCCTGAAAGCCTCGGGTGAGCGCCTGGGCCGCAAGGCCGCATCTGAGCCCGACACGAGCCTCACGCTCGCGGACATACCCGCCCGCGCTGAAGCCATTGAAGCGCATGCGCAGAGCCTCGAAGAACAGATGGGCGCTGGCAAAAGCTCCGGCATGTTCAAGATATTTTCCAAGCCGCGCGTGGATTTGCAGCAGCTCAGCCTGGCGGTGCTGGACTACGAAACCTGCGTGCAGGAACTTCATGCCGCCAAGGATGCTGCCGCTGCACAATTGCTGGCGGATTATGAACATACTGACGCGCTGGTCACAGCCGACTGGAACCGCGCCGAGGAGGTGGCGGAAAAGTACCGGCAGGCCATGTTGAAGCGGCTGGCCACGCAGATACCCGCCTGCCTCGCAAGCAATGAACGTCTGCTCGCGCGTAATCTGCACCGCTTTGAGGTGCAAAAAGCCGCCGCCCTGGCGCAGGTGAGCGGTCCCCTCCTGCAGCAGCGCCAGCAGCTCATGGATCAGCATGAAGCTTCGATGCACGCCATGCACGCGGCAGCGCAGCAGCGCTGGACCAAACTGCAGGCCGAGTGGAATCAGAAAATCCCCCCGCTGCTCGCCGCTGTCGCGGAGATCAGCCAGGATGCCGCTGCGCAGTTTGCCGCATGGAGCACCACCTACCAGCCTCAACAGTTGTTTCCATACGCGGTTCGCTTTGGTGCACTCAATCTCGACCTGAGCACTGCGGCGGCGTTGTTTGAAAAAGAGACGCCTTTCAGCCTGAGCGGCCATGAGCATATCTCGCTGCCGCTGACACTCGCCTTCCCGCAAGAAGGTTCGCTGCTCATTGAAACCGACGACGACGGCGGCAAGTGGGTTTCGGATGTGATGAACGACGTCATCTTCCGCCTGTTCACGCAGGCACCTCCGGGCAAGGTACACTTCACCATCATCGACGCTGTCGGTCTGGGGCAGAACTTCGCCGGGCTGATGCATCTGGCCGACTACGAACCCGCCCTCATCAACCGCCGCATCTGGACGCAGCGTGAGCACATCGAGGAGCGCCTCGCAGAACTCAACGAGCATGTCGAGAAGGTCATCCAGATGTATCTGCGCAACGAATACGCGACCATCACCGAATACAATGAACAGGCCGGCAGTGTGGCGGAGAAGTACCACTTCCTCGTCATTGCCGGGCTGCCTACCGCGTTCAATGAATCGTCGATGGCACGTCTGAAGAGCATCGTCATGAGCGGCGCACGCTGTGGCGTGTTTGTGCTCATTCACTGGGACCGCCGCCAGCCGCTGCCGGAAGGACTCAGTGCCGAGGATCTTCGCAAGAACTGTGTGCGTATCGTGCGTGAGAAGGGCATTGTCACCTTCAGTGGCATTCGCACGCTGGAACTGGATGCGCCGCCTTCGGATGTCATCGCTGCGGATCTCGCGCATCAAATCGGGCAGGCCAGCATCGACTCGAACCGCGTGCAGGTGCCCTTCAGTGTCGTCACTCCCAAGGAGATGTGGTCCGAAAGCACCACCAGTGAGCTGCGCATCGCCATTGGTCGTACGGGTGCGACGAAGCTGCAGTACCTCGCCATCGGCAAGGGCACGCGGCAGCATGCGCTGCTTGCGGGTAAAACGGGTTCCGGTAAATCCACCCTGCTGCACATCATCATCACCAATCTCGCGCTGTCCTGCAGTCCGGATGAGATCGAATTCTATCTCATCGACTTCAAGAAAGGCGTCGAGTTCAAGTGCTACGCGGATGCCAAACTGCCGCACGCCAAAGTCATCGCCATTGAGAGTGATCGCGAATTCGCACTAAGCGTGTTGCAGCGCATCGACGAAGAACTGCGCCGTCGCGGCGAACTCTTTCGCAAAGCAGGTGCGCAGGATCTCGCCGGTTACAAGCGGGTCGGCGGCACCGAACCCATGCCGCGCTCCATGCTCATCATTGATGAGTTCCAGGAGTACTTCACGGAGGACGACGCCGTGGCGCAGGGGGCTGCGTTGCTGCTGGACCGCATCGTGCGTCAGGGCCGTGCCTTCGGCATTCATGTCTTCCTCGGTTCGCAGACGCTCGGCGGTGCCTACACACTCGCACGTACCACGCTGGGGCAGATGGTCATCCGCATTGCCTTGCAGTGCAACGAGGCCGACGCCGCGTTGATCATGGACGATACCAACACCGCGCCGCGCCTGCTCTCGCGTCCGGGTGAAGGAATCTACAATGACGCCGCCGGTGCCGTTGAAGGGAACAGTCCCTTCCAGGTCGTCTGGCTTACCGACGAAGAGCGCGATGCCAACCTCGTCAAAGTCTCCAAGCTCTCCAAGGAACGCGGCTTCGATAGCAAGCGGCCCATCGTCTTTGAAGGCAACATGCCCGCCGACGTGCGCGACAACTCCCTGCTCGCAGCTGCGCTAGCAAATCCGGCAGTCAAAGCCCCGGTCGATCCCAAATGCTGGCTCGGCATGCCGAACGCCATCAAAGGCCCCACGGAAGCCATGTTCCCACGGCAGAGCGGGCGCCATCTGCTGCTCGTCGGTCAGAACGACGAAGCCGTCGCCGCCATCATGGGTCTCGGCATGCTCGCGCTTGCTGCGCAGCATCCGCGCGCCAATCCACCGAAGTTCTACCTGATCCACAGCGCGCTGGCCGGTACGCCGGACTGCGAGTTTCTCGAAAGCATCGCCCAGGGGCACGCGCAGATTTCGCAGGGGCACGAAGCGCCCGAATTCCTCACGGAGATCCACGTCGAAATGAAGCGCCGCAACGATGAAGGCAGCGCGGGCGATCCGCCGATCTACCTCTTCATCCACGGTCTGCAAAAGTTCCGCAAGCTACGCTATGAGGAGGATTTCTCCTTCGGCGGTGATGATGCTCCGAAGCCCGGCACCCAGCTCAACGAGATCATCTCCGAAGGCCCGCCCGTCGGCATTCATCTCATCACCAGCCTCGACACGCTCAACAACGTCAATCGCTCCATCAGCCGCAAGGCCGTCAGCGAGCTCGGCATGCGCGTCCTCTTTCAGATGAGCGCGAATGATTCCGCCAGTCTCATCGACTCACCAAAAGCGAGCATGCTGGGATTGCATCGTGCGCTGTTTTACAGCGAGCACGAGTCACGCCTCGAAACCTTCCGGCCGTTTGCTCTGCCGGATGCCGGGTGGGTGGCTGAGGCGGTTCGTGCCATTACCGCCGGCTAAGAGCATCACTCAATTTCCTGCTGGAATTGCACCAGCGCCTCACGCAGCCGCGCGATCTCATCGGTCACGATCGCGAGGAGTTTGCCCGCCTGGAGGAGATTGCCGTCCCGCGTACATTGGGTGAGGGCTGCCACGGCGTTGAAGGCGGGGGTGGCGGCGTAGTTGCCTACCAGGCCTTTGAGGGAATGGGCGGCGTGATGCAGGGCTTCGGCATCCAGTTCATGCAGCGCCAGGCAGGCATTGCCGAGCATGGGCTGCGACTCCTCAAAGAACAAGCGGATCAGTTCCAGCATGAGCGGACCATCGCCAATGTTTTCGGTGAAAGTGGCGGCGTCGAACACGGGGGCATCACACGCGGCACCAAAGGGCAGGGGTTCAGCTCTGGCGCTCTGGCTGGAGTCGGCATATTTTTCCAGCAAGGGATAAAGCTGCGACGAGTGAATCGGTTTGGCGATGTAGTCATCCATCCCGACGGCCAGGCACTGCTCACGGTCGCCTTTCATGGCATTGGCCGTCATGGCGATGATGGGCACATGCTGGCCAGTGCCGACCTCGTTTTGGCGAATGGCTTTGGTGGCCTCCAGCCCGTTCATCTCGGGCATCTGGATGTCCATGAGGATGGCGTCGAAGGACTGGTTGGCGAGGATCGCCAAAGCCTCCCGACCGTTGCTGGCCAGCGTTACCTGATGGCCGCGATCTTCCAGCAGCTTGATCGCGACGATCTGGTTCACCCGCCCGTCCTCCACCAGCAGCAGTTTCATGGGGACCACGCTTTGAAGTTCAGGCAATTCCGGTGCGACGACCGTTTTGTCATCGGCAATCAAACCACCCATAACGCGGTTGATCGTCTCGAAAAGTTCCGAGTGTTTCACCGGCTTGGTCAGGCAGCGCTCATACCCCAGATCTTCATCACCGAGTTGGGCGGCCATGTTGCCGCCGGAGGAAAGGATCAGGATTTTCGGCGCAGCATTGTTGAAGCACCGCTTGATCTGGCGGCAGACCTCCGCGCCATCCATCTCCGGCATCATGTAGTCGAGCAGCATGAGTGGGATGGGGGTGCCTTCGGCTTTCGCTTGCTCCAGAATGATCAATGCTTCGGCACCGCCGGAAGCGGGGACTGGGCGTAGCTCCCAGGCCTTGAGCATCTCTTCGAGAATCGTGCGGTTGGTCGCATTGTCATCCACCACCAGCACCGCAAAATGGCGCAGTTTCTCCGGCAGCAATCGTGCGGCATGCGGCTTCTGGGTATCCAGCTCAAACTGGGTGGTGAAGTGGAAGACGCTGCCCTTGCCCGGCTCGCTTTCCAGCCACATGCGCCCCTTCATGAGTTCCACAAGCTGCCTGGAAATGGCCAGGCCAAGCCCGGTGCCGCCGAAACGGCGTGTCGTGGAACTCTCCGCCTGCGTGAAGGATTCAAACACCAGCGACTGCTTGTCTTTGGCGATGCCGATGCCTGTGTCTGACACTTGCACATGCAGGGTCACCTGATTCTCGGTCCGGCTCTCCACGCTCAGTTCCACCACGATTTCACCACGAGGCGTAAATTTGATGGCATTACCCACCAGGTTCATGATGATCTGCCGCAGACGGCTGATGTCGCCAATCAGACAGTCGGGCACGTCGGGTTTTACGTGATAGGCCAGCTCAAGCTCCTTCTCCGCCGAACGGATCGCCAGTGTTTGCAAGGTGTCCCCGATGGCATCGCGCAGATCAAACTCATGCTGGTCAAGGTCCAGCTTGCCCGCTTCGATCTTGGAGAAATCCAGAATGTCATTGAGCACCGTCATCAGTGAGTCGGCTGACTGCCGTACGAGGTTCAAATAACCCCTCTGGTCGGCGGTCATGCGGGTGTTCAGCAGCAAATCGGTCATGCCAAGGACGCCATTCATCGGCGTACGAATCTCATGGCTCATGTTCGCGAGGAAGGTGCTTTTGGCCCGGTTCGCCGCCTCGGCCGCTTCACGCGCCATGCGCAGTTCGTCCTCGATGTGAATGCGCTGGGTGATGTTGCGTGCCGCTGCATAGATTGCCGTCTTGCCGGTATTGGGCGCGGCGGTCCATTCGATCCAGCGGTAGCCGCCGTCCTGATGCTGATAACGGTTGATGAAATTGACGAGGTTCTGCCCGGCCTTCAGTTGTGCGACTGCGGCCAGGGTTTTGGGCCGGTCCTCCGGATGCACAAAGTTGAGGAAGGGCCTGCCCAGCATCTCCTTCTCCGTGTAGCCCAGTGTGGTGCAGAAAGCGGGGTTGATGCGCTTGAAGTAACCGTCCATGCCCGCGATGCAGAGCATGTCCAGCGCCACCTGAAAGAAGGGGCCCAGGCCGCTGCTGGCCTCTTCGGCTTCACGCTTGGCGCGTACGAGTTCGTCCTCCACCCGCTCACGCAGCGCCAGTTGCTGCACCAGTTCCAGCTTCGTCTGCTGCAGCTCCGCCATGGATTGCTCCAGCAGCGCCTTCTGCGAGGCCAGCGCGGCGTTGGCCCTGTACAAGGCCTCTTCAGTCTCCTTCAGCGCTGTGATGTCTTTGGAAATCCCGCAGGTGCCGATGATGCCGCCATCAGCGTCGCGCAGCGGGATCTTCGTCACCAGCGCCCAGCCTGTGCGACCATCCAGCAGCCGCTTTTTCTCCTCTTTGCCGGTGATGGATTTGCCCAGCCGCATCAGTTCCATTTCGTCCTCCTCAGCGGCTTGGGCCAGTGAGTGCTCGAAGTAATCGAAGTCCGTTTTACCGATCACCTCTGACGGCTCCACAGCACCCAGGTACTCGGCCTCGGACCGGCTCACCAGCACAAATGCCCCCTGCTTGTCTTTGAAATAAATCCGGTCAGGAATGTAATCCAGCAGGCAGCTGAGCAGCTTGTAGTGCTCTTCTATGCTGCTTAAACTCGGCGCACTTAAAGCCTGGTTGGCTTTGTCCGCCGGTGCATGGGCTGGCTTCGCGACGTCAGGCATTCGCCACCTATTAAGCGCCTTCAGCAAAAATGGCAAAATAAAGTACTCATGAGCTTTAGCTCATTCTGGTAGCCATCGGCACTTCCCAGAATCCAGAATGAGCTAAAGCTCATGAGTACTTTGGCTCTCCGGCAAATCGCACTTTCCTATGTAGTCCATTCAGCAGCCATGATGAGCCTCAAAACAACTCCATCTGCCCGCCCGGATCTCGCGGCCGCCGAAACGCCTCGGCACTCAACTCCGGCCTCCGGTGCAGCATGCCGGAGCGTTTGATCGACACCTTGAACAGCGCGGCAATCTGCTCCGACCACACTCCCACACCTTTCAGCCGCTTGCCAAACTCCCCATGAGACAAGGTCTTGCCCTGCGCCTCCTCAATGCGGCTGAGCACCTTGTCGCGCATGCCGGGAAAGTGCTCGTCCAGCCACGCACGAAAAATATCCTTCACCGCAAACGGCAGCCTCACCATGGTGTATCCCGCGAACTGCGCCCCCGCAGCACGGGCGGCCTCAATGAGGGCGGGAATTTCTGAATCGTTCAGGCCGGGAATGATCGGCGCGGTGGAGACACCCACGGGAATGCCCGCCTCATGCAGGATGCGGATCGCCTCCAGTCGCATCTTCGGCGATGACGCCCGCGGCTCCAGCTTGTGGGCCAGTTCGGAATCGAGCGTGGTGATCGATATATAAGCAGCCGTGGCCGAATGCCGGGCCAGCTCCGCCAGCAAATCGACATCCCGTGTGATCAGGTGGTTCTTCGTGATGAGCACCACCGGGTGGCGGCATTCGGCCAGCACTTCCAGGCATCCCCGCGTGATGCGCAGCTTTTTCTCAATCGGCTGGTAGCAGTCCGTGACGCCGCTCAGGGAGAGCGTCACCGGCTTGTAGCTAGGCTTGAGCAGCTCAGCGCGCAGCAGGGCAGGGGCGTTCTCCTTGACCATGATGCGGGACTCAAAGTCCACCCCGGCCGAGAAGCCCAGGTACTCATGCGTGGGCCGCGCATAGCAGTAGGCGCAGCCGTGCTCGCAGCCGCGGTAGGGATTCAAGCTGGCCTCGAAAGGCAGATCCGGACTGCTGTTGCGCGAGATGATGCTGGAGGAGTCATCTCGCAGGAACTTCGTGGCCACTTTCTCCGGCGCTTCACCAGGATCGTAGTCCACATGCAGCTCCGCGAACCGCTGATCCGGATTGTGCCCCGCTCCGCGTCCTCGAATGCCTTGGGGCGTCTGCATGACACCAAGGATCTAGGTTTAAGCCGCCACAGCAGGACTTGGCACCAGCGCACGCCGGGCCAGGAATTCATCTGCCAGCGCCCGATACGCCTGCGCGCCACGGCCAGAGGGCTCATACTCGATGATGCTTTTGCCAAAGCTCGGTGCCTCGCCAAGGCGCACGGTGCGCGGGATCAGCGTCTGGTAGCAGGTCTCGGCAAAGTAATTGCGCACATCGTTGACCACCTGGTTCGCCAGGTTGGCGCGGCTGTCATACATCGTCATCACGATGCCTTCGAGTAGCAGGTTGGGATTCGCCCCGCAGTCGCGGATCTGCTGCACCACGTTGACGATCTTGGAAAGACCTTCGAGGCCGAAGTACTCGCACTGGATGGGCACGAGCAGTTCATCCGCCGCCGCCAGGGCACCCGTCATCAGCACTCCGAGGGAAGGCGGTGTGTCCAGAATCGCATAGTCGAAATGGCCGGAGTCACGCAGTGGGGAGAGTACCTCACGCAGGCGGGCCATGTGGTTGCCTGCCTGAGCCAGCTCGATTTCACAACCGGCCAGCTCCTGATGCGAGCGGATGATGGAGAGATTCGGCAGGCGCGTGCTGCGGATGGCAAGGCGCGGGTCCGTCCCGTCCACCAGGGCGGAATACAGGCTGCCGCCGTCTTCCTGGGCCAGTCCGAGTCCGCTGGTGGCGTTCGCCTGGGGGTCAAGATCCACCAGCAACACCCGCACCCCGCGCTGGGTGAGGCACGCGGCGAGGTTCAAAGCGGTCGTCGTTTTACCGACGCCGCCTTTCTGGTTGGAAATGGCGACAATCCTCATAGGTACTTGGCACTGGACTTTGCAGATAAACCATGGGACACGCCAGCACGAAATGGAAATCACAGAGAAATGGCTCGGAGAAATCGGCGGATGGGCGGTGATGAAGTCCGCTCGCTCCTTGGTGGATGCAGGTTTGGCCGTCGTCACCAGCAGCAGTGACGGCGTGATTCGCGGCACCGCCGGCTCTGGAAAACTGAAATTCACCACCGGCCTGCGCATCCGCACCTCCTCGGACGTGGAGAACCTCTGCACCTGCCCCCACGCCCGCCGCAGCGGCATGATGTGCGAGCACGCCCTCGCCGTGGCTCTCGCCCACGTCCGCGAGCAAAGCGGCACCCGCCCGACTTCTGGCCCCACACCACGTTCTGTAGTTTCGCCTTTAGGCGGTTCCGGCGGTCTGCGTCCCGCCTCAGCCGGTTCTGGATTCCCTGTGCCAGCTCAAGCCAGTTCTTCAAAAGAACCCAGCCTGACCCCGCTCAAGATCCCCGGTCGCTACTCCCTCTACCTGCCCGAACCCCTGCTTCAGGGCCAGATCCGTGAGCCCTTCGGCGTCTTCGTAAAGTATGAAGCCGGCGGCGAAGGCGAGTCATCCATCTTCGCCGCCTGGCTCGCCAGCCAGGGCATCAAGCAGCCCCAGAGTCTTCCCATCTCCCTGAAAGGCGCAGGCCTGAACACCTTTCTGGAAACGCTGGCCGATCACCCCCGCGTCTTCGTCGGCAAGCCGAACGGCCAGGAACGCCCCCTCCATGTTGCCCCCGAGCGCGTCCGCCTTCCTCTGGTGGTCGAGTCCGTCGATGCCCAAACCGTGCGCCTCAAACTCGAAGGCGGTCACCAGCGGCATGTCATGGGCGCTTGGTGGATCTGCCAGGAGACCGCCTCCTTGTTCCGCCACTTTGCAGACAACCCTACTCTGACCACCCTGGCGGGCGAACTGAGCAAGGCCCCGGTCACCAAACCGCTCCGCTGGCTGGCAGAGCAGGGGGAGTCTTTGGGAGAGTGCTTCCAGATGGAACTGCGCGGCGCAGGCTTGGAGAAATTCCACGTCGCTCCGGTGCCTTGCCAGTTCGAAATTCAGCTCGACGGCTCTCTACAGGTCGTGGATGCGAAACTTTCAGCCCGTTACAATTCGCATAGTTGGCCCGTGCGTCACTCAGATGTCAATCATTCAATATTTCCGATTCAAGATGAATCGAATGGCTTTGTATTCTACGTTCAGAACATAGAGGCTGAATTCCGCCTTTTGCGCCGTTTGGAGGGCCTCGGTTTCAAGCCCGAGGGCCAGGTCTTGAGGCTGCAGGGCAGTGAAAACGTCCTCCGCTTCTACGCCTCCGAACTCCCACTACTGCGTAACCTCGCAACCGTTACCGAGGGGGAACGCTGGCGCTCCGCGACTGGCGGTATCCAACGCATCGCGCCCAAAACCAAGTTCGCCCCACAGGGGGGGCAGGTGGGCGGCGGCGACTGGCTCAGCATGGAATTCGCTTACGAATCGGCTGACGGCTTCCGCCTGCCGCGTGCCGAGGTCCTGCGTCTGGTGCGCTCCGGTCAAAGGTCGGTCAAAGGTGCCAATGGCAAGCGTTACATTCTCGACATTGCCGCCGTGGATGATCTGGAGGATTCGCTCCGGGATGTCCCCATGGAACTCACCCCCGAAGGTGCACGAGTTCACGGGGCCCATGCCGCCTATTTCGGGGATGAAGCAGCTGGAGGTAATGATGTCAGCGTTACAATCAGTGAGGTTCAGGCCGAGATTGGCGATCTCGCCAGCATGCTTCGCCCTTATCAAATGGAAGGCGTCTGCTGGATGACCTCACGCATCCTCCGTGGTCGTGGCGGCATTCTGGCCGATGAGATGGGTCTGGGCAAAACTGTCCAGAGCATCGCCGTGGCCCTCTTCCTCAAGCAGCGCAAAGGCGACCAATGCGGCCCGATGATCGTTGTCTGTCCCAAGTCCCTGCTCGGCAACTGGCAGTCTGAGTTCGAGCGCTTTGCCCCCACCCTGAAGGTGCTCCAAATCCAAGGGGCAGGCCGCGAAAAAGCGCTCAGCACCATCTCCTCTTTTGACGTGATATTAACCTCTTATCAATTGATCATCAGAGATATTAAACATTACCAGTCTATTAAGTTCGGTTTGATTCTTTTGGACGAGGCCAGCTTCATCCGCAACCCCGACACCGACGCCGCCAAGACCCTCCGCAGCCTGAATTGTAACGGTCGGATCGCCCTCACCGGCACCCCGCTGGAAAACGGCGTGCGGGATTTGTGGTCGATCTTCCACTTCGCCCTGCCGGGCTATTTGGGGAACCAGAGTTCCTTCAAGGAGCGCTTCGAAAGCCCCATCCAGTCCGGCCTGGATCTGCCCGCAGGCCGCGCCGCCGCCCAGCGCCTCCAAAAACTGACGCTGCCCTACTTCCTCCGCCGCACCAAACGCCAGGTGCTCAAGGACCTGCCCGAGAAGATCGAGCAAGTGCTGTGGTGCGTCCCCAGCGCCGCGCAGAGCGAGTTCTACCGCAAGATCCTGGAGGAGGGCCGCGAGGAGATCAAAGCCGCCCGCCGCCGCTCCGGCCAGAACGGGGCCAAGATGACCATGTTCACCGTGCTGCTGCGCCTCCGCCAGGTCTGCTGTGATCTCCGTCTCACCGGCGTCCAGCCAGACGCCCTCAAAGGCCTCGGCCAGGACGACCTCTCTGGCAAATGGCCCGCCCTTCTTGGTCAGATCGAGTCCGTCATGGAGTCCGGCGGCAAGCTCCTCGTCTTCAGCCAGTTCGTCCGCTTTTTGCACCTCATGCGCGACCACCTGAAGGCCGAAAAACTCGACCACGCCTACCTCGACGGCAGCAGCCAGGACCGTTCCGCCCAGGTGGCGCGCTTCCAGAAAGACCCAAACTGCCGCATCTTCCTCATCAGCCTCAAAGCCGGCGGCTACGGCCTGAACCTCACCGCCGCCGACAACGTCATCCTTGCCGACCCCTGGTGGAACCCCGCCGTGGAATCTCAGGCCATCGACCGCGCCCACCGCATCGGCCAGCAAAAAGTCGTCAACGCCTACCGCCTCGCCATCCGCGGCACCGTCGAAGAACGCATCCTCAAACTCCAGGCCCAAAAACGCGGCCTCGTCGAAGCCGCCCTCAACGACCAAGCCCCCATGATGGAAGGCCTGACCGAGGGGGATCTGGAGGCGTTGATTCAGTGAGCGGGGAAGTCGGTTTCGTTGCCGGGTCTCTTGTGAACTGAGAGGCAGGTGGAAAATGTGGTCCGCAGCGTTGCCCCCCCTACACAAAAACTGCATCACAATGTCAATGGGACACCATTCACCAAGACCGATTGAATATAGCAACCTTCAAAAGCTTCACTCCCAAGCGGCTTGCCGTTCACCTTGACGCCTACAAGATAGCATTTTTTGAATGCAGTTCGACTAAACGTGCAGTTCTCAAAGGCTACAGCCCGAAAATGGAGATTTTGGAATAACCCATCTGTAAAATCGCAATCACTGAACGTTACCCTACGCCCTCCATATTCATTCGCCCCACGCCCACTAATTCGAACGTTCAAGAACCTGCACGATTTGAACACGGCATCGTCAAGAGTGGGATTATTGATCTTCGAATCGGAAAAATCGCACTCCGAAAATTTGGCATCTTTGAAGCGACATGTATCAAAAACACTTTGGGCAAAGATGGAGCTTTGGAAATTCGCCCGACTAAACGAACAAGAAAACTGCGCGAAGGATGCATCCGCGTCCTTGAGTGATACATCTTGTAAATCGGCAGCTTCAAAACCTGTAGGCACCCCATCAAGCCCGATTTTGATGCCTTGTAAATCGATGGCAACGGCTGCTTCTTTTGCGACTAGTGATCTGCCCCCGGAGTTTGAGCCAGTTTCTATGAGAGTCTGGCAGTGGCTAACGGCTTGGTTTGGGTGTTGTGTTTGGTTGGGGGAACTGCGTTGCCTTTCGGTTGACGGAGCGTAGCGGA